>Ga0316195_10000578_pt1 | contig 14955 bp, 15 predicted proteins | sample Phised1_MG_FD_204937 | JGI IMG/M metagenome (GOLD analysis project Ga0316195, IMG submission 204937) | Coastal sediment microbial communities from Maine, United States - Phippsburg sediment 1 | ecosystem: Environmental > Aquatic > Marine > Coastal > Sediment | place: USA: Maine | collected... | reverse complement strand
GCTCCCAGGGGTCATCAGCACGTCGGCTTCGGTCTGGTAGGCGCGCACCACCGTCACCCCGGCCACGAACACCGCCACGCCCAGGTGGGCCACGTGCATGCCCCACCAGCCGCGCGCTGGTTGCGACAGGCGCCGCCAGCCCGTGGCCGGCAACGTGCGCAGCCTGTCCACCACGGCGATCACCGTGGCCAGCGCCAGCCACACCGCCAGGAACAGCCCCATCGCCACCAGCGGCGACCAGCGCCCGCCCACGAAAGGCAACACGATGCCCAGCAGCAGCCCCGGCACCAGTGCCCAGCGCAGGCGCCACCACAGTTCCGGCAGTGGCGCGCTGCGCCAGCGCGCCAGCGGTGCGATGCCCATCAGGAACACCGCCGGCGCCATGATCGGCACGAACACGGTGTCGAAGTACGGCGGGCCCACCGACAAGCGCCCGAGGCCCAGCACCTCGACCAGCAGCGGATAGAAGGTGCCCAGCAGCACGGTCGCCGCCGCCACGGTGAGCAAACAGGTATTGGCCAGCAGCAGGCTCTCGCGCGACACCGCGTCGAAGCGCTGGGTACTGCCCATGCGGCCGGCGCGCAGTGCGAACAGGCCTAGCGAGCCGCCCACCACCGCAAGCAGCAAGGCCAGGATGAGGATGCCGCGCCGCGGATCCATCGCGAACGCGTGCACCGAGGTCAGCACACCCGAACGCACCAGGAAGGTCCCGAGCAGCGACAGCGCGAAGCACAGGATCGCTAGCAGCGCCGTCCATGGCATGAACAGGCCGCGCCGATCGGCGAGCGCCAACGCGTGCAGCAGCGCGGTGCCCAGCAGCCAGGGCATCAGCGCGGCGTTTTCCACCGGATCCCAGAACCACCAGCCGCCCCAACCCAGCTCGTAGTACGCCCACCAGCTGCCGAGCAGCACGCCCAGCGTGAGGAAGCACCACGCAGCCGCCGTCCAGGGCCGCGCCCGCCGCGCCCATCCCGCATCCGGCTGCGGCGCCAGCAGCGCCGCCATGGCAAAGGCGAAGGCAACCGAGAAGCCAACATAGCCCATGTACAGCAGCGGCGGGTGAAAGACCATGCCCGGGTCCTGCAGCAGCGGATTCAGGTCGCGCCCCTGCGCGGGCACCGGGAACAGCCGCAGAAAGGGGTTGGACGCGGCCAGCACGAAGACGACGAAGGCGGCCGTCAGCAAGCCGAGCACGCCCAACACGCGCGCCTGCACCGGCGCCGGCCACTGGCGGCCGAGCAGCGCCACCGCCAGCGTCCACAGCGACTGCATCAGCACCCACAGCAGCATCGATCCCTCGTGCGAACCCCAGGCCGCGGTGAAGCGGTATAGCGCCGGCAGCATCGAGTTGGAGTTCTCGGCCACGTTGCGCACCGAGAAGTCGTCCAGCATGAAGGAAAGTACCAGGCAGGCCCAGGCCAGCGCGACGCACGAAACCTGGGCCCATGCCAGCGGCCGGGCCAGCGCCATCCAGTCGGCACGTTGGCGCTGCGCGCCGAGCAGCGGCACGCTGCCGAGCAGCAGCGCCAGCAGCAGGGCCAGGATCAGGGCAAAGTGGCCGATCTCGGGAATCATCTCGTTGGCAGCGGGTGCATCAACCGAAAGCCGCGCAGCCTAACCCAGACCGCGCGCATCACAGGTGCCCGAGGTGCAGCGACAGGTTCCAAAGGTTGTGGCCGAGCACCGGCATCAGCAGGCTGCCGGTGCGCACGCGCAGCCACAGGAATAGCAGCGCCGCCGGCCACACGCCCAGCAGGGTGCCGAGTTGGACACCGTGCAGCAGGCCGAAGACGATCGTGACCACCAGCGAGCCACGGCCGAATTCCGCACCGGCCAGTCGGCGCCGTGCGACGAAGGCACGATCCAGCAGCGCCAGCAGCACGCCGCGAAACAGGATCTCCTCCACCAGTCCCGGCACGCTGGCCTGGTACAGCCAGGTCTGCAACGGCACGCCCGGCAGCCTGTAGCCCGACGCACGCGACAGCACCAGGTTCAACACCAGGGCAAGCCCCGTGACGGCCAGCGCTGGGCGCAGTGAGCCGCTTCGCTGCGCCCAGGTGAAGCCCATCTCGGCCCAGTCGATGCCCGCACGCTGCACCAGCATCCACGCCACCGCCAGCGTGGTGGCCAGCACGAGCAGCGGACCCGCCCCGTTCCATGGCCCGCCGATTCCGCCAAGGGGCAGCCAGACCGCAAGCTGCGGCACCAGCAGGGCCAGGGTCAGCGTCGCCAGGAAGGCCAGCAGCCATGCACGCGCCGCCGCGTGCCGGGCACCCGGGGCGACCAGCAGCACGGCAGCCAGCCAGGCCAACCATGGCGATGCGCCGGTCATGCCCGCAATCAGCCGCAGCCATGCGCCCGCAGCGCCGCCATGGCGTCGCGGTGTCGCCGCGATCGTGGCGCCGCAGTTGAATTGCCCATGCGCGAGAGGACGATGGCCGCAGGAAGCGGCAGCATAGCGGTGGCCGGCACAGCGCCGGTCGCTCCCGGGCGCTTGATTCTGTCCGGCACTTGATCCAGGACAAGACCCCTCACACCACGCGCCGAAGAATGCTTTTCATTGGAGGAACAACCATGTCCAGCACCACGCCCCGTCCCGCCCGCAAGGCCCGTCCCACGCGCGCGGCCGCTCCGCCACTGCCCGTGATGGAAAAGCTCGACGCCACCCACCGGCAGGTGATGGTGACGCTCGACCAGTTGCAGACGCTGGTCGATAGGCTCGAGGACGATGGCATCAACGACGAGACACGCGCCGCCGCGGCCGCGATCTGCCGCTTCTTCGACGATAGTGCTCGTGCCCATCACGCGGCAGAGGAAACGCATGTGTTTCCGGGGCTGCTCGCCGGCACCGACGTCGAACTGATCCAGCATGTGCGTCGCCTGCAGCAGGACCACGGCTGGCTGGAAGAAGACTGGCTCGAACTGCAGCCGCAGCTGAGTGCGCTGTCCGAGGGCTACAGCTGGTACGACCCTGCCTTTTTGCGAGCCGCGGTGCCGGTCTTCGCCCAGCTGTACCGCGACCACATCGCGCTGGAAGAAACCGTCGTCTATCCGGCCAGCCGGCGCGGCTGAGGCCGGGCCGGCCGCCCAGGCGCGCGTTGTGTGCGCGCATCGGTCGTGCCTGTCTGGAATCCTCGCGGCGATCGAAGGCAGCACAGCCCCAACGGCGTGGGCCTGAAAATGATGCGCAGGTGTCGGCTGCCGCCGACGCGCGGGATGCGAACATCAGCAACAACCATTCAGGAATTCCTCATGCGCAAGACACTTCTTCCCTTCGCCGCCGCAGTGGCGCTGGTGGCGGCTTCCGGAGCCCAGGCCCAGGTCTATGTCGGCGGCAATGGCGGCTGGTCGCGCATGAGTGTGGATTGCGCCGGCACCACGTCCTGCGAAAAGAACGGCACCGGTTACAAGGCCTATGTCGGCTACCGCTGGAGCAGCGGCTTCGCCGTTGAAGGCTTGTACATCGATTGGGGCAGGTCCAAGGCACAGGTCGCCGGCGACGAAGTGCTTCCCGTCAACCCTGACCAGCCGACGCTGTTGCGCGGCACCCCGCTGGCGGACGCGCCGACCTCCGACCCGATCAATGCCAACCTGGAAGGCAGCGGCTGGGGCCTGGGCTTGGCCTATTTCCTCGACTTCACGCCCAAGTTCAACGGCGTGGCACGGCTGGGGGCGATCGACAACACCGGCAAGCTGTCGGTCAGCGGCGGGCTGGGCAGCGGCACCTTCAGCGAAAAGGCCTTCCAGGCCTACTTCGGCTTCGGCCTCGCCTACAACGTGACGCCGAACTTCGCCGTCACCGCCGAAGCGGACTTCTCACGCCTGAAGTACGGCGCCGAAGGCGTGACCGACACCACCAGGCTTCAGATGTACACCTTCGGTCTGCGCTACAGCTTCTGAGCCGAAGCAAGCCGGGTCGGACCGCGTGCAACGCGCTCGAAGAGCGCGGTGCGTGGCCCGAATGGCGTGGGGCGGAGCTCGACGCCGGTCGAAGGACGTGTGCCGGCCCTGCTTGAGGCCGGGCCGTACCCGCCACCGTATTGAGCCCGGTCAAGGCTGCGGCAGACCTGCTGCCGACATACTGGCATGCGGAGATGCTTGCCGCGTCGATGCAGTGCCATTGTGCAGAGGGTCAGGGCCGTGAACCGAGACGCCACGCCTGTATCAGCCGACGACCCAGCCGGCTGTGCCATCGCCACGGTATTGCGTGCCGAGAGCGCGGCGCGGCAGGACATCGCACAGGCCGAGCAGCAGGCCGAGCAAATCGTCGATGACGCGCGCACGCATGCCCGCGCGCTGGCCGATCGCACCGAGCGCCGCATCCGCACCGTGGTGTCGGCGTTCGCGGCGGAACTCGACACCCGTCTGGCCGAGATCGCTGCCGAAGCCGAGCGCATGGCCATGCCGCAAGCGCCGAGCGCGGCCGAGATCGCGGCGCTGCGAAGCGCGGTGGCATCACTGGCGCGGGAAATCGCCGGGGGCAAGCCATGATCGACAGCGGCAGCCTCGAGCTGATGCAGGCACGCGTGCAATCCCGGCACGGCCAGCGCCTTGGCGATGTCGAATGGCAGGCGCTGCAGAACACACGCGACTTCGGTGCACTGTTGGCCGCCGCGCGTGAGACGACGCTGCGGCCATGGCTGGCCGGCCTGACGCCGGACGTCGGCGCGGCGCGCATCGAGGCCGTGCTGCGCCGCCAATGGGGGGCCACCGTCGACGAAGTTCGCGGCTGGATGCCGGCCGCGTGGCACGCCGCGCTGGCGTGGTGCGCGGTGTTGCCGGACCTGCCGGCGCTGCAGCACCTGGCCCGCGGTGGCACCGTCCAACGCGACCGCTTCGACGATGCCGGGTGGCGGGCCCTGGCGAGTGCGGCGCCGGCCGAGCGCGGCTCGGTCGTCGCCACCAGCCGCTGGGCCGCACTGGCCGCCGCCTGGTCCACACCGGAAACGCTGGGCCAAGCTTGGCTGGCCGAGTGGCAGCGCCGCGCACCGGCGCAGCGCGGCGACCACGCGGCCGGCTGGCTCGGGTCGACGAATGCGTTGCGCGCCCACGTTCAGACCTTCGCCGCGGCGCCAGCCGGCACCGGCGAAGCGTTGCGGCAGGACCTGCGCGGGCGACTGCGCCTGCTGCTGCGCCGCACCACACTGCAGCCGGCGCTGGCCGTCGTCCATCTCGCGCTGTGCGCGCTCGACCTCGAACGGCTGCGCGGCGAGTTGCTGCGCCGCTCGCTGTTCGTTCCAGCCAAGGTGGCGTGATGCTGCGTCCCCGCCCGACCCGCTGGTTCGAGATCCTGGCCGCTCGCGACGACGCGACACTGGTGCTCGAGGCGCTTGCCCGCACCGGTGCGGTCGAGATCGAGGCGCGCGACGGCGCGGCCACGCCGGCCGAACCGGCGGCGGTGATGCCGCTACTGGCGCAGTTCGACGAACTGTCCGCGCGCTACCGCGCGTACTGGCCGGATGCCGCCGCCTGCCGCCCCTCGGCGTTCCCGCAAGCACCGTTGTCCACCTTGGAGCAGGCGCTGGAACGATTGCGCGCCTGGTCAGCCGAAGCCGAGTCGCTGATCCGCTCGGTGCAAGGCAATGAGGCCACCACGGCCGAATTGCAGCTTTGGCGACAGGTGCTCGATCGATGGCCGAACGACAACGGCCTGCCGCGCGAACTGGCCCGCGCCGGTCCGCTGCTCGCAGCGCGCTTGTGCGTGTTGCCGGCCGGCGTCGAGCCTGCCGATGTGCTGGGCGCGGCCGGCCCCGGGATCGAGTTGTTGCATTGCACGCTGCCCGCCGAGGATCGATGCCACATGCTGGTGGCAGGGCGGAGCGAAGCCCTGCAGGCGCTTGGGCAGCGCGTCGCCAGCGCCAAGGGCAGCATGCATGCCCCACCCGCGTGGCTGCACGCCGAACGCAACGACAATCGCACCGAAATCGACCGGCGCCTGAACGACGCAGCGCAGGCGCGCGCCATGCTGGACGCGCAATTGCAGGCGCTGGCGCAGCGCCATGCACTGGCCCGCACGCTGGGCGACGCCCATCGCGTGCGGTGGCTGCTGAACAACGTCCAGAGGCTCGAATCGGGCGGGCTGTTCTGCTGGATCACCGGTTGGTCCAGCGACCCGCAGGGCCAGGCACTCTCGCAAGCGCTGCAACACAGTGGCGCAAGAGCGTTGCTGCACCTTGCCGTGGCGCCCCCCCAGGCCCACGCGCCGCTGCTGCTGCACAACCCGCCCTGGGCGCGCCCTTTCGAGATCTTCAGCCGCGCACTGGGCATGCCCGCGGCCAGCGAGGCCGACCCGACACCGCTGCTGGCGATCGTCGTGCCGCTGATGTTCGGCTACATGTTCGGCGACGTCGGCCAGGGCCTGCTCATCTCCGCAGTGGCGTGGTGGCTGCGCGATCGTTTCCCGATCGCACGCCTGCTGTTCGTGGGCGGACTGTCGGCCGCCGCCTTCGGGCTGCTGTTCGGCAGCGTCTTCAGCCTGCATGGCCTGCTGCCGGCACTGTGGCTGCACCCGCTCGAGCAGCCGCTGGCGGTGCTGCTTGCGCCACTGCTGGGCGGCGCGGTGCTGCTGACGCTGGGGCTGGCGCTGGACGCACTGGCGGCGTGGTGGCGGGGCGAATGGCAGCGTTGGGCGCTGGGCGATGCGGCGCTGCTTGTCGTGTACCTGGGCTTGCTGGCCGCCTTCGTCTGGCCTGTGGGCCTGTGGGTCGCGGCCGCCGGCGCGCTGCACTTCTGCATCGGACATGCGGTGCTGGCGCGGCGCGCCGCGGCAGCCGTGGCTGCGATCGGCGAATTGGTCGAAAAGAGCGTGCAGATCATGATCAACACCCTGTCCTTCGCCCGTGTCGGCGCCTTCGCGCTGGCACATGCAGGGCTGTCGTCGGCCATCATCGCGCTGCTCGACGCAGCCGGAAATCCCGCCGTGCAGGCGCTGGTGCTGGTGCTTGGCAATGCCGTGATCATCGTGCTCGAGGTCATGGTGGTGTCGATCCAGACCACCCGGCTCGTGCTCTTCGAATTCTTCACCCGCTTCATGCAAGGCCGCGGGCGCGCATTCCGACCGCTGCCGCCACCACCCTTCAGCTATCAGGAGAACTGAATGAACAACCGCCTCGGCGTTGCCATCGCATGGCTCACCTTCTGCCTGTTGCTGGCCGTCGCCGGCACGGCCCTGCTGCTGTGGCCGGCCGGGGCGCTGGCCGCCGACGCGCCCGGTGCGACACGTGCCGCCATCGACAGCAGCTGGGTCTTCGTCGGTGCCGCCCTGGCGACGGGGTTGTCCTCGCTGGGCGCTGGCTTCGCGGTGGCCAAGGTCGGCACCGCGGCAGTCGGCGCACTCGCCGAGAAGCCCGACCTTTTCGGGCGGCTGCTGATCTTCATCGGTCTGGCCGAGGGTATCGCGATCTACGGCCTGATCGTGTCGATCCTGATGCTCAACCGGCTCGGCTGATGGCAGCGCTGGTCTATCTGGGCGACGCGGTCAGCGCAGCAGGCTGGCGGCTGGCGGGCGCGACGGTGCAATGCCCGGCCACTGGCGAAGAAGCAGCCGCGCTGGACGCGGCATGCCAGCAGGCCGCGCTGGTGCTGGTGTCGGCAGCGGTGGCAGCAGGCATTGCGTCGCCGGTGCTGCGTGATGCCCTGTCGGCGCCGCAGCCGTTGGTATTGTTGGTCCCCGACCTGAGGGGGCAGGCCGCGGTGCCGGATCTGGCAGCTCGACTTCTCGCGCAGCTGGGGCTTGAGCCGTGAATCTGGAGCAGCAGACCCGCGCCCTGCTCGATCTGGTCGAGGCGGACCGCACGACCCGCCTCGCCACGATCCTGGACGAAGCCCGCGGCCGCGCCGATATGCTGCGCAGCCAGGCCCGGGCCGAGGCCCTCACGCGGCTGCGCCAGGCCTTTGCGGAGCAGCGCGCGTTGCGCCAGGAACGGCTGGCCGCGGCGATGGCGCGGCGCGACACGCAGCGCCGCCTGCAGGCCCAGCAGCGCACCGCCGCCCTGTTGCAGCTGGCGCGCCAGCAGCTGCCCGGCGAGTTGGTCGCACTGTGGCAGGAGCCGGCCGGGCGCGCCGCCTGGGTCGCGCAGGTAGTGGCCTCCGCGCGCGCGCATTTCGGTGCAGGCGCGTGGTGCATCACACACCCGCAGGGCTGGCCGGCCGATGAACAGCAGGCGCTGGCGCGCCAGTTGCAGGCCGGCGACGGCGCGACGCCGAGTTTCGTCGCCGACCGCCGGCTGCGTGCTGGCCTACGCATCGCTGCCGGCGGCAACGTCATCGACGGCACGCTGGACGGCCTGCTCGCCGACCGAGCGGATTTCGAATCGCGCTTGCTGCGCCGCCTGGAGGCCACCCGGTGAGTCTGGCCACCGTCACCTGGATCGCCGGCCCGGTGCTGCACGCCACCCGTCAGGGTCCGTTCACGCTGCGCGAGTCGGTGCGTGTGGGGCCGCACGCGCTGCTCGGCGAAGTGGTGCGCATCCAGGACAGGAGCATCGTCGTGCAGGTCTACGAGGACACCACCGGCCTGCGCCCGGGCATCGAGGTGCGCGGCGACGGTCAACCGCTGTCGATCCGCCTTGGCCCGGGGCTGCTGGGTCACATCTTCGACGGCCTGCTGCGGCCCTTGTCGGATGCCGACTCGAACTTCGTCCAGCCGGGCATGCGCGCCGCCGCGGTGGCGCGACGCCATTTCGAACCCGCAGTCAAGGTCGGTGAGGTGCTGGCGCCGGGCGCGATCCTGGGCACTGCGGGCGATGCCGGCGGCGCCGCCGGGCGCACTCAGTACTGCCTGGTGCCGCCGGCCAGCGGCGGCGTCGTGGAATCGGTGGTGCCTCCCGGCGAGCAGGCCGACGACGCCACGGTGTGCGTGCTGCGCAGCGGCGACGGCGCGGACGCGGCGCGTCATGAACTGGCGATGAGCCATGTCTGGGCGGTTCGCTCGCCACGGCCGGTGGCGCGCCGACTGCCGACGCTGGCACCGCTGGTCACCGGCCAGCGTATTCTCGATGGCCTGTTTCCGGTGGCGCAGGGCGGGAAGGCGGCGATCCCGGGCGGCTTCGGCACCGGCAAGACGGTACTGCTCGAAGCGCTGGCCAAGGGCTGCAACGCCGACGTCATCGTCTATCTCGGCTGCGGCGAACGCGGCAACGAGATGGCCGGCGTGCTCGAGGAGTTCCCGACGCTGACCGATCCGCGCAGCGGCCGGCCACTGATGGAACGCACGGTGATCATCGCCAACACCAGCAACATGCCGGTGGCCGCACGCGAGGCTAGCATCTACTGCGCCATCACGGTGGCCGAATACTTCCGCGACCAGGGCTTGCATGTCGCGCTGATGGCCGACAGCACCAGCCGCTGGGCCGAGGCGCTGCGCGAGGTGTCGGGGCGCTTCGGCGAACTGCCCGGTGAAGGCGGCTATCCGGCCTACCTGTCCAGCCGGCTGGCCGACTTCTACGAACGCGCCGCGCTGGTGCAGACGCTGGGCGGCGCGACCGGCTCGGTGACGGTGATGGGTGCGATCAGCCCACCTTCAGGCGACTTCTCCGAGCCGGTGACCTCGCACACCAAGCGTTACGTCAAGGCCTTCTGGGCGCTGGACGTGAAGCGCGCGCAGGCGCGCTTCTATCCGGCCGTGCACCCGCTGCAGAGCTACGCCGAGGACGCGCGCGAGTTCGCGCCGTGGTGGGCGGAACAGGGCAACGGCCAGTGGCTGACGCTTCGCCGGCGCTTCCTGACGCTGCTGGACGAGCAGGCGCAGCTCGAGCGCATGGCGCGCATCATTGGCAAGGACGCGCTGCCGGCGCGCCAGCAGCTGACGCTGCTGTGCGCCGAACTGGTCAACGAGGCCTTCCTGCGCCAGTCGGCATTTTCCGAGATCGACCGCGTCTGCAGCCCGGCGCGGCAGGCGGCGATGATGAAGCTGCTGGGCCGCTTCATAGACTTGGCCGAGGCTGCACTCTTCGCCGGAGCCACCCCCGAGGCCTTCGCCGCGCTGCCCTGCCTGCGCGCGCTGCAGCGCATGGGCGAGGACATCGGCGACGAGCAGTTGCCGCGCTTCGCCGAACTCGAAGCACGGTTGGAACGCGAGTTCGCGCAGATCACGGCCGCAGGCGGCAACGCATCACAGGAGGCCGGCGATGAGACCCACGGTTGAAGGCGCTGCAACGCGCCTGGAGGGGCCGCTGCTGTTCCTGCGTCGCACCCTAGATGTCGGGCTGTACGACGCCGTCGAAGTGGGCGGCCACGACGGTCGATCGCGGCTGGGCCGCATCGCCGCGATCGACGAACAGTTCATGACCATCGAGGTGCTGGAGTCGACGGACGGGCTCTCGCTCGAAGGCAGCGTCGTGCGCTTTCGTGGCGAGGCGCTGAGCTTCGGCCTCGGCCCGGGCATCCTCGGGCGGGTGTTCAACGGCGTCGGCGAGGTCATCGACGGCGGGCCGCCGGTGGCCACGCACCGCAAGGTGCCGATCGACGGCCTGCCGATGAACCCGGTGGCGCGCGCGCTGCCGCGAGACTTCATCGAGACCGGCATCAGTACGGTCGACCTGATGAACAGCCTCGTGCGCGGGCAGAAGCTGCCGCTGTTTTCCGGCGGCGGCCTGCCTCACGACCGGCTGGCGGTGGAGATCGCCAGCCACGCGCGCCTGCTCGGTGACGAAGCCGTGGACTTCGCCATCGTCTTCGCCGGCATCGGCGTGCCCTTCGACAGCGCCGAATTCTTCCGCCGCAGCCTGGAACAAGGCGGTGCGCTGGAACGCACGGCGTTGTTCCTCAATCTGGCCAGCGACTCCAGCACGCAGCGCCTGCTGACGCCTCGCTATGCGCTCAGTGCGGCGGAGTACCTGGCCTTCGAATGCGGAAAGCACGTGCTGGTCATCATGACCGACATGACCAACTACTGCGAAGCGCTGCGCGAGGTGTCGTCGAGCAAGGGCGAGATCCCCAGCCGCAAGGGATTCCCGGGCTACATGTACTCGGACCTGGCGACGCTGTTCGAGCGCGCGGGCTGTCTGCGCGACGCCAAGGGAACGCTGACGCAGCTGTCGATCCTGACGATGCCGGCCGACGACATCAGCCACCCGATACCCGACCTCACCGGCTACATCACCGAGGGCCAGATCGTGCTGTCGCGCGACCTCGACCGTCGCGGCATCTACCCGCCGGTGAACGTGTTGCCGAGCCTGTCGCGCCTGATGAAGGACGGCACCGGCGGCACCTACACCCACCCCGACCACCCTGCGCTCGCCAGCCAGCTGTATGCCGCCTACGCGCGCGCCGCACAGGCGCGTGTGCTGGCCAGTGTGGTCGGCCTCGAGGGGCTGGCCGACACCGACCGGCGCTACCTGCGCTTTGGCACGCAGTTCGAGCAGACACTGGCCAGCCAGGACGAAGCGCGGTCGCTGCACAAGAGCATGGCGCTGGGCTGGGCGCTGCTGGCCGAACTGCCGAGCGGCGAATTGACACGGCTGTCCGACGCGCAGATTGCTGCGCACATCGAAGCTCCGCCATGAACGACACCAGCCCGACGCGCAGCGCTGTCATCGAGATGAAGGACGAGCGACGTGCGATGCACGAGGGTTACGTCTTCCTCGACGAGAAGTGCCTGTTGCTGGCCGGCGAGATCATGCGCCAGTTGCAGCAGCACGCGCGACTGCAGGCCGAGCTGCTCGCACTTTGCGACACGGCCGCGGCGGCGCTGCAGGACGCCGTGGCACGGCATGGGCTGCAGGATCTGTCGATCCATCCAGCGACGCGGCTACCGCCGGCGCCACTTCGCACCGAAGCGCGATCGCTGATGGGCGTGCAGCTACAGTCCGCCGCCTGGGACGCCGGCGAGGCCACGCACGGCGCACCGGTGATGTCATCACCAGAGGCCAAGGCCTGCCGCCAGGCCTTCGCCAGGCTTGTGGCCGCCGCTGCGCCACTGGCCGCCGTCTCGGGTAACCTGGAGCGGCTGTCGCTGGAGTACAGGCGTTCGGTGCGCCGAGCGCGTGCCTTGCAGGACGTGATGCTGCCGGAACTGGATCGAGACATCGCCGACGTCGAGGGCCGGCTGGAAGAACTGGAACAGGAAGACGCGATTTGGATGCGCAGGGGAATCAGGGCTTGAAGGTGATGCCGGAAGCCGCACGTGACGACGGCGAGAGCTTTGCCGTGGTCAGCGCGCTGATCGCCTCGCGCCAGACGGTGCTGCCCAAACGTCTGGTCGCACCGGGGCCGACGGCAAAGCAGTTGGAAGCGCTGCTATCGCTGGCCGCCGACGCGCCGGACCACGGATGCCTCACTCCCTGGCGCTTCATCATCGTGCCGACGGCGCAGCGCCACCGCCTGGCCGAAGTCTTCGCGCAGGCGCTGCTCGACCGCGACCCCCAGGCCACACCGGAGCAGGCCGTCCAGGCGCGCGAGAAGGCGCACCGCGCGCCGCTGCTGATGCTAGCCGTGGCCTGCCTGGGCCCGCGCGAGCCGGACACGCCCATGCTCGAGCGCATGGTGTCGATGGGTGCGGCCATCCAGAACCTGCTGCTCGGCGCTCACGCGATGGGCTTCGGCGCCGGACTGACCAGCGGCCAGGCGATGAATTCGCCGCGGCTGCGCGCGCTGTTCGGTTTGTCCGAAGGCGACCACGCGGTGTGCTGCGTAAACATCGGCATGGCGACGCAACGCAGCCAGCGCAAGGCACTGCGGCCGTCGACGGCCCAGTTCGTCAGCGAACTCGGCGCCGGCGCGGCGAGCGGCGGCGACACCTGATCAGCACCGCGTCACACCTTCGCGACACCGATCGTTCGCGCGGCCGCCAGTGCCGCCTTGACGACCAGACCGCGAGTCACGGTCTCGAACGAGCGTCCCTCGAGCTCCAAAGTGCGACACGGCAGGTCGACGCAGACCGAGCAGCACGGGCTCGAACCGGCACGCGCGCCCAGCCAGGACTCCATCGGCCGGCCGGCGATCCTGATGCGGTCCGATGCGGTCCGATGCGGACGGATCGGCCTCGAAGGCCGCCGGTTCGAACACGCGCACCTCGAGCACGGGCTCGCACCCCAGCGGACACAGCAATGGGGTCAACTGCGCCAGCGCGTCGAGCACCTGATGCTGCATCGAAGCGCAGCGCAGCGCTCGCAGGTGACGCCCTGCCTGACCAGGCGTTGCCAGGGGATCGGCACCGGCTTCAGCCCAGCCATTGCCGCAACTCCGCGCGAGTCGGGATGCGTCCGCTGCTGACCAGCTTGTCGTCGATCACCAGGCTCGGGGTCGCCAGCACGTCGTAGGCCATGATGTCTCGCATGTCGGTGACCTTGACGAAATCGGCCTCGATGCCAGCATCCGCGGCGGCCTCCCGTGCCACCGCCTCGAGCTTTCTGCAGTTCGCGCACCCCGAGCCGAGAATCTTGACGGTCTTCATCGCGTCGCTCCTTGTCCAAGCCTTTCCAGGATTTCAGACCGCGCCGGCGTTGTTCGGCGCGCCATCAGCCAGGCCAGCGCTGCCGCCAGCAGGCCCACGAAGAGGCCGAGCGCGCCGACGATCCACGCGCGCTCGATGCCATCGACCCAGGCGCCATAGCTCAGACCGGCGGTCATGCTGAACACCGCTACCAGACCCATGTAGGCGAAGGCCTTGGCCCGGCCGATCACCGCGGCCACCATCAGCAGGCTTTGCAGGCTCAGCTCCGGATCGGCCATCAGATAGGCCAGCAAGGGCCCGGGGTGCATACCCAAGTCGAGGAACATGCGCGCCACAGGCACCTCGACCAGCGTCGGGAAGTACATGAACACGCCGAAGAGCACGGCCAGCGCGTTGGCCAGCAGCGTGTTGCGCGCAGCCAGCGCCTGAACCCACTCGGGCTGAATCAACTGCCGCACGATGCCGACGACGAACACGCCCACGATCAGCAAGATGAAAATCTGCTTCACAAAACGCCAGGCCTCCCACAGCCAGCCACGCCAGGCCTGGACCTCGAGCCGGCGCGCGCAGGCAAACACCGCGCCCAGCGCCACGGCCACCGCCACCGCGCGTCCGGTGAGCGCCACCTCCAGCCCACCCGCCACCGGCGTCAGGCGCAGAGCGGCGACCAACAGCGTTGCCACGACCAGGCCCAGCGCGCATGCCGTCCAGCGGTTCGCGCCCTCGACGATGTTCTCCAGCCCCGGCCATGCCGTCAGCCCGATCAGCAGCAACAGCACGATCAGCAGCGAACCCTGTAGGCTCACGCCCTCCTCGCCCCGCACCGCATCGAAGGGCACCCAATGTGCCAGCGTGGCCTGCCAGGCCTCGGCCCAAGGAAGCGGCAGATTCATAGTGCCGAGCGTGGCCGTCAACGGCCACAGCTTCAGCGTGCCAGCGATCAGCACCGCGACCAGCGACAGCAGCACGCCAACGGCCGGCGCCGCGATGCTCGCACGTTGCGCGAACAACGTATCGCCTTGCGCATCGTGGCGCTGGTCGTCGCGCCAGAACAGAACCGCCATCAGCATGCCGATGCCGATACCGAACAGCAGACACAGCAACAGCCGCGCCACGGCAAATTCGGCACCCAGGACGCTGCCGGTGTAGGTCAGCGCGAGGATGTTGCCCGCCGGCGCGAAGAACAGGAAGGTGATCGCCGGCCCGAGCCCTGCGCCCTTCTTGTAGATGCCCGCAAACAGCGGCACGATGGTGCAAGAGCACACCGCCAGCAGCGAGCCTGCGGCCGCCGAGGCCGGATAGGACACGTGGTACGGCGCATCGCGGCCCAGCCAGCGCGTCACGCCGGCCTTGGGGATCAGCGCCGTCATCGCGCCTGCGATGAAGAACGCCGGCAGCAGGCACAACAACACATGGGCCGCCAGATAGGCGGCCAAGTTGCCGGCACCGCCAAGCAGCACACGCAGCGAACTGTCCATTTCCGTGTACGCGCAGCCACGCGGCCGGCATACAGATACATCTGATCAGAGTCGCGCGCACGCCGCATTGACCGCACTCAAGCC
>Ga0316195_10000577_pt1 | contig 14961 bp, 10 predicted proteins | sample Phised1_MG_FD_204937 | JGI IMG/M metagenome (GOLD analysis project Ga0316195, IMG submission 204937) | Coastal sediment microbial communities from Maine, United States - Phippsburg sediment 1 | ecosystem: Environmental > Aquatic > Marine > Coastal > Sediment | place: USA: Maine | collected... | reverse complement strand
AGTGAGCAGTGGGCAGTGAGCGGTGAGTCGTGAGTCGTGAGTCGTGAGCAGAGAGCAACGGTGCCTGGCTCCCGTAGGGTGCCTGGCACCTCTTCCGGAGAGCGAGCCGCGATCCTTTGGCCGCGGGTCGCTGCATCCGGAATCGAGGGCTGCGCGAAAGGTCTGGATAGCGCGCTGACGGGACCGGGTGCGACAATGCCCGGCTGTTGAATCCCGGGAACACTGGAAGAAAGCTGCATGCGGTCTCGACTGCTCATTGCCGGAATCGTTGCCGCCATCGTGGTGGCGCTGGCCTATGTCTATGTCAGCCGGCGTCCCGGACTGCTGGCCGTCTCGCCGCCGCCCAGTGCAGCGACTGCTGCTGCCCCGGCCCAGGGCCCTGCGCTCAGCCAGCAGGCGGTCGGTGTAGTGACGGCAGTCGTCGAGAACCTGCCGCTCGCGATCCAGATCGAGGCTCTGGGAACCGCGCGGGCGAGCGAGGCCGTGGACATCACCTCGAAGATCGCCAACATGATCACGGCCGTGCGTTTCGTCGAAGGCCAGCGCGTAAAGCGCGGCGACGTCCTGGTGGAGCTCGACGGGGCCCAGGCACGCGCCGACCTGGCGGCGGCCGAGGCGGCGCTCAAGGAGAGCGAGTCCACCTATAAGCGCAGTCGCGACCTGTATGCACGCCAGGCGCTGTCGGAGTCGCAACTGGAGCAGATCGAGGCCACGTTTTCAGGTAACCAGGCCCGGGTGGCTGCCGCGCGCGCGCGGGTCGCCGACACGGTGATCCGGGCGCCCTTCGGCGGTCGCGTCGGCCTGCGGCAGGTCAGCGTCGGCAGCCTGATCAGCCCCGGCATGAGCATCACCACGCTCGACGACACCAGCGTGATGAAGCTCGACTTTGCAGTCCCGGAAACCTTCGTCGCCGTCCTCGAGCCCGGCCTGCCCGTGGCCGCGACCAGCATCGCCTATCCGGGTCGCAGCTTCGACGGCAAGGTGGTCTCTCTCGATTCGCGCGTCGATCCGGTGTCCCGCTCGGTGATGGTACGCGCCGGGATCCCGAACCAGGATGGCCTGCTCAAGCCGGGCATGTTCCTGGCGGTGCGGCTGTCGCGCGAGCCGACCCCGGCCCTCGTAGTCCCCGAGTCGGCCCTCGTCCCCGAGCGAGGCAGCGTGTTCGTGTTCGTGGTCCAGGACGGCGTGGCGGTGCGCCGCCAGGTCACGGTTGGTCGCCGTGAACCCGGCCGGGTCGAACTGGTCAGCGGCGTGGCTGCGGGAGACCGGGTCGTCGTACAGGGCACGCAGAAGATCCGTGACGGCAGTCCGGTGAGCGAGGCCGGCAAGCCGCAGCCCGGCCCGGCCTGAGCGGCCCCGGACGCCGATGAAGATCTCAGAAATCTCGATCCACCGGCCCGTGTTCGCCACGGTCGTCAGCCTGATGCTGGTGATCCTCGGGCTCGTGTCCTTGTCCAACCTCGCGGTGCGCGAATACCCGGACATCGACGCCCCGGTCGTGTCCATAGACACCAGCTACCGGGGTGCCGGGGCGAACATCGTCGAGGAAAAGATCACGCAGCTGATCGAGGACCGGATCGCCGGACTCGAGGGAATCGACAAGATCCGCTCCTCGTCCCGCGACGAGCGCTCGGACATCACAGTGGAGTTCACCGCGGATCGTGACGTGGACGCCGCCACCAACGATATCCGCGACCGTGTCTCGCGCGTGGCCGACGACCTGCCGCCAGAGGCGGACCCGCCCGACATCGCCAAGGCCGAGGCGGATGCCGAACCGATCCTGTGGCTCAACCTGATCAGCAACCGCCTGTCCTCGCTGGAGCTGACCGACTATGCGGAGCGGGTGCTGGTGGACCAGCTGGCGGCGTCGCCGGGCGTGGCGATGGTGCGCATCGGCGGCGCGCGGCGCTACGCGGTCAGGGTCTGGATCGACCGCCAGGCGATGGCCGCGCGCGGCATGACGGTGGCGGATATCGAGGACGCCCTGCGGCGCGAGAACGTCGAGCTGCCCGCGGGAAGACTGGAGTCCGTGGAGCGTGAATTCGCGCTGCGGACCGACACGGGGCTGAAGAAGGTCGAGGACTTCCAGGCGCTCGTCATCGGTCGCGGGACCGACGGCTACCTGGTTCGCCTGGGCGACGTAGCCGAGGTTCGCCTGGGGGCCGACAACGAACGGACGATCTCGCGCTCCGACGGCGTGGCTGGCGTCAGCCTCGGCGTGGTGCAGGTGTCGAAGGCCAATACCCTGCAGGTCGCCCATGGCGTGCAGGAGACGGTCAGGCGACTGACGCCGGGCCTCCCGGAGGGCATGGTCCTCGACACCAACTTCGACCGGTCCGTCTTCATCGAGGCATCGCTGAAGGAGGTCGGCATCGCGCTGGTCATCTCGCTGTTCCTGGTGCTTTCGGTCATCTACCTGTTCCTCGGCAACCTGCGCGCAACGGCGATCCCGGCGGTGACCATACCGGTCTCGATCATCGCGACGCTGACCTTCATGGACGTGATGGGCTATTCGGTCAACGTCCTGACGCTGCTCGGCATGGTGCTGGCCATCGGCCTGGTCGTGGACGACGCGATCGTCGTGCTGGAGAACATCTTCCGGCGCATCGAGCTGGGCCAGCCGCCGCTCATCGCCGCGCTCGACGGCAGCCGCGAGATCGGTTTCGCGGTGATCGCGACGACGCTGGTGCTGGTGTCGGTGTTCGTGCCGATCTCCTTCCTTCCCGGCGCGATCGGCCGGCTCTTCCGGGAGTTCGGCCTGACGCTGGCGGCTGCCGTGCTCTTTTCTTCGCTGGTGGCGCTGACGCTTACGCCGGCGATGGCATCCCGTATGTTCAAGGCCGGCGAGCAGCGCTCGGGCTTTGCGGCACGCGTGGACCGGTTCTTTCACCGGCTGGCCGACTGGTACGAGAAGCGGTTGCGCAGCCTGATCCGGCGGCCATGGCTGGTCGTGGGCGGCACGCTGGCCCTGGTCATCGTGGCGGGACTGGCTTTCCGCGCGCTGCCGACAGAGTTCGCGCCGACCGAGGACCGCGGGGTCCTGTTCCTGGGGCTTGACGCGCCGGAGGGTGCCAGCCTGGACTACACCGAGAAACAGCTGATCGCGGTGGAGGACATCGTCTATCCCTACATGGAAAGCGGCCTCGTCCGGCGCATGAACCTGCGCGTCGGCAGCTTCGGCGGCGGCGAAGTGAACTCCGTGCGCGGCTTCCTGGTGCTGGCTCCCTGGGGTGACCGCGACCTGAGCAACGGCGAGTTGGCGCAGCAGCTGCGCCAGAAGATCGGGGCACTCCCCGGCGGGCGCGGCTTCGTGGTGGCGCCGCAGGGCCTGGCAGGCCGTGGATTCGGGCAGCCGGTACAGGTCGTCATCGGGGGCCCCGACTACGAAACACTGGCCAAGTGGAGCGACCTGCTGGTCGACAAGGCGTCGCAGAACGCGGGCCTGATGGCGGTGGACACCAACTATCGCGAGCGCAAGCCGCAGATCCGCATTTCCGTGGACCGTGATCGTGCGGCCGAACTGGGCGTGTCGCTGCAGTCCGTCGGTCGAACGCTGGAGACGGTGCTTGGTTCCCGGATCGTCACCACCTACGTCGACCGGGGCCGCGAATACAACGTCATCCTTCAAGGCGAGGCGCAGGACCGCGCATCCCCGTCCGACCTGCAGAACCTGTACGTCAAGTCGGGTCGCAGCGGCGAGCTCGTTCCGCTGGGCAACCTGGTCAGGCTGGAGGAGACGTCGGGGGCGGTCCAGCTGAACCGGTTCGACCGGCTGCGCTCGATCACGATCAGCGCTGGCCTCGCACCCGGCTATACGCTGGGCGAGGCCGTCGGCTACTTCCAGAAGCTGGTGCATGACGAACTGCCGGCCAACGCCCGCCTCGACTTCGACGGCGAGTCCCGCGAATACCTGCGTTCCAAGGGCCAGCTCTGGACCACTTTCGGCTTTGCGCTGGCCATCGTGTTCCTGGTGCTGGCCGCCCAGTTCGAGAGCTTCCGCCATCCGCTGGTGATCATGACGACCGTACCGCTGGCAATCGTCGGCGCCCTGGCGGGCCTGTGGTTGTTCAACATGTCCCTGAACGTCTTCAGCCAGATCGCCATGATCCTGCTGATCGGCATCGCCGCGAAGAACGGCGTGTTGATCGTCGAGTTCGCCAACCAGCTGCGTGACCGTGGGCTGGAGAGGGTCGAAGCCGTGGTGCGGGCCGCGACGATCCGGCTGCGGCCGGTGCTCATGACCAGCCTGTGCACGGCCTTCGGCGCCATCCCGTTCCTGACCGCACACGGCGCCGGGTCGGAACAACGCGAGCCCATCGGCGTCGTCGTGTTCTACGGCACGACCATCTCGGTATTGTTGACGCTGTTCGTCGTGCCGGCGGTCTATACACTGGTGGCCGGTCAACACCAGTCGCCGCACTACCTGCGGGACATGATCACCCGGCTGCGCGCCACCGCGCCGGAAGTCGGCTCCGAGGCGGTCGACGTCGTCCTGCCGGGCCAGTAAGCCTGTCGCGGGCGGAATCGGTTGTACATAAAGCCTTTCCCGGGACGCAACGTGACAACGTGTGTGCGCCGGCCGGGGGAGCACTGCTAGACTCGAAGGAAGCCACTTGCGGGGCCATCGTGCCCGGCAGGCGGGCCCCGGCGGGAACGCCGTGACCGGGGCAGAGGAGGGCGAGCATGCCCACACTGACGCCATACGAACAACTCGAACAGGAATTCCGCCGCCTGCACGCCTTCCGCGGCACGCTGGCGCTGTTGCGCTGGGACGCGGCCGTGACCATGCCCCGGGGCAGCGCCGATGTCCGCGGGGAGCAGCTTGCTGCGCTGGAGACGGAGTGCCACGCGCTGCTGGCCTCGCCGCGCATCACGCGGCTGCTGCAGCGTGCCGAGGCCAGCCGGCAGGGATTGAACGACTGGAAGCTCGCCAACCTGCGCGAGATGCGGCGCCAGCGGGACCATGCCATCGCGACGCCGCCTTCGCTGGTGTCGCGCCTGGCCCGGGCGGTCGCGAAGGCCGAGGCCAGCTGGCGCGAGGCGCGCGACAGGAATGACTTCTCGGTCCTTGCCCCGCAACTGGAGGAGGTCGTCAAGCTGACGCGCAACCGTGCCGACATGCTCGGCCAGTCGCTCGGTCTCGATCCCTACGACGCGCTGGTGGACGAGTTCACGCCGGGTCTCCGGTCCAGCGAGATCGGGACGACCTTTGCGACCCTGTCGCGCCGCCTGCCGACCCTGGTGAGCGAGGCGATCGACGTGCAGCTGAGCCGTCCAGCCGTCACCATCACCGGCAGGTTCTCGGCTTCCAGGCAGCGCGCGCTGTGCGTCGAGGTCATGAAGTCGCTCGGTTTCCCCTTCGACCGGGGCCGCTTTGACGAGGCCGATCGCGGCCTCATGGAAGGCGTGCCCGGCGATATACGGGTCACCGCCAGGCTGGACCCTCGCGACCCGTTCGCCGGCCTGCTCGGAGCGCTGCATGAGACGGGCCAGGCGCTCTACGAACTCGGGCTGCCGCCGGAGTGGCGCGACCAGCCGGTCGGCCAGGAACTGGGCATGGCCCTGGAGGAAAGCCAGGCGCTGCTGCTGGAGATGATCGTCGGTCGCAGCAGCGCCTTCGTCACCTACCTGATGCCGTTGCTGGAGCGGCACTACGGGGTGACGGGGCCGGAGTGGACGCCGGAGAACGTTTACCGCCGGCTCAATACCGTGACCCGCGGCCCGATCCGCATGGATGCGGACGAGCTCACCTACCAGGCGCACATCATCGTGCGTTACGAGCTGGAGCAACGGCTGCTCTCCGGTGAACTGCCGGTCCGCGAGCTGCCAGGCGCCTGGAACGAACTGATGGACCGCCGGCTCGGCATCTGCCCGGCCAGCGACAACGACGGCTGCCTGCAGGACGGCCATTGGGCGCTTGGTTCCTTCGGCTATTTTCCGTCCTACGGTGTCGGCGCGGTGGTGGCCGCGCAACTCTGGGAGAGCCTCCACGAGGACGTGCAGGGCGTCGAGCAGCAGATCGCCAGCGGGGATTTCGGTCCGGCCCTGGCGTGGCTGAGGGAGAACGTCCACGCGCTGGGCGCCAAGCTGGCGGTTCCCGACCTGGTCATCACGACGACCGGCAAGGCGCTGTCCGCGGCGCCCTACCTCAGGTACCTCGAGCGGAAATACCTCTCGGAATGGTGATGTCCCCTGCGCCGCGGCGGCGCTTGTCCTAGAATTCGGCTCCCCGTTGCACTGGCCGCCCCGCTCATGTCAGCCGTTCCAGCCATCTCGTCCGGTAACTTCAAGCGACTGCAGGCCAGGCTGCGCGGCCTGGTCGGCAAGGCGATCGGCGACTTCGGCATGATCGAGGCCGGCGACCGGGTCATGGTCTGCCTCTCCGGCGGCAAGGACTCCTACACGCTGCTCGACATGCTGCTGTCTTTGCGGCGCGCTGCGCCGGTCGACTTCGAGATCGTCGCCGTCAATCTCGATCAGAAGCAGCCGGGTTTCCCGGAGCACGTCCTGCCGGACTACCTGGCCTCGATCGGCGTGGAACTGCAGGTGGTCGAGCAGGACACCTACAGCGTCGTCAGGCGCGTGGTGCCCGAGGGCAAGACCCAGTGCGGACTGTGCAGCCGGCTCAGGCGCGGTGCGCTGTACCGGCATGCGCGTGAGAACGGCTTCACCAAGATCGCGCTGGGACACCATCGCGACGACATCATCGAGACACTGTTCCTGAACATGTTCCACGGTGGGCGGCTCAAGGCGATGCCGCCGAAGCTGAAGTCGGAGGACGGCGCCAATGTCGTGATCCGGCCGCTATGCTACGTGACGGAGCGGGACATCGAGCGCTATGCGCGGGCACGCGGCTTTCCGATCATCCCCTGCCGGCTTTGCGGGTCGCAGCCCAAGCTGCAGCGCAAGGCCATCGCCGCCATGCTGGCCGCCTGGGACCGGGAGAACCCGGGTCGCGTGGATTCGATCTTCACTGCGATCTGCAACGTCAGTGTCTCGCATCTCGCCGATGCCCAGGCCTTTGATTTTGCGTCCCTGCGTGCGGAGCGCGCGGTCAGTGGCGCAGCAGAGGGGTCAGGCCCCGGCGGGGACCGCGGGGTCTGACCGGCGCCAGTGCCCATGACAGCAGAGCAGTTTCCGCCGCCGCCGCTCGAAAACACCTTCTGGGTGGAGCCCGGGCGCCTGCTGGCCGGCGAATATCCGGGGGCGGGGCCGGAGTCGTCCGCGCGTGCGCGGATCCGCAAGCTGCTGGACCTGGGCGTGGCTTGTTTCATCGACCTGACGTCGGTGGGCGAGCTGGAGTCCTATGAGCGGTGGCTGCCCGGGCCTTATGGGCGCGATTCGGTGGCCTACCTGCGCAAGCCCATCCGCGATCATTCGCTGCCTGAGCGCGTCGAACACACGATCGAGATCCTCGATGAAATCGACGCGGCGCTGGCCGAGGATCGGATCGTCTATCTCCATTGCCGCGCAGGAATCGGGCGCACCAACCTGATCGCCGGTTGCTGGCTGTCGCGACACGGCTACACGGGCGATGCGGCGCTCGATCGGCTCAACGCGCTCTGGCAGGCTTGCAGCCGTGCCGCGAACTGGCCGAGTGTTCCGGAGACGGCGGCGCAGGTCGAGTACGTCCGGCAATGGCGGGAACAGATCATCGCACCGCTTGCGCCGGTCATCGATACCGGGTCGGCCTTGACGCTCAAGGACCGCTATCGCGGCCTGTTGCTGGGCCTGGCCGCCGGCGACGCCTGCGGGCAGCCTGCGGCATACCGCCGCCCGGGGACGTTCATGCCGATCGGCGACCTCATTGGCGGCGGTCCCTTCGACATGCCGCGCGGCGCGTGGACCGACGAAACGGCCATGGCGCTGTGCCTGGCTGAAAGCCTTCTCGCCACGGACGTCCCCGACGTGGACGACCAGCTGCAGCGTTACCTGCGATGGCAGGACGCGGGTCACCTGTCGAGCACGGGGACGTGCATCGGCATCAGCGCCACGACCGCTCGTGCCCTGGCCAAGGCGCGCTGGTCGGGCAAGGCACTGGCCGGCTCCTTCGATCCGGCCACGGCTGAGAAGGAACCCCTTGCGAGAATCGGGCCTGCAGTCATCCTGTTGCTGGCGGATCCGGAGGAAGCGATCGAGGCGGCGGTGCTGGCGGCGCGTGTGACGCACCAGGCGCCGCTCACACTCGACGCGGTGCGCTACTTTGCCGCGCTGCTGGTCGGCGCGCTGCAGGGCGCATCGCGGGTAGAACTGACGCGGCCCCTGTTCAGTCCTTGCGAGGGCTACTGGGACCGTCACCGGCTGAAGCCAGCGGTAGAGGCCGTCGCCAGGGGCTCATGGGCCGAGAAGCTACCGCCGCGCATCTTTGGCGGCGGGCAGGCCGTCGATGGGCTGGAAGCGGCGCTCTGGGCATTCTCGCGTGGCAACTCGTTCAGGGATGCCGTGCTGGCCGCCGTCAACCTGGGCGGCGACGCCGATACTACCGGCGCGATCGTCGGGCAGCTGGCCGGCGCGCACTACGGAGCCGCCGGCCTCCCGCCCGCCTGGCGTTCGTCGATTGCCCTGGCGCCGCGGATCGTCGAGACCGCGGACGAACTGCTCGAGCGTGCCTTGCGCAGGATCGCCGCCAGCTGATTCGCCGCTGGCTGCAGCGACGCCCGGGCGGCTAAGCTATGTCATGCGCGCAGCAAAGAAAAAACCGGCTGGCAGGGCCAGGACCCGCCGCCAGCCCGCCTGGACCCGGCTGAGCGACGAGGAACTGCTGGACCTGCGCTTGTGCGACCTGGGCTTGCGGATCGAAGGCTCGCCGGTCGAGCGGCCGCTGAAGAAGCTCTACAGCGAGCTCGAACGCCGGGGGGTGCGCCTGCTGCCGCACTACTGGATCTCGCAGGAGTGGTTTTCGCCCGACGGCGTGCCCGGCATTGCCATTCCCTTTTACCTGCTGCACCCGAGGCTCAAGCGCCTCGAGCGGCGTTTCATGGAGGAGGTCGAGGGAGGCAATGCCGAATCCCTGATGAAGATCCTCCGCCATGAGGCCGGGCATGCGGTGGATACGGCCTACAGGCTGCGGCGGCGCAAGGCCTGGCGCGAAGTCTTCGGTCCGGCGTCCAAGCGCTATCCGCGGCACTATCGCCCGCGGCCGGGCAGCAAGCGCTTCGTCCAGCACCTGGACAACTGGTATGCCCAGAGCCATCCGACCGAGGACTTTGCCGAGACCTTTGCCGTCTGGTTGAAGCCCGGCTCCGCGTGGCGGCGGCAATACGCCGGCTGGCCGGCGCGGCGCAAGCTGGAATACGTGGCCGAGACCATGGAGGAGCTTCGCCGCGAGCGACCGAAGGTGCGGGCACGTCATCACGTCGAGCCGATCCGCATCGCGAGGCGGACCCTGCGCCAGCACTACGCGGTCATGGTCCGCCACTACCGCAGCGACGATGCCGAGAAGATCGACAAGATCCTCAAGCGGGTCTTCACGGGCCAGCGGAAGAGATCGGCGCAGATGCGCGCCAGCGCCTTCCTCAGGGAAAATTCGGGGTTGCTGCGGCGCCGCGTGGCGAAACGGCTGGGCGCCAGCGATTACCTGGTGCAGGAACTGCTCGACCATCTCATCTGGCGGACCCGGACCCTGCGGCTGCTGGTCCGCGGCGAAAAGCGCAGGGCGCTGCGGCGCGCCGAGCGCCTGCTGGTTGCACTGACACACAAATCCCAGAAGGGCGTCGGGCCCTGGTTAGCGCTATGAAGAAATTACGCGTACTGGTGCTGGTTCACGAGACCCTCGTGCCACCGGACAACATCGACCACCTGACAGACCAGCAGGCCGACGAGTTCCGTACGGAATGGGACGTCATCACGACCCTGCGGGAACTCGGTCACGACGTCAGGCCGCTCGGCATCGGCGACAGCCTGACCGAGCTGCGGATGCAGATCACTGACTGGAAGCCGCATGTATGTTTCAACCTGCTGGAGGAGTTCGGCGGCATCGTCACTTACGACCAGCACGTCGTCGCCTACCTGGAGCTGATGCGCCAGCCCTATACCGGCTGCAATCCCCGCGGCATGATGCTGTCGAGGGACAAGGTCCTGTCCAAGCAGATCCTGACCTATCACAGGATATCGACGCCGCAGTTCGCGCTGTTCAGGCGCGCCCGCAAGGCCGTGATCCCGCGACGGCTGCGCTATCCGCTGTTCGTCAAGTCGGCCACCGAGGATGCTTCCCTGGGAATTGCCCAGGCGTCGGTCGTGGATGACGAGGCCCGGCTCAGGGAGCGCATCGAGTTCATTCACGAGCAGATCGGCACCGACGCCCTGGTGGAGGAGTTCATCGACGGTCGCGAGCTTTACCTGGGGATCATGGGGAACGAGCGACTGACCACCCTGGCGCCGTGGGAGCTTTCCTTCGGGTCGCTGAACGAGACCGCCATTGGCATCGCGACCCGCAAGGTCAAGTGGGACCGGGCATACCAGGAACGGCACGACATCATCACCGACCCGGCCAAGCGGCTGCCGGAAGGTGTGCATGCGCTGCTGGACAGGCTGGCCCGCCGCATCTTCCGCGCCCTGCACATGACCGGGTATGCCCGCATGGATTTCCGCATGCGCAGCGACGGTTCGGTGTTCGTACTCGAGGCCAATGCGAACCCGAACCTCGAGGAGCTCGAGGACTTCGGCCGGGCGGCTGAGCATGCCGGGATTCCCTACCCGAAGCTGCTCGAGCGGCTGATGTCCCTCGGCATGGCCTACCAGGCGGAGTGGCGGGCGTAGACCTGCTGCCCGCGTGACGTCCAGTTGGTGCCAGGCACATCCTGTATGTGCCTGCGCGCCTCCGGTCAGCCGCCGAAGACGAACACCCGGATCAGCACGTCGCCGATCCCCAGCAGCGCGGCACCGGCGATCAGGCCTGCGCACAGGGGCTCCTGGGTATCCACCCACAGTGCCCAGCCCGTGGAGTCCCGGCGTTCCTCGTAACGCTTGCTCATGATCCAGAAGAACAGAGCGCCGAGAAACATCATCAACGTCGATTCGGGCGGCACCAGTACGCCGAGCCCGATCGCCAGCGGCGAGAGCGGAAAGCGCCCGCGGGAGCGGCTGCGTATCACCTCCAGCACCAGGCCTGCGATTCCCGCGATGCCCATGGACCAGAGAATGGACGGGGTCAACAGGCTCCCCGCGCCCCCGCCGAACACGGAGGTGACGAGGTCGGACACGCCTTTCCATTGCAGTGCGGCCGGGAAGCTGAACTGCGGGCTGACCATGGTGTCTTCGATGGAAATCCCGGAGGCCGGGTCATAGTTCCAGAGTCCAAACAGCACGAAGAACAGCGGCGTCGCCGCCAGAGAGCCGGCGAGGATGCCGATTACGTGGCCGATCGCCTGCTGCCGCGGCTTGGCGCCGAGCATGTAGCCCGGCTTGATGTCCATCAGCAGGTTCGAGGAGTTGCTCGCGACTTCCACGCACATGACCGCTGTCATGAGGTTGGTCGGCGGATGGCGCGGGTCGGCGGCGCCAAAGATGAACTGCGGGATCTTCGACAGCGAGCCGCTCGGCGTAATCGACGTCATGGCGGTGCTGCTGGCCGCGACCAGCGACAGGACGATGATCAGCGGGATGGCGAGCGCGCCGAGCAGCCAGTCGACGCCGAACCATTCGTGGGTCATCCAGACGGAAACAGCGCCGAAGAGCGGCACGCCGGCGAAGGATATCCACAGCGGCAGCTCGATTCCGGCCAGGACATCTTCACCTCGCTGACGCCGGAACCCCCCGCGCAGCAGCCTGAAGGCTTCGGCAAAGACCTCCGGCCGCGAGAACAGCGATGCCATCGCCGCGACCAGCATGATCACCAGCCCCCACCACAGCGCCCAGTTGTTCAGTATCCAGGCGCGACCGAACACGGCGTCGCCGGCTGCGATCGAACCCGAGCGGGGCGCCAGCTCGCCGATCGAAATCATCCACGGCACGACGATGACGAAATTGGCGATCATGCCGACCATCATGCTGGCAGCGGTGCGGATACCCATCAGTCCGCCGGCTCCGAACATCGCCAGGTCGATGCCGGGCGAGAGCGCCAGCTGGCGTATGTCCACGCCGGCCAGGCGCGGCAAGGGTGCGATGCCCTTCTCGACCAGCGTGTAGTACCAGCCGTCGAGGCTGTGCGGAAGGACCCACACCGACTTGAATCCCAGCCATTTCTGCTGCACCAGGCGCATGAAATTTTCGCCCGACAGCATGGTGAGGCCTCCCGCGATCGCCGCGGCAATGCCCAGGGCCCGGGCCTTGAACATGCCGCTGGCCTCGGCGGCGGAAGTGTAGAGCGTGTCGAGCACGACGCCGCAGGCGCGGCCCTCGGGGAAGGGCTGTTGCTCCTCGTTGATGAAGCGCCGTTTCATCGGGAAAGCCACCAGTACGCCGAGAATCGACAGCACGACCATGAGCGCGACGATCTGCCACCACGGGATCACCTCGTTCTGCACCCACATGTACGCCGCCAGGCCGGCGACGAGCGGGGAGGTCATGTACCCGGCGGAGGTCGCGATCGACTGCACGCAGTTGTTCTCGAGCAGGGTCATGTCGCGCGTGCCGAGCCGGGACAGGCTGCGATGGATGGCGAAGGCGAGGATGACCGAGGTGAGCCCGACGCCCAGCGTCCAGCCGGTCTTGGCGCCGACGTAGAGATTGGTCGCGCTCAGGACGCCGCCGAGGAGGAAGCCGGTCACGGCCGATCGCAGGGTCAGCTGCGGCATGTCGCCGCGCCAGACACGCTCGAACCACCAGCGGTCTTTCTGCTCCCGGGTCCAGTTGCGGACCTGTTCCTCGCTCAACTGCTCGATCGCCATCGATGCTCCTGGGCCGGTAGTCCCGTTCCGATTCGCGTAGCGGCGGTCCGCCGGCCTCAGCGCTGGCGGGGACGCACCAGAGCGAACACGGTCGTGTAGCCGTGCAGGAACGTGGCTCCCTGGACCGGCCCGATTTCGCCGGCACAGAACATGCCGCCGAGCGGTACGTCGCTGAAGGCCCGCCGGAACAGGCCGGAGTCGCGCCCGGGCACCCCGTACAGCGCAGCGCCGCGCGCCACGCAGGAAAACATGAGCGCCACCGCGGGCGCGGATGAATTCGCGTCGCGATGGCGTCCCAGCTCGCGTTCCAGGTCCGCAGCCGACGCGTCCGCATCGCGCAGGTGGAACTGCACGACGGTGTGGGCGGCGGCGTGACCGCCGATGACGAGGTCGCCGGACTCGGAGTCGATCCCCGCCACCTCGCGTATCAGGAAGTCCCCGGCCCCGACCGACTGGCGTGGACCGGGCAGGGCGAGCCCGATGAACAGCTGCCTCGCGTTGAACAGTTCCCTGTCGGCGGCCCCAAGGGAGGAGAAGACCTCGCCTACTACCTGGCGAGGCGCCTTGCCGTCGATCTCGTGGATGCGGTTGCCATCGCTCGAGGTCACGAACAACGGGTCGCCGACCGGGCGGCAGCCCTGAGCGACAACGCCCTCGATCTGCACGTCGCCGGTCCAGGCGATCAACAGCGCGCCGGAGCGCCGCACCTCGCCGCCGGCGATCAGGCAGGCCTGGCCCGGCTGCGAAGCCGCGCTGGTCAGGCCGCCGACCACGGTCGAGCCCGGGTAGGCGCGATCCAGTCCGCGGATGCAGTGCTCGACGTCGAAGGAGTAGGGGTCGGCCAGGATCGTGAACGAAGGCTCGTCCTCCTGACGCACTCCCGTCAGGCGCCACCAGTGGTCCCGGGATGCCGTGATGGCGGGCAGTGACGCCTGGTCCAGGTGGATTGCAGCCAGCTGGACGTTCTGCATCACCCCGGCGAGAAGCGACAAGGCCGGGCCGTCCTCGAGTTCCTGACCCATCCCGACGACCCCGCCGGCACTGCAGCCGATCAGCAGCCCGTCGTCGAGCCAGGAATGCAGCAGCGTGGGCAGCCGTTCGACATCACGCGAGTCGTAGCCTGCCGCAAACGCGAGAACGAGCCGCGGCCGGGACTTGCCCAGTCCGGCTCGCAGGCTGGCGAGGGCTTCGTCCACCGCGGCAGCGAGCTCCCGCTGCCTCGACAGGCCGCCGGCCCATTTCACGGTCGCACCTCCAGGCCGGGCATCAGGCCGGCACTCCTGCTTCGTCTTCGGCAACGATGACGCCTTCGATCGCGGCGGCGCTGGTCCACTCACGCAGGTACGGGTCGGCCAGCACCGTCTGCTGGTAGGCGGCGGCGCCGGCGGGCAGCGCGAGTCCATAGGTCAGGACCCGTAGCGCGACCGGCGCGAACATTGCGTCGGCGGCGCTGTATTTCCCGAAAAGCCAGGGACCGCGCGAAGCATGCTCCAGACGGCAGCCCGTCCAGATTTCGGCCACTCTCTCCAGGTCCCTCGCCAGCTCATCTGTCATCGGTACGCGCCGGTCGCGGGCGCGGGCGTTCATCGGACAACTGGCGCGCAGCGCATCGAAGCCGGCGTGCATCTCGGCCGCAATCGCCCGCGCATGCGCCCGATCCTTCGCGTCTTCGGGCCACCCACGTCCGCCGGCCAGTTCCGAGACGTACTCGCAGATCGCCAGGGACTCCCACACGGTCGTCGCCCCATGCAGCAGTACCGGGACGCGACGGCTGGGCGAGACTGCGGCCGCTTCGCTGGCGAAGTCTGGCGTGCCCAGGTGAATGAGTCGCTCGCCGAAGTCGAGACCGAGGTGCCTGAGCAGGAGCCAGGGGCGCAGCGACCAGGAGCTGTAGTTGCGGGTGCCGATGACCAGCGTCAGTGCGGGCATGGAGGATCTCTTGATGCCGGACCCAGCGACCATATTGCACCGCCGCAGCCCCGGCAAGGCCGGCGTTGTCGGGACCGACTATCATGTCGGCCGCTCTGGCCGGAATGAACGATGCAGCAAGTTCTCGCGATCTGCCTGGACCTGGACGACACGCTGTGGGCGATCGACCAGGTGATTGAGCGTGCCGAGCTCGCGATGCTCGAAT
>Ga0316195_10000576_pt1 | contig 14967 bp, 11 predicted proteins | sample Phised1_MG_FD_204937 | JGI IMG/M metagenome (GOLD analysis project Ga0316195, IMG submission 204937) | Coastal sediment microbial communities from Maine, United States - Phippsburg sediment 1 | ecosystem: Environmental > Aquatic > Marine > Coastal > Sediment | place: USA: Maine | collected... | reverse complement strand
AAAAACAGCTTGCGACTGCTGACCACCGCTTTCTCACCCATCCAGCAGGTAAACAATGCCTTGCGGTGGGTCTTCTTCAGTTCCACCACACGCTCTGCTACCGCAAAGGCATCTGTCATGGCCTGGGGAGTAAGGATGGCCAGGACCGCGTCCACGCCCTGGTCATCCATGCAAATTTTCAGCGCCTTCTCATACCGCTCTGCCGAGGCATCACCGATCACATCCACCGGATTGCCCTTTGACCAGGTAGCCGGCAATACGTCATCCAGTGCTTTCATGGTCTCCGGGCCGAGTTCCGCCAGTTTCAGACCCAGCTCGTTGACCGAGTCGGCAGCCATAACGGCAGGACCGCCACCATTGGTCACGATGCACAGACGCGGTCCACTGGTCCTGACGCCGGAATTCAGCGTCAGCGCGGCAGCGAAGAAGCTGGCAAAACTGAGTACCCGGACGGCGCCGGCGCGTTTCACCGCGGCGTCGAACACGTCATCGGCGCCCACCATGGCCCCGGTGTGAGACACCGCCGCCTTGGAGCCGCCATCATTGCGCCCGGACTTCATCACGATGACCGGCTTCACTCTTGCCGCTGCACGCAGCGCACTCATGAAGTGCCTGGCGTCATGCAGGCCTTCCACATACAGCATGATCGAGTCGGTGCCCGGATCCTGCACCAGGAAATCCAGGATTTCACCGAAATCCACGTCGGCGGAAATGCCTGTTGAGATCACGCTGGAGAATCCCACACCGTTGGTCTTGGCCCAGTCCAGGATCGCCGTGCACAGGGCGCCGGACTGTGAAACCAGGGCGATACGACCCGGATTGGCCGCACCATGACTAAAGGTGGCATTCAGACCCAGGTCGGTTCGCATCACGCCCAGGCAGTTCGGACCCAGGAAACGCAGTCCGTATTTCCTGGCCGCGGCCAGGGCCTTTTTCTCGAGCTTCACGCCTTCGGGGCCAGCCTCACGGAAGCCGGCTGAAATCACGATGGCGCCGCGAACACCCTTGCGGCCACATTCTTCAAGAATCGCGGGCACGGTCTTCGCCGGCGTCACGATAAGCGCTAAATCCGGCACCTTGGGCAGGTCCGACACGCTGGCGTAGCAGCGCCGTCCCTGGACTTTCTCGTACTGGGGATTTGCCAGGTACAAGCGTCCGCGGAAGCGTGATTTCAGAAGATTCTTCAACACCACGCGTCCCAGGGATCCCTCTCGCTCACTGGCGCCGATCAGGACCAGGCTGTTGGGGGCAAAAATTGCGGCGACATCATAATCCGGGACCGAAAGGTCTCTATTTTTGGTCATTAGAATTCTCAAATTAGGCGGAGACGCAATTATCCCATTAAACTCCCAGCCATAGTCCTGTGGAGAGCCGAATGCCGACTGCGTTTATTACTCATTCTAAATTTTCAGAACATGAAATGTTGCCCGGTCACCCGGAAAACCCCCACAGACTCAGAGTTATTGGCGAACACCTGGCCAGGCTCGGCATTGCGGATTTCCTTGTTCACGTTGATGCCCCAATGGCCACCCCGAGGCAGGTGGCACGCGTACATTCGGCCAGCCACATCGAAAACCTGGCCCACCATGCACCCAAGCACGGACTGGCGTTTATCGACGCAGATACAGCCATGAACCCGGACACCCTGGAGGCGGCATGGCGAGCCGCGGGGGGTGCCGCACTGGCCACGGACATGGTCATGGAGGGCAAGGTTCACAATGCTTTCTGCGCCCTGCGACCGCCGGGACACCACGCAGAACGCAACAAGGCCATGGGATTTTGTTTCTTTAACAATGTTGCGGTGGCCGCCGCCCAGGCCATATATGCCCATCACCTGACCCGGGTAGCAATCCTGGATTTCGATGTCCACCATGGAAACGGTACTGAGGACATCTTCAAGGATGACAAGCGGGTGATGGTCTGCTCAAGCTACCAGTATCCCCTGTATCCTTTCCTGGATCCGCAGAGCGTACCTGGACGACTGGTCAACACTCCCCTGCCAACGGGCGCGGGGAGCGAGGAATTTCGCCGCGCGATCAGTGATTACTGGATACCTGAACTGAACCGGTTCAAGCCCCAGCTGGTGCTGATTTCAGCCGGTTTTGACGCACATCGGGACGATCCGCTGGCGGATCTCAACCTGACCGACGGCGACTACGACTGGATCACCGGTGTGGCAATGAGGATAGCCGAAGAGCACGCCGGGGGGCGCATCGTTTCCTGCCTGGAAGGCGGCTACAGTCTGGAAGTCCTCTCCCGCTGCGTACCCGCGCATATTAAAAAACTGGCCGCGTTATAAGCGCGGCCAGTTACCGGAAATACCCCTTGCGAGACTCAGGTCCGTGCCGGGGGCGCGGCAGGTGCCGGGGGCGCTGACAACTCCTGCAGCACGTCCAACTCATCCAGCATATCCAGTTCGTGCAACTCTTCCAGTTCCCGTTCCAGGATTCGATGCATGCCACTGACCTTGCGCTCCGGCAAAGTGACCTCCACCGTCATCTTCTTTTTCTTGCGAATAATCTGAATGCTCAGCTTTTCTCCGGCCTGGTAGCTGCGCAGGATACGCATGGCGTGGGCCGGACTGTCGGGGGTCCGTCCATCGATCTGCTTGATGACGTCGCCGTCTTGAATATCCATCTCTTTCTCACCAGGCCCCCTGACCACCAGCAGACCTTCGTCGGTGCCAAAATATTCACCCAGCTCCTTGGTCAGGCTGACCATCTCCATGCCGCCCCAGCTGCGGAAAAATCCTCTTCCCATGTGCAAGGGAGCTTCCCCGTCCTCAAAGACCTCTATCTCAAAATTGCGCCCGCGAGGACCGATAAATACGTGATCAGATCCCGGGCCGGCGAAACCAAACGCCATCGCATCGGCGGCCTTGGTCCGAAGTTGGATCTCATTCTCGATCTTGCCATCGTCGCGTTGGTACACCAGCTTCACGTCGCTGCCCGGTTCCATGTCCCGCATGAACTGCAGCAGCAACCGGTGTGATTCCCGGGCCGAGTCCGCCGCCAACGATGTGTCGCCGATACGGGTGATAATGTCACCGGTTTTCAAGCCTGCCTGGTCTGCAGGACCGCCCGGGGTGACGCCCAGGACTTCGACGCCTTTGCCGGCGCCGCCTTCACCCGGGCCTATATTGATGCCCAGCATGGCTCGCCGTCCGTTGCTGCGAATATGCCGGATGATTTCCATCTCTCCAGCGGCTTCCATACTCAGCTCCGCCACTTCACGAGCCGCCTCTTCCAACCTGCGCCGTGCGTCCTCAAGACTCCTCTCGGCCTCTTCCAGCTGCGCTTGTTCAGGCTGGGGATCCGCCGCCTGTACAGGACCCGCCAACATCGCCACGGCCAACATCAACAATAATTTGGTTTTCATCACTCTACTCCTCAACGTGCCGGACCCTGGCCCGAAGCACTTCATGAATTTACCCGGCTGCACTGTTCTCGCAGCCCGTTAAAAAGACGCTCTCTGGGCCTGTGCGTAACGCACCTGGACGAGAGAATTCATCACATCCACCCGCTCTTGCCATAAACGCTGCAGCTGGGCAGACGACAGCTCGGGTTGCTCACCCATACTCAGCCGGTAATCGATCATCGCCACCCGGTCTTCCAGCACGGAGATCGTGCCCGCCGTGTCGGCGCTGACTACTTGCGGCCCCTCGGGCATGGCCCGCAGCACTTGTTCAAGCTGCTGGGAACGGGCCATCAATTGCGCCATGTCGCCCACCTTGGCCGCAGACCCGGCAGTCTCGGTCCCAGACCGGGAAACCAGCACCGGTGTGGTGCCGCTCATCGCGGACCCCGACCCGCTTTCGGGTCCTCTCGGCACCTGGTTCAACAGTCCGAACAGCACCACCGCTACCGCAAGGGCCGCGGCCAGCGAGCCCGTCCAGAACCAACCGGTGAAGACCATCGGCTTAGCCGAACCCTTGCCGGGCCGCTTCCGGGACAGGGCTTCCCAGCTACCCTCGGGGGCAGGGATTTCCGGCAGGCTCTGCAGTCCCACCTGGACGATGCGCAGCCGACCCAGTTCCGCCTGGCAGCGCTGGCAGCCGTTAACGTGGCCAGCCACATCTGAAGCTTCCGGGGCCGCATCCCGCAAATTCAGGAGTTGTTCGATGCTTGCATGCATGTCAGCCCTCCTTGTTCAGGTTTCAAGATGGCCTGCAGCCGCTGATGGGACCGCGCCAGCTGTGATTTCGAAAAACTCACGGTTTTGCCCAGCATTTCCGCTATCTCCACGTGGGTGTACCCCTCCACGTCATACAACCAGACCACTGCCCGGCCCACCGGGTGGAGCCGCGACAAGGCCTGCTCCAGGTCCATACCCACACCGGTCAAATCCGCTTCCGATGTGCCTGCCTGATCCTGCAAAACCAGCTCCACCACACCGGGGATTCCCTCAATGGAGCGCCCCTTGCGGTACCAGGCCGAGCGCAGGTGCATCAGGCACTTGCTCACCGCAATCTTGCGAATCCAGGCGGAAACAGGGGCCTCTCCCCTGAAATTGCCAATCCCGCCCAGGACCTCGACAAACGTGTCCTGCAGCACCTCATCGGCCTGTGCCGCTTGGCCCAGCATGCGCCGCGCCAGGGTATACACCGGGCCGCTAAACGCCCGGTAAAGGCCCTCGTGAGCCTTTGAATCACCTGCCACGGCCCTGGCTAGCAGGGAGGGGGCAATTTGTGTTTCGCTAAATCTAGACATCCTGTACCTATAGATGCGGCATCCCGGCAAATGGTTGCAGTCAATTGGCAAAAAACGACACTTTTTACGCCCTTTAGGAGTTTCAAAGCCTCGCGGCGAGCGCGAACGCCACCAAATACATGGAATCGCTGTTGGTTTGACGGTGCTTGCCGTCTATAATGGCGCGCCTTGATGGCGGTGTGTTGGAATTGGTAGACAAGATTGACTCAAAATCAATTGCCCTCTGGGCGTGGCGGTTCGAGTCCGCCCACCGCTACCATCTTTAAGCAAAGCAGCCTCCGGGCTGCTTTTTTTATGTCAGCAACAACACCTGGCGACCGATTCCCGGTCGAATTCAAGGCTAACAATCCGAACCAAAAACCTGCTTGCCCGGACCTTCCATCGACATGCTGTGTACTCCCCCGGGCAGGCTGTTGGCGCCAGCGTGTGCTTTAGCGGCATGTAACACGACACCACCGATAATCCCTTTGATCCCGCTACAGCCCCGGTAAATGACTGGACGCATGGCGAAGCCAGCGGATATTCTCCGTCCCTGTCCTAGCCAGTACCCACCGGGAATGCCATGAAGTATTGCAGCGACTGCGGGAAACCCGTCGTCATAGAGATTCCCGAGGGCGACACTGCACCCCGACACGTGTGCTCGGCCTGCCGGACCATTCACTACCAGAACCCACTGATCGTGGTGGGCTGCCTCCCCGAGTGGGAGGGCAAGCTGTTGTTGTGCAAGCGCGCCATCGAACCGCGACTGGGCTACTGGACGGCACCCGCCGGGTTCATGGAACTGGGCGAGACCCTGGAGGAAGGCGCCGCCAGGGAGACCCTGGAGGAAGCCTGTGCCCGGGTGGAAGTCGGGAGCATGCTGGCAGCCGTCTCGGTGCGCCACGTAAACCAGGTACACATCATGTTCCGGGCACGCATGCTGGACGGCCAATTCGCAGCGGGCGAGGAAAGCCTGGAGGTGCGGCTGTTCAGCCCGGACGAAATACCCTGGCAGGACCTGGCCTTCCCCAGTGTCACCTTCTCCATAGAGAAGCTGATGGCTGACACCGGTGGCGGCATGCACAGCCACTCGATCGAACGAAGGTAGTTTGCTCGCGGGTACTGTTCGCGCCGCCTTCAGCATGGCAGAATTAGTTTCTTGCGAACGCCCCACCTTCCCGATGGCGTCGACTTCCGAATAATTGTTGGCTGGAGCTACAAATGACGTTCGTTGTTACCGAGCAGTGCATCAAGTGCAAATACACAGACTGCGTTGAAGTCTGCCCCGTAGACTGCTTTCACGAAGGACCCAACTTCCTGGTAATTGACCCGGACGAGTGCATTGACTGCACGCTATGCGAACCGGAATGCCCGGTAGAGGCCATCTCTGCCGATGATGAATTACCGGAAGGCGAGGAGAAGTTCATCGAGATCAATGCGCGCCTTGCCAAGAAGTGGCCCGTCATTACCGAGATGAAGGCAGCGCCGGCCGATGCCGACGACTGGAAGGACAAGCCTGGCAAGCTGGCCCTGCTGGAAGAATAATCCAGCCCTGAAATGCCGACAAACGAATACAAAAAAAGCCGGCCCAAGGGCCGGCCTTTTTTTGCGAAACAATTAAAGCTAGTGGGTTCCCGGCTTGCTGGCTTCAACCAGCTCCAGCTGCCTGAGCAGGACCTCGGGAGTCAAATACCCACCCAGGTAATCTCCACGCTCGGAGATAACCGCAGGCGTGCCACGTAAGCCCAGCATCTGTCCCAGTTCGTATTGCTCAGTGACCTGGGAGGCATCGCACTTGCGTACCGGGAAGGCAGTCTCGTTCTTGGCCATGGTAAGGGCAGCACCACGATCTTCTGCACACCAGACATCCGCCGCTTTCTGCCATGCCACGCTGCCAGGGCCACTGCGGGGGTACATCATGTAACGCACCTCGATACCCAGGTCGGTGACCTGTTTGATCTTCCTGTGGAAACTTCGGCAGTAGCCGCAATCAATGTCGGTGAAGATGGTCACCGTAAAACGCTTCTTGGCAGGATCCGCCGGCGAAAAAACGATCATGTTCTGCGAATCCAGTCCGCTGAGGATATCGCGCCGTGAATCAACCCTGCGAGCTTCGGTCAAATTGACGTTGTCCTGCAGGTCAATCACCTCACCCTTGATGAGGTAGCGACCGTCTTCGGACACATAAGCCACCTGCGGCCCAAGAGTGAGCTCGTACAGTCCTGAGACAGGACTTTCCTGGATATTGTCCTCGGAAATCCCGGGAAAGGACTCGGCTAGTTCTTTAGCGGACTTGGCCTCCGCCGCCTGGGCGGGCTGCCAGCACAAAACGCTGCCAAGTGAAAAAAGAACCAGAAGAAACTGAGAAATAGACTTGGGCATCGGGGCATAAGCCTCATTAATTACGGGAGTCGAAGCACGGCGGCGGGTCTGTGCTCGCCGGGTTCAGGCGAATAGATTCAATCAGCCTGTCGGGATTCTAGCAAATCCCAACCCGAGTCCCAGTGATTTCCGGTCATCAGCCCCTGGGGTGATGCTGGGAATGCAGCTCTTTCATGCGTTCACGAGCCACATGGGTATAAATCTGGGTAGTGGACAGGTCGCTGTGACCAAGCAGCATCTGCACCACGCGCAAATCCGCGCCGTGATTGAGCAAATGGGTGGCAAATGCGTGTCGCAGGGTATGCGGAGACAGGTTGCCTTCCACACCGGCCTTTGCCGCATAGCGCTTGATAATGTGCCAGAACGCCTGCCGGGTCATGCTGTCGCCGCGGCGGGTGGGAAACAGGAATTCGGTTTGCCTCTCCAGCAGAATTTCGCCGCGAGGTCCCGCGCAGAAGCGCTCAATCCAGTCCAGGGCTTCCTCGCCCAAGGGAATCAAACGTTCACGATCGCCCTTGCCGGTAATCCGGATCACGCCCTGGTTCAGGTTAATCTGGCTAAGCCGCAGGTTAATCAATTCAGAAACACGCAAGCCTGCGGCATACAGCACTTCAAGCATGGTGCGATCACGATGACCCAGGGGGTCCTCGGTATCCGGCGCAGACAACAAGGCCTCCACCTGGCCCTCGGTCAGAGACTTGGGCAGTGAACGGCCGATCTTGGGCATTTCAATCTGGGCAGTCGGGTCTTCGCCTATCACCCTTTCCCTTACCAGGTAGCGATAGAAGCGTCGGAAACTCGATAACTGACGTGCCGTCGAACGAGGACGACCACCGGTTTCAACACGGTGAGCGATATAGGCAAGCAGGTCCGCACGGGTCGCCTTCTGAAGGGTCACGCCACGCTTTTCGAGCCACTCCGTCAGCGCCTTCAAATCGGCGCGATACGCGGAAAGCGTGTTGGCCGAAAGCCCACGTTCCATCCATATCGCATCGAGGAAGCTATCGATAGTAATCTCCACAACCGGCTCCTCGCTGGGAGAAGACTGGCGCACCTGTGCTGAAATACTTGCCATTATTACAAATCCTTGCTGATTACGCCCATCGTGGACGTGATCTTCAATGTAAGCGGTCAATTCTTCCGGAATCTCTCCGGATCAGCGGGAAGCACCGCAAGTCCCGCTGTTTTTTGCTGTGGATGCGAGTATGGATTCGGAAAAAATGCATGGCCGTGATGAAGGTCACATAATGCCCGGCGCGTTAACATAACTGTGGAGCGGTTCACAAAACAGAGGCAAAACCGGGGTTTACAAGGACACTTTTTTGGCACCGGCACTCGCTTTCACTTGCTTTGGCCAAAGGAATTGGCAATGCTCGGGACACTCGTGGCTACCTTTTACTTATGAATTTTTTAAAACGGTTTTTGATTGTTGTGTGGGGTGTCTACGCCCTGGTCGTATTCTTCACCCTGGCATTGCTGCTCACCCTGGCTGTAGCCCTGATCCCGTCACAGACCATCTGTCGACGCATGGTTCACCGGACAGCCCAGCTGATACTCAAACTGGCCGGCATTTCCCTGGAAGTCCGTCACCTGGACAGGCTGCCAAAGGGCCCCTGTGTGATCGTCGCCAACCATGCCAGTTACCTGGACGGACCGCTGATCGCTGCCGCCCTGCCCCCGGTATTCAGTTTCGTCATCAAGCAGGAAATCCGAAAAATGCCCGGAGCCCACCTGCTGTTGCGGCGGGTGGGAGCACATTTTGTAGAACGGTTTAATCGCAAGAAAAGCGCCGCGGATGCACGCCGCTTACTGGATTCCGCCAAGGATGGCCAGGCCCTGGCGTTCTTCGCCGAAGGCACGTTTCAAAAGAAGCCTGGCCTGATGCCGTTTCGCATGGGCGCGTTTTCTACCGCGGTGCGAGCGGATTTCCCGGTAGTCCCCATGGTTATTCGTGGCGCCCGACAAATATTGCCCAGCGGCGCCCGGCTACCCCGCCCGGGGAAAGTCGAAGTGATCATCCAGATGCCGATCAGGGTGAATCAGCTTGCAGCCAATCCGACCCGGGAACTGGTGGCGGCAACCCGCACCCAGATGCTGCGTGAACTCGGAGAACAGGACCTGGCCCCGGAGACAACCACCCTGGCCAGGGCTCTGGGAATGAGCTAGTCCCCGGAGACCTCCGGGGATCGCCTACATATTGCGACGGTACTGACCACCCACCAGGTACAGCGAGTGGGAGATGGTACCCAGCGAGCAACTCTTCACCGCTTCCATCAATTTACCGAAAGTATTTTCTCCGGCCTGGGCCGCCACGGCCAGGGCGTCCAGGGCCTCTCCTGAACGCTCCGCATTACGCGCTTTGAAGGCTCGAACATTGTCCACCTGGGCACGCTTTTCTTCTTCGCTGGAGCGAATCAGTTCGGTGACCACGACCTCGCCGGTTCCCTGCTCCGAATCGGCCAGGAAGGTATTCACACCCACCAGGGGCAGCTCACCGCTGTGCTTCAGGTGCTCGTAATAAAGACTCTCTTCCTGGATCTTGCCGCGCTGGTACATGCTCTCCATGGCACCGAGCACACCACCACGTTCAGAGATACTTTCAAACTCGCTGTACACCGCCTCCTCGACCATATCGGTGAGGTACTCCAGGGCGAATGAGCCCTGCCAGGGATTCTGGTTGGTGTTCAGGCCCAGCTCCTTGTTGATGATCATCTGGATGGCCACTGCCCGGCGCACCGATTCCTCGGTGGGCGTGGTCAGGGCTTCATCATAGGCATTGGTATGCAGACTGTTGCAGTTATCGAACAGCGCGTACATGGCCTGCAAGGTGGTGCGGATATCGTTGAACTGGATTTCCTGAGCGTGCAGGCTGCGACCCGATGTCTGGATGTGATACTTGAGCATCTGGCTGCGAGGATCCGCTGCATAAATTCGCTTCATCGCCCTGGCCCAGATGCGACGGGCCACCCGACCAATCACCGCGTACTCCGGATCCATGCCGTTGGAGAAGAAGAAACTCAGGTTGGGCGCGAAGTCATCAATCTTCATTCCCCGGCTCAGGTAGTACTCAACGATGGTAAAGCCGTTGGCCAGGGTAAACGCGAGCTGGGAAATGGGGTTCGCCCCGGCCTCGGCGATGTGATACCCGCTGATCGACACCGAGTAGAAATTACGCACCGCGTTATCGATGAAAAAAGCCTGCACGTCGCCCATCATTTGCAGCGCAAATTCCGTAGAGAAGATGCAGGTATTCTGGGCCTGGTCTTCCTTCAGGATATCCGCCTGCACGGTGCCACGAACCTGTGACAAGGCATAAGTGCGAATTCGCTGGTAGGTTTCCGCATCCACCAGTTGATCACCGGTCACGCCCAGGGTACCCAGCCCGAACCCGTCGCTACCTTCGGGTAATTCACCGGAATAGCTCGGACGGGTTGCGCCGGCGTAGAGTTTGCGAATTTTTTCCTCGGCCTGTTCCCAGCGCCCCTCTTCCTTCAGGTGTCGCTCTACCTGCTGATCAATCGCGGTGTTCATGAACATCGCCAGGATAATCGGCGCCGGACCGTTAATCGTCATGGATACCGAGGTCGTAGGCGAACACAGGTCAAAGCCCGAATACAGCTTCTTCATATCGTCCAGGGTGGCAATAGACACGCCCGAGTTACCGATGCGCCCGTAGATATCCGGACGCTCGTCGGGATCCTCGCCATATAAGGTGGTGGAATCGAAAGCGGTGGACAGACGGGTCGCCGGATTGCCCAGGGCCAGGTAATGAAAACGTCGATTGGTGCGTTCCGGCGTGCCTTCGCCGGCGAACATACGAATCGGGTCCTCGGCCTCGCGACGATAGGGATAGACACCGGCAGTGTACGGATACGATCCGGGAAGGTTTTCGTTCAGCAGGAAGCGCAGTTGATCCGCCCATCCGGTGAGCTGGGGTGCAGCAATCTTCGGCACCTTCTGGTGCGACAGGGTTTCACTGTAATTGTCGCCATCGATTTTCCGGCCACGCACGGTGTAAGAATATTTTTCACTTTCCACCGCCGCCTTTCGCGCCGGCCACTGCCTGAGCAGGCCCAGTGCTTCCTCTCCCAGGCTGTCCAGCGCATCGTTATAGCGCTGGCGCAGACCGGCCAGGGCCCCGTCGGAATTGTCCAGCGAGGCGCCGCGGTACTTATCCAGGACGGCGGGCAATTCGGGGTCTTCCAACAACTCCAGCGCCAGGTAGCAGGATTGGGCGCGCTCGGCCGCCTCGGCAAGTTTGCCATTGGCCCCTTTTTCCTTGCGACCGGTTTCTGCAATTTCCGCCAGGTAACGATTACGGTTGGAAGGAATAACAGCCAGCTTGCGCCTGGCCGAAACGGTCAACTGCTGGGCCATCTGCCAGCGCCGTGCGCCCTGGGGGTCCAGTTCGGCAAGCTTCTCGCACAAGGCGCTGAACAGGCGGTTCACGCCGTCGTCATTGAATTGACTGGCAATCGTGGGGAAAACCGGCAGGTCTTCGTCAGCCACCTGGAAAGCCTTGCGGTTTCGCTTCCACTGCTTGCGCACATCGCGCAGGGCATCTTCGGCGCCACGCTTCTCGAACTTGTTCAGGGCCACCACGTCGGCGAAATCCAGCATGTCGATTTTCTCGAGCTGGCTGGCGGCGCCGTAATCCGAGGTCATCACGTACATGGACAGGTCCACGTGATCGACAATCTCTGTGTCGCTCTGACCAATACCGGCGGTTTCCACAATGATCAGGTCAAAGCCGGCGCTGCGCAGTAACTCAACCGTGTCCTTAAGCACCGCACTGGTGGCCAGGTTTTGCCTGCGGGTAGCGATAGAACGCATGAAAATTCGGTCATCGGACAAGCTGTTCATGCGAATCCGGTCACCCAGCAAGGCACCCCCGGTGCGACGACGGGTGGGGTCCACGGCGAGCACGGCGATATCCAGACCCGGTAGCTGACGCAGGAAACGGTTCAGCAATTCGTCGGTGAGGCTGCTCTTGCCTGCACCACCGGTACCGGTAATACCCAGCACAGGGGCCTTTGCGTCCCCCTGTTTCCAGATCTCGCGCAGTGCCTGGACCTTCTCCGGGTGATCCACGGCCTCCTCCAGCAGGGAAATCATGCTGGCAATGTCCTTGTGGTCCCGGGTGCTCAACTGCTGGGCCGAGATCTCGGGACGCGGCCAGGCGCGTACCCGCTGGAAGACGTCATCAATCATGCCTTCCAGGCCCATCTGCATGCCGTGCTCGGGGCGATAGATTTTTTCCACCCCGTAGGCTTCCAGCTCCACCGCCTCATCCGGGGAAATCGTGCCGCCACCGCCGACAATGATTCGAATGTGCTCGGAATCCAGTTCCTTGAGCATATCCACCATGTACTTGAAGTATTCGATGTGACCGCCCTGGTAGGAACTGCAGGCGATGGCATCGGCGTCTTCCTGCACCGCCGCCCGGACGATATCCGCCACGGAACGGTTATGCCCCAGGTGAACCACTTCCGCCCCATGACTCTGTAACAGGCGGCGGATCAGGTTAATGGCCGCATCATGGCCATCAAACAAGGACGCTGCACTCACGAAACGCAAGGGCGTACGGGTGCGCAACGGGGCAATATTTGGGGCGTTCAAGGCAGTACTCATCCAGCTAACTCCACCGGGATTCAGGCTCAGCAGCGCATTATACCGAACTCAGGGCTCCCGGGGCCGGTCAATCGGGACTGCCCGGGGCTCAAGCCATGCCCCTGCCGGCTCCCGGGTACCACCCCGGCCGGCCTGGTTTTCATCAGGTTAATCCACAATTGGGCCTCGGTAAGTACGCTTGTGCGCTGCAATACGCTGGGGCATCATTCCCGGATGAATGCCGACAGAACGCCAATCGGCAGCTAAACCCGGTTTTACCGTTCCCTGAGGCGAATTCGCAGCGCCGGGGAGGGGATACAGAATGGAGTAATGACATCATGCAGAACGATTCGGTAGTTATCCTTTCCGCACTTCGTACACCGATTGGCTCATTCCAGGGAAAACTTTCGCCCCTGACAGCCCCTCAACTGGCGGCTGCCGCCAATCGCGCGGTCCTGGATCAAGCCGGTATCGACCCTGTCCAGATTGGGGAAGTGGTGTACGGCTGTGTGCTGCCGGCGGGCGTGGGACAGGCTCCCGCCCGACAGGGCGCACTGGCTGCCGGAATCCCGGAGAGCGTGGGCGCAGTGACCATTAACAAGATGTGCGGGTCCGGCATGAAAGCCGTGATGTTCGGTCATGACATGATCGCCACGGGCAGCGCAGACCAGGTCCTGGCCGGTGGCATGGAATCCATGAGCAACGCCCCTTACCTGCTGCCCAAGGCTCGCGCCGGTTACCGCATGGGCCACCAGGAAGTCCTGGACCACATGTTCTATGACGGTCTGCAGAACGTTTATGACGGCCAGATGATGGGCGTGTTCGCCGAAGCCACGGCTGAAAAGTACGGCTTCACCCGCGAGGAACAGGACGAATTTTCCACCGAATCCGTAAACCGCGCTCTGCGGGCCACCAGCTCCGGCGCCTTCGCCGATGAAATCGTGCCGGTGACCGTCGAGCACCGCCGCAAGAGCTATGTGGTTGACCAGGACGAAGAACCCGGTCGCTGCGACATCGAGGGCATCCCGAAATTACGCGCGGCCTTCAAGCGCGACGGCGGCACGGTTACCGCAGCCAGTTCGTCTTCGATTTCAGATGGCGCCGCCTCGGTACTGCTGGCCTCAGCCGCCAAGGCCAAGGCCCTGGGCATTAAGCCGCTGGCCTATATTCGCGGACACGCCACGTTTGCCCACGCCCCGGCCTGGTTCACCACCGCCCCGGTGAGCGCCATCAAGAACCTCCAGGAGAAACTTGGCTGGAGCAACGATGAGGTGGACCTGTACGAGATCAACGAAGCGTTTGCCGTGGTTACCATGGCGGCCATCAAGGACCTGGGCCTGGATCACGCCAAGGTGAATGTAAACGGAGGCGCCTGCGCCCTGGGACATCCGATTGGCGCTACCGGCGCACGAATTATTACCACCCTGGTGCATGCCCTGAAGCGCAGCGGTGGCAAGCGAGGCATTGCAGCCCTTTGTATTGGTGGTGGTGAGGCCACCGCCATAGCAGTAGAACTGGCATAAGCGAGTTACTGCTACTGAGACCCCAGGGCCGCAGAGGTGGTAATCTCTGCGCCCTGTTGTGTCCCCTTTTGTGTTTTTGAGAACTGGAGATTCCGACCATGTCGGAGAACATACTTCTCAACATTGATGAGCGTGGCGTTGCCACGGTTACGCTGAACCGACCAGACAAGCGTAACGCCTTTGGTGATGAACTTATCAGCGACCTGACGATGTTGCTAAACGACCTTGACGGTGACGAAAACATCCGGGTAATTGTGCTCACCGGCGCCGGAGACACCTTCTCCGCAGGCGCCGACCTGAACTGGATGCGGGCAATGGCCGGCTTCAGCGAGCAGGAAAACTTTGAAGATGCACTGAAGCTGGCTGACCTGATGGAAGCGCTGGACCGACTGCGCAAGCCCACGGTTGCCCGGATCAACGGCCACGCCTTCGGCGGTGCGGTGGGCCTGGTGGCCTGCTGCGACATCGCACTGGCCAGCAAGCAAGCCCGACTGTGCCTGTCCGAGGTGCGTCTTGGCCTGGTGCCGGCCGTGATCTCACCCTACGTGATTGCTGCCATCGGCCCGCGCCATGCGCGTCGCCTGTTCCTCACCGCCGAATCCATCAGCGCCAAGGCTGCCCGCAAGATCGGCCTGGTTCACGCGGTTGCCAAGCCCGAAGAACTGGACGAACTGGTGGAAGAACAAGTGGAGATGTTGCTGCGAGCCGGCCCCCACGCCCTGGCCGAGGCCAAGCGCCTGGTGCAGGACGTGGTCGATGCGGAC
>Ga0316195_10000575_pt1 | contig 14972 bp, 13 predicted proteins | sample Phised1_MG_FD_204937 | JGI IMG/M metagenome (GOLD analysis project Ga0316195, IMG submission 204937) | Coastal sediment microbial communities from Maine, United States - Phippsburg sediment 1 | ecosystem: Environmental > Aquatic > Marine > Coastal > Sediment | place: USA: Maine | collected... | reverse complement strand
TTGCTGGAGTCGGAACTTTTCGGTCACGAAAAAGGCGCCTTTACCGGCGCCGATGCGCGTCGCATCGGACGTTTCGAACAAGCCAACGGGGGCACCTTGTTTCTGGACGAAATCGGCGATATGTCGCCGGCCCTGCAAACCCGGCTATTGCGTGTTCTCGCTGAAAGTGAGTTCTATCGCGTTGGCGGGCAGGTCTCAATAACCGTTGACGTACGGGTCATCGCGGCTACCAACCAGGACCTGGCCAAAGCCGTCCGTGATGGTCGTTTCCGGGAAGATCTCTATCACCGGCTGAATGTAATGCGCATCAACACGCCGCCGCTGCGACAGCGCCGCGAGGATATTCCGGCCCTGTTCAGTCACTACCTGGCCGACGCCGGCAAAGAGCTTGGTGCCCCGGTAAAGTCCGTCAATAACGAAGCGATGGAGCTTCTGCAAAATTACGATTGGCCCGGCAATGTGCGCCAGCTGGTCAACGCGAGCAGGCGGCTGACGGTCACTGCACCGGGTGGCGTTATAACGGCTCTGGACATACCCGAGGATCTCGGCGGGACGGCAGACCTCCGTGGTGCCCAGGAAGAGTGGACGCAAAGCCTGACATACTGGGCCGAAAAAGAACTCATGCACAATGACACCCAGCCGCTGGTCGAGGCGGCGCTTCCGGAGTTCGAGAAAACGCTGATCAAGATTGCACTTACAAAAGCGAAGGGCCATCGGCAGGAAGCGGCAAGAATTCTCGGCTGGGGCAGAAATACGCTGACCCGAAAAATAAAATCGCTTCACCTCGACCAGGGTCCCGCGTCGAAGACGCCGCAATGACGGCTGTCCTGGGGAGGCTGGCAGAGACAATCAGAGCCGTAATGTGCCCACGAGGTCGGCGACAGACGCCAGGTCGTGACGCTTCAGATAGTCGGCGATACCGGCATTAATTTTTTTGCACACCAGCGGATCATAGAACAGCGATGTACCGATACCGATCGTCGACGCACCGGCGATCATAAATTCGATCGCATCTTCCGCGGTGCAAATTCCGCCTTGTCCAATAATCGGAATTTTCTTCGGCCCGGCAACCTCATAAACCTGGTGAACTTTTAACAACGCGATCGGCTTGATCGCCGGACCGGATAGTCCGGCCCTGACATTGCCTATCACGGGTTTGCGCGATTCGGCGTCGATAGCCATTCCCATCATCGTATTGATCACCGCGAGCGCATCGGCACCGGCCTCGATACAAAGACGCGCGTTTTCCTGGATGTCCGTCTGGTTGGGGGACAGCTTGGCGATAATCGGTTTACTGGTCTGCGCGCGGCAGGCCGCAACTACCTTTGCCGACATGTCCGGATAATTACCAAACGAAACGCCGCCTTCCTTAATGTTCGGGCAGGAGATGTTGATTTCGATCGCATCAATCGGGGAATCATCGAAACGCCTGGTTGTCGCCGCATAGTCTTCGATGGTCGAGCCACAGGCGTTGGCAATAAACCGCGTTTCCGAGAAATCGAGTCCTGGCAGGATTTCGTCGACAACCTTGTCAACGCCGGGATTCTGCAGGCCAATGGCATTCAGCATGCCCATTGGCGTTTCATAGACCCGGTGGGGCGGATTGCCGAGGCGCGGTTCAAGCGTTGTTCCTTTGAGCACAATCGCGCCGACATCCCGGTTCGAAAACCCCGCGACCCGCGTGTACTCCTCGCCGAAGCCTACACAGCCGGACAACAGGACTATCGGTGAGTCAAGGGAAAGTCCGCAAAATTGGTTCTGCAGTGGATTTGATTCGCGTTTCAAGACTTAAGCCAGGTTTCGTGGTTCGTGCCGCGCGGGATATTACACAGCTATTGGTGCAAAATGCAGGGCCTGATGTTCAGCCTGATCCTCTTTGAGCCAGAAATCCCGCCAAACACGGGCAATATCATACGCCTTTGCGCCAATACCGGTACAAAGCTCAACCTCATCGAACCACTCGGTTTCGAACTTGATGAGCCGCGCCTGAAACGTGCCGGTCTCGACTATCGCGAGTTCGCTGAAATCGCGGTCTACCCCACACTCGATGCCTGCCTGCAAAAACTCGGCCAGCCCCGTGTTTTTGCTCTTAGCACTCGTGGCGGTACAAATTACGCGACCGCTCAATTCACGGCGGGGGACGCTTTTCTGCTCGGGCCCGAGACCCGCGGCTTGCCGCAGCCCCTGCTCGACGCCCTGCCTTCGAACCAGCGTCTGCGGCTACCGATGCAAAGCGATAGCCGGTCGCTGAATCTTTCGAATTGTGCGGCGGTCGTAATCTACGAGGCCTGGCGCCAGGTGGGATTCACCGGCGGCGTCTAACACCACAGGTGACGGGCCTGGCCGGAACTCGCGCGGGAAATCCGCGGTAACCGCTGGAGCCCAGGCCGCCGTGCGGCCGAATCAATCCCTTACTCCGGCTTTAACGCGCGCCCCATCAGCGCGCTAACCGCCTCACGAGGTGAGACGTTTTCATAAAGTATGCGATAGATTTGTTGGCAGATTGGCATATCCACCTGCTTTTCCTCGGCAACCTGCCTCACTGCCCTTGCCGCCAGCACTCCTTCGACTACCTGCTGGATCTCTTCCTGTGCTTCGTCGACAGATTTGCCGCTGGCCAACAGGAGACCCATGCGCCGGTTTCTTGACTGGTTGTCGGTGCAGGTTAGTACAAGGTCTCCCATACCGGCAAGGCCCATAAATGTGTCCTGGCTGGCGCCGAGCGCCACGCCCAAGCGGGTCATTTCAACCAGTCCACGATTGATAAGGGCAATGCGCGTATTGGCGCCAAAGCCCAGTCCGTCGGAAAGTCCCGCGCCGATCGCCAGCACATTTTTGACGGCACCGCCGACCTCGACGCCAATCATGTCCTCAGAAGTGTAGGCGCGAAACTTGTCGCCGGACAAATTGGTCGCCAGCTCGCCAGCAAAATTCGGATCGTTGGCGGCGATAGTCATAGCGGTGGGCAGGCCCTGTCCGACTTCGGTGGCAAACGTCGGGCCGGACAGAACGGCAAGCGGGCGGTCGTCGCCGAGAATTTCCTTTGCGATCTGATGCGGCAACTTGCCGGTCGATAATTCAAATCCCTTGGTGGCCCACGAAACACGTGCAGTCGTATCGAGCAGCGGCGAAATCTTCGTTAACGTTTCGCGCAGGCCGTGGCTCGGTACCGAAATCAGTACGTCGCCTACGCCCTTCAGGCAGGCCTCGAGATCGGGCTCGATGCGCAGGTTCTCGGGAAACAGAATGCCCGGAAGGTAGCGCTCATTTTTGCGTTCGCGGGACATCTCAGCGAGCTGGTCGGCATCCCGGCCCCACAGCCTTACTGCCCGCCCACTGCGCGCAAACTGCAGCGCCAGCGCTGTTCCCCAGGAACCCGCACCAAGAACCGCAATCGGTGGCTTAGAAGCGGCCATGCTCTGACCTAGTGCGGACTCCCGCTGCCGTTACCGGTCTGTGCTTCTGCTTCGGCCCGTGCTTTCGCCTGCGCCATGCCCTGGGCATACAGCGCATCGAAGTTGATCGGCTGCAGCAAGAATTCCGGAAAACCACCCTTCGAGATTACACTGGCGATGGATTCCCGTGCATACGGGAATAGGATGTTCGGACAAAAACTGCCGACGATCGCTTTGAATTCGTCATCGCTATATCCCGATATGTGAAACAGCCCAGCCTGTTGCAGCTCTACCAGGAAGACGGTCTTGTCACCATCCTTGGCTTCAACAGATACGGTCAGCACGACCTCGTGATTGTCTTCGGACCCGGCCGTGTGCGCACTGCGCAGATTAAGATCGGTCTTGGGCGACCAGTCGGTCCTTGTAAAAACCTGCGGCGAAGCCGGCGATTCGAACGAAAAATCCTTGATGTAAACCTTTTGAATCGCGAGCTGTTTTGCTGGTGCCTGTTCGTTTTCTGCCATTTTGATAATCCTGCCATTTTTAAATTTCAGAGTTCATGGGCCAGTGTCGATGCCGAGCAGTCGATCGAGTTCGCCGCTGGAGTCGAGCGCATATAATTCCTCAAAGCCGCCTATCGGCTTTTCGTCGATAAATATCTGCGGTACCGTCCAGCGGCCGCTCAGATTCTCCATCTCTTTCCTGAGTTCATAATCACCGTCGACCGCCACGTCTTCGAACGCCAGGCTTTTCTTCTTCAATAACATTCGGGCCGCGAGGCAGTAAGGGCACCCTGCGGTGCCGAACATCTTTATCCTGGGCGTGTCGGTCATTATCGGCGATCCTGCGCGTCGCGGAGCCCTGCCTATTTCTTGCTCTTGGTCTTCTTTCCGGTGACAAGTGGCAGGTTCGCCTGCGTCCATGCCGCCAGTCCTCCCTTTAGGCTGTATACGCTCTCGAAGCCCGCCTTGCGCAATTTGTCGATGGCTCGATTGCTGGTAATTCCCGCGTCGCAGACAGTGAGAATGGGCTTGCCGCGAAGCTTGCTGATCTTCTCCGAATCGGGTTCGAGTTCGTCAACCGGAATATTCCTTGCGTTGACAATATGTCCGCGCGCGAAAGCATCGGCGCTTCGCAGGTCGATCACGACGGCATCCGCGTTAATGAGGCTGACCGCCGCCTGCGGTTCGATATTCGTAATACCCTGGGACTTGCGGCGCAACTCCGAGAAAATCAGCAGGAAAAGACTGATCAACAAGGCGCTCGTTAGAAACGGGTGGTTGGAAACAAATTCGAGGTACATATCCATCTTTCAATTCGCCGGCATCGGGATGGCCGCCGCGGCCAAAGCGGGGATTATAGCAGCGCGATCACTGCGCTGTTGTAATGATCAACAATGCAATTACACTGCTTTCCATGATTTCAACGGCACATTTCTGGGTCCGGACAAGCTTGCTTTTTGCCTGCACGATCGCGCTCGCACAGGATCCGGACCTGACCCAGATCAAGGAGCGCGAGCTCGAGGCGGTGCGGGAAAAAATCAGCGACCTTAAGACAAGCATGGACCGGCGCGCCGTTGAGCGGGACCGGATTACTGGCGAGTTACAGGCGGCGGAGGTGCTCATTGCGGAAAAGCGCAATAACCTGAAGGATCTGGAACGACAGCGGGCATTCAGCGAAAAGAAGAAGGTCGAACTGGCACAGAAGCTCGCCAGCAGCGAGGCGGAGCTGGCCACCGAGTCGGATCAGCTTGCGGTTCAGGTTGTCGCGGCCTACACCAGCGGCAAGCAGGAGCGGTTGAAACTTCTGCTCAATCAGCATGACCCCGCAACCCTGGGCCGGGTACTCACGTACTACCGCTACATGAGCGAGTTCCGCGGCCAGAACATAAAAACCGTTAACGAGCACATTGCCGAGCTTTCCGGGCTTCGACAGCAGGCTGCAAAGGAGGAAAGCCGCCTGGCGGGGCTAACTCGCGCGCGGACCGCCGAGCTGGTTGCGCTGGACAATGCGCAGGGAGAACGGCAGGCACTGCTTGCGACCTTGCAGGCGAGAATTACCGAAGAAGGCTCGCAGATCGAGCGACTGGCCGCAGAGGAACAGGACCTGGCGAGGCTAATTGCAGAACTGACCAGTATTCTTTCGGACTACCCCATCACGTCGGAAGATCCCTTCAGCAAACACAAGGGCCGGCTGACCTGGCCAGTAGCCGGCAATCTGCTGCACGATTTCGGTCAGCCACGCGCCAGTGGTAGCGTGAAATGGAACGGAGTCGTGTTGGCCGCGCCGCGCGGTCGTGAAGTTCGCGCTATCTATCATGGTCGGGTGGTTTTTGCGGATTGGCTCTCGGGCATGGGCTTGCTGGTTATTGTGGACCACGGCGAGGGTTATCTGACCCTCTATGGTTATAACGAAACCACGCTCAAGAGCGCGGGAGACTGGGTTGCCCCGGGCGACGTTATCTCGACGGTCGGGGACAGCGGTGGCCAACAGCAGACCGGTCTCTATTTCGAAATACGGCAAGGCACCAAGCCCGTCAACCCGCGGACCTGGGTAAGCCGGCAGCCGAAGACCGGCTAGCGAAAACGGCTCCTGTCCGTAGCCAGAGAATCGACGCCCGGACCGCGTTTTGCGTAATTTCTTGTGATAAGGTCGACGGTCTGTCGCCGCTGCGCAAGTGTGGGCGCGGCGACTATGGAGTTTCCATGTCACTTAAAACCCGCGGCATCCTGGTTCTGGTCATCGGCAGCATACTTGGCGTCGGCCTCTCCGTGGGCGGCGACCTGCTGACCAGACGTGAGCCGCGCTCACCACACGAATTAAGCTGGGAGCAGGCCCGGCTTCTGACCGAGGTGATGGAGCGCGTGCAGCGCGATTATGTCGAGCCGATTGACGAGGCTGAGCTGCTCGACAAAGCGATTCGCGGCATGGTCGCCGACCTCGATCCTCATTCCGCGTTTCTTGACGCGGACGAATACCAGGATATTCGCGTCAGCACCACGGGCCGCTATTCCGGTGTCGGACTGGAAGTCAGCAGTTCTGACCAGCGCATCCTGGTGATTGCTCCCATTGACGGCACGCCGGCGGAGCGTGCCGGCGTTTTGTCCGGTGACGAGATTATCGAAATTGACGGCGCTTCGGTCATGGATGACGGCCTGGAAAAGACGATCGACAAGCTGCGCGGCAGAGCTGGCACATCGGTTTCGTTAAAGGTTCGACGCCCGGACTATGACGACCCGCTGAGCTTTCACCTCACCCGGCAAAAAATCCAGGTCGCCAGCGTCAGTCACGAAATCCTCGATCAATCCGTGGCGTACCTGCGTCTCAGTCAGTTCAATGACACGACGGCGGAAGAAGCGATCCGCGCCATCGATGAAATGATGGAGGAAGCCCAGGAGTCGACCGGCAATATGCTGACCGGCTTGATTCTGGACCTGCGCAACAATCCCGGCGGCATCCTCGATTCGGCAGTCGACATTTCGGACCTTTTTCTCGATGCCGGGATTATTGTCACGGCACAGGGCAGAACGCCTGAATCGCAATTTACACGCGAAGCGAGCCGGGGCGATATCCTGGATGGTGCAACGATTGCCGTTCTCGTGAACGGCGGCTCTGCGTCTGCCTCGGAAATCGTGGCCGGTGCCTTGCAAGACCATAATCGGGCGACGGTTATTGGCACGCGAACCTTCGGCAAGGGTCTCGTGCAAACGGTGATGCCATTGTCGAAAGGTCGTGCAATCAAGCTGACAACGTCGCACTATTTCACGCCGTCCGGCGATTCGATTCACAAGATCGGCGTACAACCCGATGTCTATGTCGAAGGTAGCCGCGGTAGCCCGAGCCGGGATTTGAACGGGCAACTGGATCGCGAAAACGACGTGCAACTGATAGAAGCACTGGAGCTCATTCGTCATGGACCCGTCATGCATTCGAGGGCCGACGATTAGCCGAGGCTGGCAGCAGATGGTCGGCCTGCTGGCGACGCTTCTTGCTACATTTCCCGCGTTCGCCGATTCTGTGCGGCCGCGAATCGCAATCATCATCGACGATCTCGGCTACGAGCGGGCTGCAGGAGAACGCGCGATCGAACTGCCCGGGCCTCTCGCTTACGCCGTGCTTCCGGGAACGCCGCGGGCGAACCAGCTCGCCGAATCGGCACACGCTGCCGGCAAGGAGGTGCTGCTGCATCTTCCGCTGCAGGCAATGACCGATATCGAGCCGGCGGAACCGGGCAGCCTGATGCTGGATATGAGTCGCGGTGAGTTTGCGGCTGCCTTTGCAGCAGACATCGTAGCGGTGCCGCACGTCATAGGAATCAGCACTCATCGCGGCAGTCTACTGACACGGCATCCCGGCCACATGGGCTGGTTAATGGACGAAATACTTAACCGCGGCGACCTGTTCTTTGTGGACAGCTATACGACGGCGCGCAGCGTTGCACTGCGCGTCGCCCGCGAAAATAATATTCCGTCCGTGCGGCGCGATGTTTTTCTCGACCCCGACAACTCGCCGGAAACGATCGTGCGGGAATTTGCGAGACTCAAAATGCTCGCACGGCAAAAGGGTTTTGCGGTTGGCATTGGGCACCCTTATCCCACCACCCTTGAATATCTCGAGGCCGTACTGCCCGAGCTGCCACTTGACGGTTACGAATTGATCAGCATCAGCGACCTGATTCGTGTACGCGATTTTGCTGCAACGCGTGCCACGCAGCTATCCGCCGAGTAACGCGATGCCGTTTTACGATGAACGCATCCTGCCGCAGTTGATCAACCTCGCCTGTTCCAACCGGCCGATACAGAAACAGCGGGCGAAAATCGTTCCACAGGCGAGTGGAGATGTGCTGGAAGTCGGTTTTGGCAGCGGATTGAATATGCCGTATTACGACGCAACCCAAGTAAGAAAGATCTGGGGTCTCGAGCCCTCGTCGGGCATGCGGAGAAAAGCTCAGTCGATGGTGCGCGCCTCGTCGATCGAGGTCGAGTTCATCGCGCTGCCGGGCGAAGAAATACCGCTCGAAAACCGTAGCGTCGACACCGTTCTGATCACGTACTCGCTGTGCACGATTGCGGATCCCGTCACGGCGCTGCAAGGTATGCGACGCGTCTTGAAGCCGGGCGGAAGACTGCTTTACTGTGAACACGGCAAGGCGCCGGACCACAGTGTGTTGCGTTGGCAGGAGCGGCTCAACCCTGCCTGGCGGCGTATAGCCGGGGGCTGCAACATGCACAGAGATATTCCGGCATTGCTGCGTGCCGGTGGCTTCCATATTACGTCAGATGAAAGAATGTACGTTCCCGGCGCAAAGGTGCTCAGTTACAACTATTGGGGATCCGCCGTAGCGGTCGAATGAACAAGCTGCAACAATTCCAGTCCTAGTCAGTGTTGCTAGGCCAAAAGAACCGTATGAACATTTTCGAACGAACTTGCCTGATCGTATGCCGCGCCCTCCTGTTGCTTGCCAGCGCGCATGTCACGAGCGCTTTTTCGCAGGAGCCTGCGGCGCCGGCCAAGAACCAGGTCGCCTGCACGATGCAGTATGATCCGGTGTGCGGCGCCGACGGCAAGACCTACAGTAATGACTGCGTGGCAGGGGCTGCGGGCGCCGAAATTTCGAGCCGTGGTGAGTGTCCGCCACCGGACGCCGAACCGTCAGCGGACGAGCGCCCGGAGCTAGCAACGTCCTGCCCGGAAATCTACGCCCCGGTGTGCGGCGCTGATGGCAGCACATACGCAAACGAGTGTTTTGCCGCAGAAGCCGGTCTGGAGGAGGTTACGGTCGGCGCCTGTGCCACCGATGTTGAGTCTTGCCCCGATGATTTTGAGCCGGTTTGCGGTGCAGATGGCAATACCTACAGCAACGTCTGCTTTGCCAGCGCATCCGGCGTGGAAATTGGCAGCATTGGCGCGTGTAGTGGATCCGGTTGTCCGGCCGACTACGACCCCGTTTGTGGCGTCAACGCCCGTACCTACCAGAATCGGTGCGAAGCAGATGCCGACAGGATTCCCGTGCAGCGGGCGGGTGTATGCGATACGGGCAACTGTCCCAAGGTATATATTCCGGTCTGTGGTCCCGATGGGAGAACCTACGCCAATTCCTGTGAAGCACAGGCGGCCGGCGTTGATCTTGTTACGGAAGGCGCCTGCAACATGCGGCCATGCCCGGCGCTATATGTTCCGGTATGCGGTGCCGACCAGCTCACCTACGGTAATGCCTGCCTCGCGGAACGCAACGGCGCCAGAATCCTGCACGCCGGGTTATGCGATTCGCAAGGTCGCAATTGCCCGCGAATCTACCAACCGGTATGTGGCCTGGACGGCGTCACCTACGAAAATGATTGCCAGCTCGAGAACGCGGGCCAGACGCTGGCATATGCGGGCGAATGTGTCGGTCAGTAAAAAACACCCGTCTGACTACCAGGCCGCTTGCAGCCGCCCGTCGGCGGTCTCCCGATAGGGCATCCATACCAGTCCGACCAGTGGCACGTGGATGTCGGTTGCCTTCGCCTTGACCTGCACCTCGGTCAGTTCTTCGTCCTGGGCATCGTAGGCTTCAGCGAGTGCATCGATGTCTTTCTGCAAAGCGACGTTCAGGGCTTCGAGATCGACGCGAACCTTGGCGGCGGTTTCCTGCGCACGGGCAACGTCGCTGGCTTCCTTTCTCGCGCCGGAAGCGCTGCGAATCGCGGTACCCATCTTGCTGGCAGTGGCGCTCGACAGGCGCTTTCTGCCAAGGACGGCACCAAGAATCGCCGAGCCGAAGGAGACGGCAGTATCCAGCGTCTTCTTGGTCGATTGCTCTTTTTCCCTCTCAATGGCCTGTTGGGCACGAAGCAGCCGGTTTTCAAGCGTCATCGCCCTGGTGGCGTAACGTTTCCTCAGTTTCGCGATTTCCTGGTCGCGCTTTTCATTCGCCAATTGCTGCAGGCGAACGCGGAATTCCCCCTGCGTTTCTCCGGCGCCGGAGGTTAGCTTGTATTTCCTGCTTTGGTACAGCGTTACGTTCTCATGCAGGCGGACCCAGCGCTTGAATTCCCGGCTCCATTTGATGTAGTTCTGCGCCCTCAATGCGGCGGCGGGACACTCGGCGTAGGTTGCGCCCGGTTCCCCGGCATCGACAAGGTCATCGATCGTCAGATCCGGCGAATCTGCTGCATCCCAGTCGACGACGACGGGGCCATCCGCGAGCTCTGCCACAAAGAGTTTTTGCCGCGTTTCGCTGACGTCGTAGCGGGCGCTTTCGAAAACAACACTCGCTACCCCAATGAGTCGCGGAAAATACTGAATATCGGCGCCGCTCGCGGGTACGTGGACCGCGTTGATTCCGGGCGGTAGCAGCGGCGCCGCGCCGCCGACCGCGGCCGACTTGCTGATCGTGGCCGCAGGCGTCACGGCGGCGACCTGTTTTCTGTCAGACATCAGCGTCCGGATCTGATCGCGGGTCAGCGGACCCGCCAGGTAGGACATGACCCAGCGGGTGTCGAAAATTACCGCCTCGTCCTCATGCACGTTGTGCAGCAGGAAACGTCGCTTGCCGAGCCCGGCCAGCGTTCGCTCCATTTTCTGGCGGTCAAATTCGCCACCGTGGGCCGCGCCTTCAAGGCCCTCCATCACGCGCGCCTTGTCTCGTTCTGTCTGCAGGCGGCCAATGAACCAGGTGCCCGTATTCGAGAGGCCCTTGTAGTCCAGATCAACGGGGTTTTGTGTCGCCAGCACCAGCCCGAGGCCGTAAGCGCGGGCCTGCTTGAGCAGGGTCAGCAGCAGGCGCTTCGTCGGCGGATTCGCGGTCGGCGGCATATAGCCGAAAATTTCATCCATGTAGAGGATCGCGCGCAGACTTGATGTGCCCTGCTGCTCACGCATCCAGCCGATCAGGTCGTTCAGCAGCATGGCGACAAAGAACATGCGCTCGTTGTCGTCAAGATGCGCGATCGACATGATCGACAGGCGCGGCTTGCCGTCCCCGGTATAAAGCAGTTTCGCTGAGTCGAGGGCCTCACCTTCCATCCATACGCCAAAGCCGGGTGCCGCCAACAGGTTATTCAGGCGCATTGCGAGGGCGAAACGGTCCGTGGGCGGATAGAAGGAGTCCAGGTCGAGAACGCCGATTTTGGTAATAGGCGGTTTCTGGATGGCGGCGATCAGTGCGCCGATGTCGAGACTGCGATTTTCCTGCCAGGCATGGTCGAGAATTTGCGAAATGAGGATGTGCTCGCGACTGGTAATCGGATCGGATTCGATTCCCAGCAGCGACAGGATACTCGTCGCTGTGGCCTGGATGCGCTCACGGTATAGATCGCCGTCTTCAAGCACCGCCGGCTGCGGGGCGGCAAAAGACTGCAGGACGGAAACGGGTTGGCCTGCGTTACTGCCCGGCGTGTAGATCGAGACCTCGCTTTTTTCGCGAAACCTGGCGATGCGTTCGCCGCTTTGTCCCCAGCTGGCAAGACCGTTGCGCCACAAGTCCGCCTGATTCTGCGCGTATTCATCGGGTGTCTGGCCCTTGTCGCTCGCTGCTCTTGCGTTAATCCAGGGACGATAACTTTCGGCATCGAAATCAGGAAAGGTCAACATCAGGTTACCGAGATCGCCTTTCGGGTCGATCGCGATTACCGGGATGTTATCCATCGCCGCTTCTTCGAGAATGCCGATACCGAGTCCGGTCTTTCCCGAACCCGTCATACCAATGATTACGGCATGCGTCGTCAGGTCCTTTGAGTCGTACAGCACAAGGTCATCCGTGACCTTGTCCGCTTCATCGTCAACGCGCCTGCCAAGAAAAAACGCGCCCAGTTTTTCGTAGTCGATCACAACTGCGGGCTACGATGATTTGGCGGCAGAAACGCGATACATCCAGACGCAAACCAACCCAATGATGACCAGGCCAACGCCGCCACCAAACTGCATGGACTCCTGCAGCGCAAATACGTCGGGATTGCCGGAGCGCACAATCGGGATAGCCATGAGTATGCCGACCAGGGCTTCGCCCGTAATCAGGCCGGCGGCGAACAACATGCCATGACGCATGCTTTTCTCCCCGTCAACGCCGCGTTTTGCATGAACCCTGGCAGCGAAATGGGCTATCAGTCCGCCAACGAGGATGGCCGACGAGAGTTCCAGCGGCAGGTAGATACCGACGGCAACCGCCAGAACCGGGGTACGAAAAGCTGAGCCGCGGGACTTAAGGACTTCGTCGGTAACAATGACGATTATGCCGACAATGCCGCCAATAAAAGCCATGGTCCATGGCAGACCACCGTGGAATACGCCCTGTGCCACGGAAGCCATTAACGTCGCTTGCGGCGCGGCCAGCGGGTTCGGGTGTTCCGCTGACGGCACACCGATGCCATAGGCTTGCAGCAGCAAATTCAGAATCGGCGCCATTACGAATACGGCGGACAACACGCCCACGCCCTGCATGACTTGCTGTTTCCAGGGCGTGGCGCCCAGCAGGTAGCCGGCCTTGAGGTCCTGCATGTTGTCGCCCGCGATGGCGGCAGCACAACACACGACGCCGCCGATCATGATCGCCGCGGACGGACCGATGGACGAATCAGGACCCATCAGCGCAAGCAGTACAAGCGACGCAAAAAGGATGGTGGCAATCGTGATTCCGGATATTGGATTGTTTGACGATCCTACGAGCCCTGCCATGTAACCGGCGACTGAAGAAAAGAGAAAGCCCGCGACCACCATGATCACGGTCATCGCAATACTGACTCCGTAGCTGGAGACGATGCTTTGGTACAGCACGAAAATGGGAATAACGAACAACGCGATACCGATCATCACGAAATTCATCGGAATGTCCTTTTCGGTGTGACTCGTCACTTCCGCCGGCCCGGCTTTGTATTGCGCAAGTCCGCTCTTGACACCGTCCAGGAGCGACGCCCGCATCGAGATCAGCGCCCATACTCCGCCAACTACCATTGCGCCGACGCCCAGATAGCGTATCTGCTGACTCCAGATGGCACCGGAAAGGTCTTCGGCATTTGCTCCGGCAGCATGCATTGCCGCCAGCTCCGGGCTGCTATCCAGAAAAAAGGTCGAAAAAATCGGGATGCCCAGGTACCAGGAGATTGCGCCCCCGGCGAAGACCAGCACCGAAATGTTCAGCCCGACGATGAATCCGACACTGATCAGTGCCGGTGACAGGTTGATGCCGAGGTAGCCGATTGTCGAGCTGCCAAAATAGCGTGCCGCCTGCGCTGTCCCGGTAAGCAGCTTGAGTCCTGTCGCCGCAAACTTGATGGCGGCGCCCGCAATGGCCGCCATCGCCAGGAATTTCACGCCGCCGGACGGGTCATCGCCAACTTTCAGGACCTCGGCGGTCGCCACGCCCTCCGGGTATGCCAGGTTCTGCTCGACAATCAGGGAGCGGCGCAGCGGAATGGTGAACATCACGCCAAGCAGGCCGCCCAGTCCGGCGATCGCGCTGACCCACCAGTAGTCGAAGACGTCCCAGTAGCCGAGGATGATCAGCGCCGGGATAGTGAAGATTACGCCGGCAGCCAGCGATTCGCCGGCTGACGCCGCGGTCTGCACAATGTTGTTCTCGAGGATATTCGAGGTCTTGAACATACGCAGAATGGCCATCGATATGACGGCCGCTGGAATCGATGCGGACACCGTAAGCCCCGCGAACAGCCCAAGGTACGCGTTGGCGCCGGCTAGCACGGCGGAAAGAATGATGCCAAGCAAAACGGCCTTGACCGTAAGTTGCGGTAGGACGGGCGGTGAATTCATGGGCCTCTCCGGTTCTTATTATGGTGTTTTTCCGTATTTCCGCCGTCAGCACGTCTCGGGCAGCGAGGTCGCATTTTAGCCAACTGTGGCCACAATGCCTATTCGCACCGCTGCGGTTAGCCGGTCCCGATATGGTACCTTTGCTGCAGCCGCCATAGCGCAGACAGCTCGACCTACGAAAAACAACGAAATGAGTCGCGCCAGCAACGTTTTCGAGCGGACGGTGACTACAGTTGAGGACGTACATGATCTATTCCACCGTGGTTGTTGCCTACGTTTTGATGCTGCTCGGCATCAGTGTCTACAAAAGCCGCACCGTCAAATCGGACGAGGATTTTATGGTCGCGGGACGCAGCGTGCCGGTGTATATGCTGGTAGCGACCCTGGTGTGTACCTGGATCGGCTCGGGGAGCCTGTTCGGCACGGCGGGACTGACGTTTCGCACCGGCATATCCGAGCTGTGGTTTTCGTCGGGCGCGTGGGTCGGCATTCTCGTCGTTTACATGATTGCCGCCAGGGTGCGCAGGATCGCCCAATACACGCTTACCGACCTTCTTGAGAAACGCTACAACCAGCTCGCGAAAGTGCTGGGTACCATCACCATTATCATCGCCTACATGGTGATTGCCGGCTATCAGTTCAAAGGCGGCGGACGATTTATCGCCATTCTGTCCGACGGTTCCGTATCGCCGGAAACAGGCATGATCATTGCGGCCTTCCTGATCGTCGGCTTCACCGTGCTGGCCGGCATGGTCTCGATCATCTCCATCGATATTTTCAACGGCGTGATCATGCTGCTTGCCATGATTGTCACGTTGCCCTTCGCAATTG
>Ga0316195_10000574_pt1 | contig 14984 bp, 14 predicted proteins | sample Phised1_MG_FD_204937 | JGI IMG/M metagenome (GOLD analysis project Ga0316195, IMG submission 204937) | Coastal sediment microbial communities from Maine, United States - Phippsburg sediment 1 | ecosystem: Environmental > Aquatic > Marine > Coastal > Sediment | place: USA: Maine | collected... | reverse complement strand
AGCGGTGAGCGGTAAGAAGGGCGTATCGTGTTTCTGCTCACTACTCCCCGCTCACTGCTCACTGCTCACTGCTCACTGCTCACTGCTCACTGCTCACTGCTCACTGCTCACTGCTCACTGCTCACTCTCTACCAACGGACCGCCCCCATGCCCTCCACCTTCCCCCACTCCTCCGCAATCGCCCTGGCAGCGATCCTCGGCCTCGCCCTGTCCGGCTGCGGCGACGTGGCCAAGCTGCCCCTCTCGCAAGGCACGGGCACCGACCCCAGCTTGCCGCCGCCGAACCCGACGCTGATCCCGACCGTCAACGTCGCCACGGCGACCGGATGGGGCGTCGGGGAACGGCCGGTGCCGGCAGCGGGAATGGACGTGACCCGGTTTGCCGGCGAGCTTGACCATCCGCGCTGGCTGTACGTCCTGCCGAATGGCGACGTACTGGTCGCTGAAACCAGTTCGCCGCCGAAGCCCGACGATTTCACCGGACTGAAAGGTTGGTTCGCCAAGCGTGTCATGAAGCGGGCCGGGGCGATCACGCCCAGCGCCAACCGCATCACGCTGCTGCGCGATACCGATGGCGACGGCGTGGCCGACGAGCGCTCGGCCTTCATCGAGGGACTCAATTCTCCTTTCGGTATGGCGCTGGCCGGCGCTGGCTTCTACGTCGCCGCGACCGACGCCTTGTGGCGCTTCCCCTATGAACCAGGTGAACTGCGCATCGCGGCTGCCGGCACGAAGGTCGTCGATTTGCCGGCCGGCACGATCAACCACCACTGGACCAAGAGCCTCATCGCCAGTCCCGATGGAACGAAGCTGTACGTCACGGTCGGTTCGAACAGCAACGTCGGCGAGCGTGGCATGGAGGCCGAGACGGGCCGTGCGTCCATCTGGGAAGTGGACCCGCAAAGCGGCGCTCACCGCATCTACGCGTCGGGCCTGCGCAATGCAAATGGCATGGCCTGGGTGCCCGGCACGGGGAATTCGGGGGTTTCGGGAGTCCTGTGGACCGTCGTCAACGAACGCGACGAGATCGGCAGCGACCTCGTCCCCGACTACCTGACCTCGGTCCGGGATGGCGGCTTCTATGGCTGGCCCTACAGCTATTTCGGCCAGCACGTCGACCAGCGGGTGAGCCCGCAGCGGCCGGATCTCGTCGCCAAGGCCATCGTGCCCGACTACGCGCTCGGCCCGCACACCGCCTCGCTCGGGCTCGCCTTCTCCGCGGGGACCACGCTTCCGCCAAGGTTCGCGGACGGCGTGTTCGTCGGCCAGCACGGGTCGTGGAACCGGCGGCCATTCAGCGGCTATGAAGTGATCTTCGTGCCGTTCAAGGACGGCAGGCCGACCGGCGAGCTGCCGCTGAGCGTGCTGGGCGGCTTTCTGAGCGAAGACGGCAAGGCACGGGGCCGGCCGGTCGGGGTCGCCCTCGACAGGCAGGGTGCCCTGCTCGTCGCCGACGATGTTGGCAACGTGATCTGGCGAGTCGCCGCCGGGCACTGACGCTGCCCGGCCTGCCGGGTCCCGCTCCGGCCAGACTCCTCCGTCAGGCGCCCATCGCCGCACGGATCGCGTGCAGCACGAGGCAGGCCGCCGCGCCCGCGACGGCGTCATCCAGCATGATCCCGAGACCCCCGTCGACATTGCGATCGAACCAGCGAATCGGCCAGGGTTTCCAGATGTCGAACAGGCGGAACATGACGAACCCGCCCAGCACCCAGCCCCAGGTCGGCGGCAGCATGAACATCGTGATCCAGTAACCCACGAACTCGTCGAAGACGATCCCGCCGTGATCGTGCACACCCAGCTCGCGACCAACGATGCCACAGAGACGAACGCCAAGGGCGAACGCCGCGGCAACGATGATTCCGTAGAGCCACCAGGGCAACGGGACCATGAGCAGATAGAGCGGCACGGCCACGAGCGTGCCGACAGTCCCCGGAGCGCGGCGCGCCAGCCCGCTGCCGAAGCCGAATGCAAGGCAGTGACGCCAACGGCGGAACACGAGCGGATTTTCTTCCAGGCTGAACATCTATAGGGCTACCGGAGGCGCCGAAGCGCCGTGCTGCGTGGACTGGTCCTGCATTGGCCTGGCCATACTGTCTCGGCAGGTGGCCAAATCGCGACCCGAGCATCGATAGATGGCCGGAATACTAGCGTATCTACCGGCTCGCTTCGTCGCCATCCTGCGCCAGACGATCTGGCCGCCTGGCTGCGCATGCTGCTGATGAGGCCGACCGCACCGGCGTGTACGATGCAAGAGATCCTCTTTACGACGGCGTCGACACGGAGAGACAGGCCATGATCAAGACACAGGAACTCGGTGGTGCATTGATGTGCATCGCACTGCTGGCAGCCGGTTGCGGGTCGCCATCCACCCCGGCTGACCAACCGGCGGCCGCTGCGCCCTCGAGCCAGCCCGAATCGGCGCCGCCACCGGCCGCTGAGACTCCGGCACCCGCGGAAAGCCCGGCTGCCGTGGCGACAGGACAGGCTTCGAGCAGCGCCACGCCCGTCGAGGTCGCCCCGGCGCAGCCCGAGGCCACCGCATCGACACCGCCGTTACCGCCTGCGCCGGTCGCCAAGGCGCCGGTCCCGGCTCCCGCCGCGACGCCAGCGCCTGCTGCCGTCGCCGCTGCTGCTCCGGCGCCAGTCGAGACAGCCGTGAAAGCGGCCGTTCCAGCCGCTGCACCGGTGCCGGCCGTGGTGGACAAAGGCGGTGCCGTCGCGGTGGCCGCAACGAAACCCGGGCTCAGCCTCTTGGGAAGCGACAGCTGCGAAATGTGCCACGACGTCCAGTTCGCTTCGTGGTCCAAGAGCGCGCACGCCACGCGCACGCCGCCACTGGATTGCGAGAGCTGCCACGGCGCCGGTAGCGAGTACTCGAAGATGGCGGTCATGAAAGACCCGGCGAAGGCCCGGGCCGCGGGGCTGGTCATCCCCGAGGGCTCGTTCTGCTCGAACTGTCACACCAGGGGTGTGACCGCCGACTTCCTGAAGAAGGCCCACGCTCACCAGGAATAGGCGAGTCCAGGCTCTGGAATTCCGGCCCGTCAGGTCTTCCCTGGCGGGCCGGCGTCGTCCAGGATCTGGCGATACTTCTCGTAGGCCGGCGGAAACCCCGCCGTATAGCTGAGCCAGTTGGTCACCGGATAGCGGGTTCCCGCCTTGTGGGTCGCCTCCAGGCCCTCGAGGATCTCTTCCATCAGGGCGAAGGGAAAGCCGAAAGCCATTTCATGGTCCTGGGCCTGCGCAAAAATCCGGTCGCCGCTGCAGGGAACGACCATTTGCGGCTGGCCGCTCAGCACCGGAGCGATGGCGAGATCGGCGCAGTCTATCCGGCCCCGGAACTCGCTCTTGAGCGTGCCGCCCCGCTTCCAAAGCCACGCCTGGCCGAGGCGCATGACCTGCGCGGGGTTTCCGTAGATGACGATCGAGTCGGGCTCGAAGGCCGTGCGATTCAAGGGCGCCGTGACGACCCCCACATACTTGCCCTCGGCGAAGCGCGGCACGCTGTCCTCGCTGACGCGGCCCGCATCCAGGCTCTCCGTGTAGAGGTTCATGCACAGGTTGCCGTCTGCGTAGTAAGGCAGCCGCTTTTCGATACCCATCGCGACGGCACCCAGTACGCAGCTGCTGTCCTCGCGCCCAAGCGCCAGCACCCAGCCGTAGCGCCGCGAGAGTGCGATCGCCTGACAGGTCGTAATGCGTTGTTTCATGTCCCGGGCAGGACGCTTGGCCCGTGCCGGTACCTCGTCCCAGTTGCGTAGAAACCGGACCGCTACCGGAAAGGTGGAGAGTCGCAGGCACTGGTTCAGCCGATCGTCGAACTGGCCTAGCTTCGCGGCATCCATGGATCGCCAACCTCGCTGTCAGGCGTTCGGCCGCGGCGCCGAACCGTCAACGAAGTATACGCGTGACGGCCGAGTTGCAAAGACACGGGAGACCGGTCGATGGCTTCTCCACCAGACACGGCCCAGCACCGCGATCGCTCAATCGGTGGCGCGGGTCGGGGCACTACGAACGTCGATACCGCGGGCGCGCCGCAGAAGGAGTGGCGCAAGCAACATTCCGGCGACCATGGACGTGACGAAGACGACCGCATGGACGCTCGCTCCTGTCAGCAGGACCAGGCCCGGGCCAGGACAGATTCCGGCGAGACCCCATCCGGTACCGAAGATCGCTGCACCTGTGATCATCCGGAGATCGACACGATCGCTCGCCAGGCGCAGCAGGGCTTCCGATGTCCGCGACGGGCCGCGACGACGAATGAAGAAGTACGCCGGTGCCGCCATGGCGATTGCACCGACCATGACGAAAGCTAGCGCCGGATTCCAGGCACCGCTGACGTCAAGGAACGACAGCACGACGGCCGGGTTCACCATGCCGGACACGAGCAGGCCGGAGCCAAACAGGAGCCCGGCCACCAAGGCGCTAAGGAATTTCATGTGGGCACTCCATGCCGCACGATCTGGATGGTCAGCATTGCTGTGGCCATGAATACCATCGTGGCGGCCAGCGAGCGTCGCGACAAATTGGCGAGTCCGCATACGCCGTGACCGCTGGTGCAGCCGGAACCGACTCGCGCGCCAGCGCCGACCAACAGGCCTGAAACAGCGAGCATGGGCAGGCTGCCGGTGACATCCACGCCCGGCAAGCCGAGCAGCAGCGCCGGTGCGATGAGGCCCATCAGGAACGCGATGCGCCAGCCGCCCGCGCCGCTGCGACCTTCGACCAGGTTCGCCGTGATGCCACTGATCCCGGCAACAGTCCCGTTGAAGAGGATCAGCGTTGCCGCACCCGCGCCGATCAATACTCCGCCTATGAGCGCCTGCAGGATGGCATCAAGGGTCATGTCGGTCATGCCTCCCCCGAATCAGAAGCTGCGCGAATAGGCGACGCCGATGGCGTCTTCCTGCAGCGACAGGTTGACTTCGCCGCCGCCGAAGCCGGGAGGAATGGAGCCGGAGCCGTTGACCGTCTTCCTGAACGCGTGCAGGTAGCTGACGCTGATTTCGTCGGTCGCCGTGAACTTCCAGCTCGATCCAAGCGTCAGGTGGGTCTCGACGACGCCAGGCGCCAGCGTATTGAAAAACGTCTGCGAGGCGGGAATGGGCTGCGCTGCGTGGCTCAGGCCGCCGCGCACCGTCCAGCGGTCGTCAAGCCGGTAGCTGACGCCCAGCTTCAATGCATCGACATCCCGCCAGCCGAACCCCGGGCCGTCACTTGCGCCCAGCGGCACGCCTGCAAACAGGCTGTCGAGCGGATTGCCGACGGAGTGAATGTCCGAGTAGAGGATGCGTTGCCAGTCGAAGGACACCGTCAACGCGTCGGTCGGCGCGATGGCGATCCCCAATCCGTAGTTCTCCGGAATGTCGAAACCGCCCTGATCCGCGAAGAGGCCGCGATACTTGTCGAATCGTCCCATCTCCGTCCTGGACTGCCAGGTGGCGCCGAGTGTGACATGGGGACCGAATTGTCCCGTCCAGCCGACCCTGACGCCTACACCCGTGGAATCGTCGTATCCCTGGTTGGAAACCCGCGCCGGATCGGACGAGAACGCGCCGAAGATCTCGATGCCCTTCATACGGAAACGCTGATAGGCGAAATTCACCGCCACGCCGAAAGACTGTGTCTGCGTTGCCCTGAAGGCCACGGCCGGCGAGACGAAGGCCTGCAGGAGATCGACGCCCGCCGGCCCCTGCGCACCGAAGCGGGCGAAGGGATTGTCGACATAGTCCGTGTTGATGCCGCCGTTGCCGAAGAGCGCAACTCCCACGGCAACGCGTTCTGTCAGGTGATGTCCGAAAGCCGCTTCGGGGATGATGAACGTGCTGGTGCCGTTGCCACTGTAGCTGGCCGGAGTTCCATCCTGGACCAGTGTCGCGCTGCGGCGGGGCACGAATACGTCAAAGCCGATTTCCAGCCCGTCGCCGACTGCAACGAGCCCCGCGGGGTTCGTCGCGATCGTCAGCGCGTCCTGCGGCGAGGCGATACCCACGCCCGCCTGCCCCTTCGATTTCACTCCATAACCATGAGCCAGGTAACCATTGGTTGCCTGTGCGCTGAGCGCGGCCAGGAGCAGGCCAGCGCCACCCAGAAATCTCTTCACAACCCACCCCCCCAAACACTTGCCACAGCCCGTCCGCGCGAGAGCCATGGCTCGAACTGGCCCATGAGTCTTCGCGGACAGCCAGGCATTCAGTGGGGAGTGAAGGTAGTCGGCGGGTTGCCTGCGGTCGAATAGCCAATACGGCTATGCATGTGCGATTCAGTTATGAGCGCGTCGCGCGGTGCGCGGGGCCTGCACCGGGCAGCCCGCGTCCAGCATGTGGGCGTTGATTCCGGGACAGCCCGCTGCAGCCGCCGCTGGGGCTACCGAAAGGACTAGCCTGCGCCGTAGCGGCGCTGTGTTTCCATCCAGGAGCGGATTCGCTTGGCGTCCGCAATCCGCGTCAGCGTGCCCCAGGAATTGAGCAGCACGATGACGACCTCGTGATCGTCGATGACGGTCTGCATGACGAGGCAACGACCCGCCTCGGAGATATAGCCCGTCTTCTGGACGTTAACCTGCCAATCGGGACTCTTGACCAGCCGGTTGGTATTACGGAACTCGAGAGTCTGCCGATTGACGCGCACCGCGTGGTCGGTGTCGGTCGAGTAGGCGCGGATCGTCGGGTTCTTCGCCGCGGCCAGCACCAGCTTCGCCAGGTCTTCCGGACTCGCGACATTCTGGCTCGACAGGCCGGTCGGCTCCTTGAAATGGGCCGTGGTCATGCCGAGCGCGGCGGCCTTGGCGTTCATCGCCCGGACACAGGCGGCGACGCCCCCCGGGTACTCGCGACACAGGGCATGGGCCGCACGATTCTCCGAGGACATCAACGCCAGGTGCATCATGTCCGCCCGGCTCAGGCGGGTGCCCTGCGAGAGGCGCGAACCGGCGCCCGCCGTGCCGCGCAGGTCGTCGGACTTGATGGTCAACATCTGGTCCATCGGCTGGTGGGCATCGAGCACGACCAACGCGGTCATCAGCTTGGTGATCGAGGCGATCGGCGCCGGCGTGCGCTCGTTGCGAGCCGCGAGTACCGACGAATCCGACTGGTCGAGGACGTAGAACGCGTTCGAGCGCACATCCGGCCTGGTCCGCGGCTTCCCGGCGCCGACCGAGTCGGCCGACGCCGCGACGGCGACCAGGCCGCCCAGCAGTCCCACCGCCAGGGCCTTCAATCCGCGTCTACTGCCTGCACGCAACATTTTCTCGCTCTTTTCCCGGGTTCCGACCCGACCATGTACGCCGCACGAGCCACCAGCGGCAGGAAGCGTAACCGGTTGTGCCGGCCAAATGAAGTGACATAATTCTCAGAAGCGGACGCGGCCACCCAGGACGGCTCGGTCAGGGATGCCCCGGCGGCCCGCGACGTCGGCCGACACCGCTAGTCGATGTCCCAACGCAATGCGGCACGCACTGCCGCGACGTCAGCCGCGTCCTCGACCCGACGCGCGCGGTTTGCGTAGCTGTGCCAGGAGGCATCGTCCCAGATTCTCGTGGCCAGGCGCGCCTTGAGCAGCTGGCGCACCCGCGGCAGGTCATCGAGCTGCAGGGCCGCCATGACCGCGATCTGCTCGTACAGGTCCTGCTGGGCGTGGCTCGCGCCGAGTTCGCCACGGCGTTGACGCACGGCCAGCATGCGATCGAGCGCCTCGCGAGGCTTGTCCTGGTAGAAGGCGGCCGCGGCCAGCGACAGTTCCCTCGCCAGCGCCGCCTGGGTCGAGTGCTGCCCGGCCGAGCCCAGGTAACCGAGTGTCGACTGCACGGCCGAGATCCTGCCGCTCTTCGCCAGCGCCATGACGTGGTGCATGGACGTGAACCAGATGGTGCTTTGCGTGGCGTTGGGCAGCGAGCCCTGCGCCAGGCGTTCCCAGCGTTCCAGCCCCACCTCGATTCCCTGGAACTCCAGCCGCGCGAGCAGCGAGGCGCCGTTCTGCACGTCGAGGTAGAAGGTGGACGGTCGCGGGTAGACCTCGCGGTCGTACAGGTCGAGGACCTCGTCGAAACGGGATTCGGTGAGCTTGAACAGGGCCAGGTGCCACCACAAGTGACCCCGGAAGAGGTTGTAGTCGTTCAGGAAACGCGCTGCATCGCCAAGTAAGCCTATGCCCTCCCGTGTGCGGCCCTGCATTTCGAGAACGTGGGCCAGGCCGTGCAGGGCCCAGAGATCCTGCGGCTGCAGGGCCAGCGCCTCGCGCGCGCTGCGCTCGGCGACGGCGTACTGACCCACCTCTTCCATCGCGAAGGTATGCGCCGACAGAAAATGTCCATAGCCCGGTATCCCGGGGCCCCAGTGGCCGGCGACACCGGCGCTGACTTCAGCTTGCTGTCGCTTGTCGCCGCTCCAGAACAGCGTGCCCGTGTACTGGCGAAACGCCAGCAGATCCAGCGGCCATTCGAGCAGGATCTGCTCCCAGGCGGCGGCGCGGGCGGACAGGTCCTGCGCGATCCAGGCGCGCAGGGCCTCCTGGTGCAGCCGTTCCCGGCAATTGGCGGGCAGGACCTGCGCCTCCAGCAGCCACGCCTGCGCCTTCGGGTAGGCGTCGAGCGTGCCCTCGGTCATGAGGGAGTAACCCTTGAGCACGCGGGCGAGCACGAACTCCGGATACTCCTGCAGGACCGCATCCAGGCGATCCTGCGTTCCCAGGCGGTAGTAATAGATATCGTCGATCAGGGCCTCGAAACGCTCGATCGCGGACGAGCTGGCTCCGCTGAGAGAGAGGCCGCGAAAATCGACGCTACCGGCTGCTGTCATGGACTGCTTTCCTCTGGATTGCCGCGGCACGCTGCGGGCGCCGTGCACGCTACCACGCCCGCTGCGGGGAATGTACCCACTGCTCACCCGCCGCGGAGACCGCCTGCTTCATGGCGCCCGGTCCCGGGGCGCGGCCCCATCCGATCCATTCCGGTCGCTGCGGTTTTCCGTCGACCGTCCCCTGCCCCGTCTGGTGGAGAATGGCACGCCCCGCTGTCCGGACCGATCAGGATCGACGAGCAAGGTCCGGCGGCGAACGACACGAAGCAGCACCCACTGACCGAGGTAGATTCCATGAGAACCGTCAAAGCATCGGGTCGCTACCGCCGCGGAATCCTCGTCCTCGCGGCTACGGTCTGTGTCGTTGCCGGCGGCTGCGCCCACTGGCCCCCCACGCCACCGCTGGCGCAGGTCGGCGTACCCGGCTATCGCCTCGCCGAGGCGACCCGGCCCGGACAATCGGACGACCTGCTGGTGGTGCTGGCGATTTCCGGCGGCGGCATGCGGGCCGCTGCGCTGGGCTACGGTGTCCTGGAGGAACTGCGCCGCACCGAAGTGACCGTGAACGGCCACAAGCACCCGCTCCTCGACGAGGTGGACGTGATCTCGGCGGTCTCCGGCGGCACGCTGCCGGCCACCTACTACGCGCTGCGCGGCGAGAAGAGCTTCGGGGAGTTCGAGGGCCGGGTGCTGTTGCGCAACCTCGAGCGGGAACTCGCACTGCGCGTCCTCTCGCCGACCAACTGGTTCCGGCTGCCTTCCGGCACCTTCGGCAAGTCGGACCTGTTCGCCGAGCTTTACGACGAGACGGTCTTTGACCACGCCACCTTCGATGACCTGAAGCGGGCCAAGGGCCCCTTCGTCATCATCAATGGCACCGACGTCACGACCGGGGCCCGCTTCAGCTTCACGCAGGCTTACTTCGATGCCATCTGCGGCGACCTGTCCCAGGTGACGCTCGGCCGCGCCGTTGCCACCTCGACCGCACTGCCCCCCTTGCTGACACCCATTACCTTCGAGAATCGTGGCGGGCACTGCGGCAGGCAGCCACCCGCCTGGCAGGCGGCTGCAGAGGCCGCCATCGGGGAATCCGAGACGCCGGGTCGTGCCCTGCTCGCCGCCCGCGCGCTCCGGTCCTACGAGGACCCGGCCCGGCCGTACATCCACGTCTTTGATGGCGGGTTATCCGAGAACCTCGGCCTGACCGAGGTGCTGCGGGCATTCGAGCTCCTGAAGGTCGACCCCGACGAGACGGTGCTGCCCGAACTCCGCCGGGCCCGCCAGGTCGTGATCATCAGCGTGAATGCGCTGCGCTTCCCGGAAGTCGACTGGGACCGCTCGCCCGCACCTCCCGACACCGGCACATTGCGGGACCAGATGTGGTCGATCCCGGTCGACCGGACCTCGCTGAACGCCGTCGAGGAGGTGCGCGAGAAACTCGAGGCCTGGCAGGCGGAGTCGCCCGCCGGCACCGCCCAGCGGCAAGGCTACCTGGTGCAGGTCACTTTCGATTCCCTGCGGGACCCGGCCGAACGCCTCTATTTCAAGGGCGTGAAGACCAACTTCAACCTGTCCGAGGACCAGGTCAACCGGCTGCGTGAAGTGGGCGGCCGGCTGTTGCGTGACGCGCCCGGCTTCCGCAGGCTTCTGACGGACCTGGAGTCCAGGCCGTAACCGGATTCCAGCGTCAGGGGCGAGAGAGGCGACCCGCCCATTCATGGATCTTCGGCACATTCGGGTTCTCACGACTCACCAGCAAGCCTGACAGGTTCAAGATGTCGACAGGCCGGTCTCGATACGGATGACCTGTCCAGCGGGAGTCCCCTGTCGTGTCCAACGAGCCCAAGCCGCTAGAGACATCGTCCCCGGAGCGCTCGCAATCTTCCTCCCCGGAGGCGGCCCCGCGATGGGATCAGCGCTGGGACGAAATCGCCCGGCAGCGCTTCAACCGCACCGACTGGATCGAGCTGGCGGCCGCCATCCTCTTGTCCCTGGCCACCATCGCGGCCGCCTGGTCGGCCTACCAGTCGACCCGCTGGGGCGGCGTCCAGGCCAACAGCTTCAGCGCAGCCGCAGCCAATCGAACCGAGGCGGCGCAGCAAAACAGCCTCTATGCAGCACAGATCCAGATCGATGTCATGGTCTGGATCAGCTACCTGGAACACCGACAGGCGGGCGATGATCGCAGTGCCGCTTTCCTGAGGGATCGCTTTCGCGATGAGTTCCGCCCTGCCTTCGACGCATGGATGGGGATGGTGCCGGCAGGTGAAATTCCCCCGGGTACGCCCTTCGAGCTGCCGCAATACCAACCCAGGACCAAGCAGCTGGCCGACGAGTTGAATGCCCAGGCCGACGAACTGTCTGCTACCGCTCGCGATGCCAACCAGATCGGCGACAATTTCGTGCTCGTCGCCGTGGTCATGGCATCCGTTCTCTTCTTCGCCGGCGTTGGAACCAAGCTCAAGGGACGGGGCCTGAGGCTGCTCATGCTGGCCATGGCCTCGCTCCTGTTCGGCGGCGGCGTCTGGTTCATGCTGAGCATGCCGCAGAATTTCGGCATCTGACCCGGGACTGATTACCGCCCGGCAACGGGACAGATTTCAGCTGTCAGGCCGCCGGCCGATCCGGCGGCCTTTTCAGCCGGTCGCGGGAGCGGAAGACCTGCGACCCGGAGGGCGCCTAGAAGCGCCAGGTCACGCCGATCGCCGGACCGTTCAGGACCAGTGACTCGATGGGCGTATTGGATCCCAGGTCGTAGTCGAGGTAGCGCCACGCGGCAGTGAGCTCGCCCCAGCTATAGGTGTAGCCGATACCTGTCATGGCCTGCCAGGTCAGGTCGGAACTGCCTGTGCCGATGTCGAGGTAGTAAGGCACGAACCACTTGCCATTGGCGCCGAAGCTGGCCCGCCCCTTGATGCCGACGATGCCGTCCCAGACGCTGTCGCTGACGTGGCTCTTGCCCTCGGTTCCGGGCAGCGGCAACGACCCGATATCCCCGCTCAGTTGCCACTTCAGCGTCTCTTCCAGGTCCAGCAGGCGCGCGCCCGCGAACACGGTCAGTGAACGCCCGGGTTCGTCGACGACGCGGTAGGTACCGACGGTGGTCCACAGCCAGCCGGTGACGTTCAGGTCCAGGTCGGCCGTGACGCCGATCGGCAAGTCCTGGCCGCCAATGCTCAGCTGCCGGGTTTTCGACTTGTTCGCGCCAAGGTCCAGGTAGATCACGTCCGTGGCCAGGCCCCAGCGACCCTTGCGCAGGTCGATCGTGCTCATGAACGTGAAATTCAGGGCCTTCAGGATGTCCTGGCCGCTGACCCCGATCGACCCGCTGCCGCCGTCTCCGGGCACCGAGGGAAAGGACGTGTCGCCGCTCAGGCTCGGCAACCACGCGTAGAGCGTCACTCCCCACTGCCAGTCGTCACTGCTTTCTTCAGCCTGTACCGCCAGGGGGGTCAGGGTGGCTACGGCCATCAGCCCGGCCAACAGGCAGGACGAGGCGATCCGTTGATTCTTCATTTCTCCAACTCCGGGGCGGGATGCAGTCCGCCTGCTCATGAGATCCCGTCGCTCTCACGCCCGTGATCGCGTACCGCGGATTGTAGTCGAAGGCTGCTCTTTGCCGTTTAAGACTTGTGCGCACCGGAACTGCGTGGTGTTGAGACGACCCAGGTCCTTGGTGACACCCGCCCTGCACCGCGGCAGACTACAGGGATGGGCCCTCAGGCTGCGACCGGGCCCTGGACAGGGCGTCGTCTGGTGGGATGCCGCTACGCAAGAAACCGGGAGATGCTTGCCCATGTCGGCCAATCCGGGCTACCTGGCTCCGGGCGAAGGCGAAACCGTCTTCGCCGTCAGTTCCGTGCCGATCAAGTTCGGCCCCGGCGCGTTGCGCGAAATCGGTGCCGACGCGCAGTCGCTCGGCATGCGACGCGTCGCGGTGTTCGTCGATCGTCACGTGCTGGCCAGCGAGCCGGGTGCGACGGCACTCGCGTCGCTGCGAAGTGCAGGCCTCGATGTCGCCGTCTACGACGACAGTCGCTGCGAACCGAACAGCGATTCCTTCGAAGCCGCGGCGGCCTTCGCCCGCGACGGCGGCTTCGACGGCTTCGTCTCGCTCGGCGGCGGCTCGGTGATGGACACGGCCAAGGCGGCCAACCTGCTGTCGACCTACCCGGATGAGCTCCTTGCCTACATCAACGCGCCTGTCGGCCAGGCGAAGCCGATTCCGGGAAAGCTCAAGCCGCACATCGCCTGCCCGACCACCTGCGGCACCGGCAGCGAGACGACCGGGGTCACGATCGTCGACCTGACGTCGGCGGGCCTGAAGACCGGCATCGCCTCGCCGCTGCTCAAGCCGTCGCTGGCGATCATCGACCCGACCACCACCGAGACCCTGCCCGGTGGCGTGGTCGCCGCGTCCGGCTTCGACGTGCTCACCCACGCCTTCGAGTCCTACACGGCGAGGCCCTACACCAGCCGCCCACGACCCGCGCATCCGGGCCAGCGACCGCCGTACCAGGGCTCGACCCCTTACAACGACATCGGCGCGCTCGCCGCGATCCGCCTCGGCGGCAGGTACCTGGTCCGTGCCGTGCGCGATGCAGGGGACAAGGAAGCGCGCCACCAGCTGATGTTCGCCTCGACGCTGGCCGGGCTCGCCTTCGGCAGCGCCGGCGTGCACATCCCGCACGCGATGTCATATTCGATCGCGACGCTGAAGCACCAGTTCACCGCCACGGGCTACGAGGAAATCGAGCCGATGGTGCCGCACGGCATCGCGGTGGTAATCAACGCCCCGGCGGCGTTTCGCTTCACCGCGACGGCCAATCCGGCCCGGCACCTGGAAGCGGCGGCCGCGCTGGGGGCCGATGTCGCCGGCGCGGGACCCGAAGAGGCGGGGGAGATCCTCGCCCAGGCGTTCATTTCGCTGATGCGCGCAACGGGCCTGCCGAACGGCATCGCCGCGCTCGGCTACACCGACGCCGATGTTCCCGCCCTGGCGGAAGGTGCCTACGCCCAGCAGCGACTGCTGAGCATGGCGCCTCGCAGCGTTTCCAGGATGGACCTGCAGGGCCTGTATCGCGATTCGCTGCGCTACTGGTAAGGGTCGGCGGAATTCAGTCGATGTCCTCGTCGAGGTCTTCGAGTTCGTTGGCGGCCGACGGCGGCAGCCTCTCGATGATCTCCTCGATCATGCGAACGTGCTCGGCCTCCTCTTCCCGCAGTTCCTCGAACAGTGCCCTGACGTCCGGCTGCTTTACGCCGGGCAGGGCCGCGTCGTAGAACGCATAGGCTTTTCTTTCGGCTGACAACGCCAGCTCGTAGGCCTTGAGCTCGGACATGTTCCAGCGCGGCGCGCCCGCATCGGGGGCCTCCACGTCGAAGACGTCGTCGAGCCTGATTCTTGCGGGCGTCTTGCCGAACAGTGCACGCCGGCGCTCGGCGAGCTGGTCGCCGTGCTTCTTCTCGTTGATGGCCATCGACTCGAAGACCGCGCCGGAGTCGCTGGACAAGCGGCGTCCGATGGATTCGGCGAAGGACGTGTACCGCTGGAATGCCTCGACCTCGATCAGGCTCGCGAGATCCAGCGCGTCCATCAGGGTGAGTTGGGAAAAATCGACTCTGGCTGACATGAACCCTCCGGCTACAGTGCGGCGCGTCCCCTCACCCGAGCGTGAGTTCGTCTGGTGAACAGGAAATCCGGACAATTTTGCTTGTCGAACAGGACATTATCACCGCGTCAATCGTCCGGTCAAAGCGGACAACCGCAACACGCTCATGCGGGATGGAGCGCCGTGGCCGGAGAAATCCGAGCCCGGGGTCGCGACCGCTGTTCAGGTTGCTGGACGCGCCAAGGCGCCGAGTTTCTGCGTATCCACCCTGACGAAGACGGAATCCCCGGTGGCCGTCATGACATCGCCTGCCCACACCTCGCAAAGCACGCGCGTCTTGCGCCCGACTTCGCCTTCAACCCGGGCCTTCAGGGTCAGTTCGACGCCCATGGGAGTCGGTTTCAGGTACTTGACGCTCAGGCTGCCTGTGACGCATTCCAGCGCGGGCAAGGTCCCGGGTTCGCGACCTTCCACCCGGTAGTGACAGGCCATTGCGGTCCAGTTGGAATGGCAGTCGACGAGCATGGCCAGCAGGCCGCCGTAAACCAGGCCCGGCCATCCCGTGTATTCAGGT
>Ga0316195_10000573_pt1 | contig 14988 bp, 14 predicted proteins | sample Phised1_MG_FD_204937 | JGI IMG/M metagenome (GOLD analysis project Ga0316195, IMG submission 204937) | Coastal sediment microbial communities from Maine, United States - Phippsburg sediment 1 | ecosystem: Environmental > Aquatic > Marine > Coastal > Sediment | place: USA: Maine | collected... | reverse complement strand
ACAGATTCATGAGGAAAGAGAGGAAGGCAGCGGTTCCCAGCCCCTGGGTGAAAGACTCGACAATCGACGCCACGTAGATGCTCTCGCGCGGGAGATCGATCGCCGCGACCGCGACGTAGCCGAGATTCGAGACCAGCTGGGCGAACCCCAACCACAGCAACGCCCGGAAGATCCCGTAGCGATTGGTCAGCCAACCGCCCGCAAGCGCGCCGAGAATCGTCAGTACGGTTCCCAGGCTCACCGAGATGAGGCCGATTTCCTTCAGTGAGTATCCCTGGTCGACCCAGAAGGGCTTGACCATCCTGCCGAGGGTCGAGTCGCCGACTTTGAAGAGCAGTACGAAAAGGAGAACGGGAACCATCTCCCAGCGCAGGAGCCAGTGCAGCACGGGTGCCAAAGCATGCCGCCGTTCCGAAGCCTCCAGCGACACCCGTGGGCTCAGCCATGCCGCAGCGGCCAAAATGAAGAACAAGACAGCGAGTGCGAACCACAGGCTGTTCCAGCTCGCGTAGTCCGCGAGGAAAATCACACCGCCACCACCGACCATGAGCGCCACCCTCGCCGCCGAGACCCTGGTGCCGTTGATGCTGCCGACGTTCTGCGGGTTCGACACATCCACCGCATAAGCATCGATGGCGATGTCCTGGGTGGCCGACGCCGTGGTGAAGAGCAGCAGCAGGGACCACATCAGAAAGGACGGTTGCGAGGCGTCCTGGGGCAGAATGGCGAGGTTGGCCGCGCCGAGCACGAAGAGGCAGGCCGTGATCCAGTGTTGGCGGTTGCCGTACCGGTCGACGAGCGGCGCCCAAAGGAGCTTCCAGGTCCACGGCAGGGAGAGCAGGCTCATGAGCCCGATCTCCCGCAACGACACCCCGTGGACGCGGAAGAATACCGGCCACACGTCGTAGGCGATACCGAAGGGCAGTCCCTCGGCGAAGTAGAGGACCGCGATCCAAAAGAGGACCTTGCTCTTTGTCACCCGGAGATTCTACAGGGGTCTTCCATCTCCCGCGTCCGAGTCCGCGTCCGCGTCCGCGCCCGATTCGGGTCGATTCCTAGCCTTCGACCGGTATCGTCGCAACGTCTTTCCGGCGGAGCACGATCGCCATGCTGATCCCGATAATGATCAGGATCGTGCCGAACCACACCAGCGAGATCAACGGTTTGGTCGAGACATCGAGCACGAGGCTCGCAGGGGTCGCACCCTCGGGCGCCAACGCCGGGTCGTTGACCTGCAGCTGAACGGTGCCACCTTCGGCATCGATCCGTCCCGGGCTGAGGGTGATGCCGCCGGTCCCCGGCACCACGGCCGGTGTCACCACGGGCTCTCCTCCCATCCCGCCGCGATAGGTCGGGATCACCTCGATCGTCTGCCCGTCGACCTCGACATTGAAGACGACGCCGAAGTTGATCTTGCCGGCCTGAGGGTCGAAGTCCGACAAATCAAAATTATCGAATACGATATTGAGGCCCTTGTAGCTGAGCGATTCGCCCTTGGCGAGAACTACCGTTCGGCCGATACCGCCGCCGAGGCCGAGGATCTCGACCCGCACAACCCCCTGATCAACGCTCATACCGGTGGCGCGGAGCCTGGCCCCGGCCATGCCCGGGATGTCCACTGCGACCGGCTGCACACCCTCTTCGGTCGAGACCATCGAGGGCTCGAGGTCCACCGACTCCATTCCAGGACGCTCGAGCCCGACGACGACCCCAACCGTGAGGGCGCCGGGCACCGCGTTCTGACGCGACATATCGAAGCCGCGGAAGGTCAGGGTCCAATCGCGGAAGGATGTGGGCTGGTCCTTGGCCAGCACCAGCCGGCCGGAGACCGGAGCGTCCTTACCGGGCTCGAACTCGACCGGCGCTACATAGAGATCCTTGGTGAAGAATGCCTTGATGTCGGGGTTGGCGATCAGCTGGTTGGTCTTCTGATTGACCCACATGCGAGGCTTGAGCACGAAATTCTGCCCACGCGGCGAGGTCACTTCGACCACCATGGCGTCTCGCGCCTGCGGGGTCGGCTTTTCGACGCCGCGGAAGGTCATGGTGTAGCCGAGCACCTCCGCCGGCTTGCCCTCGTCCAGCCGCACCTTGTGTTGGCGGTCGAACCAGCCGGTGGTCAGGAAGGCGAGCAGGAGCAGGCCGAGGCCGACATGGGCGACCGGTCCGCCGGCCATTCGCCAACGGCCGCTCTTCCCGAAATCAACCGTCGCCCAGGTATTGGCGACGATGTTGAACAGCGCGGCAGCGATGTAGATGGTGGCCGGCACTCCCCGCAGACCGAAGGCGAAGCCCACCGCCAGCAAAACAGCGGTGACCGCGAGGGTCGCCAGGAAGATGCGACCCGCGCCCTTGTGTGCCCGGTTCCAACCCAGGAACGGCGTCCCGCCCAGGAAGAGGGCAAAGACCACCGCCAGCCAGAAGCCCATACGGTTGTAGAAATCAGGACCCACCTGGGCCGGTGCGCCCCACAATCTCGAGATCAGAGGCGCCGAAGTGCCAAAGAGCACGACGACACCGATCAGGATCGTCAGGAGGATTCCGACGACAAAGAAGATGGTTCGCGACATGAACGGTTCGTCCCCGACTTCCGCCGGGATCTCTCGCCACCGGTAGAGCAGGAGACCGATCGACATCAAAAGGAAGAAGCCCATGTTGAAGACCAACATCCCGGTGATTCCGAGATCGACAAAGGAGTGGACGGAGAAGTCTGCCAGCACTCCCGAACGGGTGAGGAAGGTCGCGTAGACGACGAGCAGGAAGGAGAAGACCGCGAGCACCAGGTTGAGCCGTCGGAAACGTCCGCGGCCGCGCTGCAGGAGCATTCCGTGGGTCAGGGCGAGGGTCGCCAGCCAGGGCACCAGGGACGCGTTTTCCACCGGATCCCAACCCCAGTAACCACCCCAGCCGAGCGTCTCATACGCCCAGTAGCCCCCGAGCATGATGGCCGTCCCCAGGGATCCGAGGGACAGCAGAACCCAGGGCATCGAGACCTTGGTCCATTCGTCGTAGCGCTGCATCCACAGGGCGGCGATCGCGAACGCGAACGGGATCCCGAGCGAGGCGTAGCCGATGAACATGATCGGTGGGTGGATGACCATCCACGGGTTCTGGAGCAGCGGGTTGAGCCCCTGCCCGTCCATCGGCGTCAGCGCCGCTGTCAACCCCTGGTGGAAGCGGAAGGGATCCTGCTTGACGAGCAGGAGGATCAGCGACAGCAAGGTCAAGTTGTAGACAACCATCACGCGGGGCTCGTAGGAGCGCGCAAAGCGCATCAGCGGCAATCCGAGCAGGACCCCCCAGAAGATCCACAGCATGAAGCTGCCCTCCTGGCCTCCCCAGAATGTGGAGATCAGGTAGTGCAGGGGCAGGAGGTTGTCGGAGTACGCCCAGACGTAGTGCAGCCGGTAGTCGTGGGTGACCAGCAGATACATCAGGAGCGCCGAACCGACGACGATGGCAAAGGTCATCAGAACGTAGCTCTGTCGCGCCGGGCCGCGCCAGCGTTCGGGCTCCCGGATCGAAAGCCAATACGTGATGGTCGAAGCGATACCGGCGAGCAACGCCGTCCACATCAGGATGGTTCCTGGAAGATACATGGGTTCTCCTATTCAATGACGAGAGCAACACAGAGCGTCGGCGGCCGCACGCGGCCAAGCCTTATCAGGTCTCGGATCCGTACTCTCTGATGTCGTCCTCGAGCCCCTGATACTTCGAGGGGCACTTGACCAGCAGCTGCTCGGCCTGGAACACGCCACCCTGGTAGCTCCCAACGGCGACAATCTGGACAGCTTCCTCGAAGTTGCCTGGTTTGACGCCGCTGTAGTGGACGGTCATGGTGTTGCCGTCTTCGTCCACCATGGCGAACCGTAGCTCTTGAGAAGCATCCAGGTATTCAGTGGTGTTCTCCACCAGACCACCTGCGATCTGGACCTTGTGTGCCGAGCGCGAAGCTTCTTCGAAGCTGACGTACGGTGTCAGATTCGATTTGAAGGAGGTCGTTCCGTAAGCCAGGAACGCCACCACCAACACGGCGCCCACTGCGTACCAGATGCGACGTTGGCGTCGTGAATCAGTCATTCAGTCCTCCAGACGGCTGACCTTGCGGTCGAGCCGGTATACGTAAGCGAAAAGGCCAACCCAAATCATCAGGGTGACCACCATGATGCCCATGAGATCCGTCATTTATAGCACCTCCTGACGGCGCCGCTGCCGGACCGACTCGATTCGGCAGCCGATAGTATATAACCATACGTACAAACCCGTAAATCCTACCAGCGAAGCCATCAGCACTTGCGTGTATCGCGAGTCGAACTCATTGGATCCACGAGTATTTATAATCGTATCCGGGTGCAGCGACCAGTAAATCCGGGGCACGACAAAGACCAGGAAGGGTACGGTCACGAAGGCCAGAATGGCGTAAACCGCCGAAAGGCTGGCCCGCCGCTCGGGGTCGTCGATCGCCCCGCGCAGCGCCAGATAGGCGGCGTAGATCAGCAGCAAAATGGTGATCGAGGTCTGGCGCGGGTCCCAGTTCCAGTAGGCGTTCCACATGATGCGCGCGAAAACGGCGCCGGTGGTCGTGGCCAGCACCGCGAAGAGGAGACCGAGGCCGGCACTGACCGAAGCGCGGATGTCGTCCTTCGGGTCCCTTCTCCTCAGGTACATCACCGAGGTGATACACGAGACGAGGAAGGCGAGAACCGCGATCCACGCCATCGGGACGTGGAAGAAGACGATCCTCGACGACTCGCCGATAAAACCCTCGGCCGGCCGCACGTAGAAAAAGGCCGCGACAATCACCACGGCCAGCCACACGAGCAACACCCATTTCAGCGCTTCAGACACCCGCATCAGCTTCATCCACTCCCCTTCTGCAATTCCTCGTCGCGAGCGCGGAAAGCATACCGTACCCCTGGAAGCAACAATCGGCTGCGGCTAGGAATTGCATCAGTCTGTCCACACAACCGGAAAAAGCATCGCCGAAACGATGGTCATGATGCCGCCCATTGAAAGCACCGCGCGGAGGGTGTTCGTGACGGTTTCCACAGTGCCGTCCGCTGCGCCCGCGGTGCCTTGAATGAGGAAGATCAACAGCGGCAGCAGGAGAGGCAGGGAGAGGACCGAGAACAGGGCGCCGCGGGTCAGCGCGCGAGCGATGATCGCCGCGATGATGGTTGTGATGACCGCCAGCGCGTAACCACCGAATACGAGGATCAGGACAAAACCGCCGATCAACTGAATCGTGTAGCCCATCAGGATGCAGTAGAGCGGCACCAGGATCGCCATCAGAAGATAGATGAGGATGAGATTGAAGCCGAGCTTGCCCAACCACACGGCGGTCGGCGACGCCGCCAACCGGAGTAGTGGAGCGGTATGGCTCTCCTCCTCCTTGACAAAGGACCGGTCGAGGCCGGCCAGAGCGGCGAAAAAGACGACGATCCACAGCAGGACGGCGAGCAGGAACGGGCGGTCCCCGGCGCTGATCCGGTAGGGACCCACCGTGTAGGAGACCGCGGCAAGGACTGTCAGCGCGAAGAGCCCGAGGGCGTTGAGCGCGACCCGCGTGCGGAACTCCGTCCGCAGGTCCTTGGCGGCGACCGCCAGCGCCTCAGCCAACAAGCGCGACATGGTTCTGCCCCCACTTCATCTCGTCCCGGTCATTGGTTGCCAAAACCACCGTCTTCCCGACCGCCGCCAGCCCGTGGATGTACTCCCCGAGCCAATCTCTCCCCGCGGGGTCCAGATTTGAACCGGGCTCGTCGAGGAACAGCACCGCGGGGTCGTGGAGGAGCGCTTGGGCGATCTTGAGCCGCTGCGCCATGCCCGTCGAGTAGCCGCGAACCGGCGTTCGGCGGCCCGGTTCGAGGCCTACCAGCTCGAGGCATTCGTGACACCGCCCGTCTGCAGCATCCATGCCGCGGACTCTGGCGAAGAAGCGCAGGTTCTCCATCGCATCGAGCTCCTCGTAAACCGACATTGCCGGCGCCACCACCCCGAGATGCCATCGCCATTCGTCGCGCGGGGTCTCGGCGCCATTTAGGACGTGGGCGACCTTTCCGCGGGTGGGCCGCAGCAACCCGCAAAGGATCGCCAGGAGGGTCGATTTTCCGGAGCCATTGGGCCCCGTGATCACCAACACCTCGCCCGGCAGCGCCTCCCCCGACACCGAGCGGAAGACCACCCGCAGGTCGTAGCGTTTGGCCACGTCGCTAAACGAGATTCGGACGCCGTCTGCCATCGCCTGACCATACCACCCACCCACGCGGATGCAAGATGCACCCGCCCATCCAACCACCCAGATGCAAGATACAGGGCGAGCGCGGGAGGTCAGTCCGAGGGTGTGGGTGGGCGGATCTTGCATCTTGCATTTTGCATCTTTTATCTGGGCGGGGGGCGGGTGGAATGGTTATCATCCCCCCCGATGTTTCGCTGCGAAAGTTGACGGAGGTCACGATGACTCGATACGACGCCGTTCTCGACTTCAGCATCGCACTCATTATCGGCCTGTTGCTGGGCTCCTTCGTCGAGTACACGGTTCACCGCCTCATGCACAAGGGCAAGTTTCTGGGCAAACGTCACGCGAAGCACCACCGCAGTTTCGAGGCCCAGGGTTGGTGGGGCGAATTCACCGACTACTCACTGCCCGGGCTGCTGATCGTGTGGACGGGTTTTCTGGTATCGATTCCCACGGGACTCGGGTTTGCGGTCGGAACCGTCGGTTACGCCGCTTTCGCAGCTTACGCCCACCAGGTCCAGCACGAAAAACCCGAGCTCGCCTTCTGGCTCGGAGCACCGATTCACTACCTCCACCACCGCGAGAACATGTGGCACCACAACTTCGGCATCGGAGTCAGCATCTGGGACCGGGTTTTGGGCACCTACAAAGCTGCCGACTGGCAGCCCGAACGTCAACTGCGGGATTACCCGCTCAGCGAGTTCGTGACCATCCGCTGGCGATAGTGAATCTGAAATCGGCCAAAGGTCTCCCCATTGAAGCGCAGCTCCGTTGCCGAAGAGGGGTATCGAATTCGGCCTTGTTGTAACCGCAAAGACGCAAAGAGCGCAAAGACGACCGCCAAGATATTCATTTCATAAGATTTATATAACCCTTTGCGCGGTCTTTGCGCTCTTTGCGTCTTCGCGGTTTCATAGGTGGCGAAGCCGGGAGATGCAATGACGAATCACATCCCGGACGAAAGTTTTGAAGCCTCTCGAATCGCAACGATCACACTACCGGCGGTAACCACAAGGTGAGCTATCATGCCGTTCGAAGGAGGCGCCCATGCGTTCGGTGATCACCGGGACCGGCATGTACATTCCCGAGGCCAGCGTCGACAACCACACCCTCGCCAAGATCATGGACACCTCGGACGAGTGGATCCAGGTACGGACCGGTATCGCCAGACGGCAGTATGCGGCGCCCGATCAGGCGACCTCCGACCTCGCGGTCCCGGCATGCCGCCAGGCAATCGAAAACGCCGGGCTGAAGCCCGAAGATATCGACTATCTCATCTTTGCGACCATGACGCCGGACTACTATTTCCCCGGCTCGGCGCCGTTTCTGCAGCGAAAGCTCGGGCTCGAGCACGTGCCCTGCCTCGACATCCGCCAGCAATGTGCCGGTTTTGTCTACGCCCTGCAACTGGCGGACGCGCTGATCCGCTCCGGTCAACACCGGCGCGTCCTCGTGGTCGGGGGCGAAGCCCACGCGTCGCTGGTTCCGTGGAGCGAAAAGACCTGGCAGGTAGCCTTGGGGAACGAGAGCGGTCCGGTGTCGCCTGAGGAATACGAGCAGAACACCGCAACCCGAGACCGGGTCGTGCTCTTCGGTGACGGTGCCGGGGCCGTCGTGGTCGAAGCCCGCGAAGAAGGCAGCAGTGGCATCGTCGACTGTCTGCTTCATACCAACGGCGACGAGGCGGAGCGGCTATGGACCAAGGCAGCCGGCAGCGCCTACCGCCCCTACATCACAGCCGAAATGATCAGCTCGGGTGACGTCACCCCGGTCGTCGAGGGTCGCAAGGTGTATGCCCTCGCGGTCACCTTCATGCCGCAGGTAACCCTCGAGATCCTGGAACGAAATGGGCTCACCCTCGACGACCTCGATCTGGTGATCATGCACCAGGCCAATTTGCGCATCAATGAGGGGGTGCAGAAACGTCTCGGACTCCCGGACGAAAAGGTCTTCAACAACATCCAGAATTACGGCAACACCACTGCCGGCACCATTCCCATAGCCTTTCACGAGGCGCTCGAGCAGGGACGGGCGAAGCCCGGCGACCTTGTGGCGTTTGTGGGTCTCGGCAGCGGACTGAACTGGGGGGCGGTTCTGTATCGGTGTTGATCCGCCCGCCCACCCAGATACAAGATGCACCCGCCCACCCAACCGCCCAGATACAAGGTGCAAGATCCACCCACCCGCACCCCCGGTCTTACCACCTGCACGTCGTGCGTCCTGCATCTTGCATCTTGCATCCGGGTGAGTGGCGGGGGCGGGTGCATCTTATATCTGGGTGGACGGCTGGGTGGGGGCGAAATCTAACGAAAACATGAACTTATGCTACTCTGTGCGCGCGGTGGGACGACCGAACCGGGTCCCCCCGGCCTTTCCCCCGCCTGAATTGAATGAATAGGAGACGTCGTGACTCGACGCATGCTTGTCAACGCCCAGCGCCCCGAAGAGGTGCGCATCGCGGTCGTTTCGGATAAAAAACTCGACCAATACGAAGTCTCGGCCATCGAGTCGGGCCTTCATCGTGGAAATATCTACCGCGGCGCGGTCGCCAACCTTCAACCATCGTTGGACGCCGCCTTTGTCGATTTCGGAGCCGATCGGGACGGTCTCCTGCGAGCCGACGATGTCGTGCCCTCGGCCTTTCAAAAAAAGGTGGAAAAGGCCGGCAAACACCACCGCATCGACCATATCCTGGAGCGCGGAAAACCGATCCTGGTCCAGGTCGTTCGCGACGGTGTTGGCCACAAGGGGGCTCTGGTCACCACCAACATCAGCATTGCGGGAAGGTACCTCGTCCTGATGCCCTATGACGACGTCCGCGGAATCTCACGCAAGGCCGACGACGAAGATCGACAGGCAATCAAAGACCGCGTGGGCAAACTGGATCTGCCGGAAGGGTTTGGAGTCATTCTGCGCACCAACGCCCTCGATCAACCTCAAAAGACCCTCAACCGCGACCTCAACGCCCTGCTCAGATTGTGGAAGACCATCCGCCAGCAAGCGTTGGCCGGGAAGGGCCCGCGGCTCCTCTACTCTGATCAGGACCTCATCGTCCAGGCGTTGCGTGACTCCTTCGACAACTCGATCTCCGAAATCCTGGTCGACGACGACGCAGCCTATGAGAAGGCCCAAGGCTATATGCGGACGTTCATGCCGAGATCCGGCAAACGCCTCGTCCGCTACACCGAACGGATGCCGCTCTTCAGCCGCTTCGACCTCGAGGAGCAGATTGACCGTATCTATCAGCGCAAGGTCGACCTGCCCAGCGGTGGATCGATCGTCATCGACGGCACCGAGGCCCTGACCGCCATCGACGTCAACTCCGGCCGCGCGAACCGCGGCGGCAGCCAGGAAGAGACCGCTTACGCCACCAATCTCGAGGCGGCGCGTGAGGTGGCGCGGCAGCTCCGGCTGCGCGACATCGGTGGTCTTGTCGTGGTCGACTTCATCGATATGCGGTCACCCAAACACCGGCGCGAGGTCGAAAAGACCATGCGTGACTCGATGAAGGACGACAAGGCCCGGACAAACGCCAGCAGGCTGTCGGAGAACGGCCTGTTGGAGATCAATCGTCAGCGTTTGAAAAAAGCTCTCCAGCTCCGCACCCACCGCCCATGTCCGACCTGCAGCGGTGCGGGGACAATCGCCAGCTCCGAGCTCATCGGCCTCAACATTCTGCGCCGCATCGAAACCCGCGCCGTCACGGGCCGCCTCGGTGGGGTCCGGGTCGAGCTTCACCCGGAGCTGGCCGACGCCCTGCAGAACGAACGCCGGCAGGAGCTCGCGGCCCTCGAGCGGGAGTTCGACTTCGAAATCAAAATCATCGCGGCTCCCGGTCTCCACCGGGCCGAGGAGCACATCGATTGGCGAGAGCGCACGAAGGAAGAAGGGCGAGCTTCCACCCCCGCAGTCAGCGCCGCCGATCTCGCCGAAGTGGTGAACGGCAGGAAAAAGAGCCGAGTCGAAAAACCTCAGCCGGAGGGGACCGAAGCTGCCGCCTCCGACGCCGAGGAGCCCAAACCTGCTGCGAAAGAGAAATCACGCCGCCGCCGCCGCGGTGGCCGCAAGCACAAAAAGGCGAAAACTCCGGACACGGCGGACGAGCCGAAAGACACGGCTTCCGGCCAACAGAATGGACCGGGTGCCGAGCCTGAACCTGCTGCCGTTGCAGACGAAGGCGATGCGAAGCCGGCAACAAAGAAGCGGCGGCGGCGACCGCGACGATCGCGGAAAAAGGCTGGGACAGCGGCAGCGTCCACCGAGGAAGCACCGGCCGGTACGCCCCCTGAGGAAGCACCGGCTGGTTCGGATCCGTTCGCGTATTGAGGCGGTTGAAGAGTCAGGGGTTAAGAGTAAAGATATTCTGAGCGGGGTGTTGCCTTAGCGGTGAGACCTTGACTTTTTACTCTTTAATCCGCTCCGCGAGAGCGAAACCGACTACTTTTCATCAGAGTGCGCAAAGACTTTTGTGTCGACACCGAGCTCGTCGCCGATGAACTCCAACGCCTCACGAAGATCTTCGACCTCGAGCTGGGGCGGCACCTTCACGACCGCTGACATCGTAAAGAGCGGGGACCCGCTCATGGGCGCCGCAACGACCTCGGTCGTCACGGTCTCGAGGTTGAGCCCCTGCTCCGCGAGGTAGCTCGCGATCTGATGGATGATGCCCATGTGATCGGCGCCGAGAACCGTAATTGCGCAGGGAATCGCCGAGGTTTCCTCGGACTCCGAAACCTCGCTGAGCCGGGTGTGGACATCGAACGAGGCATAGTGGAAATCGGAGAGGGCGTCGCGCAACTCATCGATTCTGTCCTCGGGCGCAGTCACAAACATGAGCATCGCGAAGTCTCCCCCGAGCCTCATCATTCGGCTGGATTCGACGTTGCCGTCGAAACGGAGGAGAAGCTCGGTCATCTTTTCGACGATGCCGACGCGATCAGGCCCGGAGGCGGTGAGCACGAGCTGTTTGCGCATGAGTAACCCTTCCCGCGCCCTGGCGAAGGAGGCACCTGACTATGGTAGCAGGACGCGCCCACCCGCCCATCCACCCAGATACAAGATGCACCCGCCCCCGCCACCCACCCGGATGCAAGATACACCCGCCCACCCAACCGCCCAGATACAAGGTGCAAGATCCACCCACCCACACCCCCGGTCTCACCACCTGCAAGGTGTGAGTCTTGCATCTTGCATCTTGGATCTTGTATCCGGGTGGGTGGGTGGGTGGGAGAAAAAAGCGCGGCGGGTAACCCGCCGCGCGCTTCCCCGTTGAGGAGGAGGAGTGAGTCGTTTCCCGTCAACGGGTGATGAGCTTGATCGATCCGCTGAAACTCTCGAGCGAAATGTGCGGTCCGCCGGTGCCGGTGTTGAAGAACAGCTCTTTGCCGGGCGTATACTTGCTGGTGCGTCGCGGTTCCGGCCCGATCTGGTTTTCAATCGACCCCGAAAACGTAGACAGATCGAAGGAGGCGACGAGTGTCGCATCGATCGTCAGCGTGATGGTCCCACTCATCGTTTCAACGTCGAGACTTCCATCCGGGCCTGGGGTTGCGTGGCAGGTGATGTCGCCCGAGACACTCTCGAGGTCGCCATCATCAATAACGCCACCGTAAATGATGATCTTGCCGCTGACGTTCTCGACGTCGACGGAACCACCAGTGGCTCGGATTTCGATCTTTCCGCTGACCGACGACACGTCAGCCTCGGGCGGGGCGGATTCGACGGAGATGTTTCCGCTCACGGTCTCGACATCGAGCGCCAACGGCTTGCCGGTGATATCGACGTTCCCGCTCACCGATTCGAGATCGAGCTCGCCGAAGACACCCGCGACCGAGATCGAGGCGCTCACCGTCTCGACCGACAACATCGCCCTTTTGGGCACGTGAATCGTGAGATCCGTGTCCACTTGCTGCTTGCCGTGATAGTCCTCGTCGTACTCGACCTCAATATAGACTCCGTCCTTGTCACCATCGATCTCGAGGCTCTCGACCCCGTCACCCAGAGTTCCGGTGACCTCTACCTGGCCGTCCCTCCCTGCCACGATGGTCACGGTCCCGGACAGGACATTGATCTCGATCTCTGCGCCCGGACCGACGGGATAGGTTTCGCTGACCGGCTGTGCGGCCCAGGCTGTTCCAACCGCCATCAGGACGGCGAGTGCGATTGCAGCGTTTTTCACCATTTTGTTCATTTCGACCTCCACTCCCGGTGTACCGGGCATTTATTCAGACTTCCGCCGGCATGCGGACGGCGCGCCGCAGCAGATCGATCTGTCGCCGATAGGCACCTGCAAGCTGCTTCATCAAAAACTCGTTCTCCGGGTCCTCGCCGAGGGCCTCGGCAATCTTGTTCATCGCCTGGTCGATGAGCAGGAGGTTTTCCGCCACCACGTTCACGGTCTCGGCGGAAAGCTCGTGTTTCCGGGCGTCGAAGGCGTTCATGAGCTCGGTGCGAGTGGCCATGTAGTCGTCCACTCCCAGGCCCTTGAAAGAAGCGAGAAGCACCTCGGACGGTCCGCTTTCGGCGACCACCGGTGACTGGGCAGTCACCACAACCGCCTGCGATCGCCCGATGAAGTACGCCGTGACCACCGACGAGACAACCACCACGGCGGCCGCAGCGGCGAGGAGGGCGCGTCGTCCGAAACGACCTCGCACGACCTTTGCTTCGGAGATCCGGGCCTCGATGGCGGGCCACAGGTTGCGCGAGGGCTCAAGGGAACGCGGCAGCTCGGCGGCAAGATCTCTCAGCTCGTGGATGCTCTCCAGCTCGGCTGCGCACGACGGGCAGCCTGCGAGATGCGCCTGAAGATCATCCACCTCGACCGCATCGAGCCTACCATCGAGAAAATCGTCAAAACGATCGATCGCTTCGTGACAGTTCATGATGTCAAGGCCTTTCGCAGTAACCTTCGCGCGCGGTGCAGCTGGGCCTTCGAGGTCCCCTCGGCAAGGCCCGTGAGACGCGCAATCTCTTTGTGGCGGTAACCCTCGACGTCGTGCAGAACGAAGACCGTGCGAGCCCCGTCCGGGAGGGCGGCGATCGATCGTTCGAGGTCCACCGCCTGACCGGGGGACGGCTCGGACACCGACAGATCGACGGGCAGTTCATCACCAACGGGCTTGACCCGGGCCTCCCGCCGCGCCGTACTCCGCCGGTTGCCGAGCACGATGTTGACAGTGACCCGATGCAGCCAGGTCGAGAACGCGCTCTCGCCTCGAAAGGAGCCGAGTTTCTGCCAGGCACGGACGAATGCTTCCTGGGCCAGCTCTTCGGCGGTGGAGGGGTTTCCGCACATCCTCAGACAGAGGAGATAGACCCGGCCGACGTTTTCGCGGTAAAGCTCTTCAAATGCCTCTGCGTCGCCACCGGCGGCCCGATCGACGAGATGCTCGCGACTTGCGGGTTCGCCGGCTACACGCATGGCCGCCCGGGGCGGCACCGGATTCGATATGGGGAAGGTCGCCATCGTTTCCACACCCATTGAGATGCCGGTGCCCATCGAATGGTTGGTATTTCGTTGAAAAAAGTCAATAAATCAGCCAGCCGGGAATCTCGGCGCGGCGAGGTCGGTTGGATTCTGCGAGCGAACGAGAAGGGCGGCGGCTGATGGTCGATTCTGAAGCGACAACCCGGGGCATCCAGGTCACCGTGCGCTCGAGTTACGTTCCCGAGCGTTCGCTGCCCACACAGGGTCGTTGGTTCTTCTCCTACCGGATCCGGATTACCAACAAGGGTTCGGTCCCGGTTCAGCTCCTCAACCGGCACTGGGTGATCACCGATGCGCACGGGAAAATCGAAGAAGTCCGGGGGCCCGGGGTGATCGGCGAGCAACCCGTAATGGCACCCGGAGAATCCTACGAGTACACGTCGTTCTGCCCACTTGGCACTCCCTTCGGCACGATGGAGGGAAGCTATGAGATGGCAACCGAGGACGGCGAACGATTCTGGGCGAAGATCGGGCGGTTCACGCTCAGCGAGCCGCTGGCGGTGAACTGAAGAGCGTCCCCCGCGAGCTCGCTCCTCGAGAGCATTTCCAGCAGTCATCCCAACAGGCCTCATCTCGATGAGCTCCACGCGTTGATCACAGAATCCACGTCATCCGCCTCGATCCACCGGATCGGTGTCCCGCGACGCTCCATCCCACGGAACCATGTCTGTTGGCGCTTGGCAAAACGGCCGATCGCGTTCTCGAGATCCGAGATCATTTCTTCGCGTGACTTCCTGCCCAGAAGATAGGCAGCGACCTCGCGGTACTCGAGACCAAGTTCCGCGAGACGGCCCGGGCTCAAACCACGATCCAGGAGTCCTTGAACCTCCTCCACCATGCCCTCCTCGAGTCTGGCCCGCAGTCGCAGACCGATTCGGCGTCGTATTTCCTGGCGCGCGATCTCGATCCCGACAACAGAAACCCGCAGGGCCATGCCGAGAGACTCGCCGTATGGTACCGGCTGCCTCTCGCCAAACTCCGCGATTTCGAAAGCCCGAATCACTCGACGCTTGCTCGTCACATCTGTTTCTACGGCGAGATCGGGCCAGCGTTGCTTCAGCTCGGCCACCAGGTGCTCGAGGTCGTGCTCTTCGAGGCGCGTGCGAAGCTCGGCGTTGTTCGGCACATCCGCGAGCCGATAGTCGCGGACCACTGCTTCGACATACAGCCCGCTGCCACCGACCATGATCACCGGCACCGAGTGGTCGGCAAACGGCGAGCGCGAGGCCATCTCTCGCAGCACGCGGTAACAGTCCTGTTG
>Ga0316195_10000571_pt1 | contig 14994 bp, 10 predicted proteins | sample Phised1_MG_FD_204937 | JGI IMG/M metagenome (GOLD analysis project Ga0316195, IMG submission 204937) | Coastal sediment microbial communities from Maine, United States - Phippsburg sediment 1 | ecosystem: Environmental > Aquatic > Marine > Coastal > Sediment | place: USA: Maine | collected... | reverse complement strand
AACATAGGTGTTCCACACCACCCTGAATTAAAAAAGCCAGGCAAAAATTTCCTGGCTTTTCGTTGGCGGGATGACAGGATTTAGATAATCCAAATGAACCCTCAGTGCAAATTGAAAAGTGAACGCCGGGGCATTCCTGTTTTTTATTTCCTCCAATAATTAAGGTGAACCAGGAATCAGGATTTACAGAATCCTAATAAACCCTCAGTGCAAATTGAAAAGTGAACGCCATTGGCGTTCTTGTTTTTTATTTCCTCCAGTCACTATGGCGAACCAGGAATCAGGATTTACAGAATCCTAATAAACCCTCAGTGCAAATTGAAAAGTGAACGCCATGGCGTTCCTGTTTTTTATTTCCTCCAGCTACCTGAAATTTCATTTCAGAAACTTTCGGAAATAAAAAAAGTGATTCATTATAACGAATCACTTTTCAGCTTGGTCGGGATGACAGGATTTGAACCTGCGACCACACGGCCCCCAGCCGTGTACGCTACCAGACTGCGCCACATCCCGATTCTATTTATCTTCTAAGTCTTTCTTACCAATTTTTAAATTCTATTCTGCAACTTCTGCGACCATCCTGCCGATAGCGGGGTACGCTAACAGCCCGAACCGCATTATTTGGAAACAAGCCACAACCCGAATTTAAGATGGCAAAAATAGCAAAGTTTATTCTAAATGCATTACGCTTTCTGATTCTTATTTCTTCTAAATACTTGTTGTGTTCAGTAACAAATGTTACCATAAATAATACATAAATTTTTGGAGTTTTTTTTAATATATTGATTTACAGGAATATAGTAAAAAAATAATATGACATTTATCATAAATTGAGATTAATTGCTGTCTTAATTTTAGCAAAAGATTAATAAACCGGTTAAATATACAGTCTTATGAAAAATTTAAAATTAATAGGCTACCTGATAATCCTAGTATCAGGTTTAATGTGTGTTCAATGTACCAGTGATGCTGTTGGACCTCCAGGGGCAGATGGTATTGATGGTATTGATGGTATCGACGGAATTGACGGGGTTGATGGCTCGGCCGCTTCATGTATTGCCTGTCACGCCAACGAAAAAAGAGATCCCATAATTAACGCCTGGTCCACCGCCAAACACGCCATAGGTGGGTCATGGGCAAGAGGTACAAGGGCCAGTTGTGCAGAATGCCACAACAATGAAGGCTTCATAGATTTCATAGAAACCGGGTCAGTTAACCCAGCTGGTTATGCAGTTTCCAATCCCCTTAATTGTAATGGTTGCCACGACTCGCACAGATCTTTCGATTTTGAAACAGATGGAAATGATTATGCTGTCAGAACACTTGACGCAGTTCCTTTAAGAAATTTGGTTAACATAGATTACACCATAGATTACGGAAATGCCAGTAATACGTGTGCAAACTGCCACCAACCCAGGTCAGATGCTCCTACCGGAGATATGGACGGCAAATATTTGCAGACAAGTACCCATTGGGGACCACACCATGGTCCGCAAACTGCATTATTGGAAGGTCTGTTGGGTGCATATAGTACATTTACCCTTGTAGAAGCTATACCACCTGTAAAAGAAGCAGCTCACAGAACAGGATCATCTTGTATAGAATGCCATATGGGCGGAACAACTGATGGTTCTGACGGACATACATGGACACCTGCCGGAAATAATTGCGCTACTTGCCACCCCGGTGTTCCTTTTGAAGAACTAAAAGTAATGGATGACCTGATCGCAGATTGGGAAACTTTAGGAGGTATTTTGGAAACAGTTGTCGGACAAGCTGTGGAGCAGGATTCACTTGGAAATTATGTTCCTTTATTTGAAGCCGATGGTATCACACCAGTACCCGTAGTAGGAATTGTAGTCCAAAATGGTGAAGAATGGGATCCTCAGGTAGGTATTTTCGATTTAAAAGATGCCGAGGCTGCATGGAACTTCCTATATTTTTATGAAGATAAAAGTAATGGTGTTCATAATCCAAATTATGCCAGAGCTATAATCAAAAACTCATTGGCAGCAGTTCAATAATAGTTTTTGGATATTTTATGAGGTTTACACGGCTACTTATGGGCTTTGGGAAAAGGTGTCCATGCATCAAAGATCACTTCAGAGATGAGCAGTAGTAAGATCCCTCAATAAAATTTAGAGGTACTAATTATCATATAATATAAACAAAATGAAAAAACTATTTCGATTAGTTCTGGTTAGCAGTCTAAGTTTAATGTGTTTTTCATGTTATTATGATGAACTATATATAGAAGAGATTCCAGAATTACCGGAGGATCAAATAGTTTCATTCAAAGATGACATACAACCCATATTTACGGAAAACTGCATTGCCTGTCATAACGCTTCTGTTGCAAACCCTGATTTAAGGGAGGGTAATTCATATAACGCAATCGTGCCCGAATATGTAATAGCAGGTGATGCAGATAATTCTGAATTCTATCAAAAATTACCGGGCAACAATCATCCTATAGATACTGGATTTACTTTAAATGTAAATGACATTGCCCTTATTAAAGGCTGGATCGACCAGGGAGCCAAGAACAACTAAGTAAAAGATATCAAAAATGAAAAATTATAAAAAAATCCTTTGTGTATTTTTATTTAGCCCCTTTTTGATCTTCGCTCAGGAAAAAGTAAAAGATACCACAGAAGTAAAACTGGAAAGACCTGCATTTGAAGGTGCATGGATCATTGATAATCCAACAAATGTGCTCTATGGCAAAAATACCATGGAGATACAAATGTCCCATAGGTTTGGAACAATCAATGGAGGAACAAATGATTTGGTGGGGATTTGGGCTCCATCTAATATTAGAATTGGAGTTTCCTATGCCGTACACGACAGACTAACTTTGGGATTTGGAACTACCAAATTTGACCGATTACAGGATTTTAACTGGAAGGTGGCTATTTTAAACCAAACCCGTGGTAATGAAATGCCTGTAAGTGTGTCTTACTATGGCAATTTCACAATCGATGCCCGTAGTAAGGAAAATTTTGTGAATGACCAGGATCGCTATTCCTTTTTTCATCAGGTGATCATAGCCAAAAGGTTTACACCTAACTTTTCCTTGCAGATAGCACCAAGTCTCTCGCATTATAATGCTGTGCCACCTAAAGTGAGAAACGATAAGTTTGCCATTGCCCTTAGTGGGCGCTTTAAAGTAAGCCCGCAAACCGCAATACTTATTGACTATAGTCAACCATTTACGCATCATTTGTATCCTGAAGATGGTCGTTTTTACCCCAAACCTGGTATAGGTTTAGGCGCTGAGTTCAGAACATCAAGCCATGTATTCCAGTTAATAATTGGAAACTATCACGGTATCGTACCACAAAAGAATTACATGTTTAATGAAAATGATTTTTTTGCAGGAGATATCTTAATAGGGTTTAATATAACCAGACTCTATAATTTTTAATCCCGATAAATCATAAAAACAGAATTGCATAGACCAGTAAGTATGAAAGATAAATCCAAAAACCAGAATCAATTATCACGAAGACGAATCCTGCCCATACTGGGAGGTACTTTATTATTGCCGTTTTTAGGATTTAACCAGCCATCACCGAAAGAGGCTGAAATTTTGCAGGAGGAGGAATATGAAACCCTTTTAAAACCGGATGGCACCACGGTTAAGGTTAAAGTTAGTACCCTTAAGAATTCGAAGGTTTTAAAGAAAAATATTTCAAATACATCCCTTCTTGGCTGGTTGGGTAAAAAAATATAATATCATATAAGTTAAGTAATTCTGAAAATGGGAGATCATACTAAAAAAGAACGGCGTAAATTTCTGGATAACGGATTAAAACTTGGTATTGCAGCGGCCATTGGTGGTTTGGGCATCTCTAAAATCACTTCCAAGTTAAATGCAAATACCGAGCATAACTCCGGCGAGAAAATGGAGTTAATGACCGTTGACGGCACCCTGATAGAGGTAGATTCCTCTGAGGTCATGGAAGTACAGCACGCTGAAGACCATGATCAAAAATACAATGTACGGGAAGGAATGCCGAACAGAAAGTTTGTTATGGTCATAGACCTGGCGAAGTGCAAAAATGCCTTGAAATGTCAGCAGTCCTGCAACAAACACCATTATATTACCGGTGATAACGCCTGGTTAAAGGTTTATAAAATGCAGGAAGAAAAGGATACGGCTCCGTACTGGATGCCAACTACCTGTATGCACTGCGATCAACCTGCTTGTGTAACTGTTTGTCCTGTTGATGCCACCTTCAAAAGAAAAGATGGCCTGGTGTTGATTGACAATGAGCGATGCATAGGTTGCCGCTTTTGTATGGCTGCCTGCCCCTATTCCACCCGTGTTTTTAACTGGAGTGAACCCAATCAGGAGTTTACATTAAACATGGACATGGTTAACCACCAATACTCTCCTGAACATAGCGGTATGCCCAGTGTTAAAGGTACTGTAGACAAATGTGATTTTTGTCCGCATCAAGTCCAAAAGAATGAGCTTCCACACTGTGTCACGGCATGTCCTAATGGTGTCTTTTACTTTGGGGATAAGTATGAGGATACGGTAAATAATGGTGAAGAAACGGTTCGGTTAAGTAAACTTTTAGAGGAGAAGGCAGGTTATAGATTAATGGATAGTTTAGGTACGGAACCCAGTGTATACTATTTGCCACCAGTGGATAGATTAGTTGATTTTGAAGATGGTCTGGAAGAATACAACGAATTCAAATCTGTAGATAAACCCGAATAAGCATGATTAACTACGACGTATTGCTCAAAGATTTGGCACCTAAAAAATTTAGCAAGCGAGGCATGACCTGGGTTATTTTTTTAGTCATAATCATTGTTGCCGGAATTATTGCCTATATAGATCAGCTTAGGCAAGGACAAGTTGTAACCAATATGCGTGATTACGTTCTTTGGGGAATATACATTTCAAATTTCGTCTTTTTTGTGGCCACAAGTTTTGTGGGATCAGTGGCTGTTGCCATTTTAAGGCTTACAAAGAATCCATGGCGGACCCCCTTTGTAAGAATTGCGGAAATTATTACAGTAGCAGCCATTGTTATGGCCGGTATAACTATCGTAATTGATATGGCCAGGCCCGACCGTTTATTAAATCTATTCATACATGCCAGATTGCAATCCCCAATTACCTGGGATGTAATTATTATACCTACGTATATGGTAATCAGTATGTTACTATTATATTTCCCTTTAATTCCTGACTTTGCCATACTTAAGAAACATTTTGAAAAAACGAAGCCAAAATGGAGCAAGTGGTATGGTAAATTATCTTTAAAATGGACAGGTTCAGCTGCTCAAAAAGCAATTCACGCCAAATCCATTGCCATTATTAGTATAATGATAATTCCGGTGGGGTTGTTGCTGCAAACTATTGATGCCTGGTTATTCTCTACCACTTATCGGGTTGGGTGGGACAGTACAAATTTTGCTCCTTATTTTATTTCCGGAGCTTTTGTTGCCGGTATTGGTTCATTGGTGGTGGTCATTTATGTAGTAAGAAAGGCAAAAAAACTAGAAGCCTACATTACCGATTTTCATTTTGACAAACTGGGTAAATTGTTGGTATTGGCCTGCCTTATCTACCTATACTTTAATATAAATGAATATGTAATCCCCCTTTTTAATTCCAAAAAAGCGGACTCTGAGCACTTAAAAACTTTATTTTCAGGAGATTATTCAATTCCATTTTGGATAGTAACGATAGGAGGACTGGTAATCCCCATACTTGTTTTATTATTTAAAAAAGGAAGAAAACCATTTCCTATGCTAATAGCCGGTATTATGGTTGTTATAGGTGCCTGGTGGAAACGGTATATCATAGTTACGCCCACCCTAATGCACCCATTTTTACCAATTCAAGGAGTCCCGGAATCCTGGCATTCCTATTTTCCCAGTCTCCATGAATGGCTCATAACGAGTGCAACTTTAGCCATGGCATTATTGATTATCACCCTTTTGGTCCGTTATTTACCAATTATCCCTATACAGCGCACCATGGATGAACAAGAAATGTTTAAAACCGAAAATATCGCAGAATTATGAAAAAGCTGGGTACATTCCATATTGTTTTTCTCTTATTCCTGGGCAATTTTTTAGCACCCGGCGGTTTTACAGATCTGTATGCACAAGATGCTAAAAAAAATAGTGTGCGATTGAAAGCGGACTACGTTAAGATTATGGGGGGTGAGATTTATGTAAACATTAGAGCTACTTCCAAAATAGATAATCAAAATATCGACGTTCCAAACCTGGAAATAAATGTATATAATGAGTATGAGGATGAAGAAATTCCTTTAGGGAAAACAATTACGGATAGCAGAGGTAAAAGCAAGTTTGTAATAGGAGGTCTCCAGGCCATTAAGCCGGATTCCACAAACACCTATAATCTTGGCGTTTCATTTGAAGGAAATAATGATTTTAAGAGGGCTTCAGGAAGTGTAAGTTTTAAAAATGCAGATATTAAGGCCGAATTAATTACAAAAGACAGCGTTAACTATATAGCCGCTACTCTTTCCGATACCTTTGCAGACAGCCTGTTAGCTGAGAAATCTTTGGTAATTCAGGTACAGCGATTATTCAGCCCATTAAAAATTGGAGAAGAATTTAATTTTACAGACGAAAATGGCGCAATTCTTGTAGCTATTGAGGACGGAATACCAGGAATCGATGGAAATTTAAATATTGAAGTTGTATTAGATGACAGTGATGATTATGGTACCGTAAAAGCTATTGTTAATGCCCCTATTGGAAAACCTATTGTTGAGGAATCAAGTTTTGACCAAAGAACTTTATGGTCTCCAAGAAATAAAACACCATTTTTTATACTCCTGTTTACGGGGGGCTTAATTTTTGGAACCTGGGGTGTTATTATATATTTATTTACTAATTTGGTGCGATTAACTAAAAGCTAATTTATAAATATGAAAACACTTAAAATTTTATCAATCATTGGAATTGTTAGTTTGTTTTGTTACTCTTTTACCACAGTGGTACAAGATAAATGGGTAGTACCTGCAGAATATGTGTCTATGAAGAACCCTACAGATCCTTCTGTAGATCAGGCCATTGGCAAATCGCTATACAGTCAGCATTGTAAATCCTGTCATGGAAAAGAAGGTTATGGAGACGGCCCAAAAGCAAAAGATCAGAAAGGTGATTTAGGAGATTTTTCTTCATCAGATTTTCAGGCACAAACTGACGGGGAATTATTTTATAAATCCAGCTTTGGCAGGGATGATATGCCGGAATACACAAAAAAAATGCCTGATGATGAAGACAGATGGCTCATTGTGAATTATATGAGAACACTGGCAGAATAGGGCCTCAATAACTTCGGTAATAGAAAATAGTCTGGTACCGATAATCATAGGACGAAGATACTATTAATGAAGAAAATGACGTTTAAAGATTAATCCTTTACTATGAGTAAGACATTACGTTTTATAAGTATCTCACACAAAACGGCTTCTGTTTCCAAACGGGAGGAATATCATATTTCAGACTGTGAAAAGACTGGTTTAGTGAAACTTATCCGCAATACCTATCCGGATATTGTGGGTTTGTTTCTCCTTACCACATGTAACAGAACAGAGATATATATTGAATCCTTAGATACGGATGCTTTGCAGCTACTCAATTTTTTGGTTAGCTATAAAAAAAGGAATCTTAATGTTGATAGAAACTTATTTGAACTAAGCAATTCCACTGAGGACACCGTAAGGCATTTATTGGAAGTTTCATCTGGTTTGGCTTCTTCCGTTCTTGGAGATGCTGAAATTATTCATCAGATTAAAAAGGCACATCAATTTTCCACTTCCAACCAATTACAAGGTTCTTTATTGGAACGTGCAATGCAAACCGTGTTTAAAAGTCATAAGCGCATAAGTAATGAAACTGAATTTAGGGATGGGAGCACTTCTGTGGCCTATAAATCACTAAAAATGGTTAAAGACACCTTTGGAAAAAAACCTTTGATGTCCAAAAAAATCCTATTTATTGGTGCAGGTGATATTGTAAAACAACTCTTTAAGTACAATGCCAAGTTTGATTATAATGATATTTACATTAGTAATCGTACTGAAGAAAAGGCAAATGTCTTAGCAGAAAAACACCATAGCAAGGTGTATCCCTGGGAAAAAGTGCTCAAAAATGATTTTGAAAGCTTTGATATCATAATTAGTGCAGCAAGTAATTGTCAGCGTCTTATAAAAACAATACCTGTTGAGAATAAAAAATTACTGCTAATTGATCTGGCACTTCCGAGTAATATTAATAAAGATTTGATAAAACAGGACAATATTACACTTTATGATCTCGATACAATTTCTGTAGGACTTGAAAATACAAGGGAAAGAAGAAAGGCAGCCATTGGTGAAGTAGATCAAATTATCACCGAAGAACTTCTGTCATTCAACCAATGGTATAAGGAAGCTCCTTTAAGAGCTTTTTTAGCCAAACATAAAATAACAGTAAATAAAAAGGTTAAGTCCCACTACAAATCAACAAGGATAAAAGATAATCCCAAAGAGGTAACTATTTCAACAAACAGGATTATGCGAAAACTCCTGAAGCATTCCGGATCTATATTGGCTGCAGATCAATTAGATGCTATTATCACAGAACATGTTTCACAATAAAAAAAGGTGTCCACAAATGGACACCTTTTTTATTTTAAGATTTTCTCATTGCTTACCTGTACAAGGTAAAGTGGCCTACGTACTGCTGTCTCTCCTTATCATTTGCATTTACCACATACCAGTAATCTCCTGTAGGTAATTCACTTCCGTCATATTTACCATCCCAGGCAGATACCTGATCCAAAACAGCCACTACCCTGCCATAGCGGTCATAGATCTTGACTTCAATATTTGGAAAGTAATCCCTGTTTCTCGGAAACCATACTTCATTGTTATTATCGCCGTCCGGAGTAAAGAAATTTGGAATTTCGAGCATTCCCGTAAAATCAAATGGTATCGCTATAGTTACCTCACAACCTCCCTGGTCTCTGACCATGATATTAACGATGGCATCTTCATTAGTCTCATACACATTTTCAGCACCATAGGACACTTCCTGGAAGAAATACTCATATCCGCCATATCCGCCGAAAGCTGTAGCCGTTATCTCATTTGGCCCGCTTTTAATAGCGGATAAAGTGAGTGGCTCATAGGAATCTGTTGTAAAATCTACAAAAGTTGTACAACCATTAGCATGATAAATATATACTGTATGATCCCCTGCAGGCAAATCTCCCCAGGTGTACTCCGGAGTTGCCATAGCGGTAATGGCATCGGTAGGATCCACAGGGTTCAAGGCAAACAAGAGGTCTGCGTATTGGCTGGAATCCTGCATATCTATAGTAACTGTGCTATTTGGGAATATCCCATTACAACCGTATTGAATAATTGGTGTGGCAATCAATTCCACGCCTATTCCAACCGATACAATCACATTAGTCTCACAACCTCTTGAATCACGAACAAATATCACATAAGTGTCTCCACCAGCCAGATTATCCCAGAACATAGAAGGGTTAGGGGCGAAATCTACATCTGCAGATGAATTTAATGCAAATTCATAGGGAGCTGTTCCACCCAATACTTCAAGAGTTACAGTACCGTCATTATCACCCAAACAGGTTTCCGGAGTAGAATCTACCACACCCGCAACTAACTCCATAGGTTCGGTTATAGTTATGGTCTGGGTAATAGTACAACCCAAATCATCCTGAATGATAACCTCATAGCTTCTTGGACCCAGATCGGTAAAAGTCTTTCTGTTCGGGAACATAGGATCATCTGCCTCAAAAAATTCACTTAGCTGATCTGCAATGGAGTATCGGATAATACCAGTACCGCCACTTGCTTCAATAATAAGTTGCCCGTCCATATCTCCATTACAACTTACTGGCACCGCTTCTATATAATCCAGCACCAATGGTGGAGGATCTACAATTGTAATTGGTGTAGAGATAGCAGTACAACCACCACTCTGTGCGTATACCCAATAAGTCCCGGGTCCCAGGTCCCTGAATATTCCCGAAGATTGTGCACTTCTTTCTACATTGCCTCCTGAAGGAAAAGGTGGGGTATCAGAATTAAGCAAAGAATATATGTAATTGCCAATACCACCGAAAGCCTCGGAACGGATAATTCCGGTTGCCTCCCCGGCACAATTAATAGTTGCGTTCGCCAGATCCAGTGCAATTACCAAAGGCGCTGCAGGATCTAAGGATATTTGATTGGATTTCTCAAAAGGACATCCATTTGAATTTTGCACATCATATTGGAATGGTCCCGGATCAATAGTGATATCCTCCGAAATTTGTACTGAAGTCGCTGTAGGGTCAAGGGCATCCAAAGGTAAAAACGGATCCAAAGTCCCGGAACGTCTAAAGAAATAACTTACCCCGGGTTCAGGATTGGTTACGGTTAATCCCATAATCCCCACATCACCACAACCAGGTGGCTGCAATTCTACAAGTTCTGCAATCACTACCTCGGGATCTTCTATGGTTATAGGAACAGTTGTATAACTACAATCCCATCCATCAAAAACACTAATAGTATAATCTCCCGATGATAAATTACTAAAAGTAGTAGTAGTTTGTAGTCCACTGCTTGTACCGTCTATTAATCGATTAAGCTGATATAAATAATTACCCGGGCCCTGACCTCCGGTTATATTAAACACCTCTATCTCACCATTATTATCATTATTACACTGTAAAGGAGTGATCACCTGAATATCAGCATATATTGGCGCCGGAAGGGCCAAATTTATAGTACTGGTAGCTATACAGCCTTCAAGGTCTCTAACATTCACTGTATATGTACCATCAGACAAGCCTGAAAAACTGTCGTTGGTGTCCGGAAAATCCTGGATTACTGTAAAGCCATCAGGAGCTATCACCTGGTATTCAAAACTTCCCCATCCTCCATCGCCTACAGCAAACACCTCACCTAATCCGGGGACTGCACAGGTTACCTCAGCTGTTTGTGTTAACACTACGGTCAATGCCCTGTTTGGCTGTCTTACTGTTGCAATATTACTTACAGCATCACAATAAGGAACATCTAATGCCTCTACATGTACTACCAGATTTCCCGCAGGTAAACCCGTTATAATACCGGGATTTTGACCCGGAACATTTGTATCCAATGTACCGGTAACACCTGTTGTTGTTTCAACACCTGCATTATCCCTCGAGAATACTTCATAATTATAGATTCCGCTGTAATTGTTGATTTGAATGCTTATTTCTCCATCGGAACCATTAAAACAGGTAACCGGCTTTGTCTCGGCAATCAGAGCTTCAATAGTATTGAATTCCGGGACATTAATTATTGGAGTAAGATAGGTACAACCTGCATTTCCAATATCCGTAACTGCAAATATATAGTCCCCTGGTGTACTTATAGACCAGCTTACCGTGTTACTCCCTCCGGAGTTCTGAACTGGTTCTGAACCTAAAGGTAAAATCTCAACATCGTAGTTTCCGGGACCCTGATCTATTATAATATCTATTGAACCGGGACTTACTCCTGTTCCTGATGCATCACAGCTAATAGAATTTACATTGAACGTAAAAGTGAGTCCTACCGGTGCGTTTATCGTTACTGTATCCGTAATTTCACAGCCATTTTGATCTTTCGCTGTCAAAATTATGGTTTGATCGGTACCATTATCTATTACTTCAAAAACATTGCTGGTTTGAAAATTTGTACCATCAAAAGCCGGGGTACCGTCATTCATGCTGTAGGTATAGGTTGGGGTACCAGTATTGGCGCCCGTACCATCTCCATTGGTATCGGTATAAATTGTTATCGTTGCCGTATTAAATCGGTTACTGCTCGGATCACAGGTAAATTCCGTATTCGTAGTGGCGATTTGTAATGGAGTTGGCTCCAGAATAACTACATCTCCGGACCGGTCTGTACATCCCCTGTCCGAAATAACTTCTACCTGGTAAGTGCCCTGAGCTAAATTATCAAAAATGGATGAAGTCTGTGGCCCAGCCATTATGGTGGATGTAGCCCCATCGTACAGGATATAGGTAAACGGACTGTCCGTATCTGATCCCGGCAGTAATTCTACCGTAATATATCCATCGTTAGCTCCATTACAGGTGATATCCCCGGAAGGCGTAGCCGATATGACAGGACTATTGACGATAGTGACATCTACAATGGCATTGTCCTGGCATAGGGGTATGGTGTTTGAATCCAGGTCGGTCACCAAAATATCATAATTTCCAGGAACTACATTTATAAATACATTTGAACTTTGTGGCGGGCCTATTGGATTTAATAAATTATCCCTAAGTTGAAATTCAAAGTTACCACTGCCCCCGGTCGTATTTACTGTAATTACTCCATCGCCTGCATTACAAGTGGGTTCTGTGGTGGCACTAGCTGTAATAGCAAAGAAATCAAAAACCCTTGCAACTATGGTGTTTACACAACCGTTCCCGTCTCTGACGATGATTGTATAATCTCCCGGATTTGGCACAACAAAATTAGGACTGGTCTGAAACCCGCCTCCAATATCGTATTCAAAAGTCTCATCCGGCAGGCCTGAACCTGTGCTCAAAGGAGAGGTAATGTCAACGGTATAATTTGCAACTGCAGTACACTGGTTTACCACATCCACAGTTGGAGTGGGAACACCAGGGTTTTCTGTTACGGTTACGGTAGTAAAACTTATACAGCCATTGCTATCCTGTACATAAAAATCATAATCCCCGGGAAATGGGCCAGCAATTTCATAGGTTGTCTGAGCGGTAAAAACAGCTGGAGCAGGGTTTCCGGTTGGAACAAATGCAAATCCATAACCAGGCGTGCCACCTGTGCCGCGTACTGTTACCAGGGCACCCACATTACAATTGGCCGGTTCATTATTATCCACAACCAATGATGGAATATCTGTAATAATATCTACCAATGCACTGGCATCACAACTCGTATTATTATCATTTACTAAAATTTGATAATTTCCCGGAGGCAATGCCGTAAACGAGCCATTATAAGGAATAGGCTCATTGTTAAGCACTATTGGGCCACTCACAATAGCCCCTGTATTTGTATCCTGTAATTCTATGGTCAGATCCGCCGGTGAGGCAATTCCTGCTATCTGATAATCAATTTGCCCATTACCTCCCGGTGCACAGGAAGCCGTAGTCGCGGTTGCTGCTACAGAAATAGGCGACGGGCCCAATATTGGGTCTATTTGTTCAATATACCTGCATCCAAGAGCATCAACTACCTCAACAAAATAAGTTACTCCATAAGCAATTTGCCCGGTAAAATCGTGCGTATCAAAATCCACATTGGGTGGTCCCAAAGCAGTACCCACCAGTCCTATTTGATATGGGGGCGTACCACCCACAATATCTACAATATATGTGAAGGCCGTTGTACAATCGGGCGGTGTTGTTGTAGCTACAGGAACAAGATCAATTTGGTTTTGCGTAATGGTAACAGTGTCCCTGTCTTCACAACCCGAAGCATCTTGAGTTATAATCGTATAGGAGCCGGGTACAAGGTTAGGGAAGTTAATCGCCGTACTGGCTGTTGGGCCTACTGTAGCCACTGTAGCTCCTGTAATATCCTGTACAATGTACGTATAATTAGGTGTACCATTGGCTACCGCCGTTACATCTATGCTACCCTCTACAGTTCCTGCAGAACATACTGCATTATTTGCCACAACAGTTGCATCAACCGGGGTGCTGCCATTAATTGTCGCAGACAAAACCGGAGTTGTACAACCTCGGCTATCCCGGATTACAAATGTATTGTAGGTGCCAGGAGCAAATCCTGAAAATATATTTTGGGTGCTAAATGTGGCTCCGCTATCGTCACTGTATTCATAAGGTGGTACACCAAAATTAGTATCAGGGACGAGTGTTATTATTCCATTACTATCCCCGCAGGTAGTATCTGTTGGATTTGCAGATCCTACTATACTTTCAGGTGGATCAATAGTAATTACATTTGTTTCTGTGGTACATCCCTGACTATCACTTACCAAAAACTGGTAGGTTGTCGGCACTAAAATTGATCCGTTAGGAATATCATAAATAAAGGAATTCCCGGTAATATTATTCGAATCTGAAGTATAAGGGGCTCCATTAATACTTACTTCATAAATATCATAGTTACCAGCTGATAGATACCCATCGGAAATATTTACCTGAATCTGAGCAGAAATACCACCACAAGTAAGTGGCCTGATAATAGCCCCGCTAGCCGTAATTTCCGGTTCTATCGTTACAGTAATATTATCCCTGCAATCATTGGCATCTCTTACCTCAATGTTGTATATGCCAGGTGTAAGATTGATAAATGTGCTTGCTCCTCCTAAAGGACCTCCATTTATTCTATATTGATAAGGTGGAAGGCCACCCACTGCATTAACAGCAATAGTTGAGGCATCAACATTATCATAACAGAAATCGGAACCAGCCGTATCTAAAGAAAGAGTTGGGGAGTTTAAAATCGTAAGCGTAAAGCTATCTGTAACTGTACAACCATTGGCATCGGTTACACTTACCTGGTACAATCCATCCTGAGACAGGTTTGAAAAAGTGTTTCCATTTTTTGGGCCTCTTGTAGTTAAATCCGGTTGAATTAAAGTATAACGGTTACCACCCCAGCCACCGGCCGTATTTATGGTAACCCTTCCAATATTGCCATTCTGACAACTCATTGGAGTAACATTAAGACTGGTAATAGCAAAAGCTGTAGCCGGCTCCTGAATGGTCAAAGTAGCCGTATCCGCGCAATTCGTATCTTCATCGGTAACAGTAATCGTATAATTGCCCGCTGTTAATCCGGTTACATTTATTATACCGCTGGATTGTCCGTTAAATACAGGACCTGCATCAATCTGATAGCGATAAGTTGTATCAAACCCATCCACAAGGAAACGGCCCTCACCATCGCTATCGCCTACGCAGGTAACTACCTTGGTAGCCTGAGCCTG
>Ga0316195_10000570_pt1 | contig 15007 bp, 13 predicted proteins | sample Phised1_MG_FD_204937 | JGI IMG/M metagenome (GOLD analysis project Ga0316195, IMG submission 204937) | Coastal sediment microbial communities from Maine, United States - Phippsburg sediment 1 | ecosystem: Environmental > Aquatic > Marine > Coastal > Sediment | place: USA: Maine | collected... | reverse complement strand
GGTCTGTTCGTCCAGCAGAATGCCGGTCACTGTATTCCCGTTCACGACGTGTATGCTCCCAGTTTGCTGCGTGGGTCATAGGCAAGCTCTTGTTCCATCTGACGATATAGCTTTTTGGCAGCATCACTATCTGCGGCCGGTAACGTGATAACAATGCTGACATAAAGGTCCCCGGGCGGCGTGCCGGGGATGCCACGTTTCCGCAGCCGCAATTTGCGTCCGGTCGTTGTGCCTCCCGGTATCTTGAGGTCTACCGCGCCTTCGGGTGTTGGCGCCTTGATCGTCGCGCCGAGGGCGGCTTCCCAGGGCGTAACCGGCAGGTCGAAAAAGACATCGCGACCGTCGACCCTGAAAAGATTGTGTGGGTTGAACTCAATTTCCAGATATAAATCACCGGCACGACCGCCACCCGGTCCGGGCGACCCCTGTCCGGAGAGGCGTATGCGCTGCCCCTGTCGGACCCCCTTGGGAATTCTGACATGCAACGTGCGCTGCTTCGTCGACACGTGTCCTTCGCGGTCAAGCGTCGGCGCTCGCAAGGTCAGATCGCGGGTTGAACCTCGGTAGGCGTCGTCCAGATCGATCAGTATTTTCGCGTGATGGTCTTCGCCGCGGGTATGCCGACCGGCAGCTCTGCTATCCGCACGTTGCGATCCCAAGTCATGACCAAACAAAGATTCGAAAAAATCGCTATAGGCCGAGCCGTCGCCACCAGTAAAGCCTCCGCCGCTGAATTCAAAACCCGCATCCCAGTCTGGCGGTGGACGGAATTCCTGTCCTGCTTTCCAGTTCGCGCCCAATTCGTCATAGGCAGCGCGCTTCTCCGGATCCTTGAGCACGGCATAGGCTTCGCCGAGTTCCTTGAATTGCGCTTCGGCATCAGCTTCTTTGCTGACGTCAGGATGATATTTGCGCGCAAGTTTGCGATAGGCACGCTTGATCTCATCCTGGCTGGCATTCCGCTCGAGACCCATGATGCTGTAGTAGTCTTTAAAGTCCATGCCGTGATTCACCAAACGATTGATAAAGCTCGATGCAGGTAATCTACTCCAAGCTTGCCATTATTTACACCGGGCCCTCGCTGCCGCTCACCCAGCGCTGTCGTCGGCATGGGGATTCGTCGTCGTCGAACGCAGGCCGCAAGGCAATGAGCGTTGCCGAACGTGCACTGGAACAGAAGCCTGTCAGGCCCTAGGCATCATTGCGTATTGCAATAGACGCTTCAGTTTCGGAGCCTTGGTGGAGGAGGTGACGGTATTATGCGCAGGTTCGGTTTCCTGGTAATCATTGGACTGGGATTCGTCGGCTGTTCGCAGGAGAACGTCGATACTTCCAGCGCGCCGCGTTCTGTGCCAGACCCAACCGACGTGGAGCTCTCACAGTTGGACAATCGGATGCTCACCGGGTTTGAGGCTTATGAAACGGTTTGTGCGTCGTGTCATGAGACGGGCCGCGATGGCGCTCCCTTAACAGGGGATGCGGCTGCATGGTCTGGTCGATCAGTACAGTGGGAAGCAGTGCTGTTTGAACATGCGAAGAGTGGCTATCTGGATATGCCAGCCAAGGGTGGCAAGCTTGAATTGTCCGACCGGAACGTATCTGCGGCCGCGGAATACATGCTTATGCTCACCTATCCTGATCGACTGCCCGACAATTGATGACAGGGTTTGAATCTTCACTGAAAAAAGCAGTCTTCAGATTAATGTCCTTGAGGGTCATCGGATCTACGGCTAACGGGTTTTGGATGAGAATGATCAGGTCCGCGAGTCCGCCAACTTCAGGTGAGCCTTATATATCGCTTTCCAAATACTGTCTGGCCACATTAAGCGTCACAGTCTTGAAAGCCTACTTGTAGTGACGGCGGAAAGTATTGACAACAGAAGCGCTTCAGCCTGTCCACAGCACCTTGCATGAGGGGTTATTGTCAGGACCTGAAAAGCTCATGCCAGGAAAAGCACGCGATCCACCCATTCAAACTGTATCCCATGAAAGCAACCCTGATCGAAGCATCGGTCGCAGGAAGCTTGTGCGTGTCCTTTAAACGGCAGGGTGCCGCAATACAAGAAATCGAATTCAAACCACCTGTCCGTGGTGACGGGGTAATGCCCAGGTGAATTATACGATTTACCAATTATCGCGAAGATTGCATGCGTTCTTCGGGAAAGCTCTTATTGCCGCCGCCAGAACATTACGCATACTGGGCAAGTTACGGTCCGAATTGTTGGTCGACCGAGGTTAGCTGACGTGGAAATCCTGTTCCTGGTGCTCGTTCTGCTCGTTGTAACACGCGTTTTTGCGGAACTGGCAGAGCGCGCAGGGCTACCCGCGCTGGTTGGGGAACTGGTTGCCGGCGTGGCGTTGGGTCTGATCCTGGCCCGCTCGTACGACTCGCTGGCCCTGCTTGGATCGGCCTGCCAGAGCGAATCGTATAACTCGCTGGTCAGCCTTGGCATGTTCTTCCTGATGCTGCTGGCGGGGATTCGTATGGAGCCGCTTGAGTTCGCTCGAATCTCCAGGTCGGCAATACTGGTTGCGCTGGGTGGAATGATTGTCCCTGTTAGCGTCGGATTCGCATTGGGCATGGCGGTGATTCCGGATTCCCCGTTCAGGGTCGTTCAAAGCCTGTTTATCGGCACTGCGCTCGCCATCACCGCGGTTCCGGTGGCTGTGCGCATTTTTATGGATCTTGACCAGCTCAATTCTGTGGTCGGTAGAACGGTCATTGCTGCCGCCCTGTGGGACGATTTACTGAGTCTGTTCCTGTTGGCATTGCTCCTCGCCGTTATTGGCGAGAATTATTCGAGCGCGCTCGGGACCGGGGCTGTTCTGCTTTTGATAGGCAAGGTGTTGCTGTTTTTCGCTGTGACTGTCCCAATTGGGCTCTTTGTGTTTCCCAATCTTGGCAAATACTTGCGGCACCTGCATTTTCCCGAAGTTGATTTCAGTATGTTGCTCATTGGTGCGCTCGCGTACGCAATATTCGCCGAGTTAATGGGGCTGCACTTCATCCTCGGCGCGTTTCTTGCGGGCATGTTTTTTCACTCAAAAGCCGTGGACGCGGACGTCTACAAGCGCGTCGAACAGCAGATGTCCGGCATAACATCGGGGTTCCTGGCGCCGATTTTTTTCGTTTCTGTAGGGCTGCACCTTGATTTCAGTGCAGTCAGCCAGGTTCCTGGCTTTGTAACCGTGCTCATCCTGATCGCGTTCGCCAGCAAATTACTCGGTTCCGGTCTGCCGGCATATTGGCTAGGGCTTTCGAAACGGGAGTCACTGATGGTCGGTATCGGGATGAGTGGCCGAGGCGCCGTTGAATTGATCGTCGCCGGTATCGCTTTGGAGGCGGGCCTGTTTCTGCATCCGCAGCCAACGCCAGTCATAGTGGAAAGCCTCTATTCCGCGATTGTACTGATGGCCTTGGTTACCACTATCGTGACGCCCATCGTCCTGCGTTTGATAGCACCAAAAAGCGGGCAGTAATGAGCTTCATGCCGACCAGGGGCTGGGGGCGAGCGGCTGTCTTTACCTACAAAAAGCCCCCCGAATGGGGGTCTTTAGATCTTTGGTGCCCAGGAGAGGACTTGAACCTCCACTACCTTTCGATAACCAGCACCTGAAGCTGGCGCGTCTACCAATTCCGCCACCTGGGCATACCCTAAACCGCGTACAATTGCGTTTTTTGCGGGTGGCGCACTGTACTCAAACCATCCCGACCGTGTCAATCTAACCATCGTATGTCTATGCCCCAGGAGTAACAGCGCTTGTCTGACGGCCATAAATCCAAACCGAAACGTAAAAAACCCTACCAACACCCGCTGCCCGGGCGGTCCGAAATTCTTGATTTTCTTAGAGAATCTGGAAAACCTATGAAGGTGGACGCGCTTCTGCGCGGCTTCAACCTCAAAGGTCAGCGGATGCTGTCGAAGTTGACGGAGTCCCTGCGCTCGATGGTGACCGCAGGTCAGATCATCGTAAACCGGCGCGGCGAGTTTTGCCTGATAGAGCGCCTGAACCTCATTACCGGAACAGTCAGCGGGCACAAGGACGGTTTCGGATTCGTCAGGCTGGATGAAGGTGGTGACGACGTTTATTTGTCGGCGCGTGAAATGCGTGCGCTGTTCGACGGCGATCGTGTTGCGATAAGAATCACTGGCGAGGATCGGCGCGGCAGGCCCGAAGGCAAGCTGGTAGAAGTCCTTGATCGGGGCGTCCGCGAAATTGCCGGGCAGTTCATTCGGGAACGCGGCATTGGCGTGGTCATTCCGGACAATCCCAGGATTGCTCATCGAGTACTGATCGCAAAAGGTGCAGCGGGCGAGGCCAGGCACGGGCAGGTCGTCGTGGTTCGGATTCTCGACTACCCGACGCAGGTTGAACAGGCGACCGGAGAGATTATCGAGGTTATTGGTACGCCCGGTGACAAGGGCATTGCGACTGACATTGCGATACACGCGAATGGAATACCTACTGACTGGCCTCGCGAAGTGCGGGACCAGGCCAAGACTTTCGGCGAGCAGGTTCCCGACGCGGCGAAAAATGATCGGGTCGATCTACGCCATACCAAGCTCGTCACCATCGACGGTGCCGACGCGCGCGATTTCGATGACGCCGTATTTGCGGAACCGTCGGGCAATGGCTACAGACTGCTGGTCGCGATAGCGGATGTCGGGCATTACGTTGCGGTGAACTCGCCCATTGATACGCAGGCCATTCGTCGCGGCACGTCCGTCTATTTCCCGGATCGTGTAGTGCCCATGTTGCCCGAAGTATTGTCCAACGGGCTGTGTTCACTCAATCCGCAGGTCGATCGGCTGTGCATGGTCTGCGAAATGCGTGTCGATCCGGATGGCAAAGTTACGCGTTCCAGATTCTATGAAGCTGTCATGCGCTCAGCCGCACGGCTGACCTATTCAGAGGTCAGCGATTTCCTGACCGGTGCCAAACCGGATGCCGTACCCACGGATGTGCAGGGAGACATCCGGCATTTACACGATCTGTACCTCCTGTTCGCCAAGAACCGGCGCAAGCGCGGCGCCGTGGAACTGGATATACCGCAAACCCGCATCGAAATGGGCAAGGACGGCACTGTAGAGCGAATCAGTGCGGTGATGCGCAACGATGCCCATCGGCTCATTGAGGAATTCATGATTGCCGCCAATGTGCAGGCAGCCAAATTCATCCGCAAGAACCGCATCGCCGGGCTCTACCGGGTGCACGCGAGGCCGGACCCCGATCGCTTCGACGAACTGCGACTGTATCTCGTAAGCCTCGGTATAAAAGTACCGCATCCGGATCACGTGCAGCCGAGAGACTTTGCGAAAATGATTGAACAGGTCGCCGACCGGCCGGACTCTGCAGCCATTTCGATGGCGATGCTTCGCTCGATGTCGCATGCCGAGTACACGCCAAAAAATATCGGTCATTTTGGATTGGCGCTGGATGCCTATGCGCACTTTACGTCACCGATTCGCCGTTACCCGGACTTGCTGGTCCACCGCGCGATTCGTCATATCGTCCGTGGCGGCAAGGCGGGAAACCATGTTTATGACGCCACGCGCATGGAGCAACTTGGCGTCATCTGTTCGGCCCACGAGCGACGCGCAGAGGATGCGACTCGCGAAGTCGAAGCCTGGCTGAAATGCCAATACATGGAAGACAAGCTGGGCCAGCAATTTTCCGGCGTGATAACCGGCGTAACGAACTTCGGGGCATTTGTGCAAATCCCCGAATTACAGATCGATGGACTCGTGCACGTTACCAGCCTGGCGAACGATTATTACCAGTTCGATGCAGGTAGCCAGTCTCTTGTCGGAGCACGCACTGGCAAACGGTATCGCCTGGGACAGGCGCTTGACGTCATCGTGGCCAAAGTTGACCTCGACACGAAGCGTATCGATTTCCACCTTGCCGATGAGCCGCGACAGTCCGCTGGAACCAGGAAGCAGTCCGGTGGAGCAAAGAAGAAAGGGAGACGATGAGCAAAGCCAGATACATCACAGGCCTGCGCGCAGTCGAGCAACTTCTTGCCAGGAACCCGTCCGAGATCCTGAAGCTGTTCGCGGAATACCAGACCGCCAATCCGCGGCTTGAGGCGGTGATCGCACAGGCCAATGATCGCGGCATCGACATTCAGCCGGCGAACCGGGCCCGCCTGCATCAGATCAGTGGCGAAACGCGGCACCAAGGCGTTGTCGCCGAAATTCGGCGCAGTCGCACCCTGGACGAAGCCGCGTTGCGGGACCTGGTCGAAACGGCGCTGACTACGGATGAGCCGCTCATGCTGCTGGTGCTGGACGGAGTTCAGGATCCGCACAATCTTGGCGCCTGCCTGCGCACGGCGGACGCAGCCGGGGTCAACGCGGTTGTCGCGCCCCGGCACGGGGCGGCCGGGCTTGGTCCTACGGTGAGTAAGGTCGCCGCCGGCGCCGCTGAGAGCGTCGCATTTGCGACGGTTGCCAATACGGGCAGGGTCGTGTCGTGGCTGCAGGAATACGGCGTCGCCGTGGTGGGCACCAGCGACGCCGCCGAACAGAGCCTTTTCGATTGCGATCTGACGGGCCCCGTCGCGTTTGTCATGGGTCGGGAGCACGAAGGTCTGCGTCAGGGTATCGCCGAGCGCTGCGATCAGCTTGTGAGCCTGCCGATGCGGGGAACCGTATCCAGCCTGAATGTCTCGGTCGCTACCGGGATTTGCCTGTACGAGGCAGTACGCCAGCGGGCGCAACCCGTCTAGCCTCTGCGCCCGGGCGAGCGCCGTTCTCCGGCGGTCGAGTGCTTGATTAGCGGGCTGCGCTTCGTTAGGATGCGCATCCCCGTCAGTAAGGCGGGCTAAATCCTTGCTTCACCGGCAGATATCGGGAAGCTGTAACCCGTAAGGGTGCTCAGTAGGCATGTTTGGGTACCCGGTGCGGTTTCATCCAGAAGGGAAGACAATGAGACACTACGAAATCGTGTTTCTGGTCCATCCGGACCAGAGCGAGCAGGTTCCTGCCATGGTAGAACGCTACCAGGGCATGGTGACTGAATCCGGTGGCGGCATTCATCGCACCGAAGATTGGGGTCGGCGTCAGCTGGCACATCCCATCAACAAGATTCACAAGGCGCACTACGTTCTTATGAACGTTGAGTGCAATCACGACGTGATCGCCGAAATGACGGCGGCATTCAAATTTAATGATGCGGTGTTGCGCCACATGGTGCTGAGCCGCAAGGAAGCGATTACCGAGCCGTCTCATATGGCGGTCGCTGTCGAGGAAGAAAAACAGCGGGAGAAAGAATCCCAGCGTCGGCGGGATGCGAAGGCCGCGGCTGAATCGGCAATGCTTGCCGATGATGACGGTGACTCCGGCGACCTCGATGATGATGGTGACGACGACGATGATGACTATAACTCCGACGACGAATTAGTTACTTCCAAGGCAGTCGCGGACGAAAAAACGACCGAAGAATCAGCGGACGAGCCCGACGCCGTCGCTGCAGCTGAAACCCCCGCCGAGGAGGCCGATGAGGCCTCTGACGTAAAGAGCGCCTGACGGAGTCGAAAAAAATGAGCCGATATTCACGCAGAAGAAAATACTGCCGCTTTACCGCCGAGGGCATTGAAGAGATCGACTACAAGGATCTTAACCTGCTCAAAGCGTACGTGACGGAAACGGGCAAGATAGTCCCGAGCCGAATCACAGGGACAAAAGCACATTACCAGCGCCAGCTGTCGACCGCTGTAAAACGAGCCAGGTATCTCGCTTTGCTGCCTTATACCGACCGGCATTGATGATAACGCTGGCAACAGGGCAGGGGGCGTGCAGCCAGTAGCGTTGTGGCTGGCCAGCCGGCCGCAAAACGGTGTTCTGGGATTGGCTCTGACTCTGCTGTTTCCCATGTCGCCGGTTATCAGCGGCCTGGTTATGGCACATCTGGTGTTTGCGAATGGTGTGCGTTTGCCGGCGCTGCAGGGCGTGCTGGCTGCCGGACTTCTGGCATTGATGGCTCTCATCCTGCAGGCATCGATAGGTCAGATAGTTGCCAGCGCGGTGACCTGGTGGGTACCGGTCTTCGTATTGGCGGCATTGGCACGACGCTGGCGATCGGTGACTTTGACGTTACAAGTGTCGGTTATCGCGGCAATGGCCGGCACGCTGGGTTTTTATGTCGTTCTGGGAGATCCGACGGATTACTGGAACGAAACGGTGGCAACCTCGATCGAGTTGGCCCGACAGGCAGGATTGCTGGAGCAGGCCGACATGCTTGCCGAAACGCAAACGCTGATTGTGCCGCAGATGACTATGCTGTTTATGTTTTCGGCGTGGTCATTTTATGTGATGGTGGTATTGATGGGTTATGCGCTGTTTCAGGCATTGCCCGGGAAAGAGTCAGTCTTTGGCCGGTTCTGCGACCTTAACTTTGGTCGGGTGCTGGCTGGAATTATGGCAATCACTTCGGTGGCGGCCTTGGTGTCCGGGGCTGTTTCGTTGCAGAACCTTGGTTTTGTAGCTTTTGCTGTTTTCTGGCTGCAGGGGCTGGCCATACTGCACTGGCTTCACGCCGAAAGGAAGTTGCCGTTTTTGGTGGTGATAATGGCTTACGCCTTGTTACCGTTTTTGAATGTACTGCTGATTTTATCGTTCGCAGTGCTTGGGTATATGGATGCGTGGTTTGATTTCCGCGCACGTGGTCGTGCTGCAAAGGCCTGAGGCCGGCGGCATAAATCGCGAAGTTTCCACGACGACAGGGTTTGAAAAATGAACGTCATTTTGCTGGATAAAGTTGAGAATCTCGGTGAGATCGGTGACCTGGTAAACGTCAAGCCGGGCTATGGCCGTAATTTCCTGCTGCCGAAGGGGAAAGCCGCATTGGCAACAAAGCATAACCTGGCTGAGTTCGAGACTCGTCGGGCGGATCTGGAAAAGGCGGCAGCCGCAGAACTGGCGGCAGCGAAAGCCCGCGCGCAGCTGGTCGAGGGAATGGACCTTGTCATTTCTGCCAATGTTGGTTCGGAAGGCAGGCTTTTTGGTTCGGTCGGTCCAATCGACATTGCTGACGCGTTCGCCAAGGTTGGCGTCGAGGTGTCACGTGCGGAGATCCGCATGGCGGACGGCCCGATTCACGAGATCGGCGACTTCACGATAGGCCTGCATTTGCACAGCGACGTAAACGTCGACATCAACCTCAAAGTTGTCGCCGACGAATAAGTCATCTGTGGTACGGTATACGGCCGTACCACAATGGTGCGAATGAATAGCGATGCGCCGAATATCGTCGGCGTATGCCTGAAAATGTCCGGAGAGACAGGTCCGTATGGTTCGAGCACTGGATGATGGAGCGCCCTTTGATGCCGCCGAACGTCGGTTAAAGGTACCTCCAAACTCCGTCGAGGCCGAGCAGTCGTTGCTGGGCGGGCTCATGCAGGACAACTCGGCCTGGGACAAAGTTGCCGACCTCATCATCCCCGAGGATTTTTTCCGCAAGGATCACCGGCTGATCTTCACGGCTATCTGGAAGCTGGCCGAAGATGGACATCCCTGCGATGTAATTACGGTGTCCGAACACCTGGGAAACCGGAACGAGCTCGATGCTGCGGGCGGCCTGGAATATCTGGCTACCCTCGCCAACGAGACACCGGGCGCGGCCAACGCGCGAGCCTATGCCACCATTCTTCGTGAGCGTTCGACGCTGCGGTCCTTGATTCATGCGGGCAACGAAATCAGCGGTAATGCATTCTCAACCGAGGGTAGAAGCGCGACGGAGCTGGTCGACGAAGCCGAGCGGCTGGTTTTCGAAATTGCTGAAAAAGGTTCCCGCGGCCAGGTTGGTTTTCAGTCGCTGAAGAAGATATTGCCCGCTGCCGTCGATCGAATCGATTTGCTGCATCAATCCGGTGGCGACATCACCGGCATCCCCTCGGGGTTTACCGAATTCGACAAACTGACTGCCGGTCTGCAACCAGGTGACCTGGTCATTGTCGCCGGCCGACCGTCGATGGGTAAAACCACGTTCGCCGTTAACATGGCAGAGAACGCGGCAATCGGGGCACGCGTGCCGACGGCAATTTTCTCGATGGAAATGCCGTCAGAGCAATTGGCCATGCGCATGATTTCGTCGCTCGGGCGGGTCGATCAGACCCATCTTCGTACCGGAAAATTTCCGGACGAAGACTGGTCGCGTATTAACACAGCTGTTCAATTGATGTCTGATGCGCCGATATATATCGATGACTCGCCTGGACTTTCACCCACCGAAATTCGCGCCCGGTCACGGCGGCTCAAGCGCGAGGCCAACCTCGGGTTAATCGTCATTGATTACCTGCAACTCATGCAGGTCCATGGCAACACGGAAAACCGGGCGACTGAAATTTCAGAGATTTCCCGATCCTTGAAGTCTCTTGCCAAGGAGCTTCGCCTGCCGGTTATTGCTCTGTCGCAGCTTAATCGAAGCGTCGAGCAGCGCCAGGATAAGCGCCCCGTCATGTCGGATCTTAGAGAGTCAGGTGCAATTGAGCAGGACGCGGACCTGATCGTCTTTATTTACCGCGAAGAGGTTTACAAGCCGGACACGCCGCGCAAGGGTATTGCAGACATCAGCATCGCCAAGCAAAGAAATGGTCCGATCGGCGATTTTCCGCTGACGTTTGTGGGTCGCTTTACCAAGTTCGAGAACTGGGTTCCGGAATCGTATGCGGCGGACGCGTATCCGTGAGCTTCGGCGCCCGCGCCCGAATCAGGCGGAGCGCAATCCGGCATAACCTCGAGGTCATTCAAGCTAAAGCGTCCGGTGCCCGGGTAATTGCGGTCATTAAGGCCAATGCCTACGGCCATGGCATGCTGCCGGTGGCGGAGGCGCTTTCCGGGGCGGACTGTCTCGCTGTTGCCCGTATGGAAGAAGCGCGTGTGCTGCGGCGGGCAGGGATCGACAAGCCAATCCTGCTGCTCGGGGGCGTCCTGGAGGCGAGCGACCTGGATGACGCGGTGGCGCTGGACCTCGCGATCGGCGTACACAATGCCGAGCAGGTCCGGTGGCTCGAAACTCGCCGGCAAAACCCGGCAGTCGTGTGGCTGAAAATAGATACGGGAATGAACCGGCTGGGTTTTACTCCAGCCGAGGGTAGCGAAGCCATGCAGCGACTCAGAGGTTGCGTTGCCGACCTGCGCCTGATGACCCACTTTTCCAGTGCGGACGATCCTCGGGACCCAGCAACGAATCAGCAGCTCGATCGATTCCTGCCGATCCTTGAAGGATTTGCAGGTGATGTAGGTGTGGCCAATTCGGCAGGCTTGTTCGCATGGGCCGAGACGCTGGAGCGACTTGCCGTAATTTGCGGTCGTCGCAGGCTGTGGGTGAGGCCGGGTCTTGCGCTTTACGGGATATCGCCGTTTGCCGATGGCAGTGGTGCCGATCTGGGGCTGAAGCCGGCTATGCAGCTTGAAGCAACCGTCATGTCGGTCAAGAAACTTGCAGCGGGTGAACGGGTCGGTTATGGCGGATCCTGGCACGCCGAAAAGGGCACTCAACTTGGGATTATTGCCGCGGGCTACGGTGACGGCTATACGCGGTGTATTCCCAGCGGCACGCCGATTCTGCTGAATGGCCGCAGGGTAGCGGTGGTGGGCCGCATATCCATGGACCTTACCGCCGTCGATCTCGGCAGGGATGCAACCGACCAGGTTGGCGATCTGGCAATACTGTGGGGTGATCAACTGCCCGTCGAGGAAGTGGCCAGGTACGCCGGTATGATCCCTTACCAGCTGGTTACCGGAGTGTTACACCGCGAGAAATGTATCGTCGAAGACTGACGGTTAATAGCGACTGGCAAGATTCAGCCGCTCCTCCGGGAATATCCAGACCAGTCTGGCAGGGGATCCGCACACTGAGGTGGTGCCACGTTATCCGCGCTCCCGGCTCCCGGCGACCTTCAAAAAAACCACCGTGGCGTACTTGCCGCGGGCTTAGCTCCTGAAGAAGCCCATCTTGACGCCGGCGAGCTGAACTACATCGTTATCGTTCAGTTTTCGCGCCTGGGCACCAATCGGCTGGCCGTTAACGAGCGGATAGTCGCCTTCCTTGCCACTTTCGACGTGCACGATGTAGTAGCCTTCGGCACGCCTCGTAATAGCGGCAACCTGTACTCCCGGTCTGCCCAGTGTCGTCAGCGCTTTGGTCAACTCAAGCTCGCGACCCGCAAAAGAACCACTGAGAACCTGCAGTTTGGCCAGGGGCAGGGCGCTTGGTGCCGTTTTTGGATCGATACCAGCAGACGTCGCGGTGTGCGCCGCCGGTTCGGGCTTTTCAGGCACGACCCGGGCAGGCTGGACACGTTCATCGTCGTATTTCGGCGGCGGGCGTTCGTCGGGCATGTCGACTTTCATGTCGTCGCGAACGCCAGTCATCGCGGCCGGTGACTCGGCGGCGGCGGCCCGTTCCGCGGCCTTTTCGGCGGCGGCCAGCTGCTCAGCGTTTTGCTGGCCAGCAGGTATGACCATGGTTTTTTCGAATTCGTCCTGCTCGGTATCGTTTGAATGCTGATCCGAGAATCGCAATTGGTGGTGGCCGATTGTAATAACGTCACCGTGTTGCAGTGCATGCTTTTTGATCAGCTTACCGTTGACGTAGGTGCCGTTCGTGCTATTCAGATCTTCCAGAAAGGAGTCGTTCAGAATATTGATAATGAGGGAGTGGTGGCCACTGACCGCAGGATTGTCTATGCGTACATCGTTGTCGGGGAGCCGCCCAATGGTATAGCGCTCTTTCGACATGTTGTACTCAGCCAGAACCTGACCGTCCAGACTCAGGATTAATCGTGCCATATTTCTGTTATCGCTCTATTAAGACCGTGTCCATCGCAGAGTGTCTGCCTTGACCTCCCTGCCTCCCTAGGAACCGAACAAGCCCGTCAGTCGCGCCAGCAGGCCCTTCTTCGCTGCAAACGAATCATTGACCTGCGCCAGCATTACGGACACGTTGTCCCGCCCGCCGTGTTCGTTGGCAAGTTGCACCAACTGTTGACCAACCACATCAAGGCTAGCATTAAACGTCCTGATAGTTAAGTGAATATCCTCATCTTCCACCATGTCGGGAAGGCCGTCGGAGCACAATAAATAGATATCATCCGGCAATACGTCGAATTCCTGGACCTCCACATCCACCGTCGGCTCAACGCCAAGCGCCCTTGTGACGTAGTTACGGTTGGTGGATCGCTGCGCTTCTTCTTCCGAATAAAAGCCTCGGTCGACGAGTTCCTGGAGCAAGGAATGGTCCATTGTCAGCTGCTCGAAGCGCTCGTTCCGCAACCGATAGGCTCGGGAATCACCGACGTGCGCCACGGAAATCCTGTTGTCGTAAAACATCGCGGCGACCAGCGTGGTTCCCATACCCTCGCAATGCGTCTGGCTTTGCGCAGTCTGGAAGATAATCTTGTTGGCCCTGGCAATAGCGTCCCGCAGCACGATGGTCTGGCGCATGAGGCCGGTATGCGGGTCGATGTCATTGCGTTCTTCGCGCATGGCTCCGGCGGCAGCGAGGTCCGTAATGGTTTGCACGGCTATGCCGCTGGCGACCTCACCGGCGTTATATCCGCCCATCCCGTCCGCGAGAACCATCAGGCCCAGGTCGGCGATCGCCCCAATTGCATCTTCATTGTGCTCGCGCACCATGCCGGTATCGGATACCTCGGCAAAAGCAATTTTTCCGCGAAGGCTCTTGTCTTTGCTCATATTGTTCAGGCTCAGGCGGCGTATTTCGCGCAATTACGGAGCGCAATCGCCATTTCCGCGCCATTCGTAAATCGGTCTTGTGGGCGCTTTGCGAGCGCTTTAAAAAGCACCGCATCGACGCTCGGTGGCACGCCGGGACGGCGATTGGAAACCGGCGCCGGATCTTCAGTCGTAATCTTGGTCATGAGCACAGCAATGTTGTTCGCTTTGAAGGGTACTTCGCCAACCAATAATTCATATAGCGTAACACCAAGCGCGAATAAGTCCGAGTGTCCGCTGAGGGGTTCTGCATTTAGTTGTTCGGGTGACATGTACATCGGGGTACCCAGGACGATGCCGGTCTTGGTCCGGTTGTTGTCCGTCAGTCGGGCAACGCCGAAGTCGCTGATCTTTAGCAGGTCCTGTCGGAGGCTGTAAAGAAGATTGGCGGGCTTGATGTCCCGGTGTATGACCCCCTGGTTGTGTGCATAGTCAAGTGCTTCCGCGGTCCTGGCGCAAAGCTCCAGCGCCTTGTTCGGCGCCAGCAATTTCTTCGGATCTGTGAACTGGGTCAATGGAATGCCTCGCAGGTATTCCATTGCGATGTAGGCCAGGTGCTTGTCTTCCCCACAGTCGAAAACGGTAATTATATTCGGGTGGGTCAGTCGTCCGGCGGACTCCGCTTCGCGGAAAAATCGTAACCGTGCTTCCTGAAGTTCCTCGTCCTCGAATTCTTTCTCGATCGGGATGACTTTGAGCGCAATTTCGCGATTAATTCGCGGGTCTTTTGCGAGGTAGACGGCCCCCATGGCGCCTCGGCCAAGTCGTCGTTCGATAATGTATCGGCCGAGTCGCTGCGGTGTGCCTCTCTTGCCGCCAAGGGAAAACTTGTTCTCCGGCGTGGACGACGTTCCCTGTGTTTTCTTCATCCACTGAATTACAGCCTCAGCGCGTTCGGGCTTGGCCTGTTCTTCAAAGGCGAGAGAGAGTTTGTACATGGCAGTAGCCAGGGTTTCCGTCGGACTGCAGCGCCGGAATTCGGCAAATGCGGGCTCCAGCCGGCCGGCGGCGAGGAAATCACTGCCGCGCTTGAAGGCGTTTACTGCCGCTTTGCGTTTAGTCCCGGCCAGCCACCAGCTTAGAATTGACGCGCCAAGAAAAATGATAGTCGCCCTGCCCATGTCGATCCTGATTTGCGCGGCGATCAACGCCAGCGCTTCCAGCAATACGATTGTCAGAAGGGTGACGCCTGTCAGCAGGATGATGTCGCGTCGGCTTCGTCCCGGCAGGAATAACGCCGCCACTATCGCGAGGAGCGTGGGCAC
>Ga0316195_10000569_pt1 | contig 15022 bp, 12 predicted proteins | sample Phised1_MG_FD_204937 | JGI IMG/M metagenome (GOLD analysis project Ga0316195, IMG submission 204937) | Coastal sediment microbial communities from Maine, United States - Phippsburg sediment 1 | ecosystem: Environmental > Aquatic > Marine > Coastal > Sediment | place: USA: Maine | collected... | reverse complement strand
TTTTGAACCGGTCCATGACGCTCTGCTTATCGCCCGGCTTCATGCGCCCATGCACCAGCCCCACGGACACGCCGGTCAAGCCGGCCATCAATTCCTTGGCGACCTCTTCGGCGGCCTGCGCCTGCACCGCATCGGATTCCTCGATCAGTGTGCAGACCCAGTAGGCCTGGCGGCCCTCGGCGCAGGCGCCAGCAACGCGCGTAACCACCTCGGCCCGCCGTTCGTTTGAAATGGCCACGGTCGTGACCGGCTTGCGGCCTGGCGGCAATTCATCGATGACGGAGGTCTCCAATCCGGCATAAGCCGTCATGGCCAGCGTTCGCGGGATCGGCGTGGCGGTCATGATCAGCTGGTGGGCGTGCAACGATTCCGCGCCGGCCTTGTCCAGCAGAGCCAACCGCTGATGCACGCCGAAACGATGCTGCTCATCCACCACCGCCAGGCCCAGGCGGCCGAAATGCACGCCTTCCTGCATCAGCGCATGGGTGCCGATGACCAAAGGCGCCCCTTGCCCGATGGCGTCGAGCGCAACCTGCCGAGCGCGCCCGGTAACCTTGCTGCTCAACCAGACAGGCTCAATGCCCAGCGGCTGCAGCCAATCCTTGAAACTGCGCAGGTGCTGCTCCGCCAACAATTCGGTTGGCGCCATGATGGCCGCCTGGTATCCGTTGCCGATGGCGCGCAGGGCGGCCATCGCAGCGACCACGGTCTTGCCCGAGCCCACGTCGCCCTGGACCAGGCGCTGCATCGGGTGGGGCTTGGCAAGATCTGCCTGGATTTCCTGAATCACGCGTCCTTGCGCCGCCGTCAGCTGAAACGGGAGTTGCTGCAGAAACTCGGGCTCGAGTGTCGGCGCATGGGCCATGACCGGTGCAGGGAGTTCACGTTGGCGACGGTGCAACTGCTGCATGCTGAGGTTGTGGGCGAGCAACTCCTCCAGTGCCAGTCGTTGCTGGGCAGGGTGCCGGCGTTCGACCAATGCGACTACATCAGCGCCGGCCGGTGGCCGATGGATGTAGGTCAATGCAGCTGCCAGTGACAGCATGCGCAAGTCACCTCGCAAATCGTCGGGCAACAACTCCTCGAGCTGCAATTCGCCGTTCTGCATCCGTTGCAGCGCCTGGTCGGTCAGCGATATCCAGCTGGCCTGACCGAGGCCCTCGGTTGACGGGTAGACCGGCGTCAGGCGGTCGGAGACTGCTTCGTCTTCATGGCGCAGGATCCGCTTGTAGCTGGGATGGACCATTTCAAGGCCCTGGAATCCGGCGCGGGCCTCGCCGAAGCAGCGAACCCGCGTGCCCCTCGAAAACTGCCTCTTCTGCTCGGCGCGGAAATGAAAAAAGCGCAAAGTAATCCTGCCGGTGCCGTCGGCTATCACTGCGACCAGCATGGCGCGCCTGCCGCGCACGATGGCGGCATGTTCGATCTCGCCCTCAACCTGAACCCGGGCTCCGGGATAGAGGCCACCGATCGGATGGATCCGGGTTCGATCCTCGTAGCGAAAGGGCAGGTGAAACAGCAGGTCCTGCACCGAGCGGATGCCCAGCTGGTCGAGAGTGGATTCGAGGCGGGGGCCTACGCCCCTTAGCTCGCGCAGTTCAGAGACCAAGAACAGCTTCCATCTCCACTTCGGCGCCCAGCGGCAAGGCGGACACTTCGACGGTCGCCCGCGCCGGGTACGGCGCGGAAAAGGTCTCAGCCATGATCTCGTTCACCGTGGCGAAATTCCCCAGGTCGGTGAGAAAAATGTTCAGCTTGAGGACTCCTTCCAGGCTGCCCCCAGCAGCTTCGCAGACGGCCTGCAGATTGCGAAAAACCTGGCGGGTCTGTGCATCGATGCCGCCGCCCACCAATTGGCCGGTGACAGGGTCGAGTGCCACCTGGCCGGACAGGAAAACCAGGTCGCCGTGCCGGACTGCCTGGGAATAGGGGCCTAACGCGGCGGGGGCATTCGAGGTTTGGATGATCTGACGGCTCATGGTGCTCTCCTGGTTGCGGAATCAGCCGATCCGGTTGACGCGAACCACGTTGCTGTTTCGCCGCAAGCGGCGCAACACGCGTGCCATGTGGTCGCGGTCGCGGACGCTGACGGTGAAGAGCAAGGTCGCCGTTTCCGGGTTGGCCTCGGGTTGTGCCACCCGCTCAATGTTGCTGTTGGCTTCGCCAATGCTGGTGGAAATGCTGGCCAGGACGCCCGGCGTGTTGCGCGCTATGATCCGGACGGCGACCGGGAACATGCCCTTGGTTATCGGGGCCCAGCTGACGTCGACGCAACGGTCGGGGTGTTTGCGGAATTCGCGGACATTGCTGCATTGCACGCGGTGCACGACCAGGCCCTTGTCGGTGGACACATAGGCCATGATCTTGTCGCCCGGCACCGGCAGACAGCAGGCGGCAAAGCTCAACGCGCTGCCTTCGGATCCGGCAATCGTTATGGCCTCGCTGCCACCCGCGGCAACAGCTTGCGGGCTTTTTTCCGGTGCCAGTTTGGCTGCGACCAGGCTGGCCAGGGTATTGCCCAGGGCGAGGTCATTGAACAGCTCGTCCTGACGCTTGAAATGGTTCTCCTTGAGGTACTGCCGCCACGTTTCGTCCGGCACCTCATCGATCGAGCTGCCGCGGGTATTGAGCGCTTTTTCCAGCAACTGCATTCCCAGGGTAACGGTGTCTTCCTGGCGCAGGCTCTTAAGATAGTGCCGGATCGCCGTCCTGGCGCGCGCGGTGGCGGCAAACTCCAGCCACTGCGGCTGCGGCTGGACGGCCGGATCGGTCAGGATCTTGACGGTCTGTCCATTTGCCAGGCGCGTGGACAATGGCACTTCCAGGTTGTCGACCAGCGCTGTCGCCGTGTGGTTGCCGACGTCCGTGTGAATCGCGTAGCCGAAGTCCAGGGCCGTTGCATTCTGCCGGAGGTCGATGATCTTGCCCTTGGGGGTAAAGACGAAGATCTCGTCCGGGAACAGGTCGGACTTCGCGTGGTCCAGGAACTCCAGTGAGTCGGCTGTATGGCGCTGCACGTCGACCAGCCGCATCAACCACTCCCTGGCTCGCACCTCGGCACTGCCGGCGGTCGGCTGACCGGAGGCGTCTTCGCCCTTGTTCTGCCAGTGAGCAGCGGCGCCCTTGCTGGCCATAAGGTCCATGTCTTCGGTGCGGATCTGGATCTCGATGGGCATTCCGTAGGGGCTGTTGAGGATGGTGTGAAGCGACTGGTAGCCATTGGCCTTGGGCAGCGCGATGTAGTCCTTGAAGCGCCCGGGTTTCGGAGGGTACAGGGTGTGCACCGCGCCCAACGCCAGGTAACAGTGTGCCTCAGTGTCCGTGATGATGCGGAAAGCGAAGAAATCGGTAACGTCCCGGAACGACATGTCCCGGGCCAACATCTTCTGGTAGATGCTGTACGGTGATTTCTGGCGCCCCTTGATGCGGCAGGGGACGCCGGCGTCGCTCATCCGGGCGCGCAGCACCTCGAGGATGTTGCCGACGATTTCTTTTCGGTCACCCATCACGGTCTTGAGATGTTCGGCAATCGTGCTGTGACGCCACGGGTAGAGGTTGGCGAACCCCATGTCCTCCAGCTCGTGCTTCATGCTGTTCATGCCGAGCCGGTCGGCGATGGGCGCGTAAATGTCCAGGGTCTCCCGGGCAATCCGCCTGCGGGAGCTATTCGACATGCTGCTCAGAGTCCGCATGTTGTGGAGCCGGTCGGCCAGCTTGATGAAAATGACGCGGAGGTCGAGTGACATCGCGAGCATCAGCTTGCGAAAGCTCTCGGCGTCCGCCTGCACCCGCGTGCGGAACTTCATCTTGTCCAGCTTGGTGACGCCTTCCACGAGGTCGGCGATTTCGCTGCCGAATTGGCTTCGAATTTCGTCCCAGGTGAGTGGTGTGTCCTCGATGGTATCGTGCAGGATCGCCGCAGCCAGGCTTTCATGATCCATGCGCATGTTGGCGAGAATTTGCGCGACGGCAACCGGGTGGAGGATGTAGGGTTCGCCGGTTTTGCGGGTTTGGCCTCGGTGAGCAGCTTCGCCCATGTCATAGGCTTTGAGGACCAGGGCAACTTTTTCGGGGCCGAGATAGCTGTTGAGCAGATCCCTGAGCTTCAGGACGGCGTCCGGATATCCTGTGGCAGCTTGCATCGGCGTAGTGCGCAGCCTGTCGATCTCGGGGGTCCGCAATCAGGGAGCGAAGTCGTCTTCCTCGAGCGGTGACTCGAACACTTCGGCGGCTTCGATTTCGGCCTGGATCACGTCTACTTTCTCAGGGTCCACCAACCCACTGGCGATCTCACGCAGAGCGATCACGGTCGGTTTGTCGTTTGCTTCCTCGACCATCGGTTCGGCGCCGTTGGCTATCTGGCGGGCGCGCTTGGTAGCGGTCAGCACCATCTCGAAGCGGTTATCGATCCGTTTGAGGCAGTCTTCAACTGTAATTCTGGCCATGTTTGTCTTTCCAGGAAATCAAAATCAATTTGCGGTTCCGGGCCTTACTGGACCCGGGCTGAACGTACCATTCTATCCAGTTTCAAGCAGTTCCGCCAGAATTTCACGGGTTTTCGCGTTTTCTTCATCCCGGATGGGGCGGCCTTCCCGAATGATGGCGTGGAGGTCGCTCAGAGCCGCTTCGAATTCGTCGTTGATGATAAGAAAATCGAACTCCACGGCATGTGAAATCTCGGCTCGTGCCGCCTCCATGCGTCGGTCTATAACCGCCTCGCTGTCCTGCCCGCGCCCGATCAGGCGCTTGCGCAAGACGTCCAGGGACGGCGGCAGGATAAAGATCGTACGGGCTGCGGAAAAGGTGTCCCGGATCTGTCGCGCACCCTGCCAGTCGATATCGAGCAGGACGTCGTAACCGTCGGCAAGTTGCCGTTCGACTGCTTCACGGCCGGTTCCGTACCGGTGGTCGAACACACGCGCATGTTCGAGGAACGCGCCTTGACTGGCCAGTTCCTCGAATGCTGCATCATCGACGAAGTAGTAATGAACGCCGTCCATTTCTCCCGGCCGCGGTGAGCGCGTGGTGTGCGACACCGACAGGGCGACGTGCTTGTCGCGTTCCAGAAGCGCGTTGACCAGGCTGGTCTTGCCGCCGCCCGAGGGCGCGGATATGACATAGAGCAAGGGTCCGTTCAACTCAAAGCGCTCATTCGATGTTCTGCACCTGTTCACGCATCTGCTCGATCGCGACTTTCAGTTCGACCGCTGCCTGCGTGGTACGGTTGTCAACCGACTTCGAACTCAGAGTGTTGGATTCCCGGTTGAATTCCTGCATCAGGAAGTCCAGCCGTCGCCCCACCGGGTCGTCCCGCTCGAGCACGAGTCGCGCTTCCTTGACATGTGCATTCATCCGGTCGAGCTCCTCGTCGACGTCGATTTTCTGGGCCAGAAATGCGACCTCCTGTTCGAGACGACCGGGATCGAGCGGTTGCTGCAGGTCGGCAATGCGCGCCAGCATCTTTTCTCGCAGGCCATCGCGAATGTCAGGCAACCACTCGCGAACCCGGGCGACCCAGGATTCGATGGTGTCAAGCCGCTCACGGATCGCGGCGGCCATCTCTTCGCCTTCCCGGCCGCGGGCCGATTGCAGGCTGGTGGCCGCATCACCGAGCAGCTCCATGGCGGCAGCCTGCAGCGGTTGAGGATCTGGCGCCCGCTCTTCGATCACGCCGGGCCAGCGCAGCAGAGCCATGGGATCTGCAGCCTCCTCGCTTCCGCTGGTTCTCCCGACTTCCGCGTGCAGCTCGAGCAGAGTTTTCAGCAGGTCATGGTTCAAGGCCAGGCTGGACCGCGTCGCCCCCGGCGCGGCCGAGAATCGCAATGCAGCATCAACCTTGCCGCGGCTGAGGTACTCGCCCAGGGTCCGCCTGATATCGGGTTCCAGGACCCGGAACTCCTCTGGAAGTCGCAGGCCAATTTCCAGGTAGCGGTGGTTGACAGAGCGCAGCTCCCAGGCCAGACGGCCAAACTCATATTGCCGTTCGACGCTGGCGAATCCGGTCATGCTGCGGATCATGTCAAGGGTCCTTCTGTGCGTGGCTGAGTCACGGTGATTGTTGCCCGGCGGCTTGGTTGGCACAATGGTACCGGCAAATGGCATTCACGTCAGCGGCCGCGAGGCCAACTCAAGAGTCGTCAGACAGGAAGGGAATATGAGACCCAGTGGCAGAGCACCGGAGCAGATGCGGCCGGTAGCAATTAAGCGCAACTTCACCCGCCACGCGGAGGGTTCGGTACTTATCTGCTCCGGCGACACGCAGGTGCTGTGCACCGCGTCCGTCGAGGATCGGGTGCCGCATTTCCTCCGTGGCAAGGGCGAGGGTTGGGTAACGGCGGAATACGGCATGTTGCCCCGCTCCACGGGCAGCCGCATGGCGCGGGAGGCCGCACGGGGCAAGCAGGGCGGTCGAACATTGGAGATCCAGCGTCTCATTGGGCGATCGCTGCGGGCAGTCGTCGACCGGGCGGCGCTGGGCGAACGCACCATCACGCTCGACTGCGACGTGATCCAGGCAGACGGCGGTACGCGTACCGCCGCCATCACGGGGGCTTACGTGGCCCTGGTGGACGCCTGCCGGTGGCTCGAGGGCCGCGGCGTCACGAGCAAAGATCCGATTCACGGGCAGGTGGCGGCGATTTCCGTGGGGATCTTCGGCAACACGCCGGTACTCGATCTCGATTACCGGGAGGACTCGGTGGCCGAAACCGATCTGAATGTCGTAATGAATGACGGTGGCGCGTTCATCGAGCTGCAGGGCACCGCGGAAGGTCATGCCTTTCACCGCGACGAGCTGGAGCGCATGCTGGACCTGGCGGAGCGCGGCGTGCGCGAATTGATGGTACTGCAGGTCGAGGCCTTGCATGGCTGACGCTCCAACGGCTCGGCGCACGCTGGTTCTTGCCAGCGGTAACGCCGGGAAATTGAGTGAGTTGTCGGCCATGCTGGAACCGCTGGGATGGAGGGTCAGGCCTCAGGGCGAATGGCGCATCGACGAAGCCGTGGAAGACGGCCTGAGCTTCATCGAAAATGCCGTGATCAAGGCGCGGCACGCCGTGCGGTGCACCGGTCTGCCTGCCCTGGGTGACGATTCGGGCCTGGTGGTCGACGCCCTTGGCGGCGAGCCCGGCATCTACTCGTCACGCTATGCGGGTGAAGCGGCAGATGACGAGGCCAATAACGCCAAATTGTTGCAGGCTCTGGCCGGTGTCCAGCGAGAGGCGCGCGGTGCCCATTTCTATTGTGCGATGGCGCTGATGCGGCACGCCAATGACCCGGCGCCGCTGCTTGCGACCGGCAGGTGGCGCGGCCGCATTCTCGACGCGCCGTCAGGCAGTGGTGGCTTTGGCTATGACCCGCTGTTCTGGGTGCCGGAGCAGCGGTGTTCTTCAGCGCAGCTTCCCGCCGCGCTCAAGAATCGGCTGAGCCATCGCGGTCAGGCTTTGGCAGCGATGCTGAGGCACATCGAGAACGCGTTCGAAACCGGCGGTTGATCCGGGGCATGCTGGAAACCCCTCCGCTCTCGCTTTATGTCCACTTGCCCTGGTGTGTCCGCAAGTGCCCATACTGTGATTTCAATTCCCATGCAGTCCGGGCGGATTTCGCGGGCGACGAGTACATCGAGGCTCTATTGCGCGACCTGGAATTAGACCTGCCGCTGGTTTGGGGACGTACGGTGCAAAGTGTGTTTTTCGGGGGCGGCACGCCGAGCCTCTTTTCCGCCACGCAGTTTGAGCGGCTATTGAGTGGTTGCCGCGCGCTGCTCCCCTTCAGCCCAGGCCTCGAAATTACCCTCGAGGCCAACCCCGGCACAGTGGAGTACGACAGCTTCACCGCTTACCGGGACGCCGGTATCAACCGGGTTTCGCTCGGCGTTCAGAGTTTCAACGACGCCGCGTTGGCCGGAATAGGCCGGATTCACGGTCGTGAAGAGGTGCTGCGTGCAGTCGACTCTCTCCACGCCGCGGGTATCGACAATTTCAACATCGACCTGATGTTCGCGTTGCCGGGCCAGGACCTGGCGGCGGCCGAGCAGGACGTTCGGACGGCTATCGCCTGCGCGCCGTCACACCTGTCGCATTACCAGTTGACGATCGAGCCCAACACGGCGTTCCATGCCGACCCGCCGACGCTGCCGGCCGACGACCTGGCTTGGGACATGCAGGCGGGGTGCGGAGCTTTGTTGACGCAGTCGGGTTTCGAGCAGTATGAAGTGTCAGCCTGGGCGCAGCCGGGGCGCGAATGCGCGCACAATCTGAATTATTGGCGTTACGGTGACTACCTGGGGATCGGTGCCGGTGCCCACGGCAAGCTTACCCTTGCCGCGGAGCAGGTTGTTCGTCGGCGTGTTCGAGTCCGGCATCCCGTATCGTGGATGCGGGCCGTGGCGTGCCGTCAGAGCGTGGCGGAGGACCGGTCTGTGCCGGCTGAGGAACGGATATTCGAGTTCTTCCTCAACCAGTTGCGTTTGCGCAACGGTGTGCACAAAGCGCTGTTCGAGGCGCGCACCGGTCTCGCGTGGTCGCTTGTGGGCGATCGCGCCGCCGGATTGGTGGCCAGGGGTCTGGCGAAAGACGAAGGCGAATGGCTCAGGCCCACGGAGCTGGGATGGCGATTCAGCAACGAAAGCCAGGCGCTGTTTCTACCCTGAAAGACCTTGCATTGAGGCGGTCACGGCATTAAACTGGGCGGTCTTTCGCGACAATGCGAATATATCTTACTATCCAACTGAATCCTTGGGGAAAATCATGAAAGCCGGTATTCACCCCGAATACAGAGAAGTGGTGTTTCAGGACATGTCTTCGGACTTCGCGATCCTGACCCGTTCGACCATCGAGAGCAAAGAAACCATCAAGTGGGAAGACGGTAACGAATACCCATTGGTCAAGGTTGAAGTGTCGAGCGCTTCGCACCCATTCTATACAGGCAAGCACAAGGTGCTTGACTCCGGTGGTCGTGTGGATCGCTTCAAGAAGCGGTACAGCAAGTGACGGCTCACGCGGGCAAGTAACAGCTCAGGCGGGTTCCGTCCCGTCCCAAGAAACCCGCTTCGGCCTGGCCGGCGCGGGTTTTTTTGTGCCTTCAGACGGGCGAGATCATGCCTGCAAGCATTAGAATCTCTGCCGCTAGTATTAGCATTTCTTATAGTACTTGAAAATTTGCGACTTGTGCTATAGTCCAGCAATCCGATTCGGCACCCGGGGCTCGCGTCGCCAGCCGACGCCAGCCGGGCTCCTCTCACGAATCAAAAAGAGCGCGAAACAAACAGGAGAATCCAGTGGCCAGCAAGCAAGTACTACTTCTCGACGAAACAGCGGGCAAACAGTTGGAACTGCCAGTCCTGAGGGGCACAGAGGGCGAGCCGACACTGGATATCAAGGACTTGGCCGGAACCCTCGGGTATTTTACCTACGACCCGGGTTACGCCTCGACGGCCAGCTGCACCAGCAAGATCACCTTCATCGATGGCAACAAGGGCATACTCCGATATCGCGGCTACCCGATCGAGCAACTGGCCGAAAAGAGTTCCTTCGTCGAAGTTGCCTATCTCTTGTTGAACGGTGAACTTCCGACCAAACCGGAACTGACCAGGTTCAACGACGAGTTGACCTACCACACGATGATCCATGAGCGGCTGAATCATTTTATTTCCGGCTTCCACTACGACGCACACCCCATGGCCATGATGGCTGGCGTAGTCGGGTCCCTGGCGGCCTTCTATCACAACAAGCTGGACATGGAGAATCCGGAAGACCGGATGCTCTCGGCCAAGCGCATGATCGCGAAAATGCCCACCATAGCCGCGGCCTGTTACCGCCATCACATGGGCTTTCCCATGGCCTATCCGCAAAACCGGTTCGCATTCTCGGAGCGCTTTCTGACCATGATGTTTTCGGTTCCCTCCGAAGAGTACAGGGTCAGCCAGGTCGCGGCGCGAGCGCTCGACCTGCTGTTCATCCTGCATGCCGATCACGAGCAGAATGCGAGCACGTCCACCGTGCGCATGGTGGGCTCTACCGGGGCCAACCCCTATGCCTGCGTCGCTGCGGGCATCTCTGCGCTTTGGGGCCCGGCACATGGCGGCGCCAACGAAGCAGTGCTCGACATGCTGACTGAAATTGGATCGAAGGCGAACGTGCCAAAGTTCGTCAAGCGGGCCAAGGACAAGAACGATCCGTTCAGGCTCATGGGTTTTGGACACCGCGTCTACAAGAACTATGACCCGCGCGCCGCCATTATCCGCAAGGCCTGCTACGAGGTGCTGGAGGAACTCGGCAAAAATGATCCGATGATGGACCTGGCAATGGAGTTGGAGCGCATTGCGCTGGAAGACGACTACTTCGTCGAGAAGAAACTGTATCCCAACGTGGATTTCTACTCTGGCATCATCTATCGGGCGCTGGGCATTCCCGTCAGTATGTTTACCGTCATGTTCGCGATAGCGCGCACGGTGGGCTGGGTTTCGCAATGGCTGGAGCAATGCGAAGCGCCGACCAAGATCGGCCGGCCCCGGCAGATCTATGCCGGACCGACCGAACGCAAGTACAAAGCTTTGAAGCAGCGGGGTTGATCCGTCATCAGCTTGATGTTGTAAGCTCATCCCAAGCTGACGGGGCGCTGCGTTCGGCCAGAAGATGCTCGACCTCAGAGAGGCTGGCGCGATGTTGTGGCCGGCCGTCGATGGGGCTGGGTGGTGCTTGACGGAGCTGGACCCTGTCGAAGACCATCAGCTCGATTTCCACGTCGTCCAGCTCAATCACGACCACGGGCAGCATCCGGTAATCACCGCTGAACCACCTTATTTGCCGCTGTTCCTGAGCGAAGGCGATTTCGGCTTCGAGCAAGAAAAGAACCAGTGACTCGACGGCGTCCGCGAAAACATGCAGGGCGATGCGCGTATGGGCGCTGGCCGTTCCGTCGAGTACCGATCCCACCAGACGCGGCTGAAAGCCTTCCAGCAGTCGCATGGATCGGACGGCGATGCGGCGCAGTCTCTCGACGTTTTGCAGGTGGGTCGTTCCTCCATAGAGGGCCTGATAGCTGCGAAGCGCATCCTTCACTTCGATATTGCTGGGCAATGCGAGCCGTGCGCTGACGCCGATGCGCTCCGCGGCCTTTTTCTTGGCGGTGTGATAGTTGAGTTGGCCCTCAGTGGCCAGGATGCGCGCGGCTTCCGCTGCGACCTCCATACGCGCCTGCTTCATCTTCCTGATGTGGCGGGGCTCCGGACCGTCAGTAAATTTCGTACGGGTCTTCTTCGAGTGCGGCATCCGGGCTTTCTCCCTGGCCTGATTCGGGCATTGGTGGCAGTCTTCCCGCCTGGAATATTTCCATGATTGAATGTGGGTCCTCAAGTCGAGCCAGCAGGCCCGTGTCCGGATCGATCCGTGCGCGCGCCAAACCTTCGGGCGTTTCGGGCGGTTTGTCCTCGACGCCATCGAGCGCTACAGCCATGTACTCAATCCAGACGGGGAGTGCCGCTCGGCCACCCAGTTCCCGCCGGCCCAGCGGGTCATGATTGTCGAACCCGACCCAAACCGAAGTGACCAGCCGATCGTTGTAACCCGAGAACCAGGCGTCGCGTTGTTCATTCGTGGTTCCGGTCTTGCCTGCCAGGTCGTTGCGTCCCAGCGTCATTGCGCGCACACCCGTGCCCCTGCGCACCACGTCCATCATCATCGATCGCACCAGGTAGGCGTTTTGCGCTGTGATCACCGGTTTGGCATAGACCTTTTCGGAGTCGATCGGGCTCCTCGCAGAGCCAATCGCGGCGTCGAAGCCTGACCGTGTCTCATTGGACGTAATTTCCAGCGGCTTGAATTCCGGCTCGTCTTTTTCGAGCTCTGGCTCCGCTGTTGTTTCGATTGTCTCTTCAGCACAATCGTCGCAGGGTATCGAAGGCCAGGTTTCGTAGATGGTCTCCCCCGCCATGTCTTTGATTTTGCGAATGTATTGAGGCTCAACGAGGTAACCGCCATTGGCGAATACTGCGTAGCCCCGGGCCATCGACAAGGGCGTCAGCGAAGCAGTGCCGAGCGCCATGGTCAGGTTGGACGGCAGTTCGTCACGCTGGAAGCCGAAACGGGTGATGTAGTCCCGTGCATTATCGATTCCGATGCTGCGCAGGAGGCGTATCGACACCAGGTTGCGCGAATTGACCATGGCTTCCCGCAGCCGGGTTGGCCCATAGAACTTTTCGCTGAAATTCTGTGGCTTCCATGCCCGCTCCAGCTCGGAATCCTCGAACACAATCGGCGCGTCGTTGACAACGCTCGCCACCGTAAAGCCGTTTTCCAGTGCCGCGGAGTAAATGAATGGTTTGAAGCTGGAACCCGGTTGTCTGCGGCTCTGGATGACGCGGTTGAACTTGCTGCGGGCAAAATCGTAGCCCCCTACCAGCGCCTTGATGTCCCCACTCCCGGGATCCAGTGAAACCAGGGCGGCTTCGATTTCGGGCAGTTGGCCGAGCTGCCAGCGGCCGTCGTCATGCAGGCGCGCCCGGATGATATCGCCGGGCTGCATGATGTCCGCGACCGATCGCGGTTCCTTGCCCTTGCGGTCGCGATTGATCATGGGTGCCGCCCACTTCATGTCTTCCAGCGTGAGAGCAATCGTCTGTCCGTTACGCAGGAAGACGACCGCAAGGCTGTCTTCGACTTCGATGACCACTCCGGGCTCCAAACCCGAGATGGGGCGATAGGGTGAAAGGACATCCAGGAGGTCGGCCGGGCCTTGCCTGTCAGCCAGGTCGACGTGCGCCTCTGCACCGCGGAACCCGTGCCGCTGATCGTATTCCTCCAAACCGTTCGATATGGCCCGGTTTGCAGCCATCTGCAAGCGGCTGTCGATGGTCGTGATGACCTCATAACCGCCTTCGTAGGCACTCGTGCCCAGCAGTTCAAGCGCCTGGACGCGGACCATCTCCGCCACGTATGGTGCCGGTATTTCGGCGATCGCCCCGTGATAAAAGGCCCGGTCGGGTTCAGCGACAGCCTGCTCATGGCTCTCCTGATCGATGTATCCGAGTTCCAGCATCCGGCTGAGTACATAGTCGCGGCGTTCCACGGCCCGTTCTGGTGAAGCGATCGGGTTGATGCGGGAAGGGGCCTTGGGCAGCGCCGCGATCATTGAGCACTGCGCCAGGGACAATTGGCCTGGCGCTTTGCCGTAATAGACTTCGGCCGCGGCCCCCACGCCATAGGCACGGTATCCAAGGAAAATCTTGTTCATGTACAGTTCGAGAATCTGGTCCTTGGTCAGCTCGCGCTCGATGCGCAGGGCGAGAAAGATTTCCTTGATTTTTCGTGTGAAGGTCTTTTCCGACGTCAGAAAGAAGTTGCGTGCCAATTGCTGGGTGATGGTGCTGCCGCCGATGGACTTCTCGCCCGTTGTGAGCAGGGACCAGGCTGCGCGGGTGATGCCTTGATAATCGACCCCCGGATGTTCATAGAAGCGGGCATCTTCCCCGGCGATGAACGCGTTTTTGAGGCAGGCCGGAGTGTCTTCGATGGAAACGGGAATGCGCCGCTTTTCGCCAAAAATTCCGATCAACCGGCGATCTGCCGTGAAGACCCTCAGAGGCACCTGCAACTGAACATCACGCAGGGTTTCGACGTCGGGCAGGTCCCTGCCATAGACAAGCCATGCGATCCCGATTGCCGTTACGCCCAGCAGTGAAGAAAACAGCAAAGCGATAATCAACCAACGAAATAGTTTCTTCACGAGCAAATCCTGCTATGCTAATCTTTCGAAACGGATTTTATGATGTCGGAATCCAGGCCTTCACAGGAGGAGAACTTAGGGTACGATATTAAGTGGCAGGCATGGAAGCGGCCAATCCTACACCGGCGTGACTGATCACGCTCTGCATTCGCTTCCTCGTACTTTTCTGGCCCTGCCAAAACCATGTTTGACCGTCGTTGTTTTTAGGGGTTCAGGTAAAAAATTGCACGTTGACGTTGAGAAACGATTGGATATCTGTTAAAAACTAGTTCAGAAAGTGTCAATAAACCATTGTCGAGCAAAGGATTGAGGGCAATTTGAAACTCTTCGGCACTAAATCACCACCCGTAATGGGCTTGGACATCGGGTCTTCGAGCATACGCTTGTTGCAGCTTTCCCGGCATGGTTCATCCTATCGAATCGACCACTTTGCGATCGAGCCGTTACCACCCGGCGTCATCGTAGAAAAATCGGTTCAGGATGTTGAGGCCATCTCCGACGCCATCCAGTCGGCGGTCAGGAACTCCGGTTCCAGTACCCGCCACTGCGCCGTCGCCGTGTCAGGTTCCGCCGTATTCACGAAGACGATCAGCCTCCCTGCCAACCTGGCCGATGCAGATATCGAAAGCCAGGTGCAGATCGAGGCCAACCAGTACATCCCCTATCCGCTGGATGAGATCAGCCTGGACTTCGAAGTGCTCGGGCCCTCGCCGAGGAATGCGGACATGGTGGATATCCTGCTGGCGGCGAGCAAGAACGAGAACGTCGAGAGCCGGCAGGATGCACTCGAGTCACTCGGACTGAAAGCCAGGGTCGTGGATGTGGAGTCGTTCGCGATCGCCAACGCGTTTGAGTTGATTCGTGAGCGCGACGGTATTCGGAGCACTGAAACCATCGCGATTTTCGATATCGGCTTCGATCTGTCAACGCTGCTGATTCTTCGCAACGGGCGCGTCGTGTACACGCGTGACCACCCGTTTGGCGGCAATCAGCTGACCGAAGAGATCATGCGGCGCTACGACATGACCGCCGAGCAGGCGAGTTTCTTCATGCGCGGAGAGCCCGGGCCCGAGAACTTCGAGGACGAGGTGCTCGAACCGTTCATGCTCAATGTCGTTCACCAGATCAGCCGCGCGCTGCAGTTCTTCAGTTCCAGCGCGGAGTTTTCCAACATCAAGACGATCTACCTGTCGGGCACCATGGCCTCGATGAAGGGTCTGGCCGATGTGGTTGAGCAGGAGCTCGGCATGAAGACCTCCGTTGCCGATCCGATCGCGGGGCTCGAGTTATCGCCCTCGGT
>Ga0316195_10000568_pt1 | contig 15034 bp, 16 predicted proteins | sample Phised1_MG_FD_204937 | JGI IMG/M metagenome (GOLD analysis project Ga0316195, IMG submission 204937) | Coastal sediment microbial communities from Maine, United States - Phippsburg sediment 1 | ecosystem: Environmental > Aquatic > Marine > Coastal > Sediment | place: USA: Maine | collected... | reverse complement strand
AAGGCGAAGGTTTATACCCTGCCCCTTAACAATAAAATTATATATACTCCACCACCAGCATATGAAGTAAATATTCAGATGCAGGAATTATTAGATTGGATTAATCATGAAACTGAGATAAGTGATATACTAGTTGCTGGCATCGCTCAATTCCAATTGGTAGATATACACCCTTTCTTGGATGGCAATGGACGTTCTGCTCGTCTTCTTTCTACCCTCTGCTTATATAGACAGGGATATGATTTTAAAAAACTATTCACATTGAGTGAATATTATGACCGTAACAGAAAAAATTATTATGAAGCCATACAGAATGTAAGAAATAATAATATGGACATGACTGGCTGGCTAGAATATTTTGTAAAAGGTTTAGAAACCCAAATTGGAGAGTTACAGAATAAAAGTGCTGCTATTATAAAATATGAATCTCTAATACAAAATAATAAACTATCAAAACATCAAAATATAGCAATTGGATACATTATTGAAAATGGCTGGATTAACATCCAAAATTATGAAGACTTATGTCCCAGTGTCAATAAAAGAACATTACAGAGAGAATTAAAAGAGCTAATAGAAGAAAATATACTGCATGTTGAAGGTGCTACTAATAATAGGGTATATAAATTGAAACTTAAAAACTTATGACAAACTTATGACAGAACTTGTGACAAATAACAGAATATTATGCGTCCAATAACTACCCACTATGCAAAAGACTGCGTCCAATACGTTATGTCCTATTTTTACACGCTTACGGACTGCTCCCCATGTTAGATGACGGTGATATATTGCTTGTTACCGAACTCAGCCGACTCGGAAGGAGTACCGCAGAGGTGATTACCATAGTGAACTCTTTGGCGAAGCGTAATATTCGCGTTATCGTTTTGAAACAAAACTTAGATATCAGCCAACAAGACATAAATTCAAAGGTTACATTGACACTTTTTTCATTGTTTTCTGAGTTAGAACGAGACTTAATAAGCCTTAGAACAAAAGAAGCCTTAGCTTCCAAGAAAAGACAAGGACAAATTTTAGGAAAACCAAAAGGAACAATTCAAAAAAGTAAATTTGATAAGCATGCAGAAAAAATTAAAGAATTATTGGACTACGGCCTTTCAGTTCGTAAAATTTCTAGTGTGCTTGAGTATACTAACCATATTGCACTTAATACTTATATCAACAAGAGAAACTTAAAGAAAAAATTACAAACCACTTAACAAACACTTTGTCGGAAATTTGGAGGGTTTGTGGCTAGAAGGCCTATCTAAAGCTTCTTTCAGCATTTTCTTATATTCATCCCTTTCTGCAGCAATAGCATCTCTTTCAGCTATTGCCTTGAATTTGAGTTTTTTCTCATGCCATAATTTGTTGGATTTAGTGCTTTGTTCTTCACCGGTAGAAGTAGGTTCCGTTTTTTCTTCTTGAGCTTCTGCTTCTTCCGTAGTAGTCTTGCTTTTAGCATCGGAGTCTTTTAGGTTTGTCCTTTTGGTTTCAGGATTGTCCTCTAGTGCCTGCTCCGATGCATCACTATCAGCTTGTTCAAGTTCACTGATTTTCTCCATAGCGGCTTCTATTTCATCAAGACCACTGTTTGGAAGATGAGACTCCTCTATATTTTCAGGTAATATTTCTTGTGTATCCATTATAACCTCTACTTATTTAGATATTTTTGGTATTTCTATAGCAGGATTTGTAATAACCGCCTCAATCATGTCTTCTTTTAAAAATACATAGACATCATCGCCTCTGTGTATTTTTATGCCTGAATATGGTGAAAAAATAACGCAGTCCCCCACCTTACACCATGGACCAGTCTCGCTATATCTATCACTGTCATAAACTCCCTTAGCTACTTTAAGTACAAATCCCTGACAGCTTTGATATTTTTGCTCTTTGCGATAACTATCAGGCGTGATTAAACCACTTTTGCGCTTTTCTGGCTCAACATATAAATGCACTAGTACATTCCATCCTTGAGGATGAATATTTTCTACCTTTGCAAGCTCAGTATCAAAACTAAACTCTTCTAAATCTATTCCACTATTTTCTTGATTCTGCATCGTCATACCTTTTAAAAACCTCTCTTAAAATATCAATTGCAGTTAATAACCCTTGAGCCTTACCTACTAGAAACTTATATGTTGCATAATCAGATATCTGACCTTGCACAATAAGCCTTTCTAGTTTGCTCTGCTCTGCCTTTAAATCTTGTAATAATCTCTCAAATAACATTATTTATCCTATTGTTCATTACGTACCTTTATGGGATTAGACCCTACTTACATCTTCTTTGCATTGATGGTTTATCAGTTTTAACTTTGCCACCAGCAGCGTATTTCTTACAGCTACCACCATGCTTGTAGTGCTGTTTGCCTTTATTGATTTGAGTATCTTTTTCTAAACTTCTAATTTTTTTATTCATAATTTCCTCTAACTATTTTGTGATTTTTCAAGTTCAGTCTCAGACTTTAACTGAGCTATATCTTCATTGGACTCAATCTTAGCTTTTTCTTTTTCAAAATCTAATTGAGCCTTGAATATATCTGTCTCAGTCTTAAGTTTTGCTATACGTTCCTTAGATTCAGTTTCAGCTTCTTTTTGCTGTATATCTGCTAGGACTAATTGGTTCGGGTCTATAGTCTCTTGTGTAGTAGAATTTGCTATACCCGATTCTTCTAGACCTTTGGCAACAGCTAGCGCTATAGCATTCTGAATATCCGGGTTCTGTATTTCTTCTAGAGAAGGTAATTCTTGCCCGATAATTTGCTGCATTTGTACTAGATATTCATAAGCTTCATGCTCTCTAATATGAGCCATTATTGGTGCTTCTAATTCTGGGTGCTCTGCAGCAAATGCTGCATGCACCATTTTATGAGCAGCATGGTCTTGCCAAATAGCCGCTTTTACTGGACTATCTGATAATATGTTTATATTCTCACTTACTGGATCCAGTGGTGGTATTTCTGATTCTTCTGTAGGGCGCGGAAGGATTGCATCTATTTCCTCTGCAGATAATCCTTGAGCCTCATAATTAATACGCAGTACTTCTCGCATATTATGTAGCTCCGGTGCTTGCTCTGCAGTTCTTAGCATTTCCTGAGCTTTTATAATCTTTTGAATAGTTGAATTTACTGATGGGTCTGAGACCGGTATTATTTTGACTTCATCGATAAAATCTTCTGCTGCAATAGATTGTCTATTTTCACCAAAGCTAAACTCTTCATATTCCAAAGTTTGCCTAAACAGCTTATCTATTAACTGTAGTTCTTGACTTAAGGATTTATGAATAGAGCGAAGTACCGCTGACTGAATACGATTATTGGTTTCGAGTGCAGCCAGCATTGTACCAGTTGGTATATCTTCTTTAGAATCTAGCATGCCAAGCTCTGAGGTAGAGCCAAGCTCTCTGCACTGATCAACGATTTCAAGTCGCAGTTCTCGCAAAACTTGTGATGGCTCTGAATATGGTAGCGGCATAAATGCTTCTGCTAAAGGTTCGCCTCCAGTATCAACCTCTACAAACTGACCAGGTCCTACTACTATGTCATTATTTTGTTGCTTTATACCTTTCTTACGCAAGCCTCCAGGCAAGTTCTTAAATGAGCCTGCATCTACAAGCTGGCGTAGTAATTTAGTAAGAGTAATAGCATTTGAGCCGAGTAGATGAGCAAGGCCAATACCGTATACGCCAAAACCTGGCAGATAATTATACTGAACAAAATAATTAGTGCGTTTTTTATCCTGATCATCTTCCTCCCAGTTACGCCTAATAGCTAGTATTTCTTTTGATATTTTATCTATAGTTACTACGTAAGGGAGCGGAATAGCATCCTCTGATTCTATAAAATCAGTATCAGCAAAATCTTCTAGATTAAGGTATGTATGTATCTCATAGATATCAAACAAAGATTTATGGCTATAGGCATTTAAATCTATGCCATCTTTTTGCTTATCTTCACCCTCATCATCTTCATCATTTACATCAAGACCTTTTAAGTAGGGAAGTTCGCAGTCTCTGTATATGCCACTTTGTTGTTTGAGGATGATTTCTCTTTTTGATAGGTGTAGTATATGCGTCAGACGCTCTGATTCGAGTATGGAAGTACAATCACCATCAATAACAAAATCCTCGGGCATAATAAATCTGCTTGAAGGTTGGTTATTGATTTTGTCGTAATATACTTTTTTAAAGCCACTACCATACAAACCTAAATAAAGCAGGAAACGTTCAAAGTCTGAGTAATAAGCATGGTCTTTAACTGTTAGGAAGTAATTCAGCCAATCTCTATTTAGTTCGGCCTTTTTCTCTAGTTCCTCATTTGCCTCGCCACTTATCTTAAATCCAGCCACTCCATCTTCAGGAAGTAGCTCGGCTCTTGTTGTTGCATAGAATCTAATAAGAGCAGTAGAAAGAGTTGTATCAAATGTTCTTGTGCTTTGTGAAAATGGCTTATCTTTTAAATCTTCTAAAGAAAAACCCAGATAATGTTTTACTCTGTTGACACTATCAAGCCAGTCTCTCCTTGCTTCAATGTCTTCATCTATCTGCTCTAATAAATAAGTGCTAAGTTTGTTCCTAGAACTCTCAGATAACTCTTCTGCTAAATTAGCATAAAAATTATCGTTACTAATTTGCTCCTCATTATCAGACCCTATCTCATATATAGTGGAGCCATCTTCTAATTCTTCGACAGGAGTTATATTCTCTGTTAAAATTTCCATGTAAGTAAATATTCTTATTCACTATTATACCACAGGTAAAAAATGACGAAAAAAGCAGAAAAATTAGACTTAGATAACTTGATGAATACTATTAATCAATCATCAGAGTTCTTTGTTATTGCGAAAGAAGCTGGGTATCTTGTTGTTGGTACTGTTATTAAGTTGCAAGTCCACATTGAGAATTCAAATAATCTCTTCCAGCCTTTTGGTAAAAACGTTGCCAAACACTTGCCTATCTACTTCCCGGTAATTATTGATATGCAACAAGCTAAATCCTCAGATATAGTCTACGGGTTTAATGAGTTTGAAATTTCATTGCTGCATCTAAATAAAAAACAAATAAAACTAGATGCTCTTAATATTGAGGTTATCTTGCAGCAATATATCAATGAGAATTTTAGGAGGTAATAATTTTAAGTGGCGGTAAAAGTACCAATTCTTACTCAATATCTATTTATTGATAAGTCTAATCCAAGACCCTAATTCCTGCACTCTTCCGCAAACTACTAGTTGTGAACATTATACCACTCTGCTTTTTTTGGCAAAAAAAGAACATTTTATATATGTATCAAGGGATTCAAGGGCTTAACTCCTTCTAAAAAGTAAGTTGTTAAATGTTGATTAAAAAAATAAGTCAGTGCTTAACTATAAGTAGCCCTTGTCTGTATAGATTATTTTTACTAAGGTGAAATATGTATTAAATTAAACTGTTATTATATTATGAATGATTCTATCGGTTCTGCTAATATTCAAACTAAACTTACTCGAAAACAAAAAGAAGCTGTCGGACTGTTATCTGTAGGCACTTTTCTTGAGTATTTTGATTTGATGCTATATGTACATATGGCAGTACTTCTTAATGAGTTATTTTTTCCAAAAACTGATCCATTTACTACATCACTGTTATCTGCGTTCTCTTTTTGTTCAATTTTTGTCTTTCGCCCTTTGGGAGCAATAATTTTTGGCTATATTGGTGATAATATTGGACGAAAAGCAACAATAGTAATAACAACTTTCTTTATGTCAATATCTTGTATTATTTTAGCCAATCTTCCCACTTATGCCGAAATAGGTATAGCAGCTACTTGGATAATAACCATGTGTCGTCTTTTTCAAGGAATGTCTTCAATGGGAGAAATCGTGGGAGCAGAGATATATCTAACAGAAATTCTAAAACCACCAATACAATATCCTATTGTAATGATCATTGCTATTGCTTCTATTTTAGGTGGTACTTTTGCATTATCTATAGCAGCATTATCTACCAGCTTTGGATTTAATTGGAGAATAGCATTTTGGGTCGGTGCAGGTATTGCATTAATTGGAGCCGTTGCTAGAACGACATTGAGGGAAACTATAGATTTTGCAGACGCAAAACGAAAAATAAAATTATCTTTAGAAGAAAATAAAATCGCTATAAGTATTCTAAAAGATGATCCTATCTACAAAGAAAAAGCTAAAAAACTTACCCTTCTTTCTCTCTTCTTTATCCAATGTGGTTGGCCAATATGTTTTTATTTTACATATATCCATTGTGGTAATATTTTACGAAATAAATTTGAATATGCTTCTGAGCAAGTTATTCATCAGAATTTCTTAGTATCCATGATTGCTTTAACGGGATACATAATAATAACTTTTCTGTGTTATAAGATACATCCTTTAAAAATACTTAAATTCAAAGTATCACTATTTATTCCTTTTTCGTTACTTACTCCTTATCTGTTAAATAATATTACTAGTCCTTCACAATTATTTGCTATTCAAGCGTTTTTTGTGTTATTCGTTCTTAGTACCAATCCTGCTACGCCAGTATTATATACTCATATTCCAGTTTTTAAACGTTTTACTTATGGTAGCCTTATATATGCTATATCAAGGGCTATGATGTATATCATTACCTCTTTTGGAATTGTTTACCTAACAAAATATTTAGGTAATTGGGGCATTATCTTAATACTCTTACCTATGTCTATTTGTTTTACTCTAGGAATATTACATTTTACTAAATTAGAGAAAGAATCGGGGTGCTATTATTAAAGGAAAATGGCAACTCTGCAGGTGCTTTCTTTCGCTCCTTGGATGTATAATATAAGCATCTATTAATTATTTCCTCTTCTATTTTTGATAAGCCAAGATGCATTATAATACTTAAAAAATTGCTCAAAGTTTGATGTGTTATCTTTTTAATTTTTTCGGGTGATTTAGCTTCTATAGTCTGCATATTATGAAGCCGATCAATGATTTTTACCAACAAAACTTCCTTATCCCCTTTAGCATAGGCATTATCCAATATATCCTTAACACTTAGCTTAGTCCCATCTGGCCTATCACGAGTTAGCCTATCAACCATTTCGGCTATTCTCCATCCAAACTCGTCAACAATCATTCCGACAGTAACTTCAGTGTCTTCAACTATGTCATGTAAAATACTAGTAACAATAACATCAGTTTTTATAGAATATTCGCTAATCATATAAGCAACTTCTAAAGGATGAGTATAAAACGGCTCACCGCTTTTTCTAAATTGACCATCATGATATTTCTTAGCCCAATAAATAGCTGTATTTATTAGCTCAAAATCAAGCTTATTTTGTTTATCAAATTCCTTGAGTCTATTAATTAATCTGATAGAGTACTCACAACTTTTTAAATAGTCCATATATATACGTTGTAAAACTTATTTTAAGTAAATATTAACCTATATTTTTTATTATAAATCAATAAAAACAAAAATATGAATAGTGATTTTGTTAGGTCAATACTTTTAGAATTTTCAAAGATTGGCCCGGTCGAATATAAATTATGAATGATCGTGTTGAGATTTACAAGGATAATATAATAATTGCCCGTGTGGAAGATGATTATTTGTATACTATAAATGATAAAAATCAATTAACACGTACTATCCATGCACACAAAAAACTGTGTAAAAAAGCTACTGACCAAATTTTATTTGCGTATAATTCGGCTTTGGCCAATTGATTATGTATACTAAAATTCAAATCTGCAATAGGTTTCCCTTTTTGTATTTTAACAATTTCAACTAATAAACTATCTTGCCTTCAGTATCATTAGGAGGCTGTGGTCGCTCATCTCTAGGATTCAGTATAAGATGCCCATCTCTTAATTTGAGCAAGACTTGTGTCATCGTATCCACTAAATCCCTTGAGGAACTATTAGGAAACGTAGCTACTTCTTGCAAAAACTCATCAGAAAAAGGCATAAGCCTTTCATATTTTGGACCTTGTGCTCTAAGCCATACTCTACCACCCTCAATTATAGGTGTAGTTAGCCTGACTCTTTGTATTTTATCGCCATATTTAGTTGGGTTAAATGCTATAGCTTTAATACCACCTTTATATAAATCTTGTATTAGCGGATCTCCTGAAGCTTTGGCTTCAACTAAACACATATCAATTTTTCTGCCCTTAAAATCTGGATTATGTTCTTTGCCATTATCTCGGTAGTCAAAAAATAAGCGTTTGGCCATTTCTCTAAGTTCTGGGTATTCAACACGGCCTCGCCACGAAGAGAGTAATATCAAATTCTCTATGTAATTATGATCATAAAATACTCCCCAAGTAGTACATGCTGAATATGCGGACATCTCATTAGCAGTAAGAGCAGTATCCCAGCTTTGCACAATGAATTGTATTTCAGGTGGCTGATCATGTTTCCACCATTTAAACCAAGATTTCTGGATTATTCCTCCTTCTTCTGGTGCTGGTCTTTGCTGGTACTGGCCAGCATAACCATAGGAGCCCAATCTATGCTTATATTGATTGATTTCTGCGAGAGAAAATCTTTGCTCACATAGTAATTCACCTTCTTCTTCCCTTGGGTCTTGCCAGACTTTGCCATTAGTTGATGGGAGTATTATAGTTTGTGCTTTTCTAGCCTCTTCATACTCCATAGGCAGTACAAGCTTGACCCATTCGTCATTTAGGTCATTATCTATAATATGACCAGTAATATCTTCCTCATGTAATCTCTGCTGGATAATAATTTGTACGTCATTCTTAGGGTTATTGAGCCGAGTTGACCATACACTATCTAGCCATTCAATTGTGGCCTTGCGTTTGACTTCGCTTTCCCCATCTTGGACATTATTTCCATCATCAACAATTAAGAAGTTACCACCTTTACCAGTTGCACTTGCGCCAAAGGATGTAGCTATGCGGCTGCCCTTTTTATTATTATCGAAGAAGCCTTTAGCTTTCTGGTCTTTGGACAATTGGTACAAATTACCAAAACGTTCCTGATACCAGTTACTCTCTATCAATCTTCTACATTTTAAAGAATGTTCTATTGAGAGTGAACCAGCATAGGAGGAATAAAGGAATTTCTCTTCTGGATTATGCAGCCATACCCAAGCAGGAAACATTACAGATACTATTGTGCTTTTACTGGTTCTTGGAGGTATATTGATTAGGAGTTTCTTTATGTCCCTGCGGTAACAAGCTTCTAAATGCTCAGCTATTGCCTGTATATGCCAGCTATCTACAAAACTGACTCCGCCTTCAATTGCAGGCCATGCTTGCTTGATGAATTCATGGAATGAGTGTTTGGTGTTAACTTTAGATATAAGTAGCTCTATATTGGGAATAGATAAAGCTAAATCATTTATTGCTGAATCTGCTTTTTTATCTAACATCAAAAAACCCTTAATGAAACTTCTTTAGAGTTTCTGCTAACCTAGCTCGTTTTGCTGTTAGTTTATTTTTAGAATGGGCGGCTTGTTCTAGCTTGCTTTCTGGAATATCTTTGCCTAACTTTACTTTCAGAGTTTTACGCAATGCGTTAGGCTTTTTTATTGCAGATTCTATCCAGTTCTTTTTAGATCTACTCATAATCATTTAATATCAGTTTATTATTGATACTTGTATTATAGCATAAATTTAATATTGACCTCCTTAACAACTAGTAGAGCTGATTTATGAGAGATTGTAGAGATAGGAGATTGAGTGAGAATTTTTGGTTGATTTTAAAAATTGAGAATTATGGTGTATAATGGATGTATACAGAGAGCAATCCTTGGCTTGTTTTCTGCTACTGCGTGGATTTCACTAAAACTAGCCAAGGATTGCATAGTGACTCAAAATACCAGTTATTGGTTAAAGAATTATTAAAAATCTATATTATAACAAAAAATATTATTAGATTTGATTTGGTTCAATTTGAATCACAGGTGTCAAAAGCAAAAACTTGAGTTTAAATTCAAAATTCATGAATAGCTTTTTCTAGGCGTTTGAGCATCTGTGATGGATAAATTAAACGTTAGATATATTTTTTTGATTATTTTCTGCTCTTATTTTTTCTTCTTCATCTAAAAGAAACTCAAAAAAATCAGTAAAACTTGGGGTGCAGTCCGTGAGCGTGCGAAAATAGGACATAGAGTATTGGACGCCGTAAAAAGTAGTTTTTAGATCACAAATTAGCAAGATATTACTTTATAGAAAACTGCCCAAATAAATATGCGTCCAAGTATAATTGGATGTATTATAAGTTAAAAAACTATTGTATTGGATGCATTAATATACTATGCTAAGGTATATAACAATTGTACGCCCTATACATACAGAATGATAATGATTAAATATTTAGATTTATTTTCAAAACATCTTATCTTAAAAGATTTATCAGATAGGACTGTTAAGAATTATCTGGGTGATATTGTCCATTTTTACAAATGGCTTATAAATTTATATGATAAAGAAAAGGATATAACTTTGATTAATCAAGGTGATATAAAAGCTTATAGACAAGAATTGTTAGTTATAAAGCGTCAAAAGGCTACCTCTGTTAATAGACGTTTGCAATCACTAAAAAATTTCTTCAAGTATTTACACTCACTGTCATATATTAAAAATGATCCATCAAAGAACATAAAATTTGCAAAGAAAATTAAAATGACCAAGCCTCAATCTTTAAATAGAAAGGAAGTTCATTTAATATTAAATGCAGCAAAAGAATCTAAACACGGCTTAGCATGTAGAAATTATGCTTTAGTTCAGCTAATGTTACAAACTGGTCTTAGAATAAGTGAAGTATCTAGATTACAGATGAGAGATATAAAAATAAATGAACGCTCAGGGTTTTTAAGAGTTATAGACAGTAAAGGCATAAAGGAACGTGAAATACCTATTAATTCCAGTGCTAGAGTTGCATTAAGAGAATATTTTCAAGAAAGATCTGAGTATAAAGAGAATACCCCAGTATTTATCAGTAAGCGTGGTGATGTTGTAAATATTCGTTCGCTGCAATTAGCTATTTACACGATATGCAAAAGGGCTGGTATTGATAGAATTAATTGTAGTTCACATACTTTTAGGCATACATTTGCTAGTAATTATCTAAAAGCTAATCCTAATCAGTTAACAGAATTAGCATCACTGATGGGACATGATTCTGTTAATACTACGGCTATATATACGAAACCATCTAAAAATGACCTAGAGATGTCTGTAGAAAAAACGGAAACTAATATTTACGGTTGAAAAATTAATGTTGAAGCAAATAGCAAGTAATCAGTTGCAAAATCAAACTATCCAAGAAGTTAACGATGAAGATATGCTAACAAAATGGACACTTACAGATGAAGAAATTGATTTTGTAAGAGATTCGTGCAGGGGAGATGATCTCTATACACTTTGTTTTGCTATTCAAATGTGTAGTTTAAGGAATAATGGAATATTTGTTAATGATTACACGAATGTTGGGTATAAAATATTACAATATCTATCAAGACAATTTGAACTTAATTATATTGACTCATTGGATAACAGAATTCATCCTAAAAGGGAGTATAGATATCGTAAAAAGATCAAGGAGCACCTAAACTATAAGGAATTTAATTTAGACTCTTACATTCTTCTAAAAGAGTTGATTAGTAGTAAGCTTAGATCAAAACTATATGCACAAAATAGTTTATTCAAAGAGGCAGAAGAATTTTTATTAAAAGAAAAAATATTACTACCAAGTAAAAAAAGTTTAGGTAGGAAAGTAGCTACCATAAAACAATCTGTATTGTCAGATATTTATAAGGAAATAAGCAATTTTTTTTCTGATAAACATCTTAGAAAATTTGATAAATTATTACAAACAACTGGTAAGGGATTATTTTCATCTCTTATGCAATTTAAATCATCTCCACCAGAAGCAACATCTAAGGTTATCAATGATTACTTAGATAAATTATCAATATTATTAAAGTTGAAGATGCATAAAGTAAGTTTTGCATCTATTGATGCAGAACTAATCAGATCAATTGCAAATATAGTATATACATATGATTCGGATTCACTAAAGAAAATTTCCCCTTCATCAAAGCGCCATGCTTATATAATTTGTTTTTTAAGCGAAGGGTATAAATCAATCATTGATCACATCTTAGATTTAAATAATCAGATATTGGCCACAAAGAGCAGAATATCAAAGAACAGCCTAGAAAATAAATTGCAACATTCTTGGAAAGGGTCTAACAAGAGTATTGATATATTAATTAATGCAGTTCAACACCTGATAGGATATGTATCCCCTGATAAAATAACTTTAAAACAATATCAAGAAACTATAGATATGGTATCTCTAGAAGAAGCAACAAACAGTTGTATAGAATCCCAGTTACTAGAAAAACACGGTCATTATAAAGAATTATCTTCCAGATATAACTCTTTAAGAGAATATACAAAACGCTTTTATCAATTGAATTTTAAAGCTGCCAAGGGTTCAGAAGATTTGATAAAATCAATAAAACTACTACGGCAGTTAAACAAAGGCAATATATCTAAAATCCCCAATGATGCACCAGTAAGTTTTGTTTTTAACAACTGGAAAGATTTATTGCAAAATGATCAAGGTCAAATACAACAAAAACCTTGGGAAATATCATTATACTTCGCCGTTAAAAAAGCCCTAGCTAGTGGTGATATCTACGTAGAACACTCACGTCACTATCGTGATTTTTGGAGTACTATTTATAGTGAGACTGAGTGGAAGGAAAATAGAAAAGAATCATATAAAGAATTGAGATTGCCAAATAATTTTCAGAATATTTTAAAACAGCTTAAAGCGGAGCATAAAAAATATTTTGAGCAGGCAACAAATAGTTTTAATGATACTAGTTTTGCCTATATTGGTTCAAATGGTAAGTTAAAGTTAAGACAAGATGATGCCCTACCAATTCATAATGAGGTAAAAAGACTTAGACAGTTATTAGAATCTAGAATGCCTGTAATTAGAATAGAAGATTTATTATATGAAACAGACCAAGAAATCAATTTTTCACAACATTTACAGTCATTATCAGGATATGAAGAAAAAGAGTCTCCTGACAAAAACTTGTTATATGCAACATTACTAGCTCACGGAACTAATATTGGCTTATATGGGATGTTCAATAGTACCAAAGATATGGAGATAGAGCCTCTTAGGACTGTATCACGTTGGTATGTGCATAAGGAATCTCTACAAAATACTAATAATTATATAGTAAATCAACATAATAAACATGATCTTAGTAAAGTATGGGGAGATGGAAAATTCTCTAGTTCTGATGGACAACGTTATAGGATAAGAAGTAGTTCTATTTTAGCATCATTTTATCCAAGATATTATGGTTATTACAATAAGGCGGTATCAATATATACGCATATCTCAGATCAACATAGTGTATTTTCTTCACAAGTAATTTCATGCTCTGTTAGAGAAGCAACATATGTTTTAACTGGTTTATTATCGCATGGTAGTGACTTACAAATAGATACTCATACTACAGATACTCATGGATTTACAGAGCTTGTTTTTGCTCTGTGCTACTTACTTGGCTTTTCATTTTGTCCGCGTATAAAAGGAATAAAATATCAGCAACTATATAAATTTGATAAAAGTATAAAATACGGTCAAAATAAAGATTTCTTTAGTGGATATACTGATTTTATTCTTGTAGCCGAGCAATGGGATCAAATAGTAAGGGTACTTGGATCACTTAAAAATGGAGTTGCACCAGCTCATGTAATTGTCCAAAAACTAGCCAGTAGAAGTAGTACAGATAGACTAACTAAAGCTCTAATAACCTTAGGCAGATGTATAAAAACTATTTATATATTACGTTATATATCAGATGAAACATTGAGATATCAAATTCATCTACAACTTAATCGTGGAGAATCTCGCCATCAATTAGCCCAACATATCTTTTTTGCAAACCAAGGCATTTTTAAAACAAAAGAATATGAAGAAATTATGAATAAAGCAAGTTGTTTAAGTATATTATCAAATCTGATTTTATACTGGAACACTAAGATATTACATAAAATAATTCAAGATTTAGAGTTGGAAGGATATGTAGTAAATAGACAGGATTTAGCTAAGGTATCACCTTTAATGTTCAAACATATATTGATGCATGGTACGTACAATTTTAAAAGAGCTCATCAATGACCTATAAACCTAAATTTACCATAACCAATAGTATCACAACTTCACTTGCTAAAATAGAAAGATCGCGTGGTTTCTTTGATGCTATTAATTTATCAGAAGAATTACTAGTAACCATGCAAAACCAAGCCTTGTTATTAGAAGCTCACCACACTACACATATAGAAGGTACAGAGCTAACATTAGATCAATCGAGACAAATTTTATCAGGAAAAAAGTCATAGAGGCAAATAGAGAGGATGTTCAAGAAATCAACCTACCCCCTACTGAAAGTAGTGGGTATGAATTTGGCGTAAACGCATGCCTACAAAAACTGAAGTTTAGTCATCTGACTCAAAAGCATCTGAATCCTTTGCATCCCACACCTTAACTGTATCCGGCTCATCATCCTGATTCTCTATATACGCCTTAATCTGTTCTTCTGTTACAGAACCTACTGTTGAACAAAAATATCCTCGTGACCACAAATGTCTTCCCCAATGCGTTTTTCCTAGTATTCTCCTATAATCTCTCTGTAATCTATAAGAACTCTTGCCTTTTAGATATTGCATTATCTTAGAAGGGGAGTAGTAACTTGGGGCGCTGATTAGAACATGTATATGATTAGCTCTCACATTGCCGCTAATTATTGTAAGACCTTTTTCTTTGGCTATCTCATGCACTATTCTTTTTGCGCCTAGGGATACTTCTCCTCGCAGTACTGGGTATCCGTATTTTGTTTTCCATACACAATGATATTTTAAATCTAATGTTGTATGCGCTCCTTTTCTGTATCTTTGCTTTTCCATATTGCTATTATACTAGCTTATTAGCTAAAGACAATTCCGCCTGGAAGGCGAAGGTTTATACCCTGCCCCTTAACAATAAA
>Ga0316195_10000567_pt1 | contig 15035 bp, 9 predicted proteins | sample Phised1_MG_FD_204937 | JGI IMG/M metagenome (GOLD analysis project Ga0316195, IMG submission 204937) | Coastal sediment microbial communities from Maine, United States - Phippsburg sediment 1 | ecosystem: Environmental > Aquatic > Marine > Coastal > Sediment | place: USA: Maine | collected... | reverse complement strand
GCCGGGGAGGTGGGCCAGACGGAGATGTTGCCCACGTGGAAGTCGGGTTCGTCGGGCAGACGGATGGCGAAGTCGAACGCGCGGGCGTCATTCCATGCCGACGCCGAGTCACGGATGAATCGATGAGCGACCGAGCGGTTGTAGCCGATCGCCCATGGGAGCCACTCCTCGAGTTCCGGCAGTGAGGCTTGGACGGCATCGTGCATCGGACCCACATCGCGACGACGAAACGGGCGAATGATGAACCGCGGCGTATGCCGCGGTCGGCTGTGGAGATGCTGCGCCATCGAGTGCAGACTACCGACGTATGCTCTCGTGATGGAAGTATGGGATCGACTCGAGCGACTTTCGCCGGTGGCATCGCCACCGGAGGCACGCTACGCCGTGCTTGTTCCCCTGTACGAGGATGCAGAAGGAACGAACCGGATTATCTTCACGCGACGTCCCGAGCACATGCGGACCCACCCTGGAGATGTTGTGTTCCCCGGGGGTGGTCGGGAGGATGACGAAGACGCCGTCGCTACCGCGAAACGAGAGGCATGGGAAGAAATAGGGCTTCCGTCGGAGAATGTCGTCGAGATCCTCGGCGGGCTCACGCCGGTGTCGACTCGCGATCGCACACGACTCATCGTTCCGGTCGTGGCCAGGGTCGATCGACCGGATGAACTGATCGCGGATCCCGCCGAGGTTCACAGCATCATCGAGCCACCGGTCGATCACCTGCTCGATGAGGCCCGATGGGTCACCCAGGAGTGGCACGGTCACGAACTGTGGTTCTACGAATTCGAGGAGGGGACGTTATGGGGCGCCACGGCCTTCATGGTGAGAGAGTTGTTGGAGTACTTGAGATGACAGGCTCCAGGTGATAGGAAGAAGCGAACAGCCAACAGCCAACAGCGAACAGCGAACAGCCGGGAAGCCTGAGCTCAGGGGGTCGGGCTGTCTGCTGTCTGCTGTCTGCTACTCCTCGAACGGAGACAGTAACTGATGCCGGAATCGTTGAAATCACCCTCTTATCACATGTCTACCGACGACTTCCGTCGGTACGGGCACGAGGTGATCGACTGGATCGCCGACTATCTGGAGTCGGTCGGTGATCGGCCGATCGTGTCGGAGGCCAAGCCGGGGGAGATACGGGCGATGGTGCCCGGTGTCGCTCCCGAGCAGCCCGAGCCGTTCGATGCGATTCTGCAGGATCTCGACGAGATCGTCATGCCGGGCATCACCCACTGGCAGTCGCCGGGATGGTTCGCATACTTCCCGGCCAACACGTCGCCGCCGTCGATTCTCGGGGAACTTGTTGCCGCGGGTCTCGGAGTTCAGGGAATGCTGTGGTCAACGAGTCCGGCGGCAACTGAGATCGAGGAGGTCGTCGTCGATTGGCTGGTCGACCTACTCGGACTCCCGGAGTCGTGGAAGACAACCGGCCCCGGTGGGGGTGTCATCCAGATGAGCGCGTCCGACTCCACGCACACAGCTCTCGTCGTCGCAAGGGAGCGTGCGGTCGGGGAGACCGGGAAGATGGTCGTCTACGCCTCAGAGCAGGCGCACTCGTCGGTCGAGAAGGGAGCGAGGGTCGCCGGGTACGGCCACGTGCGTCTCGTCCCGGTCGACGATCGATATGCGATGCGTGCCGATGCATTCGAGGCAGCGATAGAGACCGATATCGCGGCTGGTCTGATTCCGGTCGCCGTCGTCTCAGCCGTGGGCACGACGGGAACGACAGCCGTTGACCCCGTCCGAGCGATCGGAGAGATCGCCCGGTTCCACGGTCTCTGGCACCACGTGGACGCTGCATACGCAGGAACCGCAATGACATGCCCTGAGTTCCGTCACTATCAGGACGGACTCGAACTCGCGGACTCCTACACGTTCAACCCGCACAAGTGGATGTTCACGAATTTCGATTGCTCGCTCTTCTACGTTGCCGATCGCATGCCGCTCATCGGTGCACTGAGCATCTTGCCTCCGTACCTTCGGAACGAAGCATCGCAGTCGGGAGAGGTCATCGACTACCGCGATTGGCATGTCCCACTCGGTCGGCGGTTCCGTGCTCTCAAGCTCTGGTTCGTTCTCCGTTCCTACGGTGCCGAGGGGATCCGGCACCATGTCCGTGAGCACGTTGCCCTAGCCGCCACGTTGGCCGAGCGAGTCGAGGGCCATCGTTCCCTGGAGCTGATCGCGCCCACGCCGTTCGGACTCGTGTCGTTCCGCCATACCGACGGGGATGAGGCGACCGACGCTCTGGCCGACGAAATCAACGCATCCGGGTGGGCATATGTGACCCCGTCATCGATCGACGACCGAAGGTTCATCCGAGTCTCGATAGGTCAGACGAATACCACAGCCGAGCATGTGGACCGGCTCTGGGAGCTGATTCGAGAAGGAGCGGAGTAGCGGAGTAGATCAGTAGATCAGTACTGCTCTACTTGCTACTGATCTACTGATCTACTCTTCGGTCCATGGAACCGCTCATCACACCCGCCGAATCGAATCGTCTCGACATGGCGTCTGACGATCCGCCTGCGCTGCTCATGGAGCGGGCCGGTCTTGGGGTGGCGTTGACCGCGGTCGAGATGGGAATCGGATACGGGGATCGAGTGATTGTTCTGGCCGGTCGGGGGAGCAACGGCGGAGACGGCTACGTGGCCGCGAAACACCTCTCCCGGCGCGGGGTTCAGGTGACGATTCAATCGCTCGGATATCCGAGAGGGGACGGTTCTCCGGCGCGGGCGGCGGCTATTGCCGCAGTACGTGCAGGCGTTCGCGTTGAGGTGCTGGGCCGGCCGAAGTCGGCCGACCTGATTATCGACGCCATCTTCGGCGTTGGCTTCCGGGGTTCGTTGCCGGAGGTTGTCGTTCCGTGGACACGTCTCGACGTTCCTGTGCTCGCCGTCGATGTTCCTTCGGGGCTCGATGCCACCACCGGAGTCGTCGAGACTTCAGCGTTCTACGCCGATGTGACGGTCACCTTCCAGGCAGCAAAGACCGGCCACCTGCTCGGCGAGGGACCGGAGCGGAGCGGAGAGTTGTTCGTCGTGGACATCGGGCTTGATGAGCCTCGTCCGGAGTTGATGCTTTGCGAGGAGCTCGACGCTCCCACACCGGTGCGTACTCGTCATGCGCACAAGTGGTCGGTTGGCTCCGTGGCGGTCGTCGGCGGATCACCGGGCATAACCGGCGCCGCCATGCTCGCGGCCCGATCGGCCCTCTCCGCCGGAGCGGGTGCTGCGACGGTGATCTGTCCCGGTGCGCTCCAACCGATCTACGCCGCGCTGGACCCCGGCGTGATGAGCCGGGGAATCGGGAGCGGCAGCAGTTTCACTCTCGACGATGTCGACGACGTACTTGCTGCGGCGGATCGCTACGACGTGCTTGCGTTGGGCCCAGGTCTTGGGTCCGTCGATCAGAGTTTCGTCAACGCGTTGCTCGACCGCTGGGACGGGCCGGTCGTGCTGGATGCGGACGGCCTGAACGCCCTGGACGGCTCGGCCCCCCTCTCAAGAGACAACGACATCATCATCACTCCGCACGGAGGCGAGTTCACTCGACTGACCGGGAGCGACCCGACGCATTCTGCGGCGCTGGAGCTGGCTCGGGAACGTGGGGCGGTCGTGCTTCTCAAAGGCAATCCGACGTTCGTGGCCGACGGCACCAACACGTGGGTGATTACATCGGGAGGTCCGGAACTCGCCACGATCGGTACCGGAGACGTACTGACCGGGATGGTGGCAGCGTTCGTGGCGGGCGGCCTTCCTGCGGAGATCGCGGCTCGATCCGCTGCCTATCACCACGGTGCAGCCGGAGCTCGCTTGGCCCTATCGGAGACGGTAACGGCGGTGGATCTCGCATCCGAGATCGGTCGCCAGGTCCGCTGATGTTTTGAGTAGAAAGGCACACTCGATGAAGAGACCAGCATTGTCCGCTGTCGTTGTGGCGCTTGCGTTGTTGGCGGGAGCCTGCAGCAGCTCGGGAAGTGACGGCATCGTTGTGGATGATCCGTGGGGGCGTTCATCACCAGAGGTGGCGAACAACGGAGCGTTCTACATGACGCTCAGGGGCACCGACGTTGCTGATCGGCTCGTCTCTGCCTATGCGTCCGTCTGTGGAGCCACCGAGCTGCACCAGACGATCATGGCGGACGGCGTCATGAAGATGCAGCAGGCCGAGGGTGGCATCGAGATCCCCGCCGGCGGCGAAGCGGTGCTGGAGCCCGGCGGCTACCACGTGATGTGCATCGACAAGAATGTCGAATTCAAGGTCGGAGACATCATCCCGGTCACGCTCACGTTCGAGACCGCGGAGATGCAGACCGTGGACGCGGAGATTCGGGAAGGGTAACGCGTCCCGAGCCGCGAGCGATGTGCCGTGAGCCGTGCGCGGTATCGACGACCGACTGCGTCGCCCGGGACGGTCCGGACTACGGAGCGTTTCTCAGCAGCCCCACGACGAGTCCCTCACATACCGCTCGCCACGACGCGTCGATGATGTTCTGGTGCACCCCTACCGTGCCCCAGGAACCGTCGGCGTCGCTGTGGCGACAGAGGACGCGTACCCGCGCCGCCGTCCCGTCGGATGAGTCGAGGTCGCGAACCCGGTAGTCGGTGAGATGGATGTCGGCGAGATGCGGGTAGGCATCGCAGAGGGCAGAGCGCAGCGCCCCATCGATAGCTGCGACCGGTCCGTCGCCCTCGCTCGTCGTCACGATCCGCTTGCCGTTCACGTGAACCTTCACCGTGGCTTCGGCGGTGACTTCACCATCCCGATGTTCGACGAACACCCGGTAGGACTCCATATCGAAGAACGGCTGTTTCCACCCCTGCACCTCGCGGGCAAGCAGATCGAACGAGCCCTCTGCGGCCTCGAAGTGGTACCCCTCGTGTTCGAGCGTCTTGATACGATCGACGATTGCCTGTGCCTCCTCAGGGGAGAGGTCGAGACCGGCTTCCTGAGCTTTGGCGAGGACGGTCGACCGTCCGGCCAGTTCGGAGACGACCGTTCGTGTCGAATTCCCTACGGACTCCGGCGGAAGATGCTCGTACGCATCTGGTCGACGCGCCAGAGCCGATGTGTGCAGACCGGCCTTGTGCGTGAAGGCCGACGTTCCGACGAACGGCTGGTGATCGTCCAACGTGAGATTGACCAACTCGGCGATGTGATGCGACACCCTGGCCAGGTGGGGGAGCCGATCGGGCGGAATCGTCTCGTACCCCATCTTGAGCGAGAGATTGGGGATCACCGAACACAGATCGGCGTTGCCGGTTCGCTCGCCGTACCCGTTGACGCAACCCTGCACCTGCGCGACCCCTGCGTTCACCGCGGCCAGGCTGTTGGCGACGGCGGTCCCGGAGTCATTGTGGAAGTGGCACCCGAGCACTGCATCTGGGATCGTTTCTGCGACCTCTCCGACAATCCGCTCCACGTCGTGGGGAAGCGTGCCCCCGTTGGTGTCGCAGAGAACGAGCCGCTCTGCGCCGGCGTCATGAGCGGCATGCAGCGTCGCAACAGCGAATCCGGGATTGGCCCGGTAGCCGTCGAAGAAGTGCTCGGCATCGAAGAAGACTCTCCGTCCGGCCGAGCGAAGGTGCTCGACCGAGTCGGTGATCATCGCAAGAGCCTCCTCAGGTTCCGTGCGTAGGGCGTGTTCGACGTGGTAGTCCCAGGACTTGCCAACCAGGCACACCACTTCGGTGTCGGCGTCGATCAACGCGGCCAGTTGCCCATCGTCGGCCGCAGACCCGCGCGGGCGGCGCGTCGATCCGAATGCGACGAGGGTCGCGGTTGAGAGTTCGAGTTCGGTGCGTGCTCGTTGGAAGAACTCGTCATCCTTCGGATTCGCCCCGGGCCACCCGCCTTCGATGTACGCGACCCCGAGGTCGTCGAGGAGGCGACTGATCTCCAGCTTGTCTCCAGCCGTCAGCGAGATCCCCTCCTGCTGTGTGCCGTCTCTCAGTGTTGTGTCGTATATCTCGATGGTGGTCATGATGCTGCTCCGGATAGAGAAAACCCCCCGCTGGGCGGAGGGTTACGGGCGCACACGGGTTCGTGTGCGCCTAGGTGATGATGATCGTGGCGGTCGCTGAGTCGGTCATGGGTCGGTGAGTATGGCTGTTCTTGGGCGCCGCGTCAACGGTTGATTGGTTTGGATGTCGTCTCCGGGCACGCACTGACGATTGCATGCCCGGCGTTGTCTTGCTCGTGTGAACCGTTCGTGTGGGGCTCCGGTCGCTCTCCTCACTACTCTCTCCTCTCTACTTCTTTGTGAGGAGGAACGGTGACAGAGCAGAAGAAGACGGTGTTCTCGGGTGTTCAGCCGACGGGTGCGATGCACTTCGGCGGCTACCTCGGTGCATTTCGCAACTGGGTCGCGCTCCAGCAGGATGACACCTACGACGTCATCTACTGCATCGTTGACCTCCACGCGATGACGGTCCCCTATGACCCCGCGGAGTTCAACCGCCGCCGACTCGACACGGCGAAGATGGTGCTCGCCCTCGGGATCGACCCAAACCGCTCCCTCCTCTACATGCAGAGCCAGGTACCTCAGCACGCCGAACTTGCCTGGATTCTCGGCACGTTGACACCGACAGGTGTCCTCAACCGCATGACGCAGCACAAGGACAAGATCGACAAGGGGATCCCATCGAATCTGGGTCTCTACGCATATCCCGTTCTGATGGCGGCCGACATCCTGCTATTCCACGCCGACCTGGTCCCGGTTGGAGACGACCAGAAGCAACATCTCGAAATGTCCCGCGATCTTGCCGCCCGCTTCAACAACCGGTATGGGGACGTCTTTCCCATCCCCGAACCCCTGATTCCGGAGACCGCGGCTCGAGTCATGGCCCTCGCCGAGCCGACGGCCAAGATGTCGAAGAGTGACCCGAATCCGAAGAACAGGATTGATCTCGACGACGCCCCTGATGTGATCCGCAAGAAGGTCAAGTCGGCGGTGACAGACTCCGATCCGACCGTCCGCTACGACATCGAGCAGAAACCGGGGATCTCGAACCTGCTGGAGATCATGTCGGCGACGACGGGCCGTTCGATCGACGATCTCTCCGATGAGTACGGGTCTGGTGGCTACGGTCGGTTCAAAGACGCCGTGGCGGAAGCGATCGTCGCAGAGCTTGCACCTATCCGGGCAACGCTCACGACCCTCGATGACGCGGAAGTAGCGCGGATTCTCCAGAGGGGAGCGCTGGACGCAAGAACGCGTGCAGAACGCATCCAGCAACAAGCGAGAGACGCCGTAGGCCTGGGGAGGATCTGAGCAGCTCAGTAGTCGAGTAGCTGAGTAGCTGAGTAGCCGAGTAGTCAGTTGCGTTGACTGCTGCCGCGACTCGCTGGACGCATCTCCAGAGTCTTCCTCTGCTACTCCGCTACTGCCCTTCTCCGCTACTCCGCTCCTCCGCTACTACCCTTCTCCTCGCTGGCATCTTCCGTCCACACAAGGGGCCTCTTCCCATGGAAATCGAGATCGGTATTGCGAAATCTGGTCGTCGGGCCTACGGGTTCGATGACATCGCCATCGTTCCGTCGCGGCGGACTCGGGATCCCGAAGACGTCGATCTGAGTTGGGAGATGGACGCCTTCACCTTCGATCTCCCACTTCTCGCAGCAGCGATGGATTCGGCGGTCAGTCCATCGACGGCGATCCAGATTGCGAGGCTGGGTGGTCTTGCCGTCCTGAACCTGGAGGGGCTCTGGACGAAGTACGAGGATCCGCGGGCAATCTACGACGAGATCTCGTCACTCCCGGACGACCAGGCGACGCAGCGCATGCAGTCGCTCTACGCCGCGCCGATCGATTCGGACCTCATCACACAACGCGTGAGGGAGATGAAGGACGCCGGCATCATCACCGCCGCGAGCCTGACCCCTCAACACGTCACCACGTACATCGCCGCGGCCAAAGCCGGTGGGCTGGACATCCTCGTGATCCAGGGCACCGTTGTGTCGGCAGAACACGTGTCGACCAGAACCAAGCCGCTCGATCTCTTTCAGTTCATCCGCGACGTCGAGATGCCGGTCATCGTCGGCGGTGTTGCGTCCTACTCAGGAGCGCTGCATCTCATGCGCACCGGAGCCGTCGCCGTCCTCGTCGGTGTTGGACCAGGCGCCGCATGCACGACCAGGGGCGTACTCGGAATCGGCGTTCCGCAGGCGACCGCGATCGCGGATGCAGCCGGGGCCCGTACGCGATATCTCGAAGAGACGGGCCGCTACGTCCACGTCGTCGCCGACGGCGGCATGCGCACCGGCGGCGACATCTCCAAGGCGATCGCGGTTGGGGCCGACGCGGTCATGCTGGGCTCCCCATTCGCGGCAACCGAGGAAGCACCGGGAAACGGCGTGCATTGGGGGATGGCTACGTTCCATCCAACGCTGCCCCGCGGCTCGCGTGTGCGGGTCGGGACCATCGGGACGATCGAAGAACTGCTCCTTGGACCAGCCCACGAGAACGACGGCAAACGCAACCTGTTCGGAGCCCTCAGAACCTCGATGGCGACCACCGGGTATGCGAATGTGAAGGAGTTTCAGAAGGCCGAGGTGATGGTGGCACCCGCGCTGCAGACCGAGGGGAAGCAGCTTCAGCGTTCGCAAGGCGTGGGGATGGGCTGACGTGGCGACGACCGCGACCGGGCATGCCTCGGACGGTGACTTTGACCGTGTCCTGGTGGTCGACTTCGGAGCCCAATACGCCCAGTTGATCGCACGCCGGGTTCGGGAAGCACACGTCTTCTCGGAGATCGTTCCTCGTGACATATCCGCCGACGAGGTAGCAGGCCGGACACCGGTCGGGATCATCCTGTCGGGTGGTCCCGCCTCCGTATATGAGGCCGGGGCATATGGAATCGACAATGGGATCTTTGACCTTGGGATTCCGGTGCTCGGCATTTGCTACGGGCATCAGATCCTGGCGAACGGTCTGGGCGGCACCGTCGAACGAAACGACGTCGCCGAGTACGGACCCGCGACTCTCACCGTCACTGCCGACGCGGTCCTGTTCGCCGGTCTCCCCGTCGAACAAACCGTCTGGATGAGCCATAGCGACGCGGTGACCGCACCCCCTCCCGGCTTCGTCGTTACGGCGTCCACCGGCGACTCACCGGTCGCGGCGATGGAGGACACGAGTCGGGGACTGTATGGCGTGCAGTTCCACCCCGAAGTGGCGCACACCCCGCGTGGCCAGGAGATTCTCAAGCGCTTCCTCTACGACGCATGCCGGGCACGCCCGACATGGACGCATGTCGGGATCATCGAGCAATCCGTCACCGCCATCAGGGAGGAAGTCGGCGAAGGCACGGTGATCTGTGGGCTGTCGGGCGGTGTCGATTCTTCGGTGGCTGCGGCGCTGGTCCACAAGGCAATCGGCGACCAGCTCGTCTGCGTATTCGTCGACCACGGTCTGCTGCGCAAGGGAGAAGCAGAACAGGTTGATGAGACGTTCCGTCGCACCTTCAACATGAACCTCATCCATGTGAAGGCAGAGGATCGGTTCCTCGATGCGCTCGAAGGCGTCACCGACCCGGAGCGCAAGCGCATGATCATCGGTGAGACGTTCATACGGGTGTTCGAAGAGGTGGCGACCGATCTCTCGGATGCCAAGTACCTGGTCCAGGGGACCCTGTACCCCGACGTGATCGAGTCGGGTACCAAGGATGCTGCGAAGATCAAGAGCCACCACAATGTCGGTGGCCTTCCCGAAGATATGACGCTCTCGCTGATCGAGCCGCTGCGGGACCTCTTCAAGGACGAGGTTCGCTCCGTCGGCGAGGAACTGGGCCTTCCGGAAGAGATCGTTTGGCGCCAGCCCTTCCCGGGACCCGGGCTTGCGGTGCGCATCATCGGGGACGTGACCAGAGAGCGGCTCGACATCCTCCGCGAGGCCGACGCAATCGTCCTCGACGAGATCCGCAAAGCCGGGCTTCACCGTGAGCTGTGGCAGACGTTCGGTGTGTTGCCGGCGATCCGGACGGTCGGGGTCCAGGGCGACGGCCGAACCTACGCCTACCCGTTGATCGTACGGGCCGTGACCTCCGATGATGCGATGACCGCTGATTGGGCTCGACTGCCGTACGACGTGCTGGCGGCAATCTCGTCTCGGGTGATCAACGAAGTCCCCGGGATCAATCGTGTCGCCTACGACGTCTCCTCGAAGCCCCCCGCGACGATCGAGTGGGAGTAGGAGGCTGACAGCTGACAGCCCAACAGCCCACAGACGTACGTAGTGCGGTTTGGCGGGCACGGAGAGGCTGAGGGTCTTCTTGCCGGTTGCCGGTTGCCTGTCTCCTGTTGCCGGTTGCCTCAGATCCCCGTAACCCTCAAGCGAGGTCGGTCCTGGGTCGATATCTGCACGACGGGAACGCGAAGGTCTGAGGTACATCCGTGAGTTGGAGCAGCGACCCAGAGTTGCAGCAAATGTTCATTGAGGAGGTGGCGGAGCGATCTGCTCGCCTCGTCGAGGGAGCACAGGCGCTGTATGCAGGAACGATCACGCCGCAAGAAGCCGGCGAACTGCTCCGCGAGGGGCACACCATCAAGGGCACCGGCCGGGTCATGGGATACGACGACATCGCTTCCGCCGGCCTCATGCTCGAAATGCTCTGGAGATGGATCCAGCACGGAGACCTCACACCGGAGCCGGTATTCGGCCGCGTTCTGGAGGTTCTCAGTTCCGCGATACCGCGCGCGCTCGATGACCCAACCGAACTCGTCGAGGCGATGGCCGCCGTTCATGAGTTTTTGAAAGGGGAGTTGCTCCCCGAAGTGCTACCGCCGACCCCGGTGATTGATCCGCAGGTGGCGTCCGCTGGCGCCGCGCCGTCTGTTCCCGTTCCATCCAGCCCCTCGCCGGCTGTGGTTCGACCGATCGGGAACGACGCCATCATCCGCTTCGAGACCCTTGGCGAAGTGCCGGCCGAAGTGCCGATCGCGGCTGCGGAGATTGCCGATGTCGAGGCAGAGAGCAAACTCGACAGTCCCGATGTGGAGCGTGAAGCCGAGAAGCCAATGTCGGCCCAGGAGGCATTTGCCGCTCTCCGCCGATCGATGCAGGCAGAGGATTCTGGCTCGACCACCATCGCTCCGGAGGAAGCAGTAGACGACGCGGAGGAACCGACCAGCGGTGCTCCGATCGACGCTGAGGAGACGGTTGTCGACGGCGCAATCGCCTCGGTCATCGAATTCCCCCGAGCTGCGGCGCGAGCTGTTGTCGACGACACCCGTGACCGTGAAGTGCGCCACGACCGCCTGAACGAAGGTGCATCACCCGACACCAGTGATGTGGTTGTGTTGCCGTCGAATGCAAAGTCGGCCGCGCGAGCCTCGATGGAGTCGACCGATCTGGGCGGTCTTGTGGGAGCCGTGCAGACCTGGGCGAGTGAAGAAGCGATCTCGATCAATGCAGGGCAGCTGTACGGCCTCGTGAACCACATTGTCTCGCTTCGGATGGATGTTGCGTCGGTCAAGGATCAACTCGCCGCGCTCGCCGAGATTGCCGCTGCCGACCCATTCTTCGCCGAACGTATCTCACAGATCTCGGAAGGCATGAATCCGATCGATCAGGCATCGGAACGGATCGAGGCACGGGCACTCGGCCTTGCCGCGGTACCGCTCCGGGACCTCACCAACACGCTCCCGCAGCTGGGTCGCTACCTGAGTCGGAAGACGGCGAAGGAGATCCGAATCGAGTTGGTCGGCGACGATATTCCCGTCGATCGCCAGGTATTGGATCGACTGGGCGATGCCATCAGACAACTCGTCGTCAATGCGGCGGTGCACGGCATCGAAGCTGTGGATCTGAGGCTTGGGGCCGGAAAGTCCGGGACCGGAGTCATCCGCGTCGAGTCGCGAAAGACGGATGTCAATCTGGAGGTCTCGGTCGTCGACGACGGCCGCGGCATCGACTGGAGCGCAATCCGGGACAAAGGACTGAAGCTGAACCTCCTCGAAACCACGGCCGACCTGTCGCAAGAGGCTCTCCGTTCGCTGCTCTATCAATCTGGGTTCTCAACCAGTGAGACGGCCGACGAACTCGCCGGCGACGGCGCGGGCCTTGCGACCGTTCGCAAGGCCGTGGAGTCCATGAACGGCTCGCTCACGATCGAGAGTGTTCCGGGGAAGCGGACCACCGTGTCGATGGTGGTACCGCTTCACCAGGCCATGCAGAAGGCGCTGCTGGTGATGGCCGGGGGCATCATGTGGGGCATCCCCGAGACCGGTGTGTACGACGTCATCGAGATGAATCTGGCGACGATTGCAGGCACGGATCGGGCAACGGTTCTCGAGCGGAGCGACGGGAACATCCCATACGCATCGTTCGGCGATCTGATGGGTGTTGCAGCCGAGGGTGTGCCTACGTCGATCGTGATCGCAGCGAGCGCGGCCGGTTCGATTGCACTTGGGGTCGAAGCGGTCATCGGGACACGCCGCGTCGCGGCCAAGGAACTCGGCGCCGTCCTTGCAGACTTCGACGCGGTAACCGGTGCGGCGTTGCTTGGTGGAGAGGAAGTGGTTCTGCTCGTCGACACGACCCGTCTCGCCGAACGGCAACGTGAATCGGCATCCGATGCTTCCGGATTCTCCCCGGCGCACATCCTTATCGTCGACGATTCTCGTGGTGTCCAGCAGGTTGTTTCATCCGCCCTCGCGACGAGTGGATTCAATACCTCGGTTGCGGCAAGCGTCGCGGATGCGCTCGGTGCACTCCACTCCGGGTCCTTCGACGCGATTGTGGTCGACTTCTCGATGCCTCGGGCCGATGGGGTGGCGCTGGCCCACATGGTTCGACAGCGACACGGCGACATCCCGATGGTGATGCTCTCAGGCGTCGCAGAAGGTGAGGACGTCGATCGGGCCCGTGAGGCCGGTGTTGATGCGTTCTTCGGCAAGGCCGACTTCCGTGAAGGTGGCCTTGCAGAGAAGCTGAGAGAGTTGATCTCGGCCCGCAGAGCCAGAGAGCAAACGGCGTGATCGAGTAGCTGAGTAGCTGAGTAGCCGAGAATCGTCGACGTCCGTATGTGAACACTTGTCTGAGCAGTTCTCCCCCTACTCCGCTACTCGGCTACTCGGCTACTCGCTTACTTACCCGCATGTAGTTCCCGCACGCGGGCCCGGTACAATCCTGCGCCCATGCCCGATTCCCCTCTTCTCCGCGACCTCAACCCTGCGCAGCGCCACGCTGTTGCCATCACCGAGGGGCCGGTTCTGGTGGTGGCGGGCGCCGGGTCCGGCAAGACCCGCGTCCTCACGTACCGAATCGCCCACTTGATCCGCGACATGGGCGTCTCGCCGTACTCGATCCTGGCGATCACGTTCACGAACAAGGCTGCGAGCGAGATGAGGGAACGAGTGGCGAGCCTGATTGGGCGGGTCGCCGACGGCATGTGGGTCTCGACGTTCCACAGCGCATGCGTCCGCATCCTCCGCCGAGAGGCACCACGCCTCGGGTACCGGTCATCGTTCACGATCTACGATGATGCCGATTCGGTGCGACTCGTCACGATGTGCATCCGCGACCTCGATCTCGACCCCAAGCGCTTCCCACCCAAGGCGATCCGGGCGACGATCTCGAATGCGAAGAACGAACTCATCGACTACGAAACGTTCGCCGACAGTGGGGAAGGGTTCTACCACGAGAAGGCCGCCGATGTCTATCGGCTCTACCAGCAGCGCCTTGTTGAAGCATCGGCCGTTGACTTCGACGACATCCTGATGCTCACGGTCGACATCCTCCGAGCGTTCCCTGACGTCCTGGTTCACTGGCAGGAACGATTTCGGTACCTTCTGGTGGACGAGTACCAGGACACGAACCACGCCCAGTACATGCTCGTCAAACTCCTCGCAGCGAAGCACCGGAACGTCTTCGTCGTCGGCGACTCCGACCAGTCCGTCTATGCCTTCCGCGGCGCCGACATGCGCAACATCCTGGACTTCGAGAAGGACTATGACGACGCCACCGTCGTGCTCCTCGAGCAGAACTACCGATCGACCCAGACGATCCTCGACGCGGCCAACGCCGTGATCTCTCAGAACGACTCCAGGAAGCCGAAACGCCTCTGGACCGATGAAGGCGCAGGTGAGCCGATCGTCACTCATGAGGCACAAGACGAACAGGCTGAAGCAGCGTTCATCGCCGGCCGGATACGCGATCTCGAAGACGAAGGGACGGCTCTCTCCGACATCGCCGCGTTCTACCGCACCAACGCTCAGAGTCGCGTGATCGAAGAGGTCTTCGTTCGCTACGGCGTTCCCTATCAGGTCGTCGGCGGTCTGAAGTACTACGACCGTCGCGAGGTCAAAGACGCACTCGCCTACTTGCGCAGCATCGTGAACCCGGACGACCAGGTCGCGTTGAAACGAATCATCAACAGACCAAGGAGAGCGATCGGAGACACGAGCGTCGCACACATCGACCGGTTCGCAGAAGCTCACGGGATCGGCTTCTTCGAGGCGCTGCGTCGAGTCGACGAGAACCCACGGTTGACGGCGCGAGCCCAACGCTCCATCGAGGAATTCGTCGCTCTCATGGACCACCTCCTCGAGCGAGCCGGCGACGGACCCGCGGCAGCGATCGAGGCCGTCCTCGACGAGACCGGGTATCTCGACATGATCCGATCGGATCGATCGATCGAGGCGATGGGCCGGGAGGAGAATCTCCGGGAACTTGCCTCAGCCGTCGCCGAATTCGAGGAGATCGGCCCGGCATCGATGGGCCCCGCGGAGTGGTCCGAACTCGATGCGATGACGAAACTCGGGCTCTTCCTCGAAGCGATCAGCCTGGTCGCCGACATCGACGCCTACGAAGACCGCGACCAGGTGACCTTGATGACGCTCCACAATGCGAAGGGGTTGGAGTTTCCCGTTGTGTTCATCACCGGCATGGAGGACGGCGTCTTTCCCCATTTCCGATCGCTCGGAAACTCGACCGAACTCGAGGAAGAGAGACGCCTGTGTTATGTGGGGATCACAAGAGCCGAACAGCGGCTCTTCCTCACCCGTGCGTGGAATCGGAATCTCTGGGGACAGTC
>Ga0316195_10000566_pt1 | contig 15048 bp, 11 predicted proteins | sample Phised1_MG_FD_204937 | JGI IMG/M metagenome (GOLD analysis project Ga0316195, IMG submission 204937) | Coastal sediment microbial communities from Maine, United States - Phippsburg sediment 1 | ecosystem: Environmental > Aquatic > Marine > Coastal > Sediment | place: USA: Maine | collected... | reverse complement strand
GACCAGTCGGACCAGTCGGGCCAGTCGGACCAGTCCCATCAAGGTGATCCGGCCGCCAGCCCGGGCCAGCCCCAACAGACCCCCGACGCCGGCCAGGAGGGCGCCGCGCAGGGGCGGGGCGGCGAGGACGAGGGCGACGGCGCCACTCAGGAGGCTGCCGGCCAGCAGCGCGACGGCGACGCGCCCGGGCAGGCGCAAGCCGATCGGGACGAGCCGGCGCCGGTTGCCGGGCAGGACGGCGGGCAGCAGGCCGCAGGCGACGACGCCGCGCAGCGGGACGAAGCCGAGGAGCAGCTGCAGCAGTGGCTGCGGCAGGTGCCCGACGAACCCGGCGCGCTGTTGCAGCGCAAGTTCGACTACCAGTATCGGCGCCAGGGTCAGCGCGCCAGGACCGAAGACGGTGAGGAGCGCTATTGATGCCAAGGTCAATCCACGGGTTTGTCGCGCTGATGCTGATGCTGCTGGCATCGCTGGCGCAAGCCGGCGTCGAGGCCACGGTGGACCGCACGGAGCTGGCGGTGGGAGAGACGCTGCAGCTGACCATCCAGGCCAGCGGCGTCAAACTGTTTTCGAAGCAGCCCGACCTGACGCCCCTGGGAGCGGACTTCGACGTCCTCAGCAAAAGTCAGAGCAGCAGCACGCGGCTGATCAACGGCGACTTCACCAGCAGCACCAGCTGGATATTTCAGCTGGCGCCCAAGCGCCCCGGCAAGACCAGCATCCCCCCCATCACCGTCGGCAGGGACCGCACCGACACCATCGAGATCCAGGTCAACCTGGCCTCCCACGCCCCGGCGGCCACGGCCGACGACGAAGTGCGCCTCGAAGCCGAGCTGGCCGACACCACCGTGTATGTGGGGGCGCAGGCCCTGCTCACGCTGCGGGTGAGCAGGGCGCCGTCGGCGCGCTTCCAGGTGGAGGAGCCCGAACACCCGGACGCCAGCATCCGCCAGGTGAACGAGCGCAGCTTTCAGCAGATACAGGGGGGGATGCGCATACTGGTGACGGAATATACCTTCGCCCTGTTTCCACGGGTGGAGGGCGAAATGGTGCTGAAACCCCTTACCCTGGTCGCGGAGATCATGACGCAGTCACCCCGCTCCATGTTCGACCCCCTGTTCGGCAAGAGCCGCCGCGTCATCCGCCGCACTGAGCCCCTGACATTGAACGTCATTCCCCCGCCGGCCGAGGTCACACCCTCCGACTGGCTGCCCGCCCAGAAGCTCAATATCAGCCAGAGCTGGAGCAAGGACCCGCAGGCGCTGGCGGTCGGCGATTCCATCACGCGCACCATCGAGATCGAGGCGCGCGGCGTCACCGCCGCACAGCTGCCCCCGCTGCTGATGGGCGAAATCGACGGCCTGAAATTTTATCCCGACCAGCCGACGGTAACGGACGACACCAGCGCCCGGGGGGTCACCGGCCGGCGCACGGAGAAGATGGCGATGGTCGTTACCCGGCCGGGTCGCTACCAGCTGCCGGCGCTGCGCATGGTGTGGTGGGATGTCACGGCTAACGCGCCACGCGTTGCCGAACTGCCGGCCATGAGCTTTGAAGTGGCGCCGGCTGCAACCGCTGCAGCGCCGACGCCCAACGCTGCCGACGCCACGGTCGCTGCGGCCGCAACGGGGCCCGCGGTCGCCGCTCGACCCTGGTACGGCTACCCGCTGTGGTGGCTGGTCAGCGTTCTGCTCAGCGCGCTCTGTGCCACCCTTGGCGTGCTGTACTACCGCGCGCGCAGCCGCCAGCAGCAACCGGACCGCAGCCAGAGCGCGCCCCCCGCCGACGAGGCCGCCGCCTTCAAGCGCCTGCAGAGCGCCTGCGCCGGGCGCGATCCCGCACAGGTCTACCGCACCCTGGTGCGCTGGTGGCAGTGCTTCTTCGACACGGCCGAACTGCCAGGGCCAGCGGACATGGCGGCCAGCGGCGCCAACCAGGCCCTGATGACCCAGGCGCTGGCCCTGCAGCGCCAGTTGTTCGGCGCCGCGGCGGCAGACCCCGGCGCCTGGGACGCCAAAGCACTGCTCGATGCGGTCACGCGCCAGCGCGAGAGCGATGGCCGCGACTCGCCCGCGGCGGCGCTGCCGGCGCTGTACCCGGCGCGCGCGCACTGACCCGGGGCCGCGCCGGCGGCGGCCGCCTCGCGGTGGCGCGAGCTCACACCCGGCGGTGGTCCTCTCCCCGGTACTGATCCTCGGACTTGCCGAAGCGCCAGCGCCGGTTGCTCCACAGCCAGGTATGCGGCTGCTCACTGATGGAGCGCGTGGCAAGCTCGGCATAACGCGTCAGAATGGGGTGTTCACCGGCAGGATAAGGCGGCTCGCACAGCGGCTGAAACTCCACCTCGTAGTACCCCAGCCGCGTCTGGTGCATGCTGCAGAACACCACCACCGGCTGCGTGCCCGCCGCGATGATCTCGGCGCCCAGCGGAAAGGCCGTATCCTGCCCCAGCATCGTCGCCCAGGCCTTGGGCGATTTCTTCATGGGCGACTGGTCTGCCAGCAGACAGAAAAAATACGGCCTGGGCCACTTCCGCAGGCCCTGCAGCAGCCGCTTGTGGGGAATGCACTGGCAGTGGAAGCGCGTCCTGGCGTCCAGAAAGAACTGGTCCATGGCCTGGTTGTGCAGCGGCTTGTACACCACGCTGATGGGCGGACCGATCACCACACCGCCCGCCTGCAGCAGCCACTCCCAGTTGGACTGGTGCAGCGCCATCACCATGATCGACTTGCCCTCGGCACGGATGCGCTCGATCATATCCAGATTCTTGAAGCTGACCCGCCGCAGCAGCTCCGACTCCGAATGCGCCTGAGCGCGCAGGATCTCGGCCGTCAGCTGCCCCAGGTGCCGATAGTAGCGCCAGGCCAGGCGCCGCTGCTCGGCGACGGGCATGTCGGGAAAACTGTTGGCGATGTTGTCCCGAACGACGTCGCGGCGATAGCGCACGACCCAGTAGAGCAGCACGGTGAGCAGCGGCGACAGCGTGACGTAGAGTACGCCCAGCGGTAGACGGCCCAGCAGGCGCAGAATGGCAACTGACACGACGGCGACCTCGCAGTTTGCGACCGGCAGCGCTCGGCCGCCTCCGCCATCATCTTACCACCGGGCCAGGCAATAGCCCACGCGCGCGGGCGGCTGGCGCACGCCAGCCGCTAGCCCAGTGACTTGGAGACGATCTCGTAGACGTCCCGGGACAGCGCCGGCCGCTCGGCCAGCCCCTGCAACGCTGCGTGCATGGCCTCGGCGTTCGGGGCCGGGTACTTGCGCCAGCGCGTCAGCGGCGTCAGCAGCCGGGCCGCCAGCTGGGGGTTGCTGCCGTCGAGCTCGTCCACCTGCTCGGCCAGGAAGCGGTAGCCGCTGCCGTCCTCGGCGTGGAAGTGCAAGGGGTTGCCAGCGCAGAACGCGGCGACCAGGGCGCGCACCTTATTGGGGTTGTAGCGATCGTAAGCCGGGTGCCTGAGCAGCTCGCGCACCCGCCCCAGCGCCCCCGGCAGTGGTGCGACGGCCTGCACCTGAAACCACTGATTGACGGCCAGCGGTTCGTGCTGCCAGCGCCGGTAGAAATCGTCCAGCGCCCAGGCGCTGCGCTCGACGGCGCTGTCGTGGTCGATGGCCGTCAGACACTGCAGCGCGGCGAGCACATCGGTCATATTGTCCGCCGCCCGATAGTGGGCCTCGCACCAGTCGATCGCCTGGGCGCTGCCGGTCGCACTGAGATAGCCCAGGCATTGATTGCGCAGGCTGCGGCGCCCCGCCTGTTCGCTGTCAGGGCGGTAGGCGGCAGTGCTGTGCAGGGCGTCATAGGCCGCCAGCAGGGTGTCCTGCAGGGCGCGGCCGATGCCCTGCCGCGCCGCCTCGCGGGCGCGATGAATGGCGGCGGCATGAATGATCTCCGCCTGCTCGCTGAGCCAGGCCTCGGACGGCAGCTGCAGCATCAGCGCCACCATGGCCGGGTCCAGGCTGTCGTCCTCCAGCAGCTGCCGCAGCGCTCCGATCAGCCCGTCATCGGGCGCCAGCGGCCGCGCTGCGCGATAGTCATCGATCATCCGCTGCAGCATGCCGGTCGCCAGGGTCTGGCAGGCATCCCAGCGGTTGAAGCCGTCGCTATCCCGGCTCATCAGGAACAACAGCTGCTCGGGGGTGTAGGGGTAATGGAGCTTGACCGGCGCGGAAAAATCGCGCAGCAGCGACGGCACCGGCCGCTCAGCGACGTTGCGGAACACAAAGGACTGGCGCCGCGCGGACAGTTCCAGCACCATCTCCTGCGCCACCGCGGCGCCCTCAAGATGCAGCGGCAGCGGTCCCGCCCTGCCCACCAGGCCCATGCTGACCGGAATCAGCAGCGCCTCCCCGCCGTCGCCGCGGTGCTGCTCCAGCGTCAGGGTATAGGTGCCGGCGTCGGCGTCGTAGTCGTCGCTGGCATCCAGGCGCGGCGTGCCCACCTGGGAATACCAGCGGCGGAACTGGTTGAGGTCGCGGCCGCTGGCTTCGGCCATGGCGTCGATAAAATCGTCGCAGGTCGCCGCCCTGCCATCGTGCCGCTCAAAGTACAGGTCGCTGCCCGCGCGAAACGCCTCGGCGCCCAGCAGATGGTGCAGCATGCGCACCACCTCCGCACCCTTCTCGTAGATCGTCAGGGTATAGAAATTGGCGATCTCGATATAGGAGTCCGGCCGGATGGGGTGGGCGGTAGGACCCGCGTCCTCCGCAAACTGCTGGGTGCGCAGCAGCTTGACGTCCTCGACCCGCTTGACCGTCGCCGAGTTCAGGTCGGCGGAGAAGCTGGCGTCCCGGAACACCGTGAAGCCTTCCTTGAGGCTCAGCTGAAACCAGTCGCGGCAGGTCACGCGATTCCCGGACCAGTTATGGAAATACTCGTGGGCGATGATGGCCTCGATGCGCGCGAAGCCGGCATCCGTGGTGATCGCCGTATTGGCCAGCACGCAGGACGTGTTGAAGATATTGAGACCCTTGTTCTCCATGGCCCCCATGTTGAAGTCATCCACCGCCACGATCATGTAGATATCGAGGTCGTACTCCCTGCCGTAGACCTCCTCGTCCCAGCGCATGGCGCGCTGCAGTGACTGCATGGCATGCTCGCACTTGTCGAGGTCCTTCTCCTCCACGTAGATGCGCAGATCGACCTCGCGGCCCGACATGGTGGTGAAAGCGCCCTGTACGTAGCGCAGGTCGCCGGCAACCAGGGCGAACAGATAGCAGGGCTTATTGAACGGATCGTCCCAGCACGCGCGATGGCGGCCATTGGCCAGCGCCTCGCGGCCGACCGGATTGCCGTTGGACAGCAGCACCGGATAGCGGGCCGCGTCCGCCTCGATGGTGGTGCGAAAGCGCGACAGCACATCGGGGCGATCGAGGTAGTAGGTGATCTTGCGGAAACCCTCCGCCTCGCACTGCGTACAGAACATCGTGCGCGAGTTGTAGAGCCCCTCCAGCGACTTGTTCTCCCTGGGCCGGCAGCGCGTGACGCAGGCCAGCGTGAACGACTCGGGCACCTGCCGGACGCGCAGCTCGCCCGGCGCCAGCGCGTAGTCGTCCGCTGTCAGGGCACGCCCGTCGATGCTCAGCGACTGCAGCTCCAGCCCCTCCCCCTGCAGCACCAGATCGGCCGACCGCGGGGCATCGGGCGCGGGGTTGCGGTAGCAGCGCAGCGTGCTGCTGACCTCGGCATAGTCCTCGTGCAGATCAAAAAACAGCTCGGTATGTTCGATCAGGAATGCCGGCGGGCGGTAGTCGGCAAGCGCAATGGCCTTGGGCTGAGCTTCTTTCATCGGTGTTCACCTACGCCAGAAAGTCCACATGATAGGAGGTAAATTTGCGGATATTGATCACGCCGGTATCCAGCATCAGGTATTGACCCTTGATCCCCTGCAGCTTGCCAGCCACCATCGCCTGCTTGTCGAAATTCAGGGCGACGACCTTGTCGGGGTAGGCCAGCACCGGAAAGGACAGCTCGACCACCGGCTGCTCATCCAGCAGCGCGATGGCGTGCAGGCCGAAATCCTGCTGCAGCTGCGCGAACTCGGCGGCGCAGCGCTGCCGCAGCTCAGACCAGATCTGCCCCAGGTCGCACGGCTCGGCCTCGCGCTTGAGCATGCGCTGCCAGTGCGTGCGGTCGGCGACGTGGCGCTTGATGATCACCTCGGCAAAGCCGGCCTGCTGTCGCGTCTTGACGCGCATCACCGGCATGGCCTGGGTGGCGCCCTGATCGATCCAGCGGGTGGGAATCTGCGTGCCGCGGGTGATGCCGACCTTGACCCCCGAAGAGTTGGCCAGGTAGACGAAGTGATCCTGCATGCAGTGGGACTCGGCCCACTCCGGCTCGCGGCAGGTGCCCGCGAAATAGTGGCACTTCTGCGGACTGACGATGCAGCTGTCGCAGCGCGCCAGCCGCTTGAAGCAGGGGTAGCAGTAACCCTGGTCGAAGCTCTTTTTAGTGACGCGGCCGCAGTTGCAGCAGGTGATCTGTCCCAGGTAGCGCAATGCCACCGGCTGACCCAGGTAGGCGTTGAGCGGCAGCGCCACCTCGCCCACCCGCAGCCGATAGCCGATCGGCTGCCCCAGGTCGGCAGCCATCTTGTGCAGCGGTCCCGATGCCAGCGTATTCAATGGCCGCGCTCCCGCTCCTGCCCGTCCGGCATCCGCAGGATCTGGGTATCGCTGCACTGCTCACCGGACTGCTTGCGGCCGCGGTCGATGTAGCCGGTACGCTGCTCGGGCGACCGGTGGCAGGCCTCCCAGTGGATGACGGCGTCAAGACAGTGCGCCTTCTGCTCGTCGCTGAGGACGCGGCCATCCGGCCACTTGCCCAGTTCCAGCGCGAGCCGCAGGCGGTCGATCACGTCCGGGGTCAGTGATTGGATCAGGTTCTGATAGTCCATGCCGGGCAGGTCTCGCGTCAGGTGTCAATACCGGGCCCGCGCAGGCTGGCGAGCGCCAGGCCCAGCAGCAGCCCGATGGCAAAGCCGGAGAGGTGGGCGGCGTTGGCCACCGCTCCGAATCCGAAGAGGGTGAAGATGCCCGTCAGGGCCAGCAGCATCAACCCCACCATCATGTAGCTGAGCGCCCTGGGTACGCCGAAGTCCTCGCCGGGCCGCACGGTGCTCCAGCCCAGGCAATACCCCACGAGGCCGTAGACGACGCCGGACATGCCGCCAAAGATCGCGTTGCTGGCAAAATGGTACTGCGTCAGGTTGGAGCCGAGCCCGATCAGCGCGACCAGCAGGGCCAATCGCCCCGTGCCCTGCAGGTATTCGATGCGGCGGCCGAATTCCCACAGCCAGAGCGCGTTGAAGACGAGGTGGAGGAGGCCGAAATGCAGGAATATGGGGCTCCACAGGCGCCACAGCTGGCCACTGCTCAAAGCCTCGACCAGCCCCTGGTTGAAGCGCGCCCCACCGAGCTCGAAATAGGATTGAAAGGTCAGCGCGCTGAGCCAGTGGCCGTCGCCGCTGGCCACGACCAGATAGCCCAGCAGGCAACCCAGCACCAGCGCCAGGGTCAGCGGCGCCCGCACCAGCCATACCTGCCAGGGCTCGCCGACGGGGCGCGCCACGACGGCCCGCACGCGCCCGGGCGCTACCGCGCCATCGAGAAACGCCGCGTACAGATCACGTACCGTCGCGGCCACATCGGGCGCCGCCACCGCAAGGACCTGCCTGCCGGCACTCTCGTGAATCCTGTGGGGAATGCCGCGCTGCCACAGCAGGCTACTGAATGACTGCAGATCGACGTCGAGATCCACCACCAACACACTGGTTTCTGCCATCGCGATTACTCACTACACAATGCGGTTGCTCCAGCCCAGCTTGTCCCGGCAGGCCGCGTAGAAGCTGTGATTGAGCAGATGCACCAGCTGCAGTTTGTGCGGCTTTTTGTAGATCGAGACGACATCCTGCGGCTGGGTGGTCAGATGCACCTGGCCGTCACAGCTGATATAGGGGTGGCAGGCGCCGATCACGATGCGGATCTGCGTGTCACCGCCGACGACGATGGGGCGCGAACTGAGCGTGTGGGGAAACATCGGCACCAGCACCAGAGCGTCGAGGTCCGGGTGCATGATGGGACCGCCTCCCGACAGCGCGTAGGCGGTCGAACCCGTCGGCGTGGACACGATCAGGCCATCGGAGTCCTGGCTGTAGACATAGTCGCCATCCATGTACAGATCGAAGTTGATCATGCGCGCCGAGCGTCCGGAGTTGATGACCACGTCGTTGAGCGCATCGCCGCGCGAGATGATCTCGCCCTGCCGTTCCACCGTGACATCCAGCAGGAAGCGCTGCTCGATGCTGTATTTGCCGTCGAGCACATCGCCGACCTCGCGCTCGACCTCCTCGGGGCGGATGTCGGTCAGAAAGCCCAGCCGCCCCCGGTTGATGCCCAGCACCGCGCAGTCGTGGGTGGCCAGCGCTCTGGCCGCGCCGAGCAGGCTGCCATCGCCGCCCACGACAATCGCCAGATCGCAGCGCTCGCCGATGGCCTGGCGATTGAGCGCCGGCAGGGCATGGTCGCCGATGCGCTCGGCGATGGCCTTGTCGACGTACCAACGCACCTGGCGCCTGGAGAGCAGCTGGATCAGCAGCCGCACAGTATCGATCACGCGCTCGTTCTCGAGGCGCCCTATCAAGCCGATATTCTGAAAACTTTCCATACCCAACCGCCCGCCACGAGCGGCCATTATAGCGAGGCAGGGGGAGATTTCACTAAGCAGACGCCGCTACGCACCGACGGCCCCGGCTCAGGCGCTGTTCACGCGGTGGAGCCCGCCCGCTTGATGAGGCGGCTGATGGTCAGGCTGCTCTCGCGATGCGAAGAGCAGCGGTCGCTTTCGCCGGGCTCGAACGTGGCCGGCGCCTCCACCCGGTGTACCGGCAGCCCGCACAGCTCGCCGTTGTCGCGCCTGCTGCCGCAGCGCGGCTGCTGGTAATGCGCCAGCCAGGCGGCGTAATGCGCGAAGTCGACGTAACAGTAGCGCGCTGCGTACTCCTGGGGCGACTCCAGATAGGTCACTATGTCCTCATGCGGCACCCTGAACTCCCCGGCGCCTGGCTGTATGGCCACGTAGCTGACGCCCGCCTCGCTCATGCGCCGCAGGAAGTCGCCGCCCGCGGCCTGTTCCTGCAGACTGCGCTTCTGCTGCTGGAGCTCCTCGATGACGCCATGCAGGCGCTCGATCTCGGCGTCCCGCTGCGCCCGCTCCAGGTCCTTGCGCTGCAGCTGCTCCTGCAGCTCCGCCGTGGCCACGTGCAGGGTCGCATCGAAGTCCTCCATCAACTGCTTGCCGAGCTGCTCGCCGTGCTCGATCTTGGCGATCTGGCTGCTGATCAGCGTGCGGACCTTGCGGAATTCCGCCGCCTGGGCATCCAGCGCCTGCTTCAGGTGGGCATTCACTCGCCGCTCGTCGGCGATGGTTCGCTCCAGCGCCGCGCAAGTCTGCGCCACGGCCTCGAGTTCTTCGCGATGCCGGCAATGCAGCCGCGCCAGGTGCTCCTCATGCTCGGACTTGAGCAGACTCAGGCGCAGGCGCAGCGAGCGCATCGAGCGCGCCAGACGCGCGCGCCCGCCCTTGTCATGCGGGCGGCCGCCACCCTCGCCCGCGGCGTCGTCGACGCCCTCATCGAGACCGTCATCGAGACCCTCATCGAAGGCCTCGTCCTCGGGCTCATCGTGCGCGGTGCTCAGGCGCAGGCGGTTTTCCGCCAGAATCTGACTGAGCGCGGTGAAGGCGTTGGCGCTGCCGCCCAGGGGAGGATCCCACAACTGCGACTGATGCCAGGCCACCGGGCAGCGGTTGCGGCACACCAGCCGGATGGGGCCGCTGCCGAGGTCGGGACCGGAGCTGGCCTGGCCCAGCAGCAGTTTGAGCGGCACGTTCCACTTGGGATCGGCCATGCCATCGACGCCGAAGCCGATCAGGAAAAACACCGCGCCGGTGACGTGCAGCCGGCTGTTGACCTCGACGTAGACGGCCGTCAGCTGCCTGCCGGCGAAGTCCGATACGGGCACCACCTGATCCAGTAGCGCCTCGAATTCACGGAAGAGCATCTGCCGGCCGACCCGGCCATTCTCGAAAAAAAGCACCGCTGATCGTTCATCGCTGGCGGCGGAAAGGCGCATGGCTGCATCCCCAGTACGGTGGCGGTGGCGGAGTTTCGCGCGGCAACAGACCGCCCCGGCGATCGTTGCCCCATGGCCTTCAGCTTAGCAGCAACAGCCACCATTGCCTGCCGTTTCACCCCCGGATGCGCCCGAAGGGGGCGACTTTGCGCGCGCGGTGGCGCGGTCAACGGCGGCTGCCGCCGGCGGCTGGCAGCGCCACGGGCTTGCAGCGCACCGCGGTGACGCCCAGGTCGCTCTGCACCACGCCCCCCTTGGCCCGCTGATCGACCCACCCACGCACGTAGGACATCGCGGCGTTGCCGGTCAGTATATTGAGATTGAAGAGCGTGTAGCGGTCGGTACAGCTGATGATGTTGACGGCGCTGTCATAGGCGCACTGCGTCGTCTCCGGCAGCATGCCGAACGCGGCCAGGTCCAGTTGCACCCCGCTCTGCCTGACGATATGGCTGGTGACATTGAAGCGCTGCGTGGTCCACTGGCCGTAGTGATAGCGCAGACCCACCGCGTCCAGCTCGGCGCAGTACCAGTAGCCGGCGTCGGCGGCGCGCGCCGCGGCGCCGAGCGCTCCCCCAAGCAGCGCCGCACACAGGGCACGCGACGCGGACCTGCCGCACCCGCTGCCGCGCCGGTTCGTTGCCACCCGCCGATAGACCACTGCCACTCCTGCCACCCCGGGGCATCCCCGGGCCCGATCCAGGCGGCGCGCTGCGTGAGCGCCGCAGAGGGATAAGGTACACCGCGGCGCCATCGAACGACAGTGCAACCGGCAGCCCTGACAGGGCTCAGGTAGCGACCGCGTCCGCGCCGTGACGTCCGGACGACCTCCCTGCCGGCCAGGGCGATGCCATTGCAAATACCGGGCTTTCTATTAGGCTTTCCCTGGAGGTCGACAAACATGACAATCAGCAGCGGCCGCAGGCCGGCAGCGCAGGAGCTCGACAGCATTGATTGGTGACTGGCTCAGTCTGCTGTGCGCCATGCTGCCCGGGGTACAGCGGGCTGCCGTGCTGTCCCTGCCATCCGGCCACGCGCTGGCGACCTGGCCGTCCGCGACCATCGCCACAAACGATCTCGAGCAGGCGGCCCGGTTGGCGCTGAGCCGCACAGCGCCCACGGTGTGCATGCCCGCCACCGAGAGCGGCGCCATGCTCGCGGCCAGACCCCTGACCCTGGCGGACCAGAACGGCGCGGTCATCGCGCTCGAGTTGACCGCCGGACCGGCCCAGCAGGCGGCGGTGCTGCGCCTGCTGGACTGGGGCCAGGCCTGGCTGAGCCTGCTGCAGCGGGACGCTGCCCCAGCGCCCTGCGACACTGAGGCAGAGGTGCTCAAACCGCTGCAGGCTGCCCTGGCAGCCGACGCCGGGCACGCCGCCGCCGCACTGGCTACCGAACTGGCACGCCAGCAGGGCCTGCAACGCGCCTGCCTGGGCCGACTGCAGCGCGGCAGGGTGCGCATCGCCGGCGCGTCATTCAGCGACGGCATCGGCTCCCGCACGACGCTCGCGCACCAGCTCGCGGCGTGCATGGAGGAGGCCCTGCAGCAGGGCCATACGCTCCACTGCCAGCGCGGTGACCCGGCCTGCCCCGACGCCCACGCCGCGCTGCTGCGAACCGACAATTGCGCCAGCATCCTGTCGGTACCCCTGCGGGTCGACGGCGCCCTCTGCGGGGTGCTGCTCTGCACCCAGCACACGGCCGCCTTCAGCCCGGCGGCCATCCGTGACTGTGAGGCCCTGGCAGGTCTCGCCGGGCCCCTGCTGCGGCAGCGCCGCACCCGGCTGATCCCGGGCGTGCGGCGGCCGCTGAGCACCCGCCTCGCGCTGGCCGGCGCCGCCCTGCTGGCACTGGCGCTGCTGCCCGGCCCGCACCGGGTTGCCGCACCGGCCCGGGTGGAGGGGCGCATCCAGCGCGCCATCGTCGCGCCCGTCGATGGCTACCTGCTCAGCGCCCCCGTCCGGGCCGGGGCCAGCATCCGCCAGGGCGACCTGATCGCCACACTGGACGACCACGAGATGCGGCTCGAACGCCAGCGCTGGGAGGGCCAGCGCGAGGAATACCGCCGCCAATACAGCCGCGACCTGGCCGAGCTGAATCACTCCCAGATGCGCATCGCCCAGTCCCAGGTCACCCAGGCCCAGGCCCGCCTGGACCTGCTGGAGGACAAGCTGAGCCGCCTGCGCATCACCGCGCCGATCGACGGCGTGATCATCAAGGGCGACCTCAGCCGCGCCGTCGGCACCCCGGTCAAGCGCGGCGAGGTGCTGTTCGAACTGGCGCCGCTGGGGCAGTATCGCCTGATTCTCGATGTCCCGGAGAGCGACGTGACCTACCTGCGGGCCGGGCAGAGAGGTCGGCTGTCCTTGTCCTCGCTGCCCGATACCCCGATCGATTTCACGGTAGAGCAGGTGTCACCCGTCTACAGCGAGCACGAGGGTGAGATCACGTATCGCACCGAGGCCCGCATCGACGCCGGCCTGGAGGCGATGCGCCCGGGCATGAGCGGCCTGGGCAAGATCCAGATCGGCGAGCGCAGCTATCTATGGCTCGCCACCCACAAGATGTTCGACTGGCTGCGGCTGAAACTATGGTCGCTGCTGCCCTGACAGCGGCCGCGGCCGACCGCGCCACTCTGAGCGCCACCGCCGGCGCGGCGCCGGCGTCGTGGCAGGCGCTGGCACCGCTCAAGCTGGCGCTGAGCTGCAACGCGCGGCTGTACGAGCACAGCTACCGCGGCAGCCGCTGGACCATCATCGAGGACCGTTCGCAGGGCCACTACTTCCGCTGCCCGGCCGCTGCCGGCGATCTGCTGCGTCGCCTCGATGGCCGCACCAGCCTGGCGGCCGTCATCCGGCAGTTGAGCCCGCCAGGGGGCGACCCGGCAGCGGGCGCCGCTGCGTCGGGCGCCGCTGCGTCGGGCGCCGCTGCGTCGGGCGCCGGCGCGGCGATGGCAGAGGATGCCGTGGACACCGCGGCCATCGCCGGGCTGCTGATACAGTTGCTGCAGGCCGGCCTGCTGCAGGGCGAGCTGCCGGTGGCTCACGGGGCGCAGCTGGCGCGCTGGGAGCGGCAGCGCCAGGTACAGCGCCGGCAGCAGTGGCTGCGGCCGCTGATGATCCGCATTCCGCTGTGGGACCCCGACCGGCTGCTGGCGCGCGTCGCTCCCCGGCTGCGGCTGCTGTTCACGCCGGCGGCCGCCCTCGCCTGCGCCGCCGTCATCGCGCTGGCGCTGCTGCAGTGCGCCCAGCAGTGGACGGCGCTGCAGTGGTACTGGAGCGCCCGCTTCCTGGACCACGACAACCTGATGCTGCTGTTGCTGCTGTACCCGCTGCTCAAGGGGCTGCACGAACTGGGGCATGGCATCGCCACCCGGCACTGGGGGGGCAGCGTCCACGAAACGGGCATCATGCTGCTGGTGTTCATGCCCCTGCCCTACGTGGATGCGTCCGCCAGCAGCGCCTTCGTCGACAAGCGGCAGCGCATGGTGGTGGCATCGGCTGGCATCCTGGTGGAGCTGATGGTAGCGGCGACAGCGCTGCTGCTGTGGGGCCAGCTCAGCCATGGCCTGGCCAGAGACATCGCGTTCGACCTGGCGCTGCTCGGCGGCGCTTCCAGCCTGCTGTTCAACGGCAACCCACTGCTGCGCTTCGACGGCTACTACGTGCTGTCAGACTGGTTGGAGATCCCCAATCTGGGCCCTCGCTCGGCGCGCTACCTCGGCTATCTCTGCCGGCGCTACGCGGTGGGGCTGCGGCACGCGGTCAGTCCGGCGACGGCAGCGGGCGAGGCGCCCTGGTTCCTGGTCTACGGCATCGCCGCCGGAGTCTACCGGCTGGTCATCAGCTTCGGCATCGCCCTCTACGTCGCCGGCAAATATTTCGTCGCCGGCCTGCTGCTGGGAGCCTGGGGACTGCTGCACCAGCTGCTGTGGCCCGCCGCCCGCAATCTGCTGAGCCTGATCCGGGCCGCCCGCAGCGAGGGGCGCCTGGCCCGGCTGGCCGGCGTCACCCTGCTGCTGCTCAGCACCCTGATCAGCGTGCTGCTGTTCGTCCCGGTAACTTCCAGCACGCGAGCCCAGGGCCTGGTCATCCCCGCCGGCGAGGCCTATGTGCGCGCCGGCGCGGAGGGCTTCCTCGCGCAGCTTCACGTCGTCAACGGCGCCTCGGTGAGCGCCGGCACGGCGCTGCTGCGCCTCGAGAACCCCGACCTGGCGACCGAGATGACGATCCTGGCAGCCCGCCGCATCGAGCTGGAGACGCGCCTGGGAGACTCACTGCTGTCCGATCCGCTCGCAGCCGCCAACCTGCAGGCCAGCCTGCTGCAGCTGCAGAGTGAAATCGACGAGCTCGCGCGCCAACTGGACGGACTCACCGTGTTCAGCGCCGTGGACGGCCGTTTCTTCACCGAGAGCCCCGCGGATAGGCTCGGTCGCTTCTACGCCAAGGGCGACCAGCTGGGCTGGGTCATACCGACCGCGCCAGCCAGGGCGACGATCGCGCTGCCGGTGACCCGCGCCGCCTCGCTGAACGGCACCCTGCAGCGCATCGAAGTGCGCCTGCACAGCCGCCCGGGCCGCGTGTTCGAAGCCCGCCTGCTGCAGCAACAGCCGGCCGCAACCGACCTGCTGCCGCACGCCGGTCTCGGCAGCGCCGGCGGGGGTGCTATCCCGGTGGACCGCACCGATGGCGAACGCCTGCACACCATGGCGCCCGTGTTCCTGTACGACATCGAACTGCCCGCTCAGGCCGGCGCGATGAGCGCGGGCGCGCGACTGACGGTGCGCTTCGTGCACGATGGCCAGCCGCTGGCGGGGCTCATCGGCGACCGCCTGCGCCAGAAGCTGCAGGAGAGGCTCAAAATCTAGAACCACGTCACCCCCTGACGGCCGACACACCCGCCATCCAAGACTATTCT
>Ga0316195_10000565_pt1 | contig 15074 bp, 11 predicted proteins | sample Phised1_MG_FD_204937 | JGI IMG/M metagenome (GOLD analysis project Ga0316195, IMG submission 204937) | Coastal sediment microbial communities from Maine, United States - Phippsburg sediment 1 | ecosystem: Environmental > Aquatic > Marine > Coastal > Sediment | place: USA: Maine | collected... | reverse complement strand
TTGGTGCCGTGCGTGTCGAACACGACGCCGAAGGTGTACCCGTCCGGCGCTGCCTTGGCCACTGCGTTGGTGCCGATCGAACCCGAGGCGCCACCGACGTTCTCGACGACGACGCTCTGGCCGAGCTGCTTGCCGAGCTGCTGCGAGAGGATGCGGGCGACCTGGTCGACCGAACCCCCGGGCGGGAACACGGCGATCAGCCGGATGGTCTTGCTCGGCCACGCCTGGGCCTGTGCGGGTGCCGTTGCGATTGCGCCGAGCGCAACCAGACTTGCCGCTGCAATGCGGAGGATGGTCGACATCGAGGATCTCCTTGATCGCGCGGCGACTGGCGCGCCGCTGCGGGCGGATGTTAACGCGGCCCGCGTCAGTAGACCGCGCCGCGCGCGTCGACGCGCCAGACCTGCTCGACGCGGTCGTTGCGCACGGCGACGATCCATTCGTGCAGGTTGACCGTCGGGTCGATGTGTCCCGGGATCAGCAGCGGCTTGTCGCCGAGCGCGAGTTCGGGGCCATCGCCGACGCGCTCGAGCACCGTGTGCTCGTCAGACACCCCGCGCACCTGCCAGCCGGGAAAGGCCGGCATCGCGCTGCCGGAATCGGTGGAGAACGCCTTGAGGCCGGCATCCAGAGTGGCGCGATCGCTGATGGCGTCGCGCCGGCGGCTCATTACCGTGGTCAGGATGAACAGCGACTGTTCGAACGTCGGCCAGCTGGGGTCCTGCACGTTCTTCGCGTAGTCGAGGTCCATCAGGATGTACGAGCCTGGCTGGATCTCGTTGTAGACGCCGCTCGTCGCTTCGAACAGGAAGGTCCCCGTGCCGCCGCCCGTGATCGTGCCGCAGGGCAGTCCGGCGCTGACCAGCGCGTCGCGCGCGGACCGCGCCAGTGCGCTCGCCGCGCTGATGGCCTGGCGCCGCTCGCCGATGCTGCGCCGGTGCTGCGCCGAGCCGAAATACGCCTGCAGTCCGCGCAGTGTGAGGCTGGGCTGGGCGTCGACGACGCGCGCCAGCGCAACGGCGGCGGCGGGATCGGAGACGCCGGCGCGGTTGTGGCCGACGTCGAGCTCGATGTAGACGTCCATCCGGGTGTCGGCCTCGTCGCATGCGCGCGCCAGCTTCAGTGCCGCGCCGGCGTCATCGACGCACACGCCGAGCCGCGCCGCGGGAAACCGGGCCGCCAGGCCTGCCAGGCGCGCCAGCTTGCGCTCGCCGACCACCTCGTTGGTCACCAGCACGTCCTCGATGCCGCCGGCCAGGAACGGCTCCGCCTCCGATGCCTTCTGCACGCAGATGCCGGCCGCGCCCGCGGCCACCTGCCGCCGCGCGATCTCCACGCACTTGTGGCTCTTCGCGTGCGGCCGCACGCGCACCTTGTGGCCGGCCACGGCCTGCATCAGGCGCGCGAGGTTGGCGTCGAACTTGTCGAGGTCGACGATCAGCGCCGGCGTGTCGACGTCGGCCAGCGCGTCGCCGACGCGGGCCGGCATCCAGTGGGTTTCCATGCCGGCGAGTCTAGCGAGCGCGTTGCGCGCGCGCCGTAGAATCCCCGGTCTGGTCATCACACAACAGCGGGACTCAAGTCCGGATCTCTATGAGCATCAAGAGCGACAAGTGGATTCGCCGCATGGCGGCGACCGGGATGATCGAGCCGTTCGAGCCCGGTCAGGTGCGCGAGGTCGGCGGCAAGAGGATCGTGAGCTACGGGACCTCCAGCTACGGCTACGACATTCGCTGCGCGCGCGAATTCAAGATCTTCACGAACATCAACTCGACGATCGTCGATCCCAAGCAGTTCGATCCCAGTTCGTTCGTCGACTTCACCGGCGACGTCTGCATCATCCCGCCCAACTCCTTCGCGCTGGCACGCACGGTCGAGTACTTCCGCATACCGCGCAACGTGCTGACGATCTGCCTCGGCAAGAGCACCTACGCGCGCTGCGGCATCATCGTCAACGTCACGCCGCTCGAGCCCGAGTGGGAAGGGCACGTGACGCTCGAGTTCTCCAACACCACGCCGCTGCCCGCCAAGATCTACGCGGGCGAGGGTTGCGCGCAGGTGCTGTTCATCGAGTCCGACGAAGTCTGCGAGACCTCGTACAAGGATCGCGGCGGGAAATACCAGGGACAGCGCGGGGTCACGTTGCCGCGGACCTGAGCGCTGGCAGGAGAAATGCGAACGGGCGCCGAAGGCGCCCGTTCAGGGTAAGTCTCGATCGAGCCGCGCTACGGGCGGCTCGTTGCCGCGCCGATCAGTTCTTGATGTACGTCCAGCCGGCTTCCTGCCGGTTCATGATCTGGACGACGCCGCCGGGCACGACCTTCACTCCCGGGAAGAGGTCCTTTTCAGTCAGCTTCGCGGCCTTCATCGTCGCGCCGCACGCCAGGATGGAGACGCCGTTGCCCATCGCGTCGCTCATGCGATTGGCGACGCTGGACTCGAACTTCATCATGTTGAGCCCCGGGCCGTTCGCCACGATCTCGATCTCGACGTTGCCCTTGCCGACCGCGCTCTGCAGGTTGCCCGCGTTGTTCAGCGTCTGGTTCCACTTGACCGGGTCGTCTTCGGTCACGTGGAAGATGACGTGGTGCTTCTTCGTCGCGTCGGCCGCCGAGGCGGCCGATCCTGCGGTGAGCACGAGGGCGAGCGCGACGGCGGCCGCCTGTGCTAGGTACTTGATCATGGTGGTCGTCTCCTGTCGTTCTTGAGGGTCGGAACCGCCGCTGGCGGCGCAACGGAATCCGTTCGGCGAGGATCGGGCAAATCCGCGATATTTGCAATCAGATCAAAAGCATGAGGCCGGCGCGCGACGTCGCTGAATAGGCATCGCGGCCAGCGGATGCGTGCAGCCAAGCGCGTTGAGCGGTGCGGAGGGAGCGGCAGCGCCGCGCTACTTCTCCTTCGGCCGGCGCGGACCTTCGCTCTCGACCGGCCTGCCGCGCTCCTGCTCGGGGATGTTGCGCAGCACCTGTTCCTTCTGTGAAGGCGTCGGCTGCCCGTGTGGCTGCGCCGCGGGATGCGGCAATGGCGCTGGCGCGGCTGCAGCCGGCGCGGGCTGCGCCGGGGCCGGATGGGCACGCGGCGCAGGGGTCGGCGCAGGCGCCGACTGCACCGGACGCGCGCCCGGTGCCATCGGCTGCTTGATGGTCGGCGGCGCACCGGGCGGGAAGCGGGCCGGCTCGGCCGGATTGATCGGCTTCGGCTGGCCCGGCGGAATCTGCTCGACCGGCTGGTGCGGCCTTGGATGTGCGCGCTCGACCGGCGACGGCGTGGCGGGCAGCGGCGGAACCGCAGGCTGGCCCCGCTTCAGTCCCGGCGGTTGCGCCAGCGGCGCACGCTCGTTTCCGGGCAATGGCGGTTGCGGCGTGACACCCCGCCCGGGCACCGGTTCGGCGACCACCGGCGGCATCACGCGCGTTGGCGGCATGCCCGTTCGCGGGGGTGGCACCGGTTGCACCGGCTGCGCCGGAGCGACCACTCGCCCGTTCGGCGCGCCGCGGTGATCCGGTTCCGCAAATTTCCGGGTCGATGGGCGAGGCGCGGGGGCGACGTTGAGCGGCGGCGGAGGCACCGGCTTCAGGTCGGCCGGTTGCGGGCGGACCGGCAGTGCCACTTTCATCACCGGCTCGCGGAACCGCGGCCCCGGCACCATGGTGGCGCCATGACCCTGGTTCACCGTATGCGGCACGCCCCGGGGCGGCCGGTTGATGATCGTCTGGTTGATGATCGTGACGTAGGTCGTGTTGTGCCGATAGTGGGGCTCGTAGCGGTTCCACGGCGCGAGCGGGTACCAGCCGACCACGGGTCCGACCCCGACCGACACGGCGACGCCGCTGCCGACGAAGCCGACCAGCGCGGGCGCCCACACCGGACGCTGCACATAGCCGCCCGGGACCCAGCACCAGCGGCCGCCGACCACGACCCAGCGGCCGTAATGGAATGGCGCATAGCCCCACGGCGCGTGATCGACCCAGGTCCAGCCCCACGGCCGCACCCAGCGCCACCGGCCGTGGCGGTATGGCGCCCAGCCCACCGGAACCACGCGCGGATACCACACGGTGCCGTAGGCGACGTCCGGCACCCATTCGCCGTAGGCGTCGAGTTCCTCGTAGCCGGTCATGTACGTCGAGACATACTGCGGCGCGCGGGCTTCGCGGTAGCGGTCGTCACGCGCGAGCGCCCACTCGTCGAACTCGGTCGAAGCCGCCTGCTCGTAGCTGATGCCGGCAACCCCGGGATTGGCGACCACGGCCTGGCCGCTCGAAACGTCCACGGCGACGCCGTTGGCGCGCACCGTGCCGTGCCCCTCGAACACGGTCAGCCGGACCGGTCCGTGCTCGGTCGCGTCGATGCGATACCTGCCGGGGGCGTCGAGGTCGAGTTGCGCGCCGGAAGCCGTGACGAGCGTGGTCTCACGGTGGTCGGGCCGCGCCAGGCGGACGCCGAGCGTCCCGTACTCGAGGTTGAAGGCCGCGCCCGCGTAGTCGAGCTGGCTGAACCCGCCGCGGCTGTCCGTCGCGAGCCGGAAGGTGTGCGGGCCGACCCGCAGTTCGTAGCGCCCGTCCGCTCCCGTGTACAGGCCGGTGCCGACGCTGACGACGTCGTTGAGGTCGGCGCCGTCCCACTGTCCGGCATTGTTTTCCTCGACGCGCCAGATCTGGGCGTCGCCTTCGGCCAGCACGACCCGGCCGGCGATCAGCGGCGGCGCGTCGTCCTGGGTAGCCGCGAATGCGCTCGTCGGGCCGGCGGCGCCCCAGCCGGCGACGAGGAAGCTGGCGATAAGCGCGATCCAGCGTGACATGGCGTACCTCCCTGTCGTTCTAGCCCATGTAACGGCCCGGCGGGAGGGATTGTTGACCCCGGTAACACCCTGTAACACCCGGGGGGCATGGCGCGCACGGGACCGCACTTGCTGCGCGGTCGCGCGAACGCCCATAATCACAGGTTCCTCCACGCCGCCCGGCACCGACTCCCTCCATGCGATTCCGCTTCCCGATCGTCATCATCGACGAGGACTTCCGCTCCGAAAACGCCAGTGGGCTGGGTATTCGCGCCCTTGCCAAGGCCATCGAGGCGGAAAGTGTCGAAGTGCTGGGCGTCACCAGCTTCGGCGACGTGTCGAGCTTTGCGCAGCAGCAGAGCCGCGCGTCCGCGTTCATCCTGTCGGTCGACGACGAGGAGCTCGCGGAAGGGAACGGCGATCGCGAGACGATCGACAAGCTGACCAAGTTCGTCGCGGAGATCAGGCGCCGCAACGCCGACATTCCGATCTTCCTGTATGGCGAGACGCGCACGACGCACCACCTGCCGAACGAGGTGCTGCGCGAACTGCACGGCTTCATCCACATGTTCGAGGACACGCCGGAGTTCGTCGCGCGCTACATCGTGCGCGAGGCGCGCGCCTACCTCGAAACGCTGGCGCCGCCGTTCTTCCGGGCGCTGGTCCACTACGCGCAGGACGGCTCGTACTCCTGGCACTGCCCCGGCCACTCCGGCGGCGTCGCCTTCCTGAAGAGCCCCGTGGGCCAGATGTTCCACCAGTTCTTCGGCGAGAACATGCTGCGCGCCGACGTCTGCAACTCGGTCGACGAACTCGGCCAGCTGCTCGACCACACGGGGCCGGTGGCGGCGAGCGAACGCAACGCGGCGCGCATCTTCGGCGCCGACCACCTGTTCTTCGTCACCAACGGCACGTCGACGTCGAACAAGATCGTCTGGCACTACACGGTGGCCCCGGGCGACGTCGTGATCGTCGACCGCAACTGCCACAAGTCGGTGCTGCACGCGATCACGATGACCGGCGCGATCCCGGTGTTCCTGACGCCCACGCGCAACCACTACGGCATCATCGGGCCGATCCCGCTCGACGAGTTCCGCTGGGAATCGATCCAGAAGAAGATCGACCAGCACCCGCTGATCAAGCCGGCGGCCGCCGGCGGCAAGCCGCGGGTCCTGACGCTCACCCAGAGCACCTACGACGGCATCCTCTACAACGTCGAGACCATCAAGGGCCTGCTCGACGGCAAGGTCGACACGCTGCACTTCGACGAAGCGTGGCTGCCGCACGCCGCGTTCCACCCGTTCTACCGCGAGATGCACGCGATCGGCGGCGTCACGCCGCGCACGCGCAATCGCGAGTCGATGATGTTCTCGACGCAGTCGACCCACAAGCTGCTGGCGGGCCTGTCGCAGGCGTCGCAGATCCTGATCCAGGACTCCACGAGCGAGAAGCTCGACCGCTTCATGTTCAACGAGGCGTTCCTGATGCACACCTCGACATCGCCGCAGTACGCCATCATCGCGTCGTGCGACGTGGCCGCGGCGATGATGGAGCCGCCCGGCGGCACCGCGCTGGTCGAGGAATCGATCTCGGAAGCGCTCGATTTCCGGCGGGCGATGCGCAAGGTCGACGCCGAGTACGGGGATTCCTGGTGGTTCAAGGTCTGGGGGCCGGAGCACCTTGCGGCCGGCGGCATCGGCACGCGCGAGGACTGGATGCTCGGTGCCGGCGAGGACTGGCACGGTTTCGGCGAACTCGCCCCGGGCTTCAACATGCTGGACCCGATCAAGGCCACGGTGATCACCCCGGGACTGAACGTGGACGGTTCGTTCGTCGACCCCGGGATGCCCGCGGCCGTGCTGACGAAGTACCTGTCCGAGCACGGCATCATCGTCGAGAAGACCGGCCTGTACTCGTTCTTCATCATGTTCACGATCGGCATCACCAAGGGCCGGTGGAACACGCTGGTCACGGAACTGCAGCAGTTCAAGGACGACTACGACAAGAACCAGCCGCTGTGGCGGGTGATGCCCGAGTTCATCCGCAGCTTCCCGCGCTACGAGAAGATGGGGCTGCGCGACCTGTGCGACGCGATCCACGCCATCTACCGCGAGAGCGACATCGCGCGCCTGACGACGGACATGTACCTGTCGGAAATGGAGCCGGTGATGAAGCCGGCCGACGCCTACGCGCAGATGGCACACAGCAACATCGACCGCGTGCCGATCGACGACCTCGAAGGCCGGGTGACCGCGATCCTGCTGACGCCGTACCCGCCGGGCATACCGCTGCTGATCCCGGGCGAACGCGTCAACGCGACGATCGTGAGCTACCTGAAGTTCGCGCGCGAACTGAACCGGCGCTTCCCGGGGTTCGGCACCGACATCCACGGGCTCGTGAAGGAAGAGACGGATAGCGGGACGCAGTATTTCCTCGACTGCGTGCGGTAGAGGGGCGGCGGGATGATGGCGCACGTCGACTCCGTGGCCGCCCTCGCGATCTCGGCCTTCATGCTGGTCGGGTTCGCCCTGATGCTGTTCATGCTGCTGGTGCAGCCGATCTGGTGCCTGATCGATTGCGCGGTGGACCGCCGCCGTTCCGGCGGCGGCAAGGCCGTCTGGATCATCGTGCTGGTCGTGCTGTACGGGATCGCGAACTGGTTCTACGGTGCGTTTGCCGCGGGCGGGCGCTGGCTGCGTCGCATGACGTGGCTGGCCTGGATCTTCGCGATCCTGCTCGTGCTCGTGTTCCTGGCGATGTACAACATGCGCGAGGACTTCCGGCGCGGCATCGACCAGGAGTGGCAACGCGGACGCGACCTGGTCGTGATGACGCCGGGCGCCGGGATCCGCACGTGAGGGAGTGAAAGTGAGCGAGCAGCCGATCGACCTGCGCTCGGATACGGTCACCCGGCCGACCGACGCCATGCGCGCCGCGATCGCGGCCGCCCCGGTGGGCGACGACCAGTACGGCGAGGACCCGACCGTCAACGCCCTGCAGGAGCGCGCGGCCGGACTGCTGGGCAAGCAGGCCGCACTGTTCCTGCCGAGCGGAACGATGGCCAACCAGGTCGCCCTGCGCGTGCTGACGAGCCCGGGCGACGAAGTCGTGGTGAGCCGCGAGAGCCACGCGGTCTGGCACGAAACCGGCGGATCGGCGGCCAACGCGGGCGTGCAGTTCCGCGAAGTCGGCGAGCGTGGACGCTTCACGGCTGACGAGTTCGTCGCGGCGGTCAAGCCGCGCGGCCACCCGATCTACCCGCCGACGACGCTGGTGGAGGTCGAGAACACCCACAACCGCAGCGGCGGGATCGTCTTCTCGCTGGAGGAATCGGTGCGCATCGGCGCCGCCGCGCGCGAACTCGGCATCGCCAGCTTCCTGGACGGGGCGCGGCTGTTCAACGCCGCCGCCGCGAGCAGCCACAGCGCTGCCCAGCTCGCGGAGCCGTTCGACCTCGTCGCGATCTCGTTGTCCAAGGGCCTGGGCGCTCCCGTCGGCTCGGTGCTGGCCGGCCGGCGCGACCTGATCGAACGCGCGGTGCGCTACCGGCGGATGTTCGGCGGGGCGATGCGCCAGGCCGGGCTGCTGGCCGCCGCCGGATTGTTCGCCCTCGACCACCACATGGCCCGGCTGGTGGAGGGCCACGCGAACGCCAGGCAGCTCGCGACCCGGCTCGCGGCGAACCCGCGCATCGAGCTCGACCTGCCCTCGGTGCGCACGAACATCGTCGTGTTCCACCTGAAGGTCGGGGCGCCGGACGCGGCGACGGTCGTCGAGCGCGCGCGAGCCCGCGGCGTGCTGCTGTTCGCGTTCGGACCGCGCACCTTGCGGGCCGTGACCCACCTCGATGTCACCACGGCGCAGTGCGAGCAGGCCGCCCGGGCGCTGGTCGACATCATCTAGAAGTTCGGTACGACCGATCATTTGCGAAGGAACCTCCCATGACGAAGAAGATCATCGCTGTATTCGGCTCCACCGGCGCACAGGGCGGCGGGCTCGCGCGCGCGATCCTCGCCCATCCGGAAGCCGGTTTCACGGTGCGCGCGGTCACGCGCAAGCCGGAAGGGGAAGCGGCCCGGGCGCTGGCCGGTGCCGGCGCCGAAGTGGTTGCCGCGGATCTCGACGACAGGGCGAGCGTGGAGCGAGCGATGAACGGCGCCCACGGCGCGTTCTGCGTGACCAACTTCTGGGAGCATTTCTCCCCCGAGAAGGAACTGGCGCAGGCGGGGACGATGGCCGACGCGGCGGCGCAGGCCGGCGTGCAGCACGTGATCTGGTCGACCCTCGAAGACACACGCACGTTCTTCGCGCCAGACGGCCGCCGCATGCCGGTCCTGATGGGCAAGTACAACGTGCCGCACTTCGATGCCAAGGGCGAGGCGAACGCACGCTTCACGTCGAAGGTGCCGACCACGCTGCTCTACACGTCGTTCTACTGGGACAACCTGATCCACTTCGGGATGGGCCCCAAGAAGGGGCCGGACGGTGTGCTGGCGATCTCGCTCCCGCTGGCGGACAAACGCATGTCCGGCATCGCGGCCGAGGACATCGGCAAGTGCGCCTTCGGCATCTTCAGGGAAGGCGCGGCCCACATCGGGAAGTCGGTGGGCATCGCCGGCGAACACCTGAGCGGCGCCCAGATGGCGGCCGCGCTGGCCACGGCACTGGGCCAGGCCGTCCGGTACAACGCGGTCACGCCCGAGCAGTACCGGGGCTTCGGGTTCCCGGGCGCGGACGATCTCGGCAACATGTTCCAGTTCTACGCCGAGTTCGAGGACGCCTTCATGAAGGCGCGGCCGCTCGACGTCGCGCGCCGGCTGAATCCCGAACTGCAGACGTTCGCGACGTTCCTGGCACGGAACAAGGACCGCATCCCGCTCGGCTGACGCGAGTCGGGTCCGACCGGCGGCCGGCGGCCGCCGGACTTGCTATCCTTCGCATTCGCTGATGTAGGTCGAAGCGGGAGAGTGCATCCGCAGCCGGATGCCGCCGAAGGCGCAATCTCACCCGGAATCGCTCAGGTTAATGAACCGCTTCGTCGCCGGCGACTCTGGAGAGACCGCGCGTTCCCGCGCGCGGCGCCGAAGGGGCAGGGGCCGCGGTGCAAGCCGTCGCTCCCGAACTCTCAGGCAAAAGGACAGAGGGGTGCCGTTCGACGACCGTCGGACCGCGCCCCTTTTTCATTTGCTGCCCGGGAGGCCCATGGGACACCGCACACCGCTGTTTGACACCCACGTCGCCTCGGGCGCGAAGATCGTCGACTTCGGCGGCTGGGACATGCCGCTCAACTACGGTTCCCAGATCGAGGAGCATCACGCCGTGCGGCGCGACGCGGGCATGTTCGACGTGTCGCACATGCGGCCGGTCGACGTGCGCGGCGCCGGCGCCCGCGCCTTCCTGCGCTACCTCGTCGCCAACAACGTTGATCGCCTGGCGCAGGCCGGCAAGGCGCTGTATTCGTGCATGCTGAACGATGCCGGCGGCGTGGTCGACGACCTCATCATCTACTTCCTGCGCGACGACTGGTTCCGCGTCGTCGTCAACGCGTCCACTGCCGAGAAGGACCTCGCGTGGATGGAGAAGGTACGGACTGACCGCGGCTTCGAAGTGACGCTGACGCCGCGCCGCGACCTCGCGATGATCGCCATCCAGGGCCCGAACGCGCGTGCGAAGTTGTGGCAGGCGCGGCCCGGGACGAGGGCCGCCACCGAGGGCCTCGGCGCCTTCTTCGCGGCCGAAACGGGCGACCTGTTCGTCGCGCGGACCGGATACACGGGCGAGGACGGGTTCGAAGTGATGCTGCCGGCCGCACAGGCGCCGGCGCTGTGGGCCGACTTGAAGGCCGCCGGCGTGGCGGAGGCGGGACTGGGCGCGCGTGACACGCTGCGGCTCGAAGCGGGCATGAACCTGTACGGCAACGACATGGACGAGACGGTGTCGCCGCTCGATGCCGGCCTGGCCTGGACGGTCGACCTGAAGGCGCCGCGCGAGTTCGTCGGCCGCGCCGCGCTCGAGCGCGACGGCGCCACGAAGGCGCTGGTGGGCCTGAAGCTGCTCGACAAGGGGGTGCTGCGATCGCACCAGAAGGTGGTCACGCCGCAAGGCGACGGTGAGATCACCAGCGGCACGTTTTCACCGACGCTCGGCTTCTCGGTCGCGATGGCGCGCGTGCCTCGGGAGGTCAGGGCCGGAGACGTGGTGCAGGTCGACATCCGCGGCAGGCTGCTGTCGGCCCAGGTGGTCAAGATGCCGTTCGTGCGCAACGGCAAGCCGATGATCTAGCGTCGCAGGTGCGCCTGCTCCAGTCAATCAGCGGGCCGGGTCTCGGAAGCCCGGGCGCCCGGCCCGAAGGCAAAGGCAGCGAAGAGTCAAAGGAGAGACGATGAAATTCCCCGCAGAACTGAAATACACGCAGACGCACGAGTGGGCGAAGGTCGGCGACGACGGCCTGCTGTGGGTCGGGATCACGGACGCCGCGCAGGACATGCTGGGCGACCTGGTGTTCGTCGGCGACGTGAAGGTCGGCCAGACGCTGAAGTCGGGCGAGACCGCCGGCGTGGTCGAGTCGGTCAAGGCCGCCTCCGACATCTACGCGCCGGTGGACGGCGAGGTCGTCGCGTTCAACGATGCCCTCGAGTCCGAGCCGCAGCAGCTGAACTCGGATCCGTACGGCTCCTGGATCTTCAAGATGAAGACGAGCGCGTCGATCGACGGCCTGCTCGATGCCGGGGCCTACCAGAAGAACGTCGCCGAGTCCCACTAGCCGACCGACCCTGCGCGGCCCCGCGGGGCCGCCACCACACCTGTTGCCCGAACACGCCAAGATGACCACGCTTGCCCAGCTCGAGAACCACAGCGAATTCCACGCGCGCCACATCGGCCCGAACGAGACCGAGACCGAGGAAATGCTCAAGGTCGTCGGTGCCCCGTCGCTCGACGGCCTGGTCGACGCGATCGTGCCGAAGTCGATCAAGCTGGCCGCGCCGCTGGCGCTGCCGGCGGCGTTGACCGAGGAAGACGCGCTTTCGAAGATCCGGGCGATCGCCGGCCGCAATCGCGTGTTCCGCAGTTTCATCGGCCAGGGGTACTACGGCACGCTGACGCCGAAGGTCATCCTGCGCAACGTCCTCGAGAACCCCGCCTGGTACACCGCGTACACGCCCTACCAGGCCGAGATCTCGCAGGGGCGGCTCGAGGCGCTGCTGAACTTCCAGACGATGATCGCCGACCTCACCGGCATGGAGATCGCGAACGCCTCGCTGCTCGACGAGGGCACTGCGGCCGCCGAAGCGATGACGCTCGCCAAGCGCAGCGCGAAGAGCCGGAGCAGCGTCTTCCTGGTGGCCGGCGACTGTCACCCGCAGACGATCGCGGTGGTGAAGACGCGCGCCGAGCCGCTGGGCCTGACGGTCAAGGTCGGGTTCGTGCCCGAGCTGATCAAGGGCGGCGACTATTTCGGCGTGCTGGCGCAGTACCCGTCGACCACCGGCCTGATCCACGACATGCGCCCGCTCGCGGAGCAGGCGCACGCGGACGGGGCGCTGTTCTGCGTGGCGGCCGACCTGCTCGCGCTGACCCTGCTCCAGGCGCCGGGCGCGTGGGGCGCCGACATCGTCATCGGCAACTCCCAGCGGTTCGGGGTGCCGTTCGGGTTCGGCGGACCGCACGCCGCCTTCATGAGCTGCAAGGACGCGTTCAAGCGCTCGATGCCGGGCCGGCTGGTCGGCGTGTCCGTCGATTCACAGGGCAAGCCGGCGTACCGCCTGACGCTGCAGACGCGCGAACAGCACATCCGCCGCGAGAAGGCCACGTCGAACATCTGCACGGCGCAGGTCCTGCTGGCCGTGATGGCCAGCATGTACGCCGTGTACCACGGTCCGGCGGGCCTGACCCGCATCGCGCAGCGCGTGCATCGCCTGACGGCGATCCTCGCCGAGGGGCTCAAGCGCGGCGGTCTGCAGGTCAACGGCAGCTTCTTCGACACCCTCGCGGTGATCGGTGGGGATGCCGCGAAAGTCCATGCGGCCGCGCGCGCCAGGGGCATCAACCTGCGCGAGTTCACCGCGGCGGACGTTGGCGAGCGCGCCGGCACGATGGTCGGTGTGTCGCTCGACGAGACGGCGACGCGCGCCGATGTCGAAGCGCTGTGGGGCGTGTTCGGCGTCAAGGCGGACGTGGATGAGCTCGATGGCGCGCTGGCAGGCGAATCCGCCGCGATTCCGGCGGCCCTGCGTCGCACGACGCCGTTCCTGACCCATCCGGTGTTCAATGCGGCCCACAGCGAGCACGAGATGCTGCGCTACCTGCGCTCGCTGGCCGACAAGGACCTGGCGCTCGACCGCTCGATGATCCCGCTGGGCTCGTGCACGATGAAGCTGAACGCGACGAGCGAGATGATCCCGGTCACGTGGCCGGAGTTCGCGAACATCCATCCGCTCGCGCCCGCCGACCAGTCCGAGGGCTACCGGCAGCTGATCGGGGAACTCGAGCAGATGCTGGTCGAGTGCACCGGCTACGACGCCGTGAGCCTGCAGCCCAACTCCGGCGCGCAGGGCGAGTACGCCGGCCTGCTCGCGATCCGTGCCTACCACCGCGCACGCGGGGAAGGGCATCGCACAGTCTGCCTGATCCCCGAGAGCGCGCACGGGACCAACCCGGCGTCCGCGCAGATGTGCGGGATGGAAGTCGTCGTCGTGAAGACCGACCGCGACGGCAACGTCGACATCGGCGACCTCAAGGCCAAGGCCGAGCAGCATGCCGCGAAGCTCGCGGCCCTGATGGTGACCTATCCGTCGACCCACGGCGTGTTCGAGGAAGCGATCGTCGAGATCTGCGACATCGTCCACAGGCACGGCGGGCAGGTCTACACCGATGGGGCCAACATGAACGCCCTGGTGGGCGTGGCCAAGCCCGGCAAGTACGGCTCCGACGTATCGCACCTGAACCTGCACAAGACGTTCTGCATCCCGCACGGCGGCGGCGGGCCGGGGGTCGGACCGGTCGCCGTGAAGTCGCACCTGGCTCCCTACCTGCCGGGACGGCTGGGCGGGGACGATCCGGTCGGGATGGTGAGCGCCGCCAGTTTCGGCAGCGCCAGCATCCTGCCGATCTCGTGGATGTACGTCACCATGATGGGCGCCGCCGGCCTGCGCCGCGCGACGCAGGTGGCGCTGCTGAACGCCAACTACGTCGCGAAGCGGCTCGCGCCGTACTACCCGACGCTGTACGCGGGCCGCAACGGTTTCGTCGCCCACGAGTGCATCCTCGACCTGAGGCCGCTGAAGGACGCAAGCGGCATCAGCGCGGAGGACGTCGCCAAGCGCCTGATGGACTACGGCTTCCACGCCCCGACCCTGAGCTTCCCGGTGGCCGGCACGCTGATGGTCGAGCCGACCGAGTCGGAGCCGAAGGTCGAGCTCGACCGCTTCGTCGAGGCCATGATCGCGATCCATGGCGAGATCGCCGCGGTGCAGGACGGGCGCGTGGACCGCGACGACAACCCCCTGAAGAACGCACCGCACACCGCGTCGATGGTGACGGCGGAAAACTGGGCGCACGACTACGCGCGCGAACAGGCGGCGTTCCCCGTGCCGCACCTGAAGCGGCAGAAGTACTGGCCTCCGGTCGGCCGCGTCGACAATGCCTATGGAGACCGCAACATCATGTGCTCCTGCATTCCGATGTCGGCCTACTCGGACGACGCGACCGACACGGCTGCCAGTACGGCCGCTTGAAAGGCCTCGTTCCCGGCTCGGAGCTGCGCCGTCAGCGCCTGTCCGGCCAGCAACGCGGTGCGCTCCCGAGTTCCGGCTCGGGCGCACCCGATGCCGCGACCGGCGCAGTGAACGGAACCGCCGGCTGATCCGCATTCCTCTGGCGGCACTTCGATTGCGCCGGCAGGCCGGCTTGCGTACCGGAAACTGCTTGCTGACGACACCCGGCGCGTCACTGCGCGCCATTGCGCTGCGGCTCTTAGCAAATTCTTAGCGACTGACTCTGCGGCGCGCCCCTAGACTCCGCCTCCTTGCAGCGCTGGAGTCGGAAAATGAAGAAGGCGGTCAAGTTCATCGGCTGGACGCTTGCCAGCCTCGTCATGCTTGGGCTGGTCGCGGCGTTCGGCGCGAACGTGCTCGCCGAGCGCAAGCTGAACCGCACGATCGATGTGCAAGCCGCAGCGGTGGCGTTCGTGAGCGACGAGGCATCGCTCGTGCGCGGCAAGTACCTGTTCGAATCACGCGGTTGCAGCGAGTGCCACGGTGCGGACGGGGCAGGGAGGCCCGTCATCGACGAGCCG
>Ga0316195_10000563_pt1 | contig 15087 bp, 15 predicted proteins | sample Phised1_MG_FD_204937 | JGI IMG/M metagenome (GOLD analysis project Ga0316195, IMG submission 204937) | Coastal sediment microbial communities from Maine, United States - Phippsburg sediment 1 | ecosystem: Environmental > Aquatic > Marine > Coastal > Sediment | place: USA: Maine | collected... | reverse complement strand
CCTGTTGGCCGACATCCGCGGATCTCTGACCGTCGTTACCGGCTTGTTGGGATTATTTATCCTGGTTTTGAGTTATGGCATCTGGCTGGGGCTCGATATCGATTGCGGATGTTTCGGTCCCGAAGATCCGAAAGCCCGGACCTTTCGTGGGCTGCGATCGGCCCTTTTACAGGACATTGCCATGATGTTGGTTATCTTTTATCTTTATTTTTGGCGGTATCGCCAAAGCATGGCACCCAAAACGTTAACAAATCTGTTTAGAAGCTTAAAAAAGAAGGAGATGTGATGATGCGAATGGGAAAAAGTGTTTTCAGCCTTATAGTCGTTGGACTATTTGTGATGAGCCTGACAAGTCCGTGTTTAGCCAAAAACAAATTTGAAAAAGAAGTGGAAAAAGAGCAGGAAGCCGTCAAGCTGGTCCGTGAAGTCCAGCAAGGCGGTTACGACCTGATCACGGCCAAGGAGCTTAAAGACCTGATCGATTCCGGCAAGGACATCCTTATTATCGATACCATGCCCTATGATGCCAGCTATAAAAAAATGCATGTCCCTGGTGCTGAGCAGTTTCTGTTTCCTATTCCCGAGATGAACGTGTGGGATATCAAAGAGACAGATGGGAAAACCATTGACGATTTCAAGGCGCTGCTGGGTCCCGACATGTCAAAAACTATCGTCGTCTACTGCGGGTTTGTCAAATGTACCCGAAGCCACAATGGGGCCATGTGGGCGACAAAACTGGGATACAAGAATGTTATGCGCTTTCCGGGCGGAATTTTCGCCTGGAAAGGAGCCGAATATCCTGTAGAGAAGGCAAAATAAGGTTTCGAAAAAGATAAGGAGTACACACCCTAAAATTCTGAGGTGTGTGTGCCTTAAGAATCTGATATGACCCAACTGAGTCTTAAAAATCAAAATGTTGACCGAAGTGTCGAAGTGCTGATTAAAAAAATTCGGTGCCGTGCCGAAAACCTGTTCACAACAAAACAACTCATGTGTTCCGAGGCGGTTCTGGCGGTACTGAATCAAGGACTCAAAGGCGGTCTGTCTCCTGAGATTGCCGTTCGACTCACCTCAGGTTTGCCGGAAGGTTTCGGAGGCAGCGGATGTACGTGCGGGGCCTTAAGCGCCGGAATTATTTCCCTGGGTTTGTTTTTGGGACGCAATGGCCCCGGATTTTTCAACAACCGCACGGTTTGCAGGGCTTCCAAGGAACTGCACGACCGGTTCAAAACCCATTTCGGTGCCACCTGCTGCCGGGTGTTAACGAAGAATATCAAGCTCGGAACAAAGAGCTACTACCGACTGTGTGCCCAAAAGGCGGGAACCGTTGCTGAGCAAGCCGCCCGCCTTATCTTAGAACAAAAATCGGAACTGCTTGACACGGCTGACTGGACGTATGTGAATCGAACTGATTCCAATATCGGTGGACGGATCCAGCAACTGACCAACACCTTTCGATCATAACCACACCACCTGTTATTTCAAAAATCACCGGTAGCAGACCCGATACCATTTTGATGAAAGATCTTGACCTTAGCATTAAAGTATAAGAATAATAACCTCATACAACAATTCCAACCATGGAGCATTCATGCAGTGAAACTGAACCTTTTTAAAAAGCCGACCCTGCTGAGCCTGTCAAAAACCTGTGGTTGAGCCGCAAAAATCGACCCGGTCGGGCTCGGAGATTTGTTGGCGGGTTTACCCAAACATGAAGATCCCAACTTACTGGTGGGCTATGAAACCAGAGATGATGCCGGCATTTATCGATTGACCGACGATCTGGCCGTTATTATGACGGCCGACTATATTACGCCCCCGGTGAACGATCCGTATATGTTCGGCCAGATTGCGGCCGCCAACGCCATCAGCGATGTTTATGCCATGGGCGGCCGTCCCATCGCCTGCCTGAATCTGGTCAGCTTCCCCGCCAAGAAGCTCCCCATGGACGTCCTGCACCAAATCGTCGCCGGCGCTTTAAGCAAAATTACCGAAGCAGGAGCGGTGCTGGCAGGGGGGCATTCCATCGAAGACGAGGAACCCAAATTCGGGTTGGCGGTGACCGGCATCGTCCATCCCGACAAATTCTGGACCAACCGGGGCGCCCGGCCGGGAGATGTGTTGATTCTCACCAAACCCATCGGAAGCGGCGTACTGTTCAATGCCAATTTGAAACAATGGGTCTCCAAGAAGGCCCTGGATGCCTGTGTGGCAGCCATTTCAACCCTCAACCGGACCGCTGCTGAGGTCATGGCGGGTTTCGACATACATGCCGCCACCGATGTAACCGGATTCGGGTTGTCCGGACACGGCTTTGAAATGGCCAAAGCATCTGAAGTCTGCCTGGAAATCCAAGTTGCCCGTTTACCGTTCATGGACGAGGCACTGGCGGTCTATAAAAAAGGGATGAGAACCGGCGTAAATGCTTACAACAGACAGATGGTGGAAAAATATATGCGGTTTGAGGCCGATCTCCCCATCTGGCACCAAGAGATCGTATTTGACCCACAAACCAGCGGCGGCCTTTTAGTGGCAGTCCCTGAATCCCAGGGAGAAAATCTCATCAAAGCATTACATACCGGGAAGGTGGTGGCGGCCAAAATCATCGGCCGTGTTCGTGAAGTGAAAGCGGCGACGTATCTGATATTTAAATAAATGCCCGCCAGGGAGCAACTTATTCGCCCCCCCGATCCCTTTTTCCCATGGAGGAAAGCATGGACATCCACTGGGGCCCGTTAAAAAAGCGTGTGTTCCATGGGACGGTGAACCCTTCGAACTCTCTCAACCTAATTTTTCAAAAAAACATTTTGTTTTCCCTTGATAAAGGTGGGAAAAATCCGGCTAAAGACTCTCTACTTTCTCGGCGATAGTCTTGGGCAAAGGTATCGCCTTCCAGGTATGATCGATGGCCACGAAGGTGACACTCCCTTCAGCCAGCAGGCGCGTTTTTGGGGGTCGGTAAAAATGGAACTGAAAAATGATGGCTTTTTCCCGGATCTCTTTGATGGAAGTATGCATCTCCAGCAAATCCCCATAATGGGCCGGGGCTAAAAAATGGCAGTCCGCGGCCACTTTGGGCATGCCGAATTTTTCTTCCGGGTTTCGAAAAAAAGTGCCGGGGTTTATGCCGATATGACGCAGGAATTCTTCAATGCCCTGATGAAAATATCTGAAATAGGCGACAAAATAAACAACACCATAGGGATCGGTATCACCAAAACGAACCTGAACTTCGGTTTTATGAACGAGCATTTTTACCTCCTGTAGATGACCACATAACTATTTTCTTGAAAATTTTATGCGTTGCCTTTAGAAGTTGCAAAGGGTTCAACCCGCCAAACCATGGCGGTTATAGCGACAAAAAAGAGGTTATGATGCGATTTTTCAAACATGCTGTTCTGGTCTGCTTGCTTGTCTTTATGTACATAAATCCGCCGGCCCGGGCGGCTGGAGATATCGGGGTAGAGCTGGTTCGCCTAAAAACCACCGACGGCATATCGCTAACCGGTGTAATGCGAACTCCCCATAAGGCCCAAAAAAATGCCGGTGTGGTCATGATTCACGGCTACAGCGGCAATTTTTATTCGGGGATCATGGGCTTTCTCCCGGAAGCCCTTGCAGATCGAGGGTTTACCACCCTTGCCCTCAATATGCGTGATCATGACCGGGGTCCCAAAAAAAACCGCTTTGAAGACAACCGCCATGACATTGCAGCGGCAGTCCATAAAATGGCACAACTTGGATATAATTCCATCTTCCTCTACGGTCACAGCATGGGAACCAACCGGGTCTTATACTACCTGGCAAAAACCGGAGATCCCAGGATTAACGGCGTACTTTTAACCGGCCCTCCGGGCAATCTGTTCGAGTGGAATATTCACATATTCGGTATCGAAACTGCAACCCGCATTCTCCGCCAGGCCCAAGATCTGGTGGCCAGGGGAAAAGGCGACCAATGGATGCTCATCGATCTCGGTCCGTTGGGTAAAGCGCTTTACACCGCCGACCATGTTGTGAGCCTAAGAGGACCGGATACAGTTTCTGACCCATACCGAAACATTGCCCGAATTTTAAAACCGGTACTCATTGTTCACGGCCTGGCGGACCGATTGGCCAGCCCCCAAGTCGCTGACCGGCTCCGAAGCAGCGGAAGGTCGGCCACCGATGTGACGGTGATCAAAATACCCGACGCCAATCACCGTTTCAGCAATCACCAAGAAAAGCTTGCAAGTGTTCTATCCCGGTGGATGCTGGAGCAGATCAAGCCTTAGCATGATTGCTCCAATTCACTGATAAGTCTTTCAATTTCTTTCTTTGTCAATTTAAGTTTAACTTTACCGCCTCCTGGATGGGCAAAACTTAACATACAGCCATCTTTATGTTCACCCACCGCCCATTTCTGTCCTTTGGGAAGTACAGCGGATTTGTCCAGCCAGTCGTCCGGATCAAATTCTGCAATCTGGATGAGAACGCCGAAGGCATCTTTGGGATGAATAAAGATCTCCTTCCAGAAATCGGCATATTCATTATACCCGAAATAGGGGATACCGTGATCCTCCAGCTTCTGGATTGCTTTTTGGATATCCGGAGTCTGCAGGGAAATATGGTGAAGGCCGCCGTTTTTATTTTTTTTAAAGAAATTGGATAGAAAACTTTCCGCCCCGGTGGAACTTATCAACTCGAGACGAGAGAGGTCTCCGAATGAAAAAATTTGCCAATGATATTTCAATTTATGGTTTCTATCCCCTGCACCGGGGATCGCCCCGAGTATATCTTCAAAAAAATGGCGTGCGTTTGCATAATCATTTACAGCGATTGAGATATGATCGATCCTTGAAATCATTTAAGAACTCTCTTGAAAACTGTTTCGAATTTGGGAGTAAATACCCGGCGCCATAACCAGAAGGCGGTCATTGATCTTTTGCCCATCCAGATATTCATTGATGAAAAAATCGCTCCCATCCATCTTGCAAATTTTTCCGCCGGCCGCCTCAAGAATAATGCCCGCAGCCGCAAGATCCTGATACGATTCGTTGGCGATCACGGCAGCTTCTGCCCGCCCCATGGCCACATAACATATGTGTGCGCCGGTGCAGCCCAGATCGCGGATTTTCCCCGGAAATGTTGACCGGTAACGGTGGTGAAATCGTGAATACGTAAAGAGAAGGCTCTCGTCGTTGATATTCTTCAGATCTGAAACGTGAATTTCTTCATCTCTTAAAAAAGCGTTCTGGTCGGCCCGTGCATGAAAAAGATCACCGGTTGCAGGCATGTAAAACACGCCGAAAATCGGCCAGAAATTTTCAATGAGTGCCAGAGAGATACCCCATATGGGAATACCCGCCTGAAAGTTGGCCACACCGTCCAATGGATCAAATATCCATATATAGCGCTTTTCATCATGGGTATAATCGGTGTTCGATTGATTGTTTTTAAACACCTGGTGTTCAGGAAAACGATGGTTCAGTTGATCCTGAAAAAATTCCATCAGATGGGAATCCGCCTCTGTAACAAGCTCTTCGTCGAACTTTATGCGGGAATTCCCTTTGCCATAATACAACAACGCCTCTTCACCTGAACGGCGGATCACTTCCATCGCGAATTGAGTCAATACTTCAATCCCATGACGTTTTTTATCAGCCATCTACCCTCCTTGTTTAAACGTGCCGGTGCATCTTTATAAAAAGTCGTATGGATAAAAAAAACCTAAAAATCTCCCAGGGGCCTTTTAAAGGTAAATTGGGCGGGATCTTTCACCAGTTTTTGGGAGGCCTCTTTGGTATTGCCCCCCAGCGCCGAGAAGGGGAGAGATACGACAAAAACAGCGCACCCCAAAACGGTGGCGACGATTCCCAAAGGTCTGACAAGCACAAGATCGGCGCTCATGGCGCCGGCGGTATTTTTCTCATCAAGGGACCCCTCCCGTGCCAGGGCGGAAGTCCCCATTGGAACCAGAACAAGGGCTGCAATCAACAAAAATACCATGGATTGTTTTACAATTTTATGCATATTCTCCTCCTTTAATCGGTTGTAGAATTTCCGAGATATTTCTTTTATCTCCTCTTTTAGTGGGTTCCTATAAATTTGTGGCGTGGATCGCCCAAGCAGGATATCTGGATTTTTTTCGGGTGTGCGTTTTGAGAGTATGATGACGTTAATTTTTTCAAAACCGGCGATGCGCATAACTGATTTAGAAATGGTTGAAAAATATCGACGTTAACGCTATATTTTGGAAGGTTTGATAAAGACGCCGCACGATTTTATCCGATTTCAATTACAATGGGATTGAATCGAAATGTTTTTAAAATATCTAATTTTCACGGATAGTTTTCAGGTAACAGCTTAAAGAAAAGCCGGCTGGCTGTCAAGAAAAAAGCCACTGTTTACCATCATGCTTTCTTTATGCCCATAACAACGAGGCACTTAACCCAATGACATCCCCTTTGATTTACATAGAGGTGGCCGTTGCCCTTCCGGTACATAACACCTATACGTACAGGGTTCCCGAAGACCTTTCAGCGCTGGCCCTAACAGGAAAAAGGGTCCTCGTTCCCTTTGGTCGGCGCAGGGTAACGGGATATATTTTGGGTGTGTGCAAAAAAAACCATCCGGAAGAGATAAAAACGGTTCTGGATATCCTTGACGAATCGTCCCTGTTTCCGTCATCTATGGTACCTTTCTTTAGATGGATTGCCGATTACTACATGCATCCCATCGGAGATGTCATCAAGAACGCACTCCCTGGCGGACTGAATGTTTGTGACGACCACATGGTGAGCATTACGGCAAAAGGGGAAGAAGCGCGGGTCGAAAATTCTGTTACACCTTTGGAAATCGAGATTTTGAATCTGCTCACCGCAGCACCCTGCCGCCTAAAAGAACTCCGGAAAAAACTCCACCAGCAAATCCCCAATGCCCTGATGTATGCCATGGAAGATCAAGGGCATATTGAGCATACGTGTAAACTTAAAGGTGGAACGACAAAGCCGAAGGTCGATCGGTATGTGGCGTTGACCGACTCGAATATGCCTGTGGACGGTCTTTCCAATTCAAGAAAAAAAATCATTGGAATGATCGAAGCCCAGGGTGAAATCTCGGTGAAAGAATTAAAGGCCATGGTTCCATCTGCCGCCAAATTAATCAAACATTTAGAAGCCGACGGTTATATTTCAATTTTTAATAAAAGAGTGTATCGCGATCCCTTTGGTGAAACCATCAGCTCGGACATCTCCCACAATCTCACCCAGGAACAGACAACCGTGGTCTCCACCGTAATGGCATCTCTGGGTCGAAAATTTTCAACCTGCCTTTTAACCGGCGTCACCGGCAGCGGCAAGACCGAAGTTTACATGCACCTTGCGGCAAAGGCCATCGACGGCGGGTATTCCGTTTTAGTTCTGGTTCCCGAAATCGCTCTTATATCACAGATGGAGCGGCGCTTCCGGGCACGATTTGGCGAGGGCGTCGCCGTTCTACACAGTGCACTTTCCCCCGGAGAACGCTATGATCAGTGGACCCGAATTGTCCGGGGTGAGGTTGCCATCGCCATTGGTGCCAGATCTGCTGTTTTTGCACCGTTTGAAAATATCGGGATTATCATCGTCGATGAAGAACATGACACATCCTACAAACAGGACGGTGGGTTGCGATACAATGCCAGAGATCTTGCCGTAGTAAGGGCAAAGCTTCAAAACGGTGTTGCCCTTCTGGGATCCGCCACGCCGTCCCTACAGTCCTACTATAATTTTAAAACAAATAAATTTAAGGGGGTTACCCTAAAAAAACGTGTTGAAAAACGACCGATGCCCAAAATAACCATGGTCGATCTTCGAAAAAATAGAGATGTCAGGGGAATCCAGCGTTTTATTACGCCTGAACTCCACGAGGCAATGGGAACAACCCTTGCCCGTGGCGAGCAGGTACTCCTTTTTCTGAACCGGCGAGGTTTCGCCAGCTATCCGGTCTGCTCCGCCTGTGGTGAAGCCATACAATGTAAAAACTGTGACATTTCTCTGACACTCCACCAAAAGGCCAATGCATATAAATGTCATTACTGTGGTTTTACACGAGCGGCGGTATCGGACTGCAAGACCTGCGGGTCCTCAAAGATCCGACTCTTGGGACTCGGCACTGAAAAGATCGAATCTACGGTGAAAACCCTTTTTCCCGATGCCATGGTGGCCAGGATGGATCGTGATACCACCCGGAGAAAAGGATCGATCATCAAAATATTAAAAGGTCTGAGAAACCAAACCATCGATGTTTTGGTGGGAACCCAGATGGTGGCCAAAGGACATGACTATCCGAATATCACCCTGGTGGGGATTATCTGTGCAGATCTCTCCCTCAACTTTCCGGACTTTCGAGCCGCAGAGCGAACCTTTCAGCTTCTGGCCCAGGTCGCCGGACGTGCCGGACGGGGGTCTGTGCCCGGCAATGTAATCCTTCAAACCTACAACCCAGATCATTCCAGCATTTTATATGCGACGGCTCAGGACTTTGAGGCCTTTTACAACGACGAGATCGGATTCCGGGAAAATCTGAATTATCCCCCATTTTCAAGAATGGTCCAACTTAAAATATCCGGTAAAAACAAGGAAAAGACCCGGGACCATGCCCAGGCATTGGGAGATCTCTGCGTTGATTTAAAAAGAAACAATCGATCGTTTTTGAGATCTTTGGAGATTTTAGGCCCCATAGAAGCGCCGATTCCAAAGATTGCCAAACACTACCGTTGGCAAATATTATTAAAAGGCCGAAGCGTTAAGCCCCTCCACAGTTTTCTTCACAAGGTGTGGTTTGAGAACCGGGCAGCCATCCAAAACCGGGATGTTAAGGTTGTTCTGGACGTGGACCCGTTTTTTATGATCTAAATCCTGTATTGGGATGCGGTTTGACGGCCGGTTGCCGTACAAATCCTTGCCCAGACCAAACAAACGGGTCGGTTTAAAATAAAAAGATGCAACTTGACATTCCAAAGCATACAACTTAAATAGTCTGTTCATGCCCTGTCGGACAGCCGGATGACGGGACCGAAGATCCGATTTTTCAAACCGAATTACAACATGTGATCTATAGGAATTTTTTAAAATGAGAGCTAAAATTTGTGCTTCCTTTTTTCTACTGTTCTGCATGGCTTTTTTCCAAGCCAGCGCTTTTGGCGCCTCGAAACCAACACCTCAATCACCCTCCGCCGTAGTACCGGAAAGCCGTTACACCTTTGCCCAGGTTACGGACGGCACTGAAGTAACCCATGGTTTTGTCATACAAAACCAAGGAACCGCTCCGCTGAAGATCGAGAGCGTCAAAACCGGGTGAGGGTGCACCACTGTCTCATACCCGAGACAGATCCCTGCCGGCGGCGAGGGAAAGATTGTCATTAAAGTCGATACATCGGGCTACGGTGGAAGAACCGTTACCAAAACCATACGGGTCAAAACCAATTTACCCGACCAACCCGTACTTCACCTGACCATTTCCGGTAATGTTGAAAACTTTGTTACCATCGTTCCGAAGCGGGCCACGCTCCGCGGTTTTCCCGGCGATAAAATAACATCAACCGTGAAGATCATACCTGAAAAAAAGTATCCGTTCGGAATTTCCGACGTCACGGCAATTACTGGAAAATACATCCAGTATACGCTGGAAAAAAATAAATCTTCGGAAAATATGGAATATGTTCTGACAGTTGAAAACCTGAAAAATGATACGGGCCGCTATTTTGATACCATCAAATTGACTACGGACAGCAAAATACGGCCGGAGATCAAAATCTATGTCTACGGATATATCTCAGAACGGCCGAAAAACCCCAAAAAATAAGATGAAAAATATCAAAGTTGTTGCTTTCGATTGTGACGGCGTCATGTTCGACACAACAAAAGCCAACATTGTCTATTATAATAAGATATTGGGCCATCTCGGTCAGCCGCCGTTGACCCCCGATCAATTTGCTTACTGCCACAGCCATACCGTAGAGCAGTCCATTGAATTCCTCTGTAATACCCCGGAAGATATCAAGACGGCCCAGAGTTATCGGAAAAATATGAGCTATCTTCCCTTTTTAAAATATATGGTCATGGAACCTGATTTAAAACAGCTCCTTAAAATCCTCAGGCCGACATATAAAACCGCAGTTGCAACCAACCGATCCGACACCATGGAACGGGTTCTAACGGAACACGGCCTGGAAGGGTATTTTGACCTTGTGGTCAGTTCCTTGGACGTGGAGCGTCCCAAACCTCACCCGGACCCCCTGATAAAAATTCTGGAACATTTTGGAATAGAACCGAATCATGCGATATATATCGGGGATTCGAACCTCGACGAAGTTGCGGCAAAAGCGGCGGGGATGCCCTTTGTGGCGTATCGAAACAGATCCCTTTCCGCTGAGTTTCATATACACAGCTTGAAAGAAATTGCAACGATCCTTGATTTCAGGGCAAACGCATTTGAATCCCAATAGAGAGAGAACGCTCCACAACGGGGTATATCTCTTTCCAACCGACTGAAACTTGTGCTCGAGCACCCGTAAACCCGAGCCGAAAATTTATTATAGGGGTCGGTTATTGGTTGCCGAACCCATTGTTGTCGCCGCAATCCGGGCATTCCCAGGTGATTCCGTTGCAAGACATCCCCCAGATATTTTCCAACATGCATTCCTGACACATGGCAAAGCCGCAACGGCATCTCCAGCAAAAAGGCGGTTTCTTCCTGCAGCAGTGGCAGCCGCTTTGTTTGGCAATGCGGCGTTTTTCCCTATAAGACGTTCTTTTTACAGAGCCTGTCATGTTCGATCTTTATGCATTTGTTCATTAACACATCGATGCCTGCTTCTGTTAACAGTGCTGCGGCTTCCGGGTTTTCGATGTCCAGCTGCATCCAGAAGACCTTCGGGGAGAGGCGGGCGGCTTCAAGGGCATGGGGCACCATCTGTGCGGGATTTCGGAATACGTCCACAATATCCACGTTTTCCTGGATATCATCCAGTGTGGCATAGGCTTTTTCGCCCAGAATTTCTTTTTGCCCGGGCCGGACCGGAATGATTCGGTATCCCTGATTTTTGAGATATCTGGCGACGCTGTTGGAGTCTCTTTCGGGTTTGGGGCTTAAACCCACAATGGCAATGGTCTTTGCGTTTTCCAGTGTTCTTTTAATTTCATCATCTTCGGTAATTATCTTGCCGGGTTTCATGGTATAATTCCTTATGCGATCTTGCTGTTTTACTGAATCAATGATAGGAACAGAATGGTCAACGACATATTGTAGTTAAAGATTGATGATCTCGTAAAAAGTCATGAATTAAACTACAGATAGCCAAGTAAAAAGGTTCATATACAAGGCGTATTATTTTTTCAGGAACGAGGCAATACATGTAGTATGCCGAGTGTCTGAAAAAATACACCAACGCAGTAGATGGGACTTTTTACGACGCCATCAAATTTAATGCAACAAAGGAGCCGTGTCAACCGGCACCGAGCCGGAACAAACCCGGTCCGCAACACCATCTGAGACCCTATGAAAAATGACAAAACAGTATATCTTATAGACGGCAGTGCATATATTTACCGTGCCTACCACGCCATACGGGGGTTGAGCAATTCAAAGGGCTTTCCAACAAATGCAGCGTTCGGATTCACCCGAATGTTAATAAAACTCATTGAAGATCGATCCCCGGAGTATGTGGCCCTGTTTTTTGATGCCAAGGGGCCCACCTTTCGGCACGAAATATACCCGGACTACAAAGCCAATCGTCCCCCCATGCCCGAAGACTTGTCGGTTCAAGTCCCCTATATAAAAAAAATCACCCATGGATTCAACATCCCGGTTATGGAAATGCAGGGTTTTGAGGCGGATGACCTTATCGGCACGTTCAAACAACAGGCTGAAGCGGCCGGATTCTCCGTTGTAATGGTCACCGGGGACAAGGATTTCGTGCAGCTGGTCACCGATACGACCACTATCTGGGACCCCATGAAAGAAAAAATCATCGATTTAGAAGGCGTTAGAAAATCTTTTGGTGTCGAGCCCCAACAAATGGTCGACGTTATGGCCCTTTCCGGCGATGCGTCAGACAATATCCCCGGGGTTCCGGGCATCGGACCTAAAACCGCCCTGTCTTTGATTCAAACCTACGGAAACATCGAGCATCTTTATGAACAAATCGAAACGATTACAAAGAAAAAACAGCATCAAAACCTTGTTCAATACAAAGAACAAGCCTTTTTGAGCAAAAAACTGGTTACCATCGATACAGATGCGCCGGTTCCATTCAATCCTGAAAACTTAAAATGCCAACCCCCGGACAACAGCACGCTGTCCCGCCTTTTTAAAACCCTGGAATTCAGGCAATTACAACAAGCCTTTCCTCAGAAGGCCGATCTTTCAAATAAAAATTATTGCACCATATGGGACCTGTCGGCACTGTCGGATCTGCGCCTTCGCCTGGAAACCACCGAAATATTCGCCGTCGACACCGAAACCACCTCCAAGAATCCCATGGAGGCACGGATCGTGGGTCTTTCCTTTTCCATCGAGCCCCATGAGGCCTTTTACATCCCCTGTGCCCATACGTATCCGGATGCACCTCTACAGCTGGCGCTTGAAGACGTATTGAAACAGTTGAAACCGGTGCTGGAAAATCCCAAGATCAAAAAGGTCGGTCAAAATATAAAATATGACTGGATGGTCCTTGAACGACACGGAATAGACCTGGCCGGCGCTATCTTCGACACCATGTTGGCATCCTATCTCATCGACCCTTCAAAACGTGCCCACAACCTGGATCAGATCGCCCTCGATTTTCTGGATCACAAAACAATTACCTACGAGGAAGTTGCAGGCAAAGGCAAAAAGAACATGTGTTTTGCAGAAATTCCCATTGAAAAGGCCGCTCCCTATTCTTGCGAAGATGCAGATGTTACATTGGCGGCCTATCATGTTCTGATGCCGAAAATCAAAGCTTCCGGTTTGATGGAACTTTTTGAAAAGGTCGAAATGCCCCTGGTGCCTGTTTTGATGAAGATGGAAATGACCGGCATATGTGTTGACCGGGAAAAGCTCCGGGATCTTTCAAAATCGTTTGAACACCAGCTCGAGTTGCTCGAAAAAATGATATATTCAATGGCCGGTGAAGAATTTAATATAAAATCGACCCAGCAGCTTGGAAAGATACTGTTTGAAAAGCTTAAACTGCCGGTTCAAAAAAAGACCAAGAAAAAAACCGGGTATTCAACGGACGTCAACGTGTTGACATCCCTTGCAGAAAAGCATGAACTCCCTCAACTTATTTTAAGGCACAGAACTTTGGCCAAGCTGAAATCGACCTATACCGATGCCCTGCTCAACCTCGTTCATCCGGTAACCGAAAGAATTCATACCTCCTACAATCAAACGGTGACGGCCACCGGAAGATTGAGCAGCTCTGATCCGAACCTCCAGAATATACCCATCCGAACGGAAGAGGGGATAGAAATTCGCAGAGCATTTGTTCCCAGAAAGGGGTGGACACTGGTTTCCGCAGATTATTCCCAGATAGAACTCCGTATTCTGGCCCATTATGCCAATGATGAAATTTTGATTCAAGCTTTCAAAGGTGATGAGGATATTCACACACGAACGGCAACTGAAGTGTTCCAGGTCTTTCCGTCGTTTATAACACCCGAATTGCGACGGCAGGCCAAAGCGATCAATTTCGGCATTGTATATGGTATGAGTCCTTACGGCCTTTCCAAAGAGCTGGGCATCAGCCGTAAAATGGCCACAACCTATATCGACAATTATTTCTCGAGATATAAAGGTGTGAAAAGGTTCATCGATCAGACCATCGAAGACGCCAGAAAGACCCAAAGAACCAGCACCCTTCTGGGCCGAATCAGACTTCTGCCGGATATCAACAGTCCCAACAAGATGGTCCGGGAGTTTGCAGAACGGACCGCCATCAATACGCCGGTGCAGGGCACAGCCGCTGACCTTATCAAACTGGCCATGATCCATGTGGACGCCGCCTTTGGAGAAAAAGGCCTTAAAAGCGCCATGCTCCTTTCAGTGCATGATGAAATCGTGTTTGAAGTTCCGCCGACAGAGCTCGAACCCGTTAAAAATCTTGTGAAAAAAACCATGGAAGGGATCTGGGACCTCAAAGTGCCCCTGAAGGTGAATGTGGTATCGGGCAATAATTGGGCTGAAGCCCACTAACCCGGATTTCCCATTAAATACGTATTCGATTTTTCGAAACCGTCACCCTTACTCTTCGGATTTTTCGGGCGTTTCTTCCAATCCTTTCACTGTTTCTTCCACAGTTTGGTAGATAGACTTGAATGTCTCGTTAAAACCGGCGGGGCCCAGCCTTCCGGTTTCGATGAATTTTATGACGATTTCTTTGGTGGATCTGAGAATCAGCTCATCGATAGAACTCATTTGCGACACCTTTCTGTTAGGAGTTTTTATAATAAAATTGATCTGTTAGCAGAAAAATTCTTCGATGTCAAGATTCTCTCTAACCGTTTTGTCTCCGGCATTGAAAAAATAATAAGGGTTTATTTGACACCGACCGTTTTCTTAATTATTAAAAGGGTAAATTATGATGAACTCGTAAAAAGTCTGATTTTGCTCGCTCCGCAAGCAATTTTGGGATTCATGACTCGCCTGGCTAAATTACAAGAACTCGGGCTAACGCCCTCAAACAGCTTGCAATTTTTAACGCCAGACGCATCATGAATCTTTCTCCAAAATTGCTCGATGTCGCTCACAAAAGACTTTTTACGAAACCGTCAAATTATAATGGAGCAAAAAAATGACACCAACCTTTGAAAACCATATTAAATACAATATTGAAAGTCCGGACATTGTAAAGACCGACGTTCTGACCCCCATCGAATATCAATATCGATCCCGAAGAGACGTTGATATCGTCATCCGACAACCGGAATATACATCGGTATGTCCCATGACCGGCTTGCCCGACATAGGGTGCATAACCATTAAGTACCGGCCGGACGAGAAAATCGTTGAATTGAAATCCTTGAAATTTTATCTGTTGCAGTACCGGAATGTCGGTATTTTTTATGAGCATGTGGTCAACCGGAT
>Ga0316195_10000562_pt1 | contig 15089 bp, 12 predicted proteins | sample Phised1_MG_FD_204937 | JGI IMG/M metagenome (GOLD analysis project Ga0316195, IMG submission 204937) | Coastal sediment microbial communities from Maine, United States - Phippsburg sediment 1 | ecosystem: Environmental > Aquatic > Marine > Coastal > Sediment | place: USA: Maine | collected... | reverse complement strand
GGGCCCTTCGACGCTGGTTGCCAAGCTCGCTGCGCTCGATCCCGTATTACGGTCGCGCGTGTCTATGGGCTATGCTGCCGAAGTGGGGTTCTACTCGAAACTGGCGTCGACGCTCAGGGTGCGCACGCCGTATTGCTGGTATGGAGCGATTTCCGCAGACAACGCATCCTTCACATTGTTGCTGGACGACGCCGCGCCCGCCATACCGGGTGTCCAGGCAGAGGGTTGCAGCGTCGAACGCGCCCGGTCTTCGGTGATGAACCTCGTGGGCCTGCACGCCCCGAGATGGAACGACCCGCAATTGCGTGAGCTCGACTTCCTGATGCAGCCCAGTGAGGCGATGGCGACGGGGATGGGTAAGGCTCTCGCGCACTCTACGAAGGCTTTCGTGGAGCGCTACGCGCAGGTGTTGGGCGTCGATGACGTGGCCACGCTGCAGCATGCAGCGGAGGTGGCCAGGGCGTGGCTATTGGCTCGACCCGAGCCGTTTACGGTCATTCACGGCGACTATCGCCTGGACAATCTCATGTTCCTGCCATCCGGCGACGAGGTCCTCGCTCTCGACTGGCAGGGCGCGGCGGTGGGGCCGCCTTTGCGTGATGTCGCATTTTTTCTCGGTACCGGTGTCGAGCCAGACGTCCGCCGATCGATCGAGGAGAAGCTTCTCGCGGAATATCATACTGGCCTGCTCGCCAACGGGGTCAGCGACTATGATGCACAGCAGTGCTGGATGGACTATCGCCTGGCGCTCCTGCAGGGCTACGCGGTGACCGTGAATGGCTGCATTTACGCCGCCGGAGAACGCAGCGAGCAATCCGATGCCATGTTCCTGGCGATGGCGCGCCGCAGCTGCGCGGCGATTCGGGACCACCGTACACTCGAGCTGCTCTGAAATCAGGCAATTCAACCGTGCCGCACATCAGTTCAGCCACAATTTGCAATCCGCAGCGCGAAACCACGGCAATACCAGACTAAGCTTCCGCGGTAGAGCCCTTGAGGTTCGCCGGGCCAGCTGGCGGTGTAAAGGCATTGCTGCGCCTGATATCGTCTGTGCTAATGGGCGGTACAATACATATCAGTGCGGCTGTCGTAATGACGATCGGCACTACAGCAAGCAGGTAATTGTCATCGGTTCCGGTGATATCAAATATCGCACCCGCCAAGAGCGGACCAAGGCTTGCGAAGATAGTAAACCCGGTCTGGAAAAGTGCGTAAACCGACCCAAAGAGCCGTCTGTCGAATTTGCGCGAGGTGAGATATGTCACCACATCGGTCTCTGCTCCGGCGGCCAGCCCGATCAAGGCGGCAGCAGCCTGTTTTTGACCATATGGCCCAGCTGGTAAAGCAGGCTCTCCAGGCTGTCGCGGCAAGCACCAAATCCGGCCTGGCGGAGCTTGATCGTACTGAGCAGCACCGGCACCGATTTGCCGGCGATGCGCGCGCCCAGGAGCAGGTCAGTGTAATGATGCGACTCACCGAGCAACTTCGCGAGAGTGCCTATGCGAAGCCCGTGTCGCTTTGCAAGGCGCGTCCAGGCCGCCTGGACCTCGACCTCGGCAAAAAAGGCGGCGAGGTTTGCGGGCGGTTGACCCGCGGTCGAAAGCCCCAACTGATCAGCGATATGTGACCACGCGTGAGCCGGTACCAGGACATCGCCGTTGGTGATGTTGAATACCTGGTTTGCCGCCGCTGGCGAGGTCGCTGCCCATTCCAGGGCCTCGGCCAGCAGTCCGGTGTCGACCATCTCCCATATCGCCGCAGGCTCACCCGGGAAGGCGAACGGCCTGTCCAGCTCGCGGCAAAGCGCCGCGTAAGCGCCGATCGCTGCGACGGGGTTCATGGCCGCCCCCGGTGCCGCGCCCAGCAACACCTGGGGGCGGAAGAGGGTGTATCCAAACCCGGCCTGTGCAGCCAGCTCGCGGGTGCGGTCCTCCTGCAGCCAGTAGAAATTGGGATGGTCATCGCGCGGGCGATCCTCCCGGCACGGTATCTCGACCGCGTGGTGGTGCGCACCATAGGCCTTTGAGCCCTGGAGCAAACTCACGTGCCGCAGTGCGCCGCTGCGCGCCAACGGATCGAGAATATTCGAAAACATCGCCCCATTGGCCTCGATCAATGCCTGGTTGTACCAGCCGCTCACGAGTCCGGGACTTTCTGTCACGGCGGCGTAAACCAGGTGGCTTATGGGTGGCAAACTCCCGACTGCCCTCCGACAGGCATTTGCATCATTGAGGTCCACACTAATATGGGAAAATTCGCAGGTATCGGAAATGATGGGCCGCCGCCGCGACAGCGCGGTGACGCGCCAATCCTTGAGCCGGGAAAAATGCTCGACCGCACCGGCGCCTATCACGCCGCTGGCACCCGCTATCAGAATGTGGCCGGGGTGTGCCATTCCTGCTTCCTGATATTGTTAAGGAAATCCACGGGCGATGATTCGCTGCAGGGTCGAGAGGGCGCGCATGAGTCCCGCTTCGCAGCCTTCGGCGGCCAATCTGGGACCAATGATTTCGAGGTCAAATGGGCCGCGAAAACCTGTCGCCAGAATCAGGCCTATCAAGTGATCGAGCGGAATTGCGCCATCCCCGGGGACCGCGCGGCAAGGCAGCGCGCGGTCACCTGGAGCGTAGTCACTGACCTGCACGAATGAGCAGATCGGCCCGGCGGCCGCGATGGCCGCTTCGATGTCCGCATCCACCCAGCAGGCGAAGAGATCGATGCCAACACCAATGTTCGCCGCGCGAGCCAGTGAGACTGTGTCACTGAGTCGGTGTGCGATTGACACGTCGGCGTAGAGGTGCGAGGTTGGTTCAATGCCCAGGGCAACCCTCGCACTGCGCGCGTAATCGGCGCATGGGGCTATCTCCAGGGCAAAACGCCGCGATGCTTCAAGCCAGGACATTTCACCGCGCGAGCCACTTGTCATGCATACGGCCCGGGCGCCAATCGTATGCGCCATGTCGATGGTCGCCATAAGCCTGTCGCGCTGCTTTTTAGCTTCAATTGACGTAAGGAAACCGAATCCCCGGTGCGTCAGCACCGCGACCGACAGACCGGTATCCCGAAACAGGCGCGCAGCCTGGGCCGCACCGATCGACTCGACCTGTTCCAGTCCGGGGCTGATGGCACCCGCCCCGATCCTGGCGATGCAGGCTGCCTGCGCAGCCAGGGTTGCCGGCTCCAGGCACAATGTATTAATCGATATATCGGGGCTCAGAAAAGGCTCCACCGGTGCCACACACCGTTTAATTTATCTGTCCTGGACTGAGGTCACAGTGCAGTCGCGCAGGTTTCAGAGTGTATCCGAAACCCAAGGGATTTTGTGAATAGTTTGCCCTCTGGAGTACAGTTCGCAGAACTGAGAATGCACAGTATTTGGCGCACTCAATGGCATTGGGGCCGCAGGGGCATGCCCGATAATATTATTCCGTCCCACCCGACACTGTTACGAAGGGAATCTATCCCATCTGCCAGTTTCGTGGTGGCTGTACCGGGCAAATCGCAGTACCCTAGCAACTATGAAAGCCGCCGGCCAATTCGTGGGAACGCCAGTTCGCGACCCATATCGCCAGGTTATACAAACCAAACAATCGAAGGGGTGAAATAAGCAATGAATGAAACGTTTGACTTTGTCGTCGTCGGTAGCGGCGGCGGCTCCATGTGTGCGGCCCTGGTCATGCGCGATGCCGGCAAGAGCGTACTCATCCTGGAAAAAGCCGACCTGGTTGGCGGTACCACCGCTATCGCCGGTGGCGTTATGTGGATTCCCAATAATCGCTTCATGAAAAGCGAAGGGGTTCCGGACAGCCGCGAGGACGCCATCGCCTACCTCGATGCGGTGGTCGGTGATAACCCTGATATGCCCGGCGCGACCCGGGAGCGTCGCATCGCCTTTGTCGATGAAGCACCCAGGATGATCGACTTCCTCGTCGATCACGGAATCAAACTGCGACGCATTCCGTCCTGGCCGGACTATTACAAGGCACCGGGAGAATCAGTACCCGGCCGCACGGTAGTGTCGGAGTTGTTCAATCTCAAGCAGCTCGGCGAATGGAAATCGAAACTGCGCCCCGGCTTTCTGCAATTGCCGGCCAATCTCGACGAGGCCATGCAGCTGGGGCTGATGAAGCGCTCTACAGCGGCCAAAAAAATACTCGCGAGAATCATTGGCAGGGTCATACTCGACCTGGTTACCGGCAAGAAGCGAACGACCGCTGGCCAGGCTCTGCAGGGGCAGATGCTGCTCGCCGCCGTCACGGCCGGGGCGGAGATTCGCACCGGTTCAGGCGTCAAACAACTCGTGGTTGAAGAGGGACGCGTTACCGGTGTGGTGGTAGAGAAAAACGGGGCCGAATGGCGCATCGGTGCTCGCCAGGGTGTGCTCATCAACGCCGGTGGCTTTGCGCGCAACCAGGAGATGCTGGATCAGTATATTCCCGGCACTTCCACCGAGTGGTCGGCCGTTATTGGCGAAGATATTGGCGACATGATCCAGGAGGGGCAGCGCATTGGTGCCGCCCTTGCGCAGATGGAGGAGCGGATAGGCACTGCGGTAGCACTACCGCCCGGGGCTAAGGCCGCCGCCCTCGCTGATACTGCCAAACCGCACAGCATTGTGGTCGACCAGACCGGGGTTCGCTACACCAACGAGTCCGGTTCTACTGTGGAGTTCTGTCGCAACCAGCGCGCGCGAAACAAGCAGGCACCGGCCATGCCAAGCTGGTTTGTGTTCGACAGCCAGTACATGCGTGACTACATGCTGGCCGGTACCATGCCTGGAATGAAAAAGCCCAAAGCCTGGAATGAGGAGAATTTTCTGCGCCAGGGCAATACGATCGAAGAGCTGGCAACAGCCTGCAGTATTGACGCTTCCGCTTTGCGGACCACCGTTGATCGGTTCAATGGATTCGTTCGCACAGGACGCGACGAGGACTTTCATCGCGGTGAGCATGTTTACGAACAATGGATGGGTGATTCGCTGAAAGAGCAGGAAAAATCGCTGGGCGCCATCGAGACCGGCCCGTTCTTCGCGGTGCCCCTGTATCCGGGTGACGTCAGCACTTTCGGCGGCCTGGTCACCGATGTTCATGCCCGCGTACTGCGTGCTGATGGCTCGGTAATTGATGGGCTTTATGCTACCGGCACCTCCACAGCATCAGTGATGGGAGGTGTGGAGCCCGGGGCCGGCGGCAGTATCGGTCCTTCGTTCACCTGGGGCTACGTGGCCGCGAATCACGCCGTATCCACGGCGTAAATCGGGATCACTCGAAGCGTTGTCTAGCCAATCAGGATCGACTGCTCACTGCTTTCAAGCCCGGGGCTGCTAACGCGCACGGTGGCTGCCCCTGTCTATTCCCCGCGCAGAGGTCGCCGCGATCATAAATCATAATTGTTGCCTGCGCCCCTCGGTCGAGGCCCGATCGATCATTTGAAGCAATTGCGTCAGGCGCACGGCGAGTTCAAAATCCGGCACTGTTCGGGTTCCGGAACGTATATCGTCGCCAAGGCGTGTATAACTCTCGGCCAGGTTCAATGGCGCCCCGCGCAGATCGGGTGCTACCGGCTCCGGCTGCGGTTCGCTCGGGAAACTGGATTCCAGTTTCAGGAAACCTGCCTGGAATCCGCCGGCACCGCCGCCCGAGATTTTCAGCCAACCTGTCTCGCCGATGAGTTCCAGGGAGAATGGCCGCTGCGACGAGCCGCCAAGTACTTCCAGCGTCGACACGCAGCCGCTCTCATGGCGACCGAGCACCAGCATGTGGTCGGCGCAGGTGCGCTTAATAAGTTCATCCGTGCCTGAGATGCGGACCTGCGATTGAAGTATGGTATTGCGGGCGTCCACTTCAGTGTAGGCGCCAGCAAGGGCCTGCATTGCTGCCAGGGTATGACCACCGGCGATCGTCTCCAGTGTCGCGCCATTGCGTTTGTCCTGCAGGTAGGCGTAGAAGGGTGGGGCTTCCGCACCCCAACCCGCAGTCGGGGAATAGACCCGCATTACTCGCAGGGGACCCATGGCGCCGTCGGCAACCAGCTTCGCGGCGTGCCGGATAGCCGGCGAGGACAGGGCCTGCAAGCCGATCATGACATGGCTGTCGGGGCCGACGGCACGGGCCATCTCCCGGGCCTCCGCCAGATCACAGCCCAGCGGCCATTCACAGTAGACGTGCTTGCCCGCCGCCAGCGCCGCGAGGACGATCGCGCGATGTTCCGGCACCTTCACGGTCACAGATACAATGTCGATGTCGGGATCGCGCACCAGTGCAAGGGAATCGCCGAAGGCGCGTTTTGCGCCAAAGCCAGCTCGCGCTTCCTCTGCCACCTCCTGTGTCCGGGCCGACACGGCCTCGAGCACGAAACCCTGCTGCAGAGAAGCAAGAGCGGGCACATGGGCATCATGGGCCCAACCCCGCTGCGGATTGCCGCCCACGATGCCGACGCGCAGAACATTTTTCATCCGGGCGCCTCAGAGTCCGATGTCGAGGATCGGCTTTTCGAAACCGCTGTTCACAACCTGCGATGCCCTGGCGAGCTTGCCCGGGTCGACCCCGGCTAAATAGCCATCGATTAGCCGTTGATAATTGCTGATCATGCCCTCCACCTTATGCGACAGGCGCATGTTTTCGAATCCGCCCGCATGCAGACCGCGCTGCTGCAGCGGCAGATTGCTGTAGTCCTGCTGCGGAATCGGCGGAAATTCCTTGCTGTCATAGGGCAGGTGAGTCGGCTTTTTTACTCGCTCACGCTTTTCATCGTCGGGCAGGAAGGCCAGCGACCAGATCTCAAACAGGCAGGTTTCCGGCGTCAGCGGCCGAATGCGGTAGGAGGACATTGCGCTGAAAAAAGGCAGCAGGAAAAAGTGCGGAAACATGAATTCCACTGCATTGAAGTCGCCCCTGGCTGCAAGCTGATTGAGATCGGGTGTCGGCAAGCCGCGAGCGCGGCCCTGGTCGGTGATCTCCTGGTTCAGGCGCCCGTAAAACGCCATCGCCGCGCCGGGGACATCCTCCGGTAATTCCATGTCGCGCAGGCTCCTGGCGATTTCAACTTCGCTGGCGTGGACCATTCCGGCCATGCCCTCGCTCAGTCGCTCCATGAAAAGGATTGTGGCATCAACCAATGCTGCCGGTGAAGATGGCGGGGATGGCGCCGGCAATTCAGCGTCCTGCCCGTACATATTCAATTCCGGAGACATATTGATATTCAATTGCGGGTGCGTCTTCATCGTATGGTAGCCTTCCTGGAAGGCTTCCATGGCGAGCTTCCAGTTGGTGGGCAGCACCGTCGAGCACCACCATTCCATTTTGAGGTTTTCGACGTTGCGCGCATCCAGGCGCTCGGCGACGGGCCCCAGGCACTCCAGCAGCGGCGGGGCATTGTCGTCGAAGTTGATGAAGGCGCAGCCGCCCCAGAGCTCCACCCGGCAAGGCGCGAGATTCAGTTCCGCCTGCGCCACTATCGCTTCGCTGAACACCTGTTTGCCGAACACGAACGTACACTCGCCGTCCATATTGAAGCGCCAGCCGTGGAACGGACACACGAACCCCCTTTTTTTGCAATTCCCGGGGCCGCTCGCCAGCTCAACACCGCGATGCCGGCAGGCGTTGTGAAAGGCCTTCACGCCCGATTGTGTGCGAATCACGATCACGGATTTGTCGAGAATCCGGTACTCCACGTAGTCCCCGATTTCGGGAATTTCTTCCAGGCGACAGGCCATCTGCCAGACGTGCGGCCAGAGCCGTTCCTGCTCCAGTTTGAAGAACTCCTCATCGTAGTAGCGTTTCGAGGGTATGAGCTCCGGGTTTGTAATGCGAAAGGGAACGTCGTTCATTTTCCTTTCTGTATTGTCAGCCATGAAAATCTCCTGTGTTTCGACGACCGGGTGTACGTCGGATTGGCGTCCTTACTGGTATGCTGCCACACGGCAGGCCGGGCTGCGCATGGACTCCCGTCGGGTGCGAGCTTTGCCCTTCGAGAACCCAAAGACGGGCGGGCTGTCAGACCGTGACTGGCGTTGTAGCACAATATCAGAGGTAATGCTATGCTTGCTGTGCATTGTATAATGGAGTGGTCCTGTGAGTAGTAAATACGAGAGGCCCACTGATCCCACGTGTGCCGAGACACTGCCGCAACTGATCAGGGCCGCAGCCGCCACCTATGGCGAGGAAGTGGCGATCACCCTCAACCGGGGGGAAGGGGCCCGGGAGTCGATCAGTTTCGCCGAACTGGACCGTCGTTCCAGCGAGCTTGCCCGGGGCCTGATCGCACGGGGTGCCGGCAAGGGCGCCCGGGTCGGCTTCATCTATGGCAATGGGCCTTCCTTCGCACTGACATTTGCCGCCATTGCCAGAACGGGGGCGATCGCCGTTCCCATCAGCACCTTCATTAAATCCAATGAGTTGGTGCGGGTGCTGCGGCAGTCCGATGTCACCGGCCTGATTATGCAGCGAAACCTGCTGGGCAATGACTATGTGGCAAGACTCTGCGAAGCCCTGCCGGAACTAGCCGCGGCCGGGGGGGCCGAGCTGCGCCTTTCGCAGGCGCCCTACCTGCGCTGGGTGGTTTCAAGCGGAGAGGCTCTGCCGCCTGCGATCCACCCCATGGACTGGTTAATTTCGGCTGCCGCCAGTGTGAGTGAGGCGCTCTTGCGTGAGGTGGAGTCAGAAACGCACCCGACTGACCAGCTGATGGAAATCTACACATCGGGTTCCATGGCTGCCCCCAAAGGTGTCAAGCACAACCACGGGCCGACTTTGTTCCGCACCCATTACGTCCGTTCGATGACCCCGGTCGAGCGTGGCATGGAGGCTCCCGCTACTTTGCCTATGTTCTGGGTCGGCGGTTTGATGATGTCGCTTTTGGTTAACTGGGAGACAGGTGCACCGACGATATGCACGGAGGGTACGTCGACCAATAGTCGCGCCGCCATGGGTGTTGTGCTGGCCAAGGAGGACCAGCCCCAGTTTCCACCGGGCTATCCGCTGTGGGCGCTGGGTATGACCGAAACCCTGGGACCGTACTCCTACGGGGACGAGTTCCGCGCGCCGGGATACCCGCTGTGCGCACCACTGGACCATATCGCCGACGGCTATGAAGTGCGCCTGGTCGACGAGGAGGGGAACCCGGTTCCCGAGGGTACACCCGGGGAGATACAGGTGCGCGGTTATCCCCTGACCCCCGGGTTGCACAAGGTGGAGCGCAGCGTGTATTTCGAGCCCGACGGGTTTTACCACACGGGCGATATGGGGGTGATTGAAGGCAAGCGTATTCACTTCGTCGGCCGCAACGGCGATATCATCAAGACTGCCAGCACCAACGTGTCACCCGCCGAGGTAGAGGAGGAGATGCAACAGCTGGACGGGGTGCATTCCGCCTACGTGGTCGGGATACCGGACAGTGAGCGGGGGCAACTCGTCGTGGCAGCGGTGGTCCCGCGGGACGGTGTGGAGCTCGATTTTGACGACATGCAGCGACAACTTCGCCAGCGGCTTTCCAGTTACAAGGTGCCCAGGGAATATGTCGCCATCAGCCGTGACGAGGTGCCGATGTTGCCCAGCAACAAGGTCGCCCGGCGCCAGATCGAGACCCTGATGATCCAGCGCCTGGGTCGCGGCGCCTGAGCCGGGGTCAGTCCCGGCGCTCTTTTGGCCGCTGCAGGCGAAATGCCGGCCGCCGCCAGTAATGTAATAAGCCAGAGTCATCTATATTGACACGCGCGCAAAACTGATTTAATGTCACTTTTCGCCCGTTAGATCCCCGCGAGGCCGGCGTGTCTTTCCAATACGCGTTTGGCTCATGTTAATCATTGAGCAGCTTATTGTTGAGCGTGAGACACTGGTCACTGGCCTAACGTCTCGCGGTTCCTCCTGGTATATGGCTATCCTGGTTTGAGTTATATTCACGTCGATGTTGAAACATTCGGTGGCCCTGAAAATCTTCGGGTCATAGAAGAGCTACAATTGCCGGAACCCGCCCCCGGGCAGGTCAGGGTAAAGGTTCTGACCGCCGGCACGGGCTTTACGGATACCATTATCCGCAAGGGCCAGTACATCGATGTAAAGGAAAAGCCGCCGTTCACCCTCGGCTATGACTGGTTCGGTGTGGTCGACAAACTCGGGGAGGGCGTCGACACACTGGAACCAGGCCAGGCCGTGGCGGATATGCCCGTTATCGGCGGCTATACCCAGTATCTCTGTGTTGCGGCTGATCGCGTGATTCCCGCTCCTCCCAACCTCGATCCCGCCGCCGCGGTGGCGATGATCCTGTCGTACACAACGGCCTACCAGATGCTGACCCGGTTGCGGGACATTCCAGCGGGTTCCACTTGCCTGGTGCACGCGGCCGGTGGCGCGGTGGGGACTGCCTTGCTGGAACTGGGGCGGTTGATGGGGCTGACCATGTACGGCACGGCCTCTGCCGCCAAGCACGATATCGTGCGGCGCTACGGCGGCATCCCCATCGATTATCGCAATAAAGACTTCGTAACCGAGATTCGCGAGGCGACCAACGGCCAGGGCGTTGACGTGGTCTTTGATACGATAGGCGGTAAACACTGGTCCCGTTCCTACAGCTGTGTAAAGAAGGGCGGGCTTCTGGTTTGCTTCGGTGTGCTTGAGTACACCAACGGCAAGGCATCCACCGCGTCCGTGCTGCTGGCCATGTTCAAGTTGCACTACCTCTGGAAACTTATTCCGGACGGTAAATCGGCGATTTTCTACAATATCAGCCATCGCCGGGACAGCCTTCCCGACGAGTTCAAGGCGGATGTCCAGGCGCTTTTTGACCTGTTATCACAGGGAAAATTATGCCCGGCAGTAGCCGAGGTTGTCCCGCTGCGCCAGGCGGCCGATGTTCACCGGCGTATCGATGCCGCGGAGATTGCGGGCAAAGTAGTTCTGAGTTGCACGACGGAATGATCGGGGCTGCGGCGCGGTCAAAACGGCAACCGTGAGATTTGCCTCGGAAATCTGGGCCGATGATAAAACCAGCCTATAGAGTGAGACGAGTATGAAAGAGAAGGAAAACAGCGGCACGCTACATCTTCCAGCCAGGGACATTCCGCTACCTGGCTTTCTCAGTGATACTGCTCGCGGCTACCTTATGCCGCAGCCGGCAACGGCGCCCTATCCCGCGCTTGAGGACAAGTCGGGGTGGCGGGCCTATATCGCGGCTCATGACCAGGCCATCGCTCCGCTGCTGCAGATGATGTGCGCGCAGCTGGCGGGCGAGGTCGGGGAAATACAAGTAGACGGAGCCCGCATCTTCGACATAACGCCGGCGGGGTTGGCGTCGGACAGTCGCGGTATTGTCCTCGATATACATGGCGGTGCGCTTATCCTGTGCGGAGGCGAGTTGTGCCGCATCATGGGCATGGGCTCCGCAGCCAGGTTCCAGCAACGGGTATGGTCCGTCGATTACCGGATGCCGCCCGATCACCCGTATCCGGCGGCATTGGATGACTGCATCGCCGTCTATCGCGCGCTGCTGGCAGAGCGCTCGCCCAATGAGATTATCGTCAGCGGTGGGTCGGCGGGCGGCAATCTCGCGGCCGCTTTAATGTTGCGCGCCCGGGACGAGGGCCTGCCCCTGCCCGCCGGTTTGATCCTGGGTACGCCGGAGATCGACCTCACCGAGTCCGGCGACAGCTTCCAGACCAATAACGGCGTCGATCCGGGCCTCAGGAGCCTGATGCCCGTCAACCTGCTCTACGCAAACGGGCATGACCTGCGTGATCCCTACCTCTCTCCGCTGTTCGGCGACTTCACCAGGGGTTTCCCTCCCACGCTCCTGACCACAGGGACACGGGACCTGTACCTGTCAAATACCGTCCGCATGCACCGGGCACTGCGCGCAGCCGGTGTGGCAGCGGCCCTGCATGTCACCGAGGCAGGCCCTCACACGGGCTTTCCCGGCGCGCCGGAGGGGCTTGAAATCGACCGTGAAGTGCGCCTGTTCATCGAGTCGGTTTTGCAACAGGGCTGATTGCTTCGAGTGTTGCAAATGAATCGGGGCGGCCCTCAGCCGCCGCCGACGGCGTCCCTGGCCGCCACGTAACCCCAGACGAAGGATGGGCCGACGCTGGCTCCCGCGCCTGGATAGAACCGACCCATCACGGATGCGGTCGAGACCCCGGTTGCATAAAGCCCCTCGATCACCGAGCCATCCTCGCGCAGTACGCGTGCCCTCGAATCTGTCACTACGCCGCCATAGGTGCCAACATCCCCAGGCAGTACGGGTACTGCGTAGAACGGGCCTTCACTGATCTCACCTAGGGACGCATTTTTCTTGTGGAAGGTGTCGCCCAGCCAGCGGTCATACGCGCGGTCGCCGCGATTGAAGTCGTCATCGTGGTTCCTGGCCGCGAACCCGTTGAAGCGATCCACGCTTGCGCGCAGTGAAGCGGGATCAACCTTGATCATTGCCCCCAGTGCCTCAATTGAATCCGCCTTGCGCAAGTAGCCTTCATCGAACCAACTGGCGGGTTTTTTGGCGCCCGGCATGGTGCCGGCGAGCATATAGTTGCGCATAAACTGGCTGTCCATGATGGCCCAGCTCGGAACGGCCGGAACCGAACGATTGCGTTCCAGCATACCCTTGCAATACGCCATGTAGGAGCCGGCCTCGTTCATGTAGCGCACACCTGACTGGTCGACGAGAATGGCATGAGGTGCCGCGGTCAGGCCCTGCACGACAGGCTTGATGGTTGCGTTTTCCATGCCCGGCGGAATCGAAATCTGGTTGCCGACCATTTCTTCCATCTGGGCGATCGCCGCGCCGTGTCGCATCATTTCGCGGATCATTTCGCCGGTATCGCCTTCAGCGGCCTGCGACCATTTGCTGGAGGTCCCGGGCTGGTACCTGTCCCGCATTTCCTGGTTATGTGCAAAGCCCCCGGCATTCACCAGCACGCCCAGCCGGGCGCCAATACGCTGCGACTTGCCATCCCTGAGAAGGGTCACGCCCCTCACCGCGCCATTTTCGACAATCAGTTCACCGACCGGCGCCTCTGTGCGCACCTCGACGCCAGTCTGTAACGCCGCTTGCAGCATCCGCCCCTGCAGCGCGGCACCCGCTGTGACATAGCGCTTGCCGGTGAGTACCGCGCCTACTGTACGCAGCGCCACTTTCACCGCTATCTTCTTCGATTTCCAGGACTGCTTGAGGAAGCGCAGCTGGAGCATTTCGTCCAGCGTGCTCATCATCGACATGAAATTGGGACGCAGTTTGTGCTTCCACGGCCCAAGCTCGTTGACGTTGAACAGCTCGGCCACAACGGTGCGACCCGGCTCTGAACCACCGGGCAGCTCGTCATAATAATCGGGCCAGTAGCTGATGCGATTCAGCTTTATGCCCTGGTCGACCAGGAAGTCGACCATGTTCGCACCTTCGATGACATAGGCCTGGCGACGATCGCGCGTGGCGCCCGGGGCATCATCGCGATCGCCCACCAGGGTGTCCAGGTAGGTCATGGCCTTTTCCGTGCTGTCCTCAACGCCGTCACGCTTCATGAAGCGGTTGTTGGGGATCCACATAACGCCCCCTGAGCGCGCGGTCGTGCCCCCGACCAGCGAGGTCTTTTCCAGGATCAGGACAGATTTTCCCGCAGCCCGTGCGACCAGTGCGGAACACATCGATCCGCCGCCGCTGCCCACGACGACAAAGTCGTAGTTTTCATCAAATTCGCTCATAGGTACGATCGTCCTGCCAGGTAATTTTCGCGCATTCACAAACTACGGATACCGGAACGACCAGGCAGGTTTTTCCGGCATTTGCCGCAGGCTTCAGGGTTTGGTGGCGCCGGTGACCGCACCCGCTGAGGTCCTTATATGGGTTCGCTTCAAGCTGCGACTGGTGAACAGCCACTTGCCGTTGCGCTTTTCATAGGTCTCGTGGTAGAAACCGAAGCCGTTGAGCCAGTGTTCCTCGCCGTCCTGTTGCCAGAAGATATTGTCTTCCATTGCCCAGATGCCCTTTGCCTTGATCGGCGACTCAAAGGTGATTTCCGGCGTGTGCGAGTGGTGGACAGAAATCTTGCCGGGTCCCAGCAACTGCTTGACGTTTTCAATCATCTCCTGGGCGTTTTCCCAGCGGGGATAGCCCTCATTGTGGGAAACATGGTCCGGCGCATGCAGCGAAAGATAGAGGTCCCAGTCTTTGGTATCCACCGCCCGGTCGCGTCGGGCCTTCAATAGTTTGATTTCTTCTTTGGCCAGAAGCTGCTCAATATCGGATAACTCTGTCATTTTCTTTCTCCTTGTTGTTTGTGTATTACTGGTACGTAAACGTATCTGTCAGGAACCCAAATTATCGACCATCCAAGGCACTCTTTGCAGTCTGGCCTTCCAGTTTTGGCGGAAAGACAGCACCTGGCGAACGAGCTGTGTGATGGTACTCAAGCCGTCGACTGGTGAACAACCATCGGTCGCCGCGATATCCATAAGTTTCAAAATAGTGGCCAAATGCCCTGAACCAATGCTGTTCCTCACCCTGCACCCACAGGGAAAGTCCGGTCATGGCCCAGATGCCGCGGGCCCTGGTCGGTGATTCAAATTCAATTTCGGGTGTGTGTGAATGGTGCATAGTGATCAGGTTAGCCATACTTCTGCTGACGTTGGCTATCATTTCAGAGGCTGTGTGCCAGGTGCCATAATCCCCGTTTTCCGAACGGTGATCGGGCGCGTGCAGGGATTCATACAGCGCCCAGTCCTTGGTGTCGGCGGCCCGGTCACGCCGAGCCTTCAGCAGCCTGATTTCTTCGAGAGCGCTCAGCTTCGCGATGGCGGAAAGTTCATTCAATTGCGTATCTTCTGATTCCAGTAAGAATCGGTTTTTTGGCCAAGTCTCTTGCCATTCATCTCTGCACCTTCCTGGCTTTCGAACCGGCTGGATTGGATTTCCTGCGGTTAGATTTCTTACCGGCCAGGGACAGGTATACACCAAGGTACTTTCGCAGCCCCTCGACGATGTCCCAGCGGTCGGGAAACAACTCGGGTGCGATGGTGATTCCCACATTTATTTCATCGGCGTAGCCCATACAGGTTACGTTGATTCCCATCCCGGGGCTTACAATTGACATCGGGTAGATCGAGTCT
>Ga0316195_10000559_pt1 | contig 15124 bp, 10 predicted proteins | sample Phised1_MG_FD_204937 | JGI IMG/M metagenome (GOLD analysis project Ga0316195, IMG submission 204937) | Coastal sediment microbial communities from Maine, United States - Phippsburg sediment 1 | ecosystem: Environmental > Aquatic > Marine > Coastal > Sediment | place: USA: Maine | collected... | reverse complement strand
GCCTCACCGCGGCGGCGCCGACGTTCCTGCTCGGGTTGCTGGTGCTGGGCCTGGTCCCGTGAAGCGGGTCGCGGTCCTCGGCAGCACCGGCAGCATCGGTGTCAGCACGCTGGACGTGCTGGCGCGGCACCCCGACCGTTACGTCGTCACGGCGCTGGCCGCCTCCTCGAACAGGACGGCGCTGTTCGGGCAGTGCGTGCGATTCCGGCCCGCAGTCGCGGCATTGCAGGATCCTGCGGCCGCACGATTGCTCGCACTCGACTTGCGTGCGGCCGAGTGTCCGACGGCAGTGGTCTGCGGCCTCGATGCGCTGAACGAGGTCGCGGCCAGTCCCGAGGTGGACGTGGTGATGGCGGCCATCGTCGGCGCCGCCGGATTGCCATCCACGCTGGCGGCGGCACGCGCGGGCAAGCACGTCCTGGTCGCGAACAAGGAATCGCTGGTAATGGCGGGTGCGTTGCTGGTCGACGCCGCACGCCGCGGCGGTGCCGTGCTGGTGCCGATCGACAGCGAGCACAACGCCATCTTCCAGTGCATGCCGTCCTCGCTGCTGACGGGCGAGGTGCCGCAAGGCGTGCGCCGCATCCTGCTCACCGCGTCGGGCGGGCCGTTCCTGCGCGCCACCCGCGAGCAGATGGCGGGCGTCACTCCCGACCAGGCCTGCGCCCATCCACGCTGGCGCATGGGCCGCAAGATTTCGGTCGATTCGGCCACCCTGATGAACAAGGGGCTCGAGCTGATCGAGGCCTGTGTGCTGTTCGGGATGGAACCGTCCCGCGTCAGCGTGGTCGTACATCCGCAGAGCATCGTGCATTCGATGGTGGAATACGTGGACGGTTCGATCCTGGCGCAGCTCGGCAACCCGGACATGCGTACCCCGATCGCACACGCCCTCGGTTGGCCGGAGCGGATCGGCTCCGGTGTAGAATCTCTGGATCTCGTGGCCGCCGCGCGGCTCGATTTCGAGGCCCCGGACCTGGCGCGGTTTCCCGCGCTGGTGCTGGCGCGGGCCGCGGCCGAAGCTGGCGGGACGGCGCCGGCGGCGCTGAACGCGGCCAACGAGGTGGCGGTGTCGGCGTTCCTCGAGGGCCGGCTCGATTTCCTCGGCATTCCTGCGCTGATCGATGGCGTGATGAACGCGCATCGCAATGCGCCTGCGAACGACATAGGGGACATTCTGGAGGCAGATCGCTGGGCCCGTGACCTCGCACAGGGGAGGCTGGGACAGGCTGCCCGGGCAGGAACATGACGATATTGACTTACATCCTGGCGTTCCTCGTGGCCATCGGCATCCTGGTTGCGGTGCACGAGTACGGTCATTTCTGGATGGCCCGGCGCATGGGGATCAAGGTCCTGCGCTTTTCGATCGGCTTCGGTCGCGTGTTGTGGTCACGGCGTGACGCGGCTGGTACTGAATATGCATTTTCTGCAATTCCGTTAGGGGGTTACGTCAAACTCCTCGACGAGCGGGAAGGTCCAGTCGAGCCGGCCCTGGCGAGCCAGGCCTATAACCGCAAGCCGGTCTGGCGCCGCATCCTGGTGCTGCTGGCTGGTCCGTTCGCCAATTTCCTGTTTGCCGCAGTCGCCTACTGGATCCTGCTGGTCGTCGGCACGCCGGCGCTCAAGCCGGTCATCGGGGACGTGACCGCCGATTCGATCGCATCCCGCGCCGGGCTGCACGCGGGCGATGCCATCGTCGGCGTGGCGGGCAAACCGGTCGCGACGCGAGAAGGCGCGGTGCTCGCGATTCTCGATCGCCTGATGGATGGCACCCCGATCGAGCTCGAGGTGCAGGGCAGCGACGGCGGGGGGAGCCGCCGCAACGTCAATCTCGTGATCCAGAGCGACCGCCGGGCACTCACCGAGCCGGGCGAGCTGATGTCCGGCCTCGGCTTCGATTTCTGGTACCCGACCATCCCGACCGAGATCGGCAAGATCGTGCCGGGGAGCCCGGCGGAGAGGGTGGGCCTGCAGACAGGTGATCGCGTCGTGGCCGTGGCGGGTCAGCCAGTTGCCGATTTCCAGGCGATGGTGAAGATCGTCCAGCCGAGCCCCGGCAAGACGCTCACGTTCTCGGTCGACCGCAAGGGCGAGCGACTCGAAGTCCCGATCGAAGTCGAGGCGCAGCGCGACGGTGACCGCATGATCGGCCGTATCGGCATCCAGCCGGTCGCGGGTCTCGCGGTGCCGGCGAGCATGAAGACCGTCGAACGTTTCGGGCCGGTCGCTGCCGTCGGTCATGCGATCGAAAAGACCTGGGACATGTCGGTGCTGACGATCCGCATGATCTGGAACGTGGCTACCGGGGACGTCTCGGTCAAGAACCTGAGCGGGCCGATCAACATCGCGGAGTACGCCGGTTTTTCCGCGCGACAGGGCATACTGTCGTTCCTTTCCTTCCTCGCGGTCGTGAGCGTGAGCCTGTTCGTGCTGAATCTGCTGCCCATCCCGATCCTCGATGGCGGCCAGGTGGTTTACCAGCTGGCCGAAGTCGTGAAGGGCAGCCCGCTCTCGGAGCGCGCGCAGGCCGTGGGCCAGCAGATCGGCATCCTGCTGTTGCTCGTGCTCATGAGTTTCGCGTTCTACAACGACCTCTCGCGGTTGTTCAGCTGAGTTTCCCGTAAAACAATGCGACTGAAGTTTGCGGCCGTCCTGCCGGCCTTCCTCCTTGCCGTACCTGCCGTTCTCGCCCAGACCGAGGGCGCGGAATTCACCGTCGGCGACATCCGGATCGAAGGCCTGCAGCGCATCACGGAAGGCACGGTCTACAACTACCTGCCAGTGAACATCGGCGACCGGCTCGACAACCGTCGCGTCGACGAAGCGCTGCGCGCGCTCTATGCGACCGGCTTCTTCCGTGACGTCGAGATCCGCCGCGACGGCGGCACGCTCGTGATCGCCGTGCTCGAGCGCCCGTCGATCGAGAGCTTCACGATCACGGGCAACAAGGACATCAAGACCGAAGACCTCGAGAAATCGCTGCGCAACGTGGGCCTTTCACGCGGCAAGACCTTCAACCAGTCGACGCTCGACGAAGTGGAGCGCTTCCTGACCGACCAGTATTTCTCGCGCGGCAAGTACGCGGTGAAGGTCGACACCAGGGTCGAGGAAGTCGCCGGCAACCGCGTCAAGATCGCGGTCGACATCGTCGAAGGCAAGCGCTCGAAGATCCGGCAGATCAACATCGTCGGCAACGAAGCCTTCAGCGACGACGACCTGCTCGCAGACTTCAAGCTGAAGACGCCGAACTGGCTGTCCTGGTACAAGCAGGACGACCGGTATTCGCGCGAGGAGCTCTCGGGCGACATCGAGAAGCTGCGTTCCTACTACATGGATCGCGGCTACGCCAACATGGACGTCGAGACGACGCAGGTCGCGATCACGCCCGAGAAGGACGACATCTTCATCACGCTGAACGTGAAGGAAGGCGAGGTCTACCGCATCTCCGACGTGAAGATCGCGGGCAACCTGGTCGTGCCCGAGGAGACACTCAAGGCGCTGGTCGCCGTACGCCGCGGCGACGTGTTCTCGCGCAAGATGGTCACGGCGACCACCGAGCTCATGCAGCTGCGCCTCGGCCAGGACGGTTACGCCTTCGCGAAGATCGATCCGGTGCCGAAGGAGAACCCCGCGACGAAGGAAATCGAACTGACCTTCCTCGTGGACCCGGGCAACCGCGCCTACGTGCGCAACATCGGGTTCACGGGCAGCACCGGCATCAACGACGACGTGCTCCGCCGCGAAATCCGCCAGATGGAAGGCGGCTACCTGTCGAACGCGGCCATCGACCGTTCGAAGATCCGCTTGCAGCGCCTCCCGTTCATCGAAAAAGTCGAGGTCGAGACCAATCCGGTGCCGGGCACGCCCGACCTGGTCGACGTCACATACGACATCAAGGAAGGCCTGCCGGGCCAGTTCAGCGGCGGCATCGGGTACTCGGAGTCACAGTCGTTCCTGCTGAACGGCAGCTTCGTGCACAGCAACTTCATGGGCACCGGCAACCGCGTCGCCGCCGAGCTCAACGCCGGCCGGTACAGCAAGGTGTTCAGCCTGTCGCACACCGATCCGTACACGACCATCGACGGCGTCTCGCGCACGGTCTCGGCGACCTGGCGCAGGATCTCGCAGTTCACGACCTCATCGTCGGATTTCCAGACCGAGACCGGCACGCTCGGCCTCGATTACGCGTGGCCGCTTTCCGAGTTCCAGTCCGTGCGCATGGGTTTCGCGGCGCAGCGCTCCGACCTGTTCACCGACCCCAACCGGAGCGCCGCCGAAGCGCTCTACTGGGTGCAGAACAACGGCAACACGTACACCAAAGTGCAGAACGTCGGCATCCCGCCGATCGGCCTCACCTACTACGGCACCAAGTTCGACACGTTCGAGTACTCGGTCGGCTGGTCCTTCGATTCGCGCAACCGGGCCCTGTTCGCCGATCGTGGCGCGCGTCACCGCCTGAGCGCGTCGTACGCCTTGCCCGGCAGCGACATCGATTTCGTCAGCCTCAACTACGACTACCTGCAGTTCGTCCCGATGGGCAAGTGGTTCACGCTGATGTTCAACAGCGAGGCGGGGTACGGGCAGGCGCTGGGCGACACGACGTCGATGCCGCCGTACCGGCGGTTCTTCGCGGGCGGCCCGGAAACGGTGCGCGGCTTCCGTGAAAGCCGCCTCGGCCCCAAGGATTCTTTCGGCAATCCCTATGGCGGCAACATCAAGTTCACCAACCAGCTCGAGCTGCTGCTGCCAATGCCGGCAAAATGGAAGAACAGCGCGCGTTTCAGCCTGTTCTTCGACGTCGGCAACGTCTTCTCCAACGACGACGTCGCGTTCGTCGGCCGCGACGGCGTGACGCCGGTGAGTTATGATTTCGCGTTTGATAAACTACGCTATTCGACCGGCGTCGCAGTCCAGTGGATGGCGCCGCTCGGCGTCTTCCGGTTCAGCTACGCCGTGCCGCTCAACGAGTTCAAGGGCAACGCGGTTGAATATCCCGACGAGACGGAAGGCTTCCAGTTCTCGATCGGCCAGGCTTTCTGAGGTACCAAGTTCCATGCGCATCAAGACCACCCTGCTTGCTTTCCTGACACTCGCTGCGGTTTCGCTGCCGCTGTCCGCCGCACAGGCGCAGGCGAAGATCGGCGTCGTCAACGTGGCGCGCCTGCTCCAGGAAACGCCCCAGGCCCAGGCCGCCTCCCAGGCGCTCGAAAACGAGTTCGCCGCGCGCAAACGCGACCTCCAGAACCTGGAGCGGGACCTCAAGGCGCGCGACGACAAGCTGCAGAAGGACGGCGCGACGATGGCCGAAGCCGATCGCCGTAACCAGGAAAAGGCGTTGCGCGACGGCCAGCGCGAATTCGCGCGCAAGCAGAACGAATTCATGGAAGACCTGAACGTGCGCCGCAACGAGGCACTCGGCCAGCTGCAGCGTTCGGTGCTGCAGGAAGTGCAGAACTACGCCAAGACCGCTGGGCTCGACCTCGTGATCGCGGACGCGCTTTTCGCCAGCCCGTCGATCGACATCACCAGCCAGGTGTTGGCGGCGCTGCAGGCGAAGGCCCGCGCACCCGCGAAGCCCTGATCCCGGCCGGGTCAGGACGCAGGGAATCCGACCGAGCATGCCAGTGCGCCTGGGCGAACTGGCGGCGCGTTTCGGCTGCGAACTGCGCGGCGATCCCGACACGCCGATCGAGCGGGTAGCGACGTTGCAGGAAGCCGGAGCGGGCGCGATCTCGTTCCTGGCCAACCCCAGGTATCGACGCCACCTGCCAGGCACCCGCGCTGCGGCGGTGGTGCTCGATGCGTCAACCGTCGACGACTGCCCGACCAACGCGCTGGTCGTTGCCAATCCGTACGCCACGTACGCGCGGATTGCGCAGGTCCTGTACCCGGAGGCGGCAAGCCTGTCGGGCCGCCATCCCAGCGCGGTAGTCGACGCGGACGCTGCAGTCGATCCCACCGCATGGATTGGCCCGAATGCCTACGTAGGCGCGGGCGCGAGGATCGGGGCGAGGGTGCAGGTCGGTCCCAACAGCGTCGTGTTCGACCGTGTGGTGATTGGCTCTGGCACGCGCCTGGTCGCGCACGTGACGCTGGGCGCGGACGTGCGGCTCGGCGAGCGTTGCCTGCTGCATCCGGGCGTAGTCATCGGCGCCGACGGTTTCGGGCACGCGCGGGACCAGGACGGCTACATCAAGATCCCGCAGGTTGGTTCCGTGCTGGTCGGCGACGACGTCGAGATCGGGGCAAATTCCACCATCGACCGCGCGACGATCGGTGCCACGGTCATCGAACGCGGCGTGAAGATCGACAACCAGGTGCAGGTGGGCCACAACTGCCGCATCGGCGAGCACACCGTGATATCGGGTTGCGTCGGCGTCTCGGGCAGCGTCACGATCGGCCGGCGCTGCATGATTGGCGGCATGGTGGGTATCGCCGGGCACCTGCAGATCACGGACGACGTGTATCTCACGGGCAAGACGATGGTGACGCACTCGATCACCAGGCCGGGGCTGTACTCCGGGCAGTTGCCTTTCGATGAAGCGCGGCGCTTTCGCCGCAACAGCGCGCGGTTCCAGCAGCTCGACGAGTTGGCGCGCCGCGTGCGCGCCCTCGAAAAGGGTGCGGGTCCCACCAACGAAGTCGAACACGACGGGGACGACACATGAGCGAAACACAGGGTGGTTTCGGTATCGACGAAGTGATGCGGCGCCTGCCGCACCGTTACCCGATGCTGATGGTGGATCGCGTGCTCGAATGCGTCTCGGGCGAGCGCCTGGTCGCGGTCAAGAACGTCACGGCCAATGAGCAATTCTTCGCGGGGCACTTCCCGGGCCGTCCCGTGATGCCAGGTGTGTTGATGCTCGAGGCGCTGGCGCAGGCCGCCGGCATACTCTGCTTCGTCACGGCAGGCATCTATCCCGACGAGAACGTGAAGTTCTACTTTGCAGGCATCGACAAGGCGCGGTTCCGCCGCCCGGTCGTGCCCGGGGACCAGTTGTTGCTCAAGGTCGTGCTCGAGCGCAGGATTCGTACGATCTGGAAGTTCTCGACAGTGGCCGAAGTGGCGGGCCAGGAGGCCTGCTCGGCAGAAATGATGGTGATGCCGGGCTGAAGTTCAGGCGCACGAAGGAGAGGCATCGATGAGTGGCTCCATCCACGCGACGGCGATCGTCGCGCCGGACGCGATTCTCGGCGAGGACGTCGAGATCGGGCCGTACTGCGTGATCGGTCCCGGCGTCGAGATCGGCGCGCGCACGCGCCTTGGGACGCACGCGGCGATCCACTGTCACACCAGGGTCGGCGCCGACAACGTCATCCATGCTTTCGCGTCGATCGGCGATGCGCCGCAGGACAAGAAGTACAAGGGTGAGCTGACGCGCCTCGAAATCGGCGACCGCAACGTCATCCGCGAGTTCGTGACCCTGAATCGCGGCACGACCAAGGACCGCGGCGTCACCACGATCGGGGACGACAACCTGTTCATGTCGTATTCGCACGTCGCGCACGACTGCGTCGTCGGCAACCAGTGCGTGCTCGCCAACAGTTCGACGCTCGGCGGCCATGTCGTACTCGGTGACTGGGTAATCATGGGCGGCTTCGCGGCCGTCCACCAGTTCTGCAAGGTGGGCGCCCATGCGTTTCTCGCCAACAACGCCGCGGTGACGCGCGATGTGCCGCCTTACGTGATGGCGGTCGGCGGCCCGGCCAGGCCGCACAGCATCAATTCCGAAGGGCTCAAGCGGCGCGGTTTCTCGCCGCAGCAGATCCGCAACCTGCGCAATGCATACCGCACCTTGTATCGCTCGGGCCTGCCACTCGAGGATGCGGTCGGACGCCTGACCGAAGCGGCCAGGGACCAGCCCGAAGTCCAGTTGCTGGTCGACTTCATCCCGCAGTCCACGCGCAGCCTCGTGCGCTGAGGCGCATGAGCGAGGATCCCGCAATCACTTCTCCCGGTTCCCAGGGAGAGGTCGGCCATGGGCCCGCCGAGGGCGCCGGCGTATCTGCCGCGCTGCGCGGGACCTCTCCCGCTCACCCGCGCGAGGCAAAGATCGCACTCGTAGCCGGCGAAGCCTCGGGCGACAACCTCGGGGGAGGACTGCTGCGGGCACTGCACGCGCAGCAGCCGGCGCTGAGTGCATTCGGCGTGGCCGGGCCGCGCATGGTGGAGGCGGGCTGTCAGGCCTGGGCATCATCCGAGGAACTCGCGATCATGGGTCTCGCCGAGATCCTGAAGCACCTGCCGCGACTGCTGCGCCTGCGTCGCGACCTCGTCGCGCGACTGCTTGCGGCGCAACCCGATGTCTTCGTCGGCATCGACTCGCCCGAATTCAATCTGCGCGTCGCGGCCCGGCTCAAGGCGCAGGGTATTCCCACGGTGCAGTACGTCAGTCCGCAGGTGTGGGCATGGCGGCAGGGCAGGGTGCGCACGATCGGCCAGTCCGTCGATCTCGTGCTTTGCGTGCTGCCCTTCGAAAGCAGGTTCTATGACGCGCACGACGTTCGCGCGGTCTTCGTCGGCCACCCGCTTGCAGATCGCATTCCGCTCGAATCGCCCGCAGGGCCCGCACGCGCAGCCCTGGCTCTCGACCCTGGCGCACCGACGGTGGCGGTGCTTCCGGGCAGCCGCCGAGCGGAGGTCGCCAGGCTCGGTGGTCCATTCGCCGCGACCCTGGCGTGGCTGTACGAACGTCGTCCCGACATCCGTTTTGTGGCGCCGATGGCCAACGCGGCGGTGCGCACGCTGTTCGAGCACAGCCTCGCGCAGCACGCCCCTGGCGTGCCGATCGCCGTCATCGACGGTCAGGCGCAGCAGGCCCTTGCTGCCGCGGATGCCGCGCTGGTGGCCTCCGGCACCGCGACGCTCGAGACCGCGCTGGTCAAGCGGCCGATGGTGGTCGCGTACCGCCTCGCGCCGCTCACGGCGTGGCTGATGCGCAGCATGAAGCTGATGAAGGCGGATTATTTCGCGCAGCCCAACCTGCTGGCCGGACGGCAGGTCGTGCCGGAGTATCTGCAGGACGACGTGCGACCGGAAGTGCTTGGCCCGGCGCTCCTGGCGCAGCTGCAGCGCCCCGATCACGCGGAGCTCATCGCGACATTCACCGCGATTCACACGACGCTGCGACGCGACGCGAGTGCACGAGCCGCCGACGCCATCCTGGAGTTGCGGGACCAGCGCAGCGGCATCCGATGAGGCGCGCCGATCCGCAACAAGCCGGTTTCGATCTGCGCAAGGCCGGTCTCACCGCAGGCATCGACGAGGCTGGTCGCGGCCCGCTCGCGGGCCCGGTGGTTGCGGCGGCCGTGATCCTCGATCGCAGGCGTCCGATCCGTGGCATCGCGGATTCGAAAGTCCTCGCGCCAGAAGTGCGTGCAGAACTGGCGCTGCGAATCCAGGAACGCAGCATCGCCTTCGGGCTCGGCTGGGCCGACGCCTGCGAAGTCGATTCGCTCAACATCCTGCAGGCAACGATGCTCGCCATGCGTCGCGCCATGCTCGGCCTGCGCTGCGCTCCGGCACACGTGATCGTCGACGGCGATCGTTGTCCGAGTCTCGCCGGGTTGCCCCTCGACTGTACCATCGAGGCGGTCGTCGCGGGCGACGCCAGCGTGACTTGCGTGGGAGCGGCTTCGATCCTTGCCAAAGTGGCGCGAGACCGGTTCATGTGCGAGCTCGAGGTCTGCTACCCCGGCTACGGCTTTGCGGTTCACAAGGGGTACGGCACGCCCGGGCACCTCGAGGCCCTGCGTCGATTGGGGCCATCCCCGGTGCACCGGCGGAGCTTCGCACCGGTACAATCCTGCATCCCCCGCTGACTGCAGAAGCCCGCCGTCCATGGCAGCCCGGTTCGTTCATCTCCACGTTCACACCGAGTACTCGCTCGTCGATGGCGTCGTCCGCATCGGGAGCGACGCGTCGGACGGGCGCGTGCTGCGCGAAGGGCTGCTCGACGCCACCGTGCGCATGGGGATGCCAGCGGTCGCGCTCACCGACCAGGCGAACCTCTTTGCACTGGTCAAGTTCTACAAGACCGCGCAATCGACCGGCGTCAAGCCGCTGATCGGCGTGGACGCGCTGGTCCGCGACGACAACGAGCGCAACGATCCGTCGCGGCTGGTGTTGCTGTGCCAGGATGGGCGTGGCTACCTCAACCTGACGCGCCTCGTCACGCGCAGCTACCTCGAGGGACAGGGCAAGCACGGCCCGACGCTGCATCGCGAATGGCTCAATCGCGAGACGACCCGGGGCCTGATCGCGCTCTCCGGCGCGCGGGCAGGCGACGTCGGCCGCGCGCTGGTCGGCAACCGTGAATCGGAAGCCCGTGCGGCGCTCGACACCTGGCTGGAACTGTTCGGCGACCGGTACTACCTCGAACTGCAGCGCACGGGCCGGCCGGGCGAGGAAGACTGCATCGCGGGCTCGCTGCAGCTGGCGGTCACGCTCGGCGTGCCGGTCGTCGCGACCAACGACGTGCGCTTCATCCGGCCCGAGGATTTCGAGGCGCATGAAGCCCGGGTCTGCATCCACGAAGGCACCATGATCGCGGATCCATCGCGCCCGCGACGCTACAGCGAAGAGCAGTACCTGCGCTCGCCCGACGAGATGGCGACGCTGTTTGCCGACCTGCCCGAGGCACTCGAGAATTCCGTCGAAATCGCGCGCCGGCTCAACCTCGAAATCAAGCTCGGCAAACCGTCGCTGCCGGCCTACCCCGTGCCCGCCGGCCAGACGACCGAAGAGCACCTGCGAGCGGAATCAAAGCTCGGCCTCGACCAGCGCTGGCCCGTCATTGCGACGCAACTCGGCACGCACATTCCGCGTGAGGACTATGAGAGCCGCCTCGCCAGCGAGCTCGACGTCATCTGCCAGATGGGGTTCGCCGGGTACTTCCTGATCGTCGCGGACTTCATCCACTGGGCGCGTGAGAATGGCGTGCCCGTCGGGCCGGGCCGCGGATCGGGCGCCGGCTCGCTGGTCGCGTACTCGCTCGGTATCACGGACCTCGATCCGCTGCACTACGACCTGCTGTTCGAGCGGTTCCTGAATCCCGAGCGCGTGTCGATGCCCGACTTCGACGTCGACTTCTGCATGGAAGGGCGCGACCGTGTCATCGACTATGTCGCGCAGCGTTACGGGCGGGAGCGCGTCTCGCAGATCATCACCTACGGCACCATGGCGGCGAAGGCGGTCGTGCGCGACGTCGCGCGCGTGCAGGGACTGAGCTACGGCTTCGCCGACTCGATCGCCAAGCTGATCCCGTTCGAACTCGGCATCACGCTCGACGACGCGCTCGACAAGGAAGAAGAGCTGCGCAAGCGCTACCGGAACGAGGACGACGTGCGCCAGCTGATCGACCTGGCGCGAGCGCTCGAAGGCCTGGTGCGCAATGCGGGTACGCACGCGGGCGGCGTCGTCATCGCGCCGTCGGTGCTCACGGACTTCGCGCCGCTCTACTGCGAGGCAGGCGGCACCAGCGTCGTCACGCAGTTCGACAAGGACGACGTCGAGGCAGCGGGCCTGGTCAAGTTCGACTTCCTCGGCCTGCGCACGCTGACGATCATCGACTGGGCCGTGCGCACGATCAACGCGGAACGCGCGAGGTCCGGCGAGCCGCCGCTCGACATGTCCACGCTGCCGATGGACGACGCGCCGACGTATGCGCTGCTGAAGCGCTGCGAGACGACGGCCGTGTTCCAGCTCGAGTCGCGCGGCATGAAGGACCTGATCAAGCGCCTGCAGCCTGACACCTTCGAGGACATCATCGCGCTCGTCGCGCTGTTCCGTCCGGGCCCGCTGCAGTCGGGCATGGTCGACGACTTCATCGATCGCAAGCACGGCCGCATCGGCGGCGGCATCGATTACCTGCACCCGGACCTGAAGCCCGTCCTGTTCCCGACCTACGGGGTAATCCTGTACCAGGAACAGGTCATGCAGATCGCGCAGGTGCTCGCGGGCTACACGCTCGGCGGCGCCGACCTGCTGCGTCGGGCGATGGGCAAGAAGAACGCCGAGGAGATGGCACAGCAGCGTTCGATCTTCGTCGCAGGCGCCACCTCCCGCGGTGTCGCCGAGAACGTCGCGGTGCACATCTTCGACCTGATGGAGAAATTCGCCGGGTACGGCTTCAACAAGTCGCACTCTGCGGCCTACGCCGTGCTGTCCTACCACACGGCTTGGCTGAAGGCGCACTACCCGGCGGCGTTCATGGCGGCGGTGCTGTCGTCGGACATGGACAAGACCGACAAGGTGGTCACGCTCATCGACGAGTGCAACCGGATGGGGCTCACCGTGGAGCCGCCCGACGTCAACGCCTCGCAGTACATGTTCACCGTGTCGGGTCCGAGGTCGATCCGGTACGGCCTCGGCGCGATCAAGGGCGTGGGGCAGGCGGCCGTCGAGAACATGCTCGAGGAGCGCAACGGGAACGGACGCTTCCGCGACCTGCGCGACCTCTGCCGCCGGCTCGATCTCAACAAGGTCAATCGCCGCGTGCTCGAGGCGCTGATCCGCTCCGGTGCGGCCGACTCGATGGGCGGCATGCGCTACCGCTCGACGCTCATGCACCAGTTGCCGGCGGCAATGCAGGCCGCCGACCAGTCGAGCCGCGCGCAGGCAGCCGGGCAGGAGGACCTGTTCGGGCTCGCTGAGCCGGCGCCCGCCGCAGCGGCACCGGTTGCGGCCGAGGCTGACGCGAAGGTGATGCAGGAAACGCTGCCCGAATGGGGCGAGGCCGTCCGGCTCACCGGCGAGCGCGAAACTCTGGGTCTCTATCTCACCGGCCATCCGATTGCCGAATACGAGCGCGAGCTGCGGCCGATCACCAGCGGGCCCATCGCCGACGTCGGTGGCGCCAAGCCGGTGGGCGCCGCGGGCGAGGAGAAGGGCAGCCAATGGCGCGGCCCGGGGCGCAGCGTGACCGTCGCCGGGCTCGTGCTCGAGATCCGCAAGCGCGGCGGGCGTACCAGCTTCATCCTCGACGATCGCAGTGGACGGCTCGAGGTCACGATGTTCGAGGACGTCTACCAGCAGTTCCGCTCGCTGGTCTCGAAGGACGCGATTCTGGTCGTCGAGGGCGGCCTGCGCTGGGACGACTTCATCGACGACTGGCGCCTGAGCGCGAAGAAGATCATGGACGTCGACCAGGCGCGCGAACAGTACGCGCGCAACCTCGTGTTGCGCTGGCCGGCCGCCGGGGCGGGAAACGGAGATGCCGGCAAGCTCGTCGCCGCGCTCGAGCAGGCCCTCAAGCCGAGCCAGGGTGGACGTTGCAACGTCGCCATCCGGTACGCGACGGGCGATGCTGCCGCGATCCTGCAGTTTGGCGAGCAGTGGAAGGTGCGGCCCTCGCGCGAGCTCATCGAACGGCTGGGGAGTCTGGTAGGCCGTGACGGCGTCGAGTTGTATTACGCGCCGCGCGACACCTGAAGTGCGCTCGGCGGCATCGTTCCGGCGGCACTTGCGGCCGTTCCCCGGACCCATGTAAGAATGCGTGCAAATCGATAATGGCGGGAGGGTGGCGCTACATGGACATGGAAGGCTGGCTGAAGGAACTCCGGGTACCGCGCGAAGCGTATCGCGTCGTGTCGCTGTTGCCGCTCGTGTACGTCGCCTGGGCCGACGGCAAGATCCAGAAGAGCGAACGCGACGTGATCCTGCACATCGCGCGTGAGCGCGGCATGCTCGATCACGGCGGCGAAGATGCGCTTGCGCGCTGGCTCAGTGAGCCTCCGTCCAAGCAGCAGTTGAAGGCCGATCTCGCCGCGCTCAATGAACTCGCACGCAGCGACCGCAGGCTGAAGGAAGAGTTCGGCGCCGACGAGGCGCAATTGCTGCTCGCCTGGTGCCAGGATGTCGCCGACGCGGCCGGTGGCCTGCTCGGTCTCAAGTCCGCACGCACGGAAGCGGAGAATGCTGCACTCAAGACCATCGCCGGCGCGCTCGACATGCGCAACGCCACGCAGTGGCGGGCGACGCTCAAAGCCTGAACGGCAGGCGCCGCCCCGTCGATGCGGGCGTCGTTCGCCGGGACGCCTCAAGACTGTGCCCGGGCGCTCCGTACCCTGAAGGTCTTATGGCCGTGCCGTGGGCGGGTTTGCGGCATCCCGTCCGGTCGGAACCCGGCGTGGGCTGCGATGCTGTTGTATCAGTGAGGTCGCAGCGGCCCGAATCCGGCTGAGTTGCAGCCAGCTGATTTGCGCCGGCGCCGGGTGTCCGGCATCCTTCGGGCCCATGGCATTGAGTTTCCTGGAATTCGAGCAGCCCATCGCCGAGCTCGAGGCGAAGATCGACGAGCTGCGCTTCGTCTCCTCCGACGCCGAGATCAATATCGGCGAGGAGATAGCGCGCCTGCGGGCGAGGAGCCGGGCGCTCACCAACAGCATATTCGCCAACCTCACGGCGTGGCAGGTCGCACAGCTCGCGCGCCACCCGCAGCGTCCATACACGCTCGATTACGCGGTTTCGATCTTCGACGAATTCCAGGAGCTGCACGGTGACCGCATGTATGCGGACGATCTCGCGATCGTCGGCGGTTTTGCGCGACTCGCGGGCCGGCCGGTCATGCTGATCGGCCACCAGAAGGGCCGCGACACCAAGGAAAGGGTGCGCCGCAATTACGGCATGCCGAAGCCTGAGGGATACCGCAAGGCATTGCGGCTGATGCAGCTCGCTGAGCGCTTCCGTATCCCGCTCATCACGCTGATCGACACCCCGGGGGCCTATCCCGGCGTCGGCTCCGAGGAGCGCAACCAGAGCGGCGCGATCGCCCGCAACCTGTTCGAGATGTCCTCCCTGCGCGTGCCGGTGATCACGGCGGTCATCGGCGAAGGCGGTTCGGGCGGTGCGCTCGCCATCGGGGTGTGCGACCGGCTGATCATGCTGCAGTACTCGATCTACTCGGTGATTTCGCCGGAAGGTTGTGCGTCCATCCTCTGGAAGAGCGCCGACAAGAAGGAAATCGCGGCTGATGCCATGGGCATCACTGCAGAGCGCCTCGACAAGCTCGGCCTGGTCGACGAAGTGCTGCGTGAGCCGCTCGGCGGCGCCCACCGCGATCCGCAGGCCATGTCGGATTCGCTCAAGGAAGCGCTGGTGCGGCACCTCGACGAGGTTTCGCAG
>Ga0316195_10000558_pt1 | contig 15126 bp, 10 predicted proteins | sample Phised1_MG_FD_204937 | JGI IMG/M metagenome (GOLD analysis project Ga0316195, IMG submission 204937) | Coastal sediment microbial communities from Maine, United States - Phippsburg sediment 1 | ecosystem: Environmental > Aquatic > Marine > Coastal > Sediment | place: USA: Maine | collected... | reverse complement strand
TGGCCGGCGACGCCGCCGCCACGGTCGCCGCGCTGGCGGCGGGGGGCGCCCCCATGTGCCGCGCGGTGGGGCTGGCCTGCGTGCCCACCACCGCCGGCACCGGCTCGGAGGTCACCGATGTCGCCGTCATCATGGCGCCGGACCACAGCAGCAAGTATGTGATCAAGGGCCCCTGCCTGATGCCCGACGTCGCGGTGCTGGATGGGGGCCTGATGAAGGGCCTGCCCCCGGCGATCACCGCGGCCACCGGCATCGACGCCCTGACGCATGCCATCGAGGCCTACGTGTGCCGGGCGGCCAATCCCCTGTCGAGCGCGCTGGCGTTCTGGGCGGTGCAGACCATCGCGGTCAGCCTGCCTGTCGCGGTCGGCAACGGCGCCGATGGCCCGTCCCGTGGCGACATGGCGCTGGCGGCCTACAAGGCGGGCCTGGCGTTCAGCAACGCCGGCCTGGGTCTGGTGCACGCCATGAGCCACGCCATCGGCGCCCGCTACCACATTCCCCACGGCGTGGCCAACGGCCTGCTCCTCACCGAAGTGATGCGCTTCAACCGCCTGGTGTGCGAGGCGCACTACGCCGAGCTGGCGGTCGCCCTGGGCGTGGCCACGGAGCGCCTCAACCAGCGGCAGCGGGCGCTGGCCGCCATCGACGCGGTGGCCTGCCTGATCGGGGACATCGGCCTGGACCGGGCCGCGGCGGACTACCCGGTGCGTGCCGAGGACTACCCGGCGCTGGCGCAGCTGGCCCTGGCCGACAGCTGCTGTGCCAGCAATCCCAGGCAGGTGAGCGCGGACGACATCGTGCGCATCTACGGGGCTATCTGGGGGGCGCCGCAGCAGCGATGAACCGCAAGACCCTCAACAGCGTCGGCATCGACATCGGCACCACCACCACCCAGGTGATCTTCTCGCGGCTCACCCTGGTGAACCGCGCCTCGGCCAACCAGGTGGCGCGCTACGAGTTCGTCGAGCGCGAGCTGCTCTACGAGAGCCCGGTGTCGTTCACCCCCATCGACGCCGACGACTACGTGCACCCCGATCAGCTGCGGGCCTTCATCCTGGAACAGTACGCCGCCGCCGGCCTGTCATTGTCCGACGTCGAGACCGGGGCCATCATCATCACCGGTGAGACCTCGAAGGCGCACAACGCCCGCGAGGCCGTGCTCGCGCTGGCCGAGCAGCTGGGAGACTTCGTGGTCGCCAGCGCCGGCCCCCACCTGGAGTCGGTCATTGCCGGCCGCGGCAGCGGGGCCGCCGAGCTGGCGCTGCGCGAGCACAGCCGGGTCATGAACATCGATATCGGCGGCGGCACCTCGAACTTTGTGGTGTTTGAAGGCGGCCGCGTGCGCGACACGGCCTGCCTCAATGTCGGCGGCCGCCTGATAGAAACCGACCCGGCGGGCCGGGTGACCCGCATTCACGAGCCCGCCCGCCGCGTCATCCTGGCGCTGTTCGGACAGGACCTGGCGGCGGCCCAGCTGGACGCCGACCACCTGCGGCGCATCACTGCGTGCATGGCCGACCTGCTGGTGCAATGCCTCAAGGGCGAGCCCGGCGAACTGGCCTGCCATCTGCTGATGACGCCGGCGCTGCAGGCGCTGGCGGTGGACAAGGTGCTGCTCAGCGGCGGCGTCGGCGCCTGCTACTATCGCCTGCAGCAGGAGGTCATGGCGGACGCCACCTACGGGGACATCGGCGTGCTGCTGGCCCGCGCCCTGCTGCAGCACCCCGGACTGAGCAAGCTGCGGGTGTGCCGGCCCCGGCAGACGCTGCGCGCCACGGTCATCGGCGCCGGCGCCTACTCGGTGTCGCTCAGCGGCAGCACCATCTGGCTGTCCACCGATGCCCTGCCCATCCGCAACATTCCGGTGGTGCATCCCCTGATCGACTGGCAGCGCGACCCGCCCGATATCGCCGCGGCGGTCGACGAGGCGGCCATGCGCATGGACCTCGACACGGCGCGCGATCAGTTCGCCATCGCCCTGGATGACGCCATGCCCGCCAGCTACCGGGCGGTGCAGCAGGCCGCCCGGGACCTCGCACGCTTCTACCGGCGCCAGGGCGACCCCGCGCGCGCCGCGCTGATCGTACTGCACCAGGACCTGGGCAAGGTGCTGGGCATGGAATTGCAGCCGCTGCTGCCCGCCAGACCGCTGGCGGTCATCGACGAGGTGGTCACGCAGGACGGCGATTACATCGACATCGGCCGGGCTTACTTCGGCGGCGCCATCGTGCCCCTGACGATCAAGTCACTGGCCTTTCCAACATGAGGAGAACACTATGGCGCTGAAAGCAACCTTGTTCGGAGAGGTCTACCAGTTTCGCGACGTCAAGGACGTGCTCGCCAAGGCCAACGAGGCGCGCTCGGGTGACATCCTGGCCGGCGTGGCGGCGGGCTGCGCCCAGGAGCGCGTGGCCGCCAAGCACGTGCTGAGCGAGATGAGCCTGAGCACGCTGCGGGAAAACCCGGTGGTACCCTATGAGGAGGACCAGATCACCCGCGTCAACCAGGACGGTCTCAACGAGGCGGTCTATGCCGGCATCCGCAACTGGAGCGTCAGCGAGCTGCGCGAGTACATTCTCAGCGACGAACCCAGCCTGGAGGACTACGAACGGCTGCGGCGCGGACTCACCGCGGAGATGGTCGCGGCGGTGGCCAAAATCTGCTCCAACGCCGATCTGATCTACGGCGGCAAGAAGCTGCCGGTCATCTCCAAGGCCAATAACACCATCGGCCTGCCCGGCCGCTTCAGCTGCCGGCTGCAGCCCAACGACACGCGGGACAACATCCAGAGCATGCTCGCCCAGACCTACGAGGGCCTGTCCTACGGGTGCGGCGACGCGGTTATCGGCGTCAACCCGGTGACGGACAACGTCGAGAACACCCGGCGCATGCTGGAGGCGCTGCAGGAGGTCATCGATCAGTGGAAGATCCCCACCCAGCCCTGCATCCTGGCTCACGTCACCACGCAGATGGAGGCCATCCGGGCGGGCGCCCCCGGCGGCCTGATCTTCCAGAGCATCTCCGGCAGCGAGAAGGGGCTGAAGGAATTCGGCGTCACCGTCGAGCTGCTGGACGAGGCCTATGCCTGCGGCCAGCAGTACTGCCGCCTGGCCGGCCCCAATATGATGTATTTTGAAACCGGCCAGGGCTCGGCCCTGTCCGCAGGCGCTCACTACGGCGCCGATCAGGTCACCATGGAGGCGCGCTGCTACGGTCTGGCGCGGCGCTACCATCCCCATCTGGTCAACACGGTGGTGGGCTTTATCGGGCCGGAGTACCTGTTCAATCACCAGCAGATCATCCGCGCCGGTCTCGAGGACCACTTCATGGGCAAGCTGTCCGGCCTGCCCATGGGCTGCGACACCTGCTACACCAACCACGCCGACACCGACCAGAACTCCAACGAGAACCTGATCGTGCTGCTGGCGGCGGCGGGGGTGAACTTCGTCATGGGCCTGCCCATGGGCGACGACATCATGCTCAACTACCAGACCACCGCCTGGCACGACACGGCGACGGTACGGCAGCTGTTCGGCTACCGCCCCGCCCCCGAGTTCGAGGCGTGGATGGAGTCCATGGGCTTGCTGTGCAATGGCCGGCTGACGCCACGGGCCGGCGACCCTTCGATATTCTTCAGCGGGAGTAGCGCATAATGGACGAGCAGGAAATCCAGAAGATCGTCAAATCGGTGCTGAGCCAGCTGGGCGAACAGGCACCGGCCGGCAAGGTACAGGTCATCCCGGCCACCGGCGCGGAGGCCGCCCCGGCCGCCCGGCCCGTCGGCTCCATGTACAGCATCCCGGCCGGCGGCGCGGCCGCCAAGCCCCAGGATGGGCCAGGGCTGGAGGACCTGGGAGACCCCCGCTTCAAGCGCTGGCTCGGCATCGAGCACGCCGCCAACAATGCGGTCAACGAGGACCTGATGCGGCAGACCACGGCCCGCATCTGCGTGGGCCGCGCGGGTCCCCGGCCCCGCACCATACCGCTGCTGCGCTTCCTGGCCGACCACTCCCGCTCCAAGGACACCGTGGTGAAGGAGGTCCCCTCGTCCTGGCTGGAGCAGCACGGTCTGCTGGAAGTGCACTCCCAGGTCAGCAGCAAGGAGGAGTACCTCACCCGCCCCGACCTCGGCCGCAAGCTGACGCCGGAGGCGCGCCAGACCCTGCTCGAGCGCTGTGAGAAATCGCCCACCGTGCAGCTGGTGATTTCCGACGGCCTCAGCACCGACGCGGTAACCCACAACTACGACGAGCTGCTGCCGCCCCTGACCAATGGCCTGAAAAACGCCGGGTTGAAGGTCGGTACGCCCTTCTTCCTGCGCTACGGCAGGGTCAAGGCGCAGGACGAGATCGGTGAGCTGCTCGACGCCGAAGCCAACATCCTGCTCATCGGTGAGCGCCCCGGCCTCGGACAGTCTGAGAGCCTGAGCTGCTACGCGATCTACCGACCGACCAGCGCGACGCTGGAGTCGCAGCGCACGGTGATCTCCAATATCCACCAGGGCGGCACGCCGCCGGTCGAGGCCGCGGCGGTGATCGTCGACCTGGTCAAGGCCATGCTGGCACAGAAGACCAGCGGCATCGCACTGCAACGTTAACCGGAGGCAACCATGGCCATCCTCGATAAAATACCGGCCAGCGTGCTGGCTACGCGCGTGATCGCGTCGGTCGATGCCAGTCTCGCCCGGGCACTGAAGCTCAAGGCGGGACAGAACTGCATCGGCATGATCACCAGCAACTGCGACGACGTGACCTACGTGGCGCTGGACGAGGCGACCAAGGCCGCCGACGTGCAGGTGGTCTATGCGCGATCGTTCTATGCCGGCGCCGCCCACGCCTCGGGCCCGCTGTCCGGCGAGGTCATCGGCATCCTGGCGGGCAGCGGCCCGGCGGACGTGACCGCGGGCATCAACCGCTGCCGGGAGGTGATCGAGTACGAGGCCGCGTTCCGGGCCGCCAACGACGACGGCTCCCTGGCCTTCTTCGCCCATCTGGTCTCGGCTACTGGCAGCTATCTGTCGAAGGAAGCCAAGATCAAGCCGGGCGAGGCGCTGGCCTACCTGATCGCGCCGCCGCTGGAGGCGATGTTCGGACTGGACGCCGCCATGAAAGCGGCCGACGTCAAGCTGGTGAACTTCTTTGGCCCACCCACCGAGACCAACTTCGGGGGCGCTCACCTGAGCGGCTCGCAGGCCGCCTGCAAGGCCGCCTGCGATGCCTTTGAGGGCGCCGTGCTCGACGTCGCCCGACGCCCCATCGACTGAAGCGTGAAGACCATGGCGAATTTACTTGAAGCACTCCAGAGAGCCGGGGTAGTCGGTGCCGGCGGCGCCGGCTTTCCCACCTACGAAAAACTCAATGCCCGGGTGGGCCTGCTGATCGCCAACGGCGCCGAATGCGAACCGCTGCTCAACAAGGACCAGGTGATCATGCAGCACTATGCCGACGAGCTGCTCGCGGGCATGCAGCTGGCCATGCAGCAGATCGGCGCGAGCGAGGGCGCGATCGGGGTGAAGGAAAAGCATGCGCGCTCCATCGAGGTGCTGACCCCCCTGCTGCCCGCCAACATCCGCCTCGTGGTCATGCCCAACGTCTACCCGGCGGGCGACGAGGTGGAGCTGGTCTACGGCGCCACCGGCAGGCAGGTACCCCAGGGCGGCCTGCCCAAGGAGGTCGGCGTGGTGGTGCAGAACGTGGAGACGCTGGTCAATGTCGCCCGGGCCAGCCAGCAGCGGCCCGTGACCCACACTATGGTGACGGTGCACGGCAGCGTCGCCAAACCCTACACCGACTGGCTGCCGATCGGCTGCAGCGTCGCCGACGCCATCGGCCTGGCCGGCGGCGCCACCATCGACGACTTCGTGGTGATCGACGGCGGCCCCATGATGGGCGGCATGGTCGAGGACCTCGCCACCGTGATCACGCGGCTGAGCAGCGGTCTGATCGTCGTGCCCAGGGACAGCCACCTGGCGCAGCGCAAGATGGCGCCCGAGCGCACCTACCGGCGCATCGGCAAATCGGCCTGCGACCAGTGCAGCATGTGCACGGAGCTGTGCCCCCGCTATCTGCTGGGCTTTCCGATCAAGCCCCACCTGGTGATGCGCTCCCTGCTCACCTCCGGTGAGATGAGCCAGACCCTCTCGGTCAACGCCCAGGCCTGCTGCGAGTGCAACATCTGCAGCCTCTGGGCCTGCCCGGAGGAACTCGACCCGCGCAATGTCTGCGTTACCACCAAGCGCGATCTGCGTGCCAGCGATGCGCTGCTGACACCACAGCAGCTGCAGAATCTCACCACCGAGGTGCACCCCATGAAAGCCTACCGGGGGGTGCCGACGGCGCGCCTGATTCGCCGGCTGGGCCTGGCGCATTACGACAAGATCAAGGCGCCCTTCCGCGACGGCCAATTCAACCCGGCGGTCGTCACGATCCCGCTGCAGCAGCACATCGGGGCGCCCGCCAGGGCCACCGTCAAGGTTGGAGCCCGGGTGAAGTGCGGCGACGAGATCGGCGCCGTGCCCCAGGGCGCCCTGGGCGTGGCGATTCACGCCAGCATCGACGGCACGGTCAGTGCCGTCGACAGCAGCATCACCATAACGGCCGGCTAGCCAGGTGGAGACCAGAATGAGCAACGCAATTGGCCTGATCGAACTCAATTCCATCGCCCGCGGCTACCAGGTCGGGGATACCATGCTGAAGGCGGCGGCGGTGGAGATCCTGTTCAACCGCACCATCTGCCCGGGCAAGTTCATGGTGATGGTGGGCGGGGACGTAGCCGCCGTCGAGGCCGCCATCAACGCGGGGCTCGAGGTCGGCGGCGAGACCATCGTCGATGACCTGCTGCTGCCCAACGTGCACCCGGACGTGTTCCCCGCCATCAGCGGCACCCGGGTCATCGAGACTACGGCGGCGCTCGGCATCCTGGAGACGTTCTCGGTGGCCACGATCATCCAGGCGGCCGACGCGGCGGTCAAGGCGGCCAATATCCAGCTCATCGAGATTCACCTGGCCATGGCTATCGGCGGCAAGGGCTATATGACGCTGACCGGCGACGTGGCGGCGGTGACGGCGGCGCTGGACGCCGCAGCCGACTACATCCGGGACAAGGGCCTGCTGGTCGACAAGGTGGTGATCCCGCAGCCGCGGCCGGAAATACTGCGCGATAAAATCTGATCGCCATGCCCTGCCGCAGTGTAGACATCGCCATCATCGGCGCCGGCTCTGCCGGCATCAGCGCGCTCAAGCTGGTGCGGCGCCACACGGGCAACTTTCTGCTCATCGATGGCGGCGCCCTGGGCACCACCTGCGCCCGCGTCGGCTGCATGCCGTCCAAGGCGCTGGTGGAGATCGCCGCGCGCTACCACGACGCCCGCTCGCTGCACGATCGCGGCGTGCTGGCCGGCCCTCTGCCGGCGGTGGACCGGGTCGCCGTGATGCGCGAAGTGCGGCGCCTGCGGGATCATTTCAGCGAGCACATGATCGCCCAGACCCGCCAGCTCAGCGAGCGCCATTTTCTGCAGGGCCACGCCCGCTTCCTGGACGCCACGACACTGGATGTCGACGGTGAACGCATCGCCGCCCGGGCCGTAATCGTCGCCACCGGTTCACGGCCGCTGCTGCCGCCCGGCTGGGAGGCGTTGGCGCCGCGCCTGCTGCAGAGCGGACAGTTTTTCGAGCTGCCGGCCGTTCCGACGGAGCTGGCAGTCGTGGGCCTGGGCAGCATCGGCCTCGAGCTGGGCCAGGCGGCGGCGATTCTTGGCGCCCGCGTGAGCGGCGTGGATCTGCAGCGGCGCCTGGGCTGCCTGAGCGATCCCACGGCGATCCGCCACGCGCTGGCCGAGCTGAACCGGACCATGGACCTGCACCTGGGCCACCACCCCCGGCTCGAGCCGGCCGGCGAGCGGCTGCGCCTGTCCTTCGGGGATTGCCGGCTGGAGCCGGAGCACCTACTGGTGTCCAGCGGGCGCGGCCGCAACCTCGACCGGCTGGGCATGGACGCGCTGGCGACCGGGCGGGCGATCGATCCCGGCAGTCTGCAGCTGGGCGAACTGCCGGTGTTCGTCGCGGGCGACAGCGGCGGCCACCAGGCGCTGCTGCACGAGGCGATCGATGACGGCCAGATCGCCGCCGCCAACGCGCTGGCCTTTCCGCACACGCGTGCCTACCGGCGCCGCGTCGCCCTCCAGATCACCTTCACTCAGCCCCAGCTGGCGACGGTCGGGCTGCCCTACGCCGCGCTCGATATCCACCGGGCCATCATCGGCGAGGCGCCGCTGGCCACCCAGGGCCGCGCCCTGCTCGGCGGCGGCAGCGGCGGCGTGCTGCGCCTCTACGCCGAGCCGCGCGCCGGCAAGCTGCTGGGCGCCGAGCTGGTCGCGCCGCAGGCCGAGCACCTGGCCCACGGCATCGCCGCCTGGCTGGAAGCCGGGCTCACCGTCGAGCAGGCGCTGCGGCTGCCGTTCTACCATCCGACGCTCGAGGAAGGGCTGCGCACCGCCCTCAACGGACTCGCCGGCAAGCTGCCCGGGGGCGCGGCGCGCGGGCCCCGGCTGGCGCCGCGGGACGGCTCTGCCGGCGCTTGAAAGACCTTTTCATGGGGTCGGCAATCTGGCATCGTTGGGAGCAAAACCGCGTAAGGCATAACAGCGAAAAGACCAGTCCCCGCGCCGTCGTCAAGCGCGTCGGCGCGGCGGATTGGCGGGTTAAACGACAACCAACAAGACTCAAGAGAGGAAGCGGCAATGTCAGAACATCATATCGATAAGGAGTACCTTGCCAAGCGGCGATTGCAGCGCGGCACCGCAGGCTGGATACTGCTGGCGGGGCTTGGCGTCTCGTACGTCATCTCAGGCGACTTCGCCGGCTGGAATTTCGGCATCGGCGTGGCGGGCTGGGGCGGCTTTCTGATCGCGGCCTGCTGCATGGCCCTGATGTATCTGACCCTGGTGCTGGCGCTGGCGGAGATGTCCGCCGCCATCCCCGCGGCGGGCGGGGGCTACAGTTTCGCCCGCCAGGTCATGGGGCCGGCGGGGGGCTTCCTCACCGGGCTTGCGATCCTCATCGAGTACATGCTGGCGCCCGCCGCCATCGTCATCTTCATCGGCGCGGCCGTCGAGGAATTGCTCGGCTTCAATGGACCGCTGGTCTACGCGGTATTTTACGCCGTGTTCGTCGGCATCCACCTGCTGGGCGTGGGCGAGGCGCTGAAGGTCATGATGGTCATCACCGGCCTCGCGGTGTTCGCCATCATCGCCACTGCCATCGCCCTGATTCCCCACTTTGACAGCGCCAACCTGACGGATATCGCGGTGGCGGAGGGCGTCGCCGGCGCCTCGTCCTTCCTGCCCAACGGCTACTACGGCGTGTGGGCCGCACTGCCCTTCGGCATGTGGCTGTTTCTGGCGGTCGAGGGCGTGCCGCTTGCCGCCGAGGAAGCCAAGGACCCCGCCCGGGACGTGCCCAAGGGGATCATCGGTGCCATGTTGTTCCTGCTGGGCAGCGCCGCCCTGGTGGTCTTCCTGCTGCCGGGCGCCGCGGGCGCGGAGAAGATCGGCGCCAGTGGCGTGCCGCTGGTGGACGCACTCAATCACAGCGGCCAGGGCTGGCTCGCCAAGCTGGTGAACGTGCTCGGCCTGGCGGGCCTCATCGCCTCGTTCTTCTCGATCATCTACGGCTACAGCCGCCTGGTGTTCGCGCTGTCCCGGGGTGGCTACCTGCCGCAATTCCTCTCCCTGACCGGTGAGCGCCACATCCCCAGCTGGGCGCTGATCGTGCCTGGCGTGATCGGCTTCGCCTGCTCTCTCACCGGAGAGGGGGATCTGATGCTGTCCATGGCCGTGGTCGGCGCTACCATTTCCTACGCGCTGATGGCGCTGAGTCACATCCTGCTGCGCAAGCAGCAGCCGGACCTCTACCGCCCCTACCGCACACCCGGCGGTGTGTTTACCTCCGGCATTGCGCTGGTGCTGGCGCTGGTGGCGCTGACCGGCGTGTACGCCTACGACGAGCGGGCATTCTGGTACACCATGGTGCTCTACGCGATCGGCGCCGGCTACTTCTTCTTCTACAGCAAGAATCACCTGGTCGCCAAGACGGCGGCGGAGGAATTCGAGATGCTGGCCGAGGCCGAGGCCGAGTTGGAGATGAAATAGCGCCAAACCGAAGCCGCCGCGCCATCGACCGGGCGACGGCTGGCGCGGCGCCACCGCAGTGGGCGCCGCGCTATGGCACCTACCCCGGCCGCTGCGGCTGACCGTCCTGGTCGATGCGCCGGCAGATGGCCACTACGGCCGCGACGGCGTCGGCGTCGACCCCGGCGATGAAGGGACCGCGGTGGCTGTAGGCGTCGATCGCCTGCCCGTCCAGTCCCACCGCTTCGCCGCCGGCGCAGCGCAGCAGCAGGATGCTGCCGGCCAGGTCGTAGGGGGCGCAGGCCTGGGCGGACCATCGGTTGACGTAGACGAAGCTGCCCTTGGCTGCCTCCAGCAGGGCCCAGGCCGGCGAGCCGCCCGGCGACTTCAGCATGGCGATCTCGCGCCGTCCCCAGGCCTCGACAAAGCCATCGACGAAGCGCCCGGCGGTGCGGGCGGGATGCAGATTCACCAGCAGCGGCTGAGCCGGGCGGCCGACCAGCGGCAGATCGTAGGCCGCGTCGGGCTCTGCGAAACACGCGAGCTGCAGCAGCCGGGCCGGGCCGCCCTCGAGCGCGTAGGCGATCTCGCCGGTGGCCGCGTTGGCCACCATCCCCAGAAAGACCCGCCCCTGCTCGAAAAAGGCCAGGCTGGTGGCGTGCGTCTCGCTCCGGTTGACCAGCGCCCAGGTGCCGTCGACGGGGTCGATCGCCACCGAGCAGCCGCTGCCGCTGATGCAACCGCCGGTCTCCTCGCCCATGACGCAGGTCGCCGGCGCGATGCGCTGCAGCTGCTCCCTGAGGCTGGTCTCGATCTCGATCTCGACGGGCACCGACGGGCTGCCATCGGCCTTGAACACCACGGCATCGGCCAGCGGTGAGAAGCGCAGGGCGCGCACCTTGCGTCCGGCAGCCAGCAGCAAGCCCAGCCCCAGGCGCAGCCAGTCCTCCCGGCTGGAGATGCCGGGCATCGGCAGATCGCGCCCGGGATGGGCCCGGAAGTCCTGCAGCACCTGCTGCTCGAGCGCCGTCAGCATAGGTTCATCCTGCCGGTCTGGTTCAGCAGCGCGCACGCGGCGGCCTCTTCGATTCTGCCCTTGTCGCGCTGGTCCTGCACCGCCCTGCGCACCAGCTCGGCGCCGGCGCTATCGAGCGTGTTGATGGTCTCGGCGTTCATCGGCTGCCACTCCACCTTGCCCAGCGCCAGTGACGGACCGAACACGCCGTGCGCGATGCCGCCGTAGAGCGCGAACAGATAGACGCGCAGGTCCACCCAGGCGTGGTCGGTCTGCCGGGGGTCGTCATGGCGGCCATCGTACAGCACCTTGGCGTCGTAGCGCCCGGCGAACAGGTCGCGCGCTTCGCGCAGCGGCCGCTTATACCCGGTGGTCTCCTGAATGACCCGCCACAAGCCCTCCTCCGGCGTCTCGTCCGGCAGCACAAAGCGGCGCGGCAGCGCGAAGCCCTTCGGGCCGTCGCGGCGGCCGACCATGATCTCGGCGGGCCGGCTGTCCAGCCGCAGCACGATGACGCATACCGCGGGGTTGGCGCCCCAGCGGCCCAGCAGCCCCCTGCCGGCCACGCCGGTGCGGCCGGCGGGGTTGAGTGGGCGGCCCAGGTCGTCGCGATCGCCGGCGACAGCCGTCGCCGGCACGGCCTCCGGATTGGCCCACCCTCCCCGGACCCGGCTGCGATCGTTTTCCAGAACATCGGCGTCAACGTGGTAGGGCGGGTCATAGTCAGGGCACTGCACCGCCCAGGGCGCGAGCTTTCTCGGCACCCGCTGGCGCTCGGGATAGCCGGCTGGGCACTCCGGGTCTATGAGCAGCTGGTAATCGTCAGCCGCCAGGCCGGCGCTGAGCGCCTCCACGGCGAAGCCGGCGTGCAGCAGCTGCATCAGGGCACATTCACCCAGACCGCGCCGTTGATCGAAGCTCAGGGTGTGCAGCGCGAACTTGAGCAGCGCAACGCGGTAGCACAGCCAGCGCTCCGAGTCCTTCAGCGCAAAGCAGGCGCGGCGGATGGCGATAACGGCCTCGAGCATGGTGCGGAAGCGCAGGTCCCACTTGACGAATTTCAGCATGTCCGCGGCGTCGTCGGCGTGCGGTGGAACGCGGTGGGCGACCAGAAAGTCCTCGAAGATCTTCAGGCGCGGCAGGTCGTCCCGGCCGAACTGGCTGCTGAGGACAAATTTCACATCGTTTTCGAGTTTGGCAAAGTCGATCTCCAGCGGCAGCAGCCCGGTGTGCGTCCAGTCGATGAACCAGAGGTTGTTGGCCTTGTCGTAGAGCACGTTCTTGTAGTTGAGGTCGCCGTGCACCAGGCACAGCTCTCCCGGCCAGCCCGCGGTGTTGGCCGTCACCTTATGGAGGTTGTCTAGGGTCTGTGCGACGTCGATGGGAAAGTGGTCGAAGTGTTCCTCCTGGGCATAGGCCTGCAGGTACTCCAGGTTCTCATTCAGCCAGTCGAGCGTCTCCTGCGTGTGCAGGCGCAGCTCGCGGAACGGCGTCACCCAGGCGGCCACTTTGGTGTTGCGGTACAGCTTCTCGGAGAGCAGGCCCAGCGCCTTGTTCAGCAGCTGCATGAAGTGCCGCGTGGCATTGGCGTCGAGGCCGCCCTCAAAGCAGGCCTGCAGGGTACTGGGGCGATCCTCGATGGCGGCCAGCTCCATGCCGACGCCGATCAGCCCGTCCGTTTCCACCGGGTAGGCAAAGCGGGGCAGTTGCCGGGCGATAAACTCCTTGACGCGCTGGTAGCCGTTGATCTCTCTGAGCATCTGCGCGGTGTCGTCGATCTTGATCACCATGGGTTCGGTGCGCGCCCTGCCCTTGGTGCCCATGGCCAGCATCAGCATGCTGCCGCTGAAGCCGCCGTGGAACAGCGACAGCTCGACCGTGGTCCAGCCCATACACAGGCGCTGGACGATATCCACCTGGGTCGGCGACATCTGGGCGCGCAGCTCGGCCGGTTCGATCTGGCAGGCGCTCAGATTCAGGTCGGCCAGTTGATCGCCGGGCAGGCCGATGAAGGCAGCGGCGTCGGCAATGTCCAGCAGCACCTGCACCCCGGCCACCGGGAAGAAATGGCAGAGCGCGGCGAGGTGGGCGCTTTGGCTGATGCTGCCGACCAGGTGGTAGCACACCGCCACCTGCTCATGGCCGAGCATATTGCGCAGCATATTACCCAGCGCCAGTATGCGCCCCTCGGTCGGGAAGCCGACGATCAGAAAATGCGGTTCCGCGTCGTCCCCGGTGGTCTGGATGATGTCCCGGATGGCTTCCCAGGGCACCTGGCCCGGGCGCGCCGGTACCAGCTTGATCTCCTTCGAATAGTGGTCGATGAGCGGCTCGATCACCGCCGACGCGCCGCCACCGCGGCGGCCGACCTCGGCGCTCTCGTCGTACAGCATGATCAGCGTGTGCCGGTCGGGGTGCAGCGTGGCGTGGCGCGCGCTCAGTTGCACGAAGCGCGCCAGCGGGCCGTGGCCGAACTGCCGACCCTCGCCGAGCAGGCGGTCCATTTCGATGCGACCCAGTGACGGCAGGTTCTGCCGCTGGCGGGACCGGGTGTTCGCTGACTCCAGGCTCATGCCGTCGAAAAGGGTGAAGCCGTGCATCTGCGTCTCCTGTCTCCTGTCTCCTGTCTCGCGGCGTCATAGGGCGTGGCGGTCCGGCGCCAGGTGTGCGCGCGAGGCTGCCGACACCGCCGCGCGCTGCCTCGTTCGGTCAGCATAGCGCCCTGGACGCTGCAACGACAGTGCGGCGTAGTGACCTGCCCCCCCTATCTTCCGGCGCGCAATCTCAGTTAGTATCGGTGCAGCGCCGCCCGCTGCAGTCGCTGGTGCGCTGGCAGGAACCGTACACGGCAACAGGGAGCACGATTGAGACGATGAAGACCATCCGCTTGCAGGCTGTCGACGCCATCTGGCTGTTGATGGAGTCGCCGCAGACACCTATGCACGTCGGCGTGCTGGCCATCTTCGAGCGGCCCGAGGATGCCCCCGAGGACTACCTCATCCAGCTCGCCGCCACCATGCGCCAGGCGCGCGCCCTGGCGCCTCCCTGGAACTGCCGCCTGGCGCGTCCCGACGGCCCTTCGATGACACCGCGCCTGATCGAAGAGCGCAGCGTCGATCTGGACTATCACTTCCGCCACACGGCCCTGCCGGCGGGTGGCGGCGAGCGCGAGCTGGGCGTCAAGGTTTCACGCCTGCACAGCCACGCCCTGGACCGGCACCGGCCGCTGTGGGAGTTCCACCTGATCGAGGGCCTCGAGGGCGGCCGCTTCGCGTTCTACGTCAAGGTCCATCATGCCTTGGTCGGCAACGTCAACGGCGTGCCGATGGTCATGGCGGCGCTGGCGGACAGCGCGCAGGAAGCCGCCACGGCGCCCCTCTGGACGCGGCCGCTGGTGGGCGGCGAGCCAGCGGCTGCCGATGATGCCGGCGTGGAGCAGCGCCTGCGCGAGCAGTTCGATCCCGTCGCTGCACTGCGCCCGCTGGGCAGGGCAGCGTCTGCCGTGCTGACCAGCGCGGTCAAATCCCTCACCAGCGGCGGCGGCCTGCCGCTGCTGCGCAACGCGCCGCCCTCGACGCTGAACCGCCGCATCAACTCCCAGCGCCGCTTCGCCACCCAGCAGTTTGAGCTGCAGCGCATCGAGCGCCTGGCCAAGGCCAGCGACAGCACTCTGCTGGACATCCTGATCTATTGCTGCGGCAGCTCGCTGCGGCGCTTTTTCAAGGAGTACAACGCGCTGCCCGACGAATCGCTGATCGGCATCCTGCCCCTCTCGCTGCAGCGTCAGGGCGGCGCCAGGCACGGCAACGCCGTCGCCGCCGGGCGGGTGGCCATGGGCACCCACATCGGCGACCCCCTGGCCCGGCTGGCGGCGGTCAAGCAGTCGGTCAGGCAGGTGGCTGAGGACAGCGCGGCGCTGCCGGAGGAAGCCTTCGGCTCCTACGTCATGATCCGCGGCGCACCCATCTACGCCAGCCAGCTG
>Ga0316195_10000557_pt1 | contig 15148 bp, 11 predicted proteins | sample Phised1_MG_FD_204937 | JGI IMG/M metagenome (GOLD analysis project Ga0316195, IMG submission 204937) | Coastal sediment microbial communities from Maine, United States - Phippsburg sediment 1 | ecosystem: Environmental > Aquatic > Marine > Coastal > Sediment | place: USA: Maine | collected... | reverse complement strand
TGACACTGGGGGGCGGCATCGGGACAATCTGCGGCCCTCGCGGACCCTTCTGGGCCCGCCGATATATAAGGTGATGTAGCTCAGATGGTTAGAGCGACGGACTCATAACCCGTAGGTCGGTGGTTCACAAAACGCGACAGCGTTTTGGACGCCGGAGGCGCCCCGCAGGGGCGAGAATCGCCCTGAGGCGATTCGAGTCAATTCCACCCATCGAGTAAGATTGGGGGAAGTAAGAACAATTCGGTGATGTAGCTCAGATGGTTAGAGCGACGGACTCATAACCCGTAGGTCGGTGGTTCAATTCCACCCATCACCACCATATTCAAGTCCAGAGCCGTCCGGAAAAATCCGAGACGGCTCTTTTTTTAACCGTAGAAACAGCACCTTACAAGCAAACCTCGTCAGAGGCCGTCCGGGAAAGTTTGTTGACAGCCGGACTTTGTGCCTCCTATTAAATCGTCCGCATTGATTTTTCTGGAGTTTTTCCTGTTGGCTGATTAACGTCGACAGATGACTAAGTGGCCCTCGATTTTTCTGCAATTTCTCGTTTCGCTGATCCGGACTCGCCGAGATTTAGCATTTGAAAACCTCCTCTTGCGACAACAGCTAGCGGTGCTAAAGGAAAAGGGCACTCGCCCGCAGCTTTCGAAGAGCGACCGTTCGTTCTGGTTGCTGATCTCGAGAATTTGGCCACGATGGCGTGATGTCTTGCTTATCGTGCGTCCTGAAACAGTGATTAAGTGGCATCGCGAAGGATTTCGTCGTCATTGGACAGCGAAGTGCCGGAAACGAGGACGGCCGCCGATAGACCCGCAGATTCGTGTCCTGATCCGGCGCATGTGCGAGGCCAATCCCCTCTGGGGTGCGCCGAGGATTCACGGCGAGTTGCTGAAGCTCGGTATCAATGTCTCCGAAGCCGTTGTCTCCAAGTACATGATCAGGAACAGAAAGCCGCCGTCGCAGACCTGGCGTACCTTCCTGGAGAATCATTCAAGAGATCTCATCGCCACAGACTTCTTCACGGTGCCAACAGCGACCTTGGTCTAACAGAAGTCCTGACCGCACCCGCGTCACCTTGGCAGAACGCCTACGCAGAGCGTGTCATTGGCAGCATCCGTCGAGAATGCCTGGACCACACGATCATCCTGGATGAGCGGCATCTACGAAGGACGGTCAGGCGTTTCGCCGACTACTACAACGGTGTCCGCACACACCTTTCATTGGAAAAGGACTCGCCGAAGGGCCGGCTCATTCAGGTCCCAGACCAAGGCAGTATATTCACACGCCGGCATTGTGGTGGTTTGCACCACGAATACTTCCGGCGGGCCGCATAGGATGAATAAATAGGAGGCACAGAATTGCAGTTGCCCCCAGGTTCGCTCAGTTTCCGAAATGTGCACAGGATTTGCCGGTGACTACACGTTCAGCCGTGCAGGGCTCGCTTTACAGCCTCGGGCTCTTTCTCCATTACGCGTAGCAGGGTATGCGACGCGCCGTCCGGGCCGCGTTCTCCTTGTTCCCACTTCTGCAGTGTACGAACTGAGATCATCAGGAAGTCGGCAAACTGCTGCTGCGTCATACCGAACTTCTGACGAATACCTTTAACGTCCGCCGGTTCGAATTCGTAACGCTTCAGCTTGTCTGGCTTGTCCCGAAACTCCTTCAGACCGGCGACAATTTCAGCACCGATATCTCGCTTCGCCATGTCTGTCTCCTTTTCTCTGGTCAAAGATCCTTCACAATTTCACGCATCGCCTTGATCGTATCGCGAGAAAGATCACTCGCTTCGTTCTTGGCATATGTGGTCAGGAACAAGATCTGGTGGTTCTTCGTTATCCAGTAATAGATGACTCGGACGCCACCACGTTTCCCTGTTCCTTGCAGTCCCCACCGCAACTTTCTTACTCCTCCTGATCCTTTGATAATGTCTCCGGCATCCGGACGATCCATCAGGTAGAGCTGCAGCATGTGAAACTGCGAGTCATCGAAGTAGTTTTCCCTGATACTCGAGAACCCTTTTGTTTCGATGAACTCCATGGATAGAGACTACCCCAATGGGGTATATTTTGCAAGACTGATTCTGTTGATCGTTTCTAGGTTTCGGACCGGCCTATGAGTACACAGGTTTGCGCATATTCGACCGAAGAGGCGAGCAGTTAGACGCTGTTTTCCGAGTAGGATCGTTGGAATCCGACAAGACGCCAGGGCGCGTGAAGTGAGCCATCTACGTCCGTGTACAGCCGTGATTTTTAGGGGCAATTCTGGGGGCAACTGCTCCGGTATTGAACCGAAAAACACCGTATAATCAAATAGATACATGGCTCGATCGATAGCACCCATCACCATCAGATTTCGGGCCCGCCCAATCAACAGGAGGCTATTGTTCTTCCCACATAACCCCGACATCTTCCGCTAACGAGCCCTCCAGTAAGTCGATAAGTGGTATTGCTCGTGTCGGCAGGCTGACCGGTTCGTCAACGAGTTCCGATCAGAAAGCGAATGCGGCAAAACCACTCGTTTTTTTCGTCTAATTAAAGCCCGAGTTAACGAGACTCAGCATGGCCTGGTCGAAATGTTTCGACATGGCCTTCATGGCCTCCTTGGTATCCCGTTGGTCGATTGCCTGTGCAATGGAGGTGTGCCAGTCCACGACTTCGAGGCGTTCTTCTTCGCTCGTTCGTACTTGCCAAACAACCGGATTGGTATCGCGCATCGCGGTCGTGAGTGAGGCGATCAGGACCGGGAAAAGGGGATTATGGGAGCACCGCGCGATTGACGTGTGGAACGCAATGTCGTGTTCGGTCATGGTAACAATGTCGTTGTGCGTCTCGAGGATCTTGTCGGCGATGTCGAGTAGTTGTGCCGCTTCCCTATCGGTCCGATGCATGCACGCCAGTACTACCGTACGCATCTCGATAGCGCGCCGCACATCCCATACCTGTTGCAGGGTTACCTGTTCGGTACGCAAGCCGTGGCTCAGTGTCATGGCCATGACCGACTCGTCGAAACCACTGACCTTGGCTCGGCGGCCTGCACCGGCTTCGATGATGTTGATCGCTGCCAGGACCTTGAATGCCTCACGAACCACGGTGCGGCTGACACCGAGTCGTTGAACGAATTCCCCTTCGCTCAGAACGGGATCGCCGACTTTAAGTTTCTGGTCGCGGATGTAATCGAGGATCGCCCGCACCGCCGATTGAACGAGCGTGCCTTGCGGGGCTCCGCCATGCGCGGCAAGGCTGACCGCTTTATCTGCTTTGTTCATATAAATAGGAGTCCTCGGGGAGCGGCCGGTGTCACCGCATCTTATCGGTGAGCATCTTGGGACACAAGCCGCACCGTTGAGCCGTTTTCGACCAGACTGCCAATAACCTGGCCTGAAAAGGAGTCTAACCTATATTATAGGTTGACATCGACTTATATTATCGATAAATTCCTACCAAGAGTACAGGCAGGCCCGGGGGATCGAATGGACCTGACCAGTGGGGGATGAACTTGTCCGAACTAATTCAACAACTGGCGTCCATGGTTGGCGCTGAAAACGTCCTCGTCGATGACGACCTGCAGCAACGAGCCTGCAGCTATTGGGATCCGTCGCCGTTGCGGGCGAAGGCGCTTGTCCGACCGCGTACGACAAACGAGGTCAGTGGTGTCATGCGGATCTGCCATGACCATGGGCAGAGTGTGGTTACTCATGGCGGGTTGACAGGCTGTGTCGACGGTGTCGTCGTCACGCCCGAGCAAGTGGTGATCTCGCTGGAGCGGATGACGACGATAGAGGAGATCGACCCGGTCGGTCGGACCATGACGGTGGAGGCCGGTGCGGTCCTTGAGGTTGTTCAAGACGCGGCGGAAGCAGAAGGGCTTTACTTTCCGATGGACCTTGGCGCCCGTGGGTCCTGCACCATAGGTGGCAACATCGCGACCAATGCCGGCGGGATCAACGTGATCCGCTACGGCATGATGCGCGAACTCGTTCTCGGCCTGGAGGCTGTGCTTGCGGATGGCACCATAATTGCGTCAATGAATCGCATGCTTAAGAACAATGCGGGATACGATCTGAAGCACCTGTTCATCGGTTCCGAGGGAACGCTCGGTATCGTGACGCGAGCGGTCTTGCGATTGCAGGAAGCGCCCGCGAGTCATAACAGCGCGCTGGTCGCGCTCGAGAGCTTCGACAAAGTCGCTGGTTTGCTCAAGTTCCTCGAACGACGCCTAGCGGGGCACCTGAGTGCCTACGAAGTCATGTGGGGCGACTACTTCTATGCGGTCACGGAGCCCGGGTACCACCGTGCACCGATGGAGCGCGACTACCCGTTCTATGTCGTGCTGGAAGCCAATGGTGCGGACGCCGATGCCGATGCCGAGCAATTCCTGTTGATTCTCGAGGAGGCGGTCGAACAGGAACTGGTTGTCGACGCTGTCATCCCGAAGTCGAAAGCCGAACGTGACGCTCTCTGGTCGATTCGCGAGGAATTCGAGGCAATAACCGAAAAGCAGCCGACTTTCCTTTACGACGTCAGTTTACCGATCCGCGATATGGACGCGTATATCTGTGAGGTCAAGGAAAGGCTCGCCAAACAGTGGCCCGAGGGCACCTGTCATGTGCTCGGCCACATCGGCGACGGCAACCTGCACCTGTTTGTTAACCCGGGGTTTGGCGACGCCAGTTTACATGCCGACTCTGATCGTGAGGTTTACGCGCCGTTGGTGGCACGCCAAGGCTCGGTTTCCGCAGAACACGGAATCGGGCTCGAAAAGAAAGGCTGGCTCGATACCAGCCGCACAGCAGCCGAGCTCGCATTGATGCGCCAGCTCAAGAAGTCACTTGATCCGAAGAACTTGCTTAATCCGGGCATGGTTTTCGATCTTTGAAAACGCACGTGAGGTAATACGACCATGAACTTGAGAAAAAGTATTCAGCGCTCCATGTCCGGCATCATTCTTGCGAGTGTCGGGATAATTTTTGCACCGGGAGCCGCCGTCGCGCAGGAACCGTCGGCGGAGGGCGCCATCGAGGAAATCATCGTTTCCGCGCGTAAGCGTGACGAGCGCCTCCAGGACGTGCCTATCGCTGTAACCGCGATTGGCAGCGACCTCATCGAGCGCGAGCAGCTAAATTCGATCAAGGAAATTGCGAGTTTTGTACCGGGTCTGGTTATCAACTCCGACGCCGTGGGCAGAGCGTTCATGTCGATCCGCGGTATTGGCACGACGCTAATCGATACAGTCCAGCCGGGCGTCGGCATTTTTATCGATGGCATCTACCAGCCGAATACATCGTACCTGAACAATCCGGTTCTCGACGTTGAACGGATCGAGGTACTCAAGGGGCCGCAGGGCACGTTATTTGGCAACAACACGTTGGGCGGGGCGATCAATGTCGTTACGCGCAAGCCCACCGACGAACTGTCGGGAAGTTTCGTGGCGGTGTACGCCGATCCCGATGACTACCAGACTATTTCAGGCAGCATCAGTGGGCCACTCGTCGAAAGCTCGCTGCGAGGTCGTATTGCCGCCTCGTACCATAGCCAGGACGGCTTCTCGACCAACCTTCTCGCTGGTGGCGACGCGCGTCCGCTGGACCACAGGTCGGTGAATACGACGCTCGCCTGGGACGCGAGCGACACCGCCGAGATTACGCTAAATGCCTACTATGACAGCGTAGAAGGTGGCGTAACGGCCTACTCAAATCCGACCGGTCCGACAGACTACTCGCAGGACGTCGCTCTCAACGTGAACAGCATCGCGAAATACGAATACACGGGCGCCAATCTGAAAGGTGTATTCGCCGTCGACTCCTGGGATACCGAGATTACAGCCGTCCTGGCGTACGATGACAAGGATGGCACGTCAGTAGGCGATGGCGACTACGGTCCGGTTGACTTCGCGCAGGTTCGGGACGGCAACAACACGTTGAAGACAAGCACGGGTGAACTTCGCTTTGATACGAGCTGGTCTGATTCAGTATCGACGTTGATCGGCCTGTTCTCGTTCGAATCGAAGACGACGAACACGTTCCTGCAGGACCTGCCATTGTTGGGAGTGTCCGGGGTTCCGAACGCGACCCAAGGCAAGCTGAAAGGCCAGGCTATCTTCGGCACGCTGTTCTGGGATATCGCTGACGATCTCGAACTCTCGATCGGCATCCGCTATGACGATCAGGAAATCGTATCGACAGACGACATAACCACGTTCACAGCGAAATATACGGCGGATGAGTTTCAGCCGCGTTTCAGCCTCACCAAGCACTGGTCGGACGAATGGATGACCTACGCGACGGTGTCACGTGGTTTCCGCGGTGGAGGCACGAACGGTCCGGGCGCGCCAAACCCGATCTATAAAGGTGACTCGGTTTGGTCTTACGAAGTGGGCAGCAAGATGACCTCATCTGAAAAGGGCCTGGTACTCAACCTCGCGGCATACTTCAACGACTACGAGGATTATATTGGCCAGAATTCCCTTGCCCCGTCGGAAATCAACGGAACATTTATCGCTATTAATCTGAACACGGGAGATGTTGAGAGTTATGGCGCTGAGGCCGAGGTCAGCTGGCAGGCAACAGACAGCTTCAATTTGCAGGCAGGGGTATCATTGAATCACGCTCGCGTGACAGACGGCAGCGCCTACGAGGAGACGACGGGTATTGCATTGGCAACGGATCGCATCCTGTTCCTGCCCGACTTCACATATTTCGCAACAGGCACATACGCAATTCCGGTCGGGCAGAACAAACTTCAATTCGATGTGACGTTGATCGGCAAGGGCGAGCGCTACGGTTCAACACTCAGCCCGACATTTCAGCCGAAGCTGGAGGCTTACTCGCTCGTCAACGCCAATATCACGTGGGACTTCGATAGCTGGTACGTGGCCCTGTGGGGGACAAACCTGACGGACGAGATCTATTATGAGTCGTACCTCGACGAGTCGCTGCTCAGCACAGCCGGTCTCCCGGCTTTCCTCGTGAACAACCTCGGCATCACGAGCGATGGGCGGCGTGTCGGGCTGCGTGTTGGCGTAAACTTCTGACGTGAGCACGCGTCACCTGGAAACCAATAGGGCCGACGCATGAACGACGAGGGCAAAGAACCGGTCATTACTCTGTCATCGGGCAGGATACGCGGCGTAGAGTCCGATGGCGTCCGTCGTTTTCTCGGCGTGCCTTATGCAGCGCCGCCGACGGGAGAACGACGTTTCGCGATACCCCAACCGCCAGAGTCCTGGGAGGGCATGCGCGATGCGCACAGCTCCGGACTGATTGCACCGCAGCCCCAACCTACAGCTGAAGAGCTCGATGCGCTCTTGCCCGGTCTCGACATCATGCCTGTCATCGGTGTGGACCAAAAGACCGGCGACGATCACCTCGTCCTGAACGTGTGGGCGCCGGCCCGTGGCGATAAGCATCCGGTGCTCGTGTTTATTCACGGCGGCGCATTTACGGGCGGCGCCGGGAGCGCGCCGATCTATGACGGCACGGCGCTGGCACGAGCGGGCGTAGTCTGCGTCGCGATTAACTACCGGCTCGGCGTCGAAGGGTTCCTGCCGATTCCGGGCATACCTACGAATCTCGGCCTTCGCGACCAGATCGCGGCGCTCGAGTGGGTCCGGGACAACATTGCTGCTTTTGGTGGCGACCCGTCCGCGGTCACGGTGTCGGGCGAGTCGGCCGGCGCAATGTCCCTGGCCAACCTGGTCGTATCACCGCTCGCCCAGGGCCTGTTTCATCGAGCCATCGTGCAGAGCGGACATGGCTCGATGGTTCGTCCAGTCGAGATTGCGCAGCGTCTGGTCGTAAAGCTCGCAAAGATGCTCGGCGTGGAGCCAAACATCGGCGGTTTTCGCCAGGCAACGGTTGACGATTGCGTCGCGGCGCTCGCGAAAATTTCTCAGCCGAAGTCGCGGATTAATTTGCGCGACAGGGAAGGGCGCGAACCGGCGTTCGGCCTCAGCCGTTTCCTGCCGGTCTTCGGCGACGACGTCTTGCCTGAGCATCCCCTCGTCGCTCTTGGTAACGGCGCGGGCCGGGACATAGATTTGTTGATCGGCACGAACCGGGACGAAATGAACCTCTATTTCGTGCCGCCAGGGATTCGTCGCAAGATCGGCCGCCTGTTGTCGTACATCGCCATACGCCAATCCGAACCGCTGGCGTGGAAGGTCCTCAGGGCATATCGCAAACTCAATCCTAACTGGCGCCCGGGCGATGTGTTTACGGAGTCCCTGACCGACCTGATCTTCTGCCTGCCGGCACGACGCTATGCGCGGTTACACCAGGGACGCACCCACTTCTACGAATTCGGCTGGCGCTCGGGCGCATACAACGGCGAGCTCGGTGCCTGCCATGCGATCGAGTTGCCGTTCGTCTTCAATACGCTCGCAACAGTTGCTGGCCCGAAAGGTCTCGCGGGTGAGAATCCGCCGCAGGAACTGGCCGATCGCATGACGGCTCTGTGGGCGTCTTATGTGAGAACGGGGGCTTTACCCTGGCCCGAGTATGACGCGCAGAAGCAGGTCGTCTACATTCCGGAATTCGACACCGCCGCACGCGATCGCGATATGCCTGCCGACCGCATCATTCCTGATTACCCGGCGCGATGACACTTTCTTCGCTCGACTCGCGCAACGCAGTGTTTTTCAAACTGTTGGCACTTGCGCTGACATTATGCAGTGCTTCAGCCATACGGGTCGTCTTCAGTGCGTTGCAGGAGGCGGCGAAGGTCGATCTCGAACTTTCGGACATGCAACTGAGTCTTGTTCAGGGCCTCGCCGTATCGATACCGATCGCGGTTCTCTCGATCCCGATCGGACGAATCACGGATCGCGGCAACCGTCTGCGGCTGCTGATCGTGCTGGGCCTCGTATGGTCGCTGGGCTCCATCGCGACCGCGTTTGTAAACGGCTTCTACGGACTGTTCGTTGCGCGCATGTTTGCTGGCATCGGCGCCATGTGCGCCATCCCTGTTGCCATTTCCATAGCGGCTGACCTGAGCCCGCCGGAACGGCGTGGTCGTTCCCTGTTGTTCCTGTCGATCGGGAATATCGCCGGAGGGGCTATCGCCTTCGCCGTCGGAGGGTGGCTATTGGAGTACGTAGGTTCAGGTCTCCCGTTGCCGGGGGCACTGGCACCCTGGCGTGAAGTCCACCTGGTGTTCGGTTCGGCCGGCCTTCTGCTCTTGATCGCATTGTCCCCAATGCGAGAACCGGTCCGCCATGAAATCGCAGAAAGGATTCATACTTCGCTGGCACCTGCGCTGCGGGAGATCTGGCTCATGCGTCGCTTGCTGGGACCGATGTTCCTCGGCCAGTTGACCGTCGTCATGGCAGACACTGCGGCAGGGATCTGGGCCGCACCGGTACTCGGGCGGCACTACGGGCTCGAACCACAGGATTTCGCAGGATGGATGGGCGCCGTCATCCTCGGGGCCGGCATTGCGGGGTCGCTGATTGGTGGTATTGCTGCCGATATCGGTCACAAGACCCATGGCGGCAAGGGGATACTGCTCAGCGCGGTCATCGCCGCATGGGTTTCTGTGCCGGCCGCGGGGTTCTGCCTGGCGCCCGGTGTGCCGTCGTTCGCCTTGCTGCTCACGCTGTTGCTGGCGTGCGGGACGATCACGGGTCTTGTAACGGCGACGGCCATTGCCGTTCTTGTGCCGAACGAGGTGCGCGGCGTGTGTATCGGTCTGTTCGTCGTCGTGGGCGGTGTTGTCGGTCTGGGAATTGCGCCGACGACAGTTACGATCGTGAGCGAGGCCTTGGGTGGCGAGGATGCCCTTCGCCATGCGCTTGCTAGCGTGACAGCAGTGACCAGCCTGGTCGCAGCGGTGGGCTTCACCTTCGCGCTGCGCTCAATCGGAGGGCGGGAGCCGCATGCTGCCGACAGAGTCGTATGCGAGACCTCGTCCAACTGAGCACGGGCAATCTCGCGTTGCTCGATGATGCAGTACGAAAACCGTCCTATGACCGTGACCGGGTGATCCCTGCTGTTTGCCACATCGGGGTCGGAGGATTTCACCGCGCGCACCAGGCTGTGTATCTCGATGACCTGTTGCACCTGCCGGGTGAGGAGAATTGGGGATACTGTGGCATTGGTCTCCTCGAGCAGGACGCCAGGATGCGGGACGTGATGTTCCGCCAGGAATGCCTCTATACCGTCATCGAATGCAATGACGACTCGCTTAAGGCACAGATCGTCGGATCGGTTGTCGACTATGTGTTCGCGCCGGGCTCACGATCCACGGTCCTCGATCGCCTCTCATCGCCCGAATGCAGGATCGTGTCGCTGACGGTCACCGAGGGCGGCTACTATGCCAACGAGGCAACAGGGGAATTCAACGCCGATCATCCGGATATTGTTGCCGACCTCAGTCATCCAAATGAACCAACCTGTTCTTTCGGCGTTATCGTCGAGGCGCTTGATCGCCGTCGGCGCAGTGGCCTTGCTCCCTTCACGGTCATGTCCTGTGACAACATTCAGCACAACGGAGACCTGGCGCAGCGCATGATGCTCGCGTACGCGGGAATCCGTGACCAGGGACTGGAGAGCTGGATCCGTGACGAGGTTACGTTCCCCAACAGCATGGTTGATCGCATCGTGCCTGCGACGACGGACGCACACTGCATAGCGTTCCATGAGAAATTCGGCATCGATGATGCCTGGCCGGTCGTGACCGAACCCTTCCGCCAATGGGTTGTTGAAGACAATTTTTGCAGTGGGCGCCCCAACTGGGAAAGAGTTGGCGTCCAGATCACGACCGACGTGTCACCATACGAAAAGATGAAGATGCGCCTGCTCAATGGGAGTCACCAGGCGCTGTGCTATATCGGCATGCTTCTGGGTTACAAGACCGTCTGTGAGGCCATTGCGGATCCGCAGATTCGGCAACTCGTTCGTACTCTGATGGATAATGAGGTTACACCATTGCTGCAGGAACCGGCCGGTATGGACCTGGGGTGCTACAAGGATTCTTTACTCGAGCGATTCGGCAATACCGCGATCGCGGATCAGCTTGTGCGTATTGGAACCGACGCGTCCGCCCGAATCCCCAAATTCATCTTGCCATCGATATCCGAGCAACTCGACAGGCAAGGACCAATCGCGTGCCTGAGCTTTGTGGTTGCTTCCTGGTTTAGTTTCATCGTGGCCAGCAGCGAAGACAGCAAGCTGACAGTTATCGATCCTCAGCGGGATCGGCTGATCCGGGTCGCGGGCAAAGCGGGGTCCGACCCGATGCCCTTCCTAGTATTGGATGATCTGTTTGAATCGAGGTTGGCAAATTCCAATCGGTTTCGGTTACACCTGTCCGCGATGTTCAGGAATCTGGTTGAAACTGGACCACGAGCAGCGCTATCGCATGTTCTTGAACATGCCGTGAGATATTGAGTTAAGTATGACTGTTGCGGTACTTGGCGAAGCCCTTATAGATTTCATCATCGGCGATGACGGTGCGTATCGTCCGCATCTCGGAGGGTCACCATATAACGTGGCGATCGGTCTTGCGCGTCAGGGGGTAGTCGTCAGCTACCTCTCACCCCTCTCAGACGACACGTTCGGCGACCAGCTGCACGATTCCCTCCGAAAAGAAGGCGTCAATCTTCCTGTTGGGCGACGCTCGCCGCGGCCGACATCACTGGCGCTTGTGACTATCGACGAACATGGTTTGCCCGCCTATCGCCTGTACCGGCAAGGAATAGCTGACAAGGACACGTCATTCGAGGAGATCGAGGCCAAGCTGCCGCACAACCTGCGCGTGTTTCATACTGGCTCACTGGCAATTACGCCCAGCCAATTGCCGAGAATCCGCAGGTTGTTCGAACTGATGCATAAGAAAGGCATCGTCGTCAGCTTAGACATTAACATCCGCCTGCGAGCCAGTATGGATACCGAGGCTTACCTCGATGGAGTGAGGTCTTTGCTGCCGCTTGCGGATATTGTCAAGGCTAGCGATGAAGACCTCGAACCGTTCCGGTTTGGCCCCGATACTCGCAAGGCAGCGGAAGCAGCATACCGGGAAATGGGCTCGGGAATGCTGGTCCTGACCGAAGGCAAGGGTGGGGCGCTACTCCATACGGCCAATGGAACGATTGAGGCGAAGTCCTACCCGATTACGCATGTCGAAGATACAGTCGGTGCCGGCGACACATTTCATTCGGCCTTACTGGCCGCGCTTTGCCGGAGCGCTGCAATCACCGGACCATACCGGGAAATCGATCCTTCCGTTCTGCGCGCAGCCGTGGATTTCGCGTGCGCGGCGGCAGCGATCAATATCTCACGTACAGGCTGTAACCCACCGACACAAGACGAAGTCGAGCGGTTCATCCGTTCCGCAATGCGATAACGCCGTGCGGCCAGATTTGCGAAAATCAGCGAAGAATTAAACGTCTTGTTGTTCAGATTGTGCGTGTGCATCCGAGAGAATGTGCCGAAATCTGAAGCGATTTCATTAGTCACCAAGACCGCTGCCAACGACTCGCTACAGCCGCGATCACCGGGGGCAACTGCCCTGGCACGAAACAGGAAAGTACATTTTTATCAGATAGATACAAGGCCCGTTCGATAGTACCCATCACCACCATACGAAAGAGGGTAGCCATTCGGCTCCCCTTTCGAGTTTAAAGTCCTTATGAAATATACAATTAGTAAGGTGAATCGCCCCTACGATGTATGGCTGTGCAGATGGTTCATCCGAGCGCGGTGAAGTCCGCGACAGGCCGACCGTAGGGAGGCCCATTGCACCTGCTATTTCCCCAACAACCTCCGGACATCGCGTGCCGCCCCATTTGAGGCTGAAGTCGTCATGGCCGCGTAGGCCTGCAACGCAGCGCTTACCGTCCGGTTTCTTGCTTTCGGTTGCCAGGCAGTCGCTCCACGGCTTTCCATGGCTGCGCGTCGCTGCGCGAGTTCCTCATCGGAAAGCTCAACGTTGATCGCGCGCTTCGGAATATCAATCGAAATCACATCGCCGTCCTCAAGCAGCCCGATGGCTCCGCCTTCCGCAGCCTCCGGCGACACGTGACCAATCGACAGACCCGCAGTTGCGCCGGAGAACCGTCCGTCGGTTAGCAGCGCGCAGGCTTTGCCCAGGCCTTTTGCTTTCAGGTAACTCGTTGGGTACAGCATCTCCTGCATGCCCGGGCCACCGCGAGGGCCTTCGTAGCGGATGATCACGACTTCGCCGGCTACAACGTCATTGTTAAGGATGCCTTTCACCGCGGCTTCCTGGCTTTCAAAGATGTGTGCGGGTCCCGAGAACGTCAGTCGATCTGCATCGACGCCAGCCGTCTTCACGATGCAACCGTCGTGTGCGATGTTGCCAAACAACACGGCAATCCCGCCGTCCTGGCTGTAGGCGTTATCGACGTCTCGTATGCAGCCTTCTGCCCGATCGAGATCGAGATCCGCGAATCGCTTCTCCTGGCTGAATGCTTCGGTTGTTCGCACATTGCCCGGACCGGCGCGGAAGAAGCGCTTGACGTGTTCATCGTCGCTGCGCCGGACGTCCCACTTCTCAATACCTTCGGCCATCGTGTCGGAATGGACCGTACTGCATTGACCGTTAATGAGATCGCGGCGCGCCAGCTCCCCGAGAATGGCAAAGATACCGCCAGCGCGGTGTACATCTTCGATATGAAACTTGGCCGATGCCGGGGAGACTTTGCAAACGTTGGGTACACGACGCGACAACTCGTCGATGTCGCTCATCGTAAAGTCGACTTCGGCTTCGACCGCGGCCGCGAGAAGGTGCAGCACCGTATTGGTGGAACCACCCATGGCGATGTCGACACTCATGGCATTGCGAAACGCGTCTTTCGATGCGATCGAGCGCGGCAAGACACTCTCGTCGTCCTGCTCGTAGTAACGCTTCGTTATCTCAACGATGCGACGGCCCGCTTCGACAAACAGTTCGCGTCGATCGGCGTGCGTAGCCAGCACGGTCCCGTTGCCGGGCAGGGACAGTCCGAGCGCCTCGGTGAGGCAGTTCATCGAGTTCGCCGTGAACATGCCAGAGCAGGAGCCACAGGTCGGGCACGCCGAACGCTCGATCTGGTCAGCGTCGGCTTCGGACATCGAGTCATCGCCGGAAGCCGTCATGCTTGTCACGAGGTCGATCTTCTCGGTCACGTTGTCGATGGTCACCATTCCGGATTCCATCGGGCCGCCGGTGACAAAGATGGCCGGGACGTTCAGGCGCAACACAGCCAGCAGCATTCCCGGCGTGATCTTGTCGCAGTTAGAAATACATACGATGGCGTCCGCGCAGTGCGCGTTGACCATGTACTCGACCGAATCCGCGATCAATTCACGCGAAGGCAGGCTGTACAGCATCCCGCCATGTCCCATGGCGATGCCATCGTCGACCGCTATCGTATTGAATTCCTTGGCAACGCCGCCGGCCGCCTGAATCTGCTCGGCAACCAGCATGCCGAGATTGCGCAGGTGCACGTGGCCGGGCACAAACTCGGTAAACGAGTTCGATATCGCGATGATCGGTTTGCCGAAATCGCCGTCCACCATGCCGGTCGCACGCCACAGGCTGCGGGCCGCCATGGCGTTGCGGCCATGCGTTGTAGTCTTGGAACGATAGTCAGGCATTGATGAGCGCTCTACTTAATGGTTTGAACAAAATGGTGTCGCCTAGGGTGCTACGACAACTCGTGCGGCGCAACGAGGATGCCGTCCTCGTCGCAGTAAATCCAGTGGCCCGGTTCGAATCGAACACCGCCAAACTCGACGACGCCGTCCACCGTGCCAACGCCGTCCTTGCTGCTCTTGGCCGCATTGACGCCCAGTGCCTTGGTGCCGAAGTTCATTTTCCCGATGGCGACGCTGTCCCGGATGGCCCCGAGGATGACGACGCCAGCCCAGCCGTTCTTCATGCCCTTCGCGGCAATGAGGTCACCCATCAGGGCAGATTCCAGCGAACCACCACCGTCCACAACGACGACCGCGCCATGGCCGGGCTCGTCCAGCAAGGCCCTGAACAACTGGTTGTCCCGGAAGCACTGCACGGTGCGAATCGGGCCAGCGAATTGCCGGGTTGCCCCATAGTCCAGGAACTGTGTTGAGCAGGTCTGCGAAATATTACCGTGATCGTCAAAGAGATCGGCATTGGGCCGTGGGTTCATGACAACGTGATGTCCATAGCGG
>Ga0316195_10000555_pt1 | contig 15161 bp, 13 predicted proteins | sample Phised1_MG_FD_204937 | JGI IMG/M metagenome (GOLD analysis project Ga0316195, IMG submission 204937) | Coastal sediment microbial communities from Maine, United States - Phippsburg sediment 1 | ecosystem: Environmental > Aquatic > Marine > Coastal > Sediment | place: USA: Maine | collected... | reverse complement strand
CATCGCCTCGAAGCGGAGTTGACTCGGGCCCTTCACCGCCTGCCGCGAGGTGATGCCATAAATATACTTGCCGCGCGCGCGCGCATACCCGCATTCAAAGCCGGTCCAGGCTTCTGCCTCGACGCCTTCCAGTACGACGATCACGACGTTCGCCTTATCGAGTTCGGCTTCGTAACTAGCCTGCAGTTCACGCGGTGACATGGCGTCGATGTCGATATCGAGGTCAACCTGGGGAATCAGCACTTCCATGTAGGGGTTGTCCTCGGTCAGCGTTTCGCGCAACGCCAGGTTCCACACGCGCGCCGCCTGCGAGCTGTTGTAGGCGGCCATGTAGGCGCGCACACCATGATGAATACCCATATTGACGTTGCTGGTTATCGACTCGGGCTCGAGATTGGTTTCCTTTGCCGACGCGACCTGCAAGGCGTCCCTCAGGCTGATCTGCCCGGTGAGCAGGGCATGGCTGATGATTGCGCCATTGATATTCGGCAAGTAGCGCAGGCGCGCAATGTCGTCGAGCGTCCGCACCGTACCGCTGGAGTAAACCGGTATCGACACGTCATGGCTCAGCTGCTCGGTGAGCGCCAGAGCCTCGTCAAATTCACTATCCAGGCGCTCCGTGCCCTTGTGCACAACGCCTGCGATCCCGGTCATTTGCAGATCGCGGATCAGGTCCCGGGGTCGAAACGCGGTTTGCGTCTTCCAGCCATCGATCATGACGTAGCCGCCACGAGTCGCGAGATGCACGATGATGCCGCCCGGATGCCGATTCGCGGCTTCCACCACAAGGTGCGAATCGGTGATCGCGACCGTGCCGAGCACGACTCGCGCGGCGCCGGCCTCGAACCAGTCATTGATTTGGGAAAGGGTGCGAATACCGCCTGCTACCTGGATCGGCACATCGGTAGAATTGATCAGCTCCTTGATCAATTTCTCGTTACGTTGCGGGTTCGAGCGTGCCGCGTCGACATCGACGATTTGCAGCATTTGCGCACCATCGGCGACGAAACTTTCGAGCGCCTGTTGCGGCGTTATGTCGTGAACGGTGTCGTCGCTTTCGACGGCTTCCCGGGATATAACCTTGCCATCGCGAATCTGTATTTCTGGTATTATGATCATCGACTTGCCCCCCCTTTAAGTAGGCGCGAGTATATCAAATAGTATCTCGGCAGGAATGACAATTCTGGTCACGGAATCTTCGGAGTTAACAACCATGTCAGCGCGATTACCCATCAAAGTCCTGTTTGTCTGCATGGGCAATATCTGCCGTTCACCGACGGCGCACGGTATTTTTCAGCAGCTTGTCGACGAGCAGGGCCTGGGTGACTCGATACTGGTCGACTCGGCCGGAACCCACAGTTACCACGTCGGTAACCCGCCGGATGCGCGCTCGCGGGCAACCGCCGAGAAACGCGGGGTCGATCTATCGGGCTTGCGGGCGCGTCGCTTTGTCAGTGAAGATTTCCACGAATTTGACTATCTGCTCGGAATGGACGAGGACAACGTTCGCCATATGCGCTCGATACGCCCGGAAGATGCCAGCACTGACGCGCATCTGATGCTGAAGTACTCTAACCAGTACACGCGTCCCGATGTGCCCGACCCGTACTTCGGCAACGACGGCTTCGATCTCGTCTTCGACATGATCGACGACGCGTCGCGCGGTCTGCTGCGACACATTCGCAACCAGCATAAATTGTGACTCGCTGTAAGCCGTTGTAACTAGCTGTAACTAGCTGTAACTGAGAAATTTGCGTGCGCAGGCGACATACTTCTTGCGCGACCAGAACAGGCTCCAGCGATTGCCACCGAGCTGCTGCCACAACACGGCGGCACGAATTCCAGCCAGCAGCAGCGTCCGGATCCTGGCGGCGTTGTCGTCGTTGCGCAGGTAGCTTTGCTCGCCGCGCACGATGATGCGCGGGGTCAGTGCGCTGATGCAGTCCTGGTACAGGCCACCGATCTTGATGATGCGGGTCTGCCGGGTTAAATCGAATTCGGTGCTGTTACGATCGATCGTGCGCAAGCCCGTCAGCAATTTCTGCGCGAGTTCCTCGTCGCGCAACACCTGGGTGGACAGTTTCAGCATCGATAGCAGGTAATAGGCGATATTGCGCCCGGGCGAGCGGTTTTCACCGCCCAGGTAATCGCTCAATGCGTTAAAACCGCGTGTCAGGCAGGCCAGGTCGCCCATGGCCTCGCGCGTGGTCTCCGCGTCGATGGTAAACAGGCTGGCGAGACTGCAATCGAACTCCGCCTGGTCGCAATTACCGTGCAGCGCCAGTTCGTTGACGAGGGTCGCGGCCTGAAACATACCGGCAAGCGCCAGGGTCTGGTTCTCGATTTTATTCACGGGTTGTACGCCATTTCAATGGTGCCGCCACCCAGGCACTGTTCGCCCTGGTAAAGCACCAGCGCCTGCCCGGGGGTCACGGCGCGTTGTGGTTCGGAAAATTCGATTTCGGCAGTACCGTCGGCACAGGCGAGAATTCTGCAGGCGCTGTCCTGTTGGCGATAGCGCACCTTGGCGCTGCAGTCGAAGGGCAGAGCGGTCGCGGCCGAGGCGATCCAGTGCAAACCGGTGACGCGGCAGCGGCTGTGAAACAGCAGCGGGTTGTCCACGCCCTGGGCCACCACCAATTGATTGCTGTCGAGCAGCTTGTCGACGACGTACCAGGGTTCGTCCTTGCCGGGTTCGGTGCCACCGATACCAAGCCCCTGGCGTTGCCCGATGGTGTAATACATCAGGCCACTGTGCTTGCCAATCTGGCTGCCCGTCGTCGTCACTATCGCGCCGGGCTGGGCAGGAATGAAGCGCTGCAAAAAGTCTCGGAACTTGCGTTCGCCGATAAAGCAGATACCGGTACTGTCCTTCTTGGCGTGCACCACGAAACGCTTGCTACGCGCGATCTCGCGCACCTCGGACTTATCCAGTTCGCCGACCGGGAAAAGGGCGTGACTCAGCTGATGCTGGTTCAACGCGTACAGGAAATAGGACTGGTCCTTGTTGCTGTCGATCCCACGCAACAGTTCGACCGCGCCCGCGCGCACACGCGTGCGCACGTAGTGCCCGGTGGCGATGCGTTTTGCCCCGAGCGAGTGGGCATGATCGAGGAAAGCCTTGAACTTGATTTCACGGTTACACATGATGTCGGGGTTCGGCGTCCTGCCGCTGCGGTATTCCTGCAGGAAATATTCGAACACGTTGTCCCAGTACTCGCTGGAAAAGTTGACCGTGTGCAGGCGAATGCCGAGCGCGTCGCAAACCTGCTGCGCGTCCGCCAGGTCCTCGCTTGCGGAGCAGTATTCGGCGGTGTCGTCTTCTTCCCAGTTCTTCATGAACAGGCCTTCGACCTGGTAGCCCTGCTGCAGCAGCAGGTGCGCAGCGACCGAGGAATCGACGCCGCCGGACATGCCGACGATAATTTTTTCAGGCGTGACGGCAGTCATCTCGATTCAGTTGGCCGCCAGCTCGGGATTGAGCCAGTCAGGGAAATCGCGTTTCCCAGTCCAGTCATTCAATGGCTGCAGATATGGCAACTCGCCGTTATCGCGGTACCAGGAGTCTACCGCGATCACGCGCCCGCTATCGACTTCACGAATGCTCGCGGTCCAGTGCGTCACGAACCAGACGATACGCCGGTATTTTTGATCGACACGATGCCAGCGCAACAGATCGAGTTCCTGCAGTGCGAACAGATACTGCAAAGTATTGGTCGATTCGTCGATGCAATCCATTTGTCCGGGTATATCGGAATCGGGATAATTGCCGCCCTTGTCGAGATGTGTACCGGTGAGCTCGCCACTGAATCGTTCCATCAACGCCACGGCGCGGCGGATGGCCTGTTTCTCCGAGGCGCTATCGACCACGCCATCGGCAAACACTGCGCGGATTTCGCTCCATTGGCTGGCGCCGAAGTGGATCTCGCGCGTCGTTTTACAGCCGAAATCGAAACACTGCACAAAATAGGGCTCGGCCAGCGCCGGCCTGGTCAGCAACAGGGTCAACAACAGGGACGGCAAAATGAATTTCATACGCTACCGAGTTTAGGCAAATTCATGACTGAACACACTGAGCGGAAATGCCCGGCCACTGCGGTAGTCATCGACACACTGTAAAACCATCGGGCTGCGATGCTGGGCCCGGCATCCAAGCAGGCTTGCATAATCAAGCCATTCGGCCGCAATAATACCCTCATCGAGTTCGCCATCGAGGCGTTCGCCGACCTCGCCACGAATCGCGAACCTGAGATAGGTTTGTGCACTATCGGCGGAAGGCTGAAAGCGATAAATGCCCTGCAGGGCCTGCGGCTGAAACGCATAGCGGGTTTCCTCGAGGGTTTCCCGCACCACTGCCTGCAGCACCGATTCGCCGGGTTCGATGTGGCCAGCCGGCTGGTTGAAGACGATTCGGCCATCGACCTGTTCCCGCACCAGCAGGAACTTGCCGTCACGCTCGCAGATCGCCGCTACCGTGGCAGCAGGCTTCCAGGTAATTTCAGGCATTGACTTGCCGTTTGCGCCAGTACGCCAGGCCCTGCGCATTTAGCGTGATGTCGTGGCTGATGACGCGCCTTATCGACTCATCGGCGTCAGCGCCCAGGTTCGTCATTACCAGTTGCAGCAGCTCGCTCTCAAGCGCGGCTGCGTCCGTGTCCGCGCTAAAATCGAACTGCTGGCTGAGGGCCACGTAATCGTCTATCCAGCGCCTGAAACTCTGCAGCTGCGCGCCAGGATTATCGAACTCGCCGTAGTGAGTCAGGTACAGGCGCGCTGGCGCAAAACTCATGATTCGGTCGATCGACTGGCGCAGCGCCGGCGGATCGAACTGCGTCGGCGGCGTCGTCGGGATCAGGCCACGTGGCAACCGTTTCATTGGTGCATAGCTGATGCCGAAGGTGTCACCGGTGAACATGCCGTTGCTGCACTCATCGTAGATGCAGAAATGATGACGTGCATGGCCGGGCGTATCGATGAAGATCAGCTCGCGGTCTTCCAGCGAGTAGCTGGCGGAATCCTCGGCGACAATGACACGCTCCGCGGCGATCGGCTCGATCCGGCCATACAGAGCCTCGAACCGCTCCTTGCCGTATACGCCGATGGTTCCCTCGACCAGTTTCGAGGGATCGATCATGTGCCGCGCTCCAAGTGGATGCACGATCAGGCGAGCCTGCTTGAACTGGTGCAGCATTGCCCCCGCGCCGCCGGCGTGATCGAGGTGTACATGCGTTGGAATCACGTATTTTACCTGGTCGTCGTGAATCCCCAGCTGCGCCATCGTCGCCAGCAGGTTGGCGAGCGAATGGAAGGTACCGGTTTCGATTATCGCAACCTCGGCGCCCTGGCGCAGCAGGTAAATCGACGCTACCTGCGGCTGGATGTAGAGCGCATCGACGCAGTAAACCCGGTGCGCCAGCGTTTGGTACTCGGCCATGCTCAGCTACGGTTCTTGCAGTGCTCGGCCATGTACAGCCAGGTCTCGATGACGGAGTCAGGGTTGAGCGAGATACTGCTGATACCCTGTTCCAGCAACCATTCCGCCAGGTCCGGGTGATCCGAAGGACCCTGGCCGCAGATCCCGACGTACTTATCCGCCTTTCTGCAGGCGGCGATTGCCAGCTGCAGCAGCTTCATGACAGCCGGGTCGCGCTCATCGAAGCCGGCAGCGACCAGGCCCGAGTCGCGGTCGAGCCCGAGCGTCAGTTGCGTGAGATCGTTGGAACCGATCGAGAAACCGTCGAAGTACTCGAGGAACTCCTCGGCGAGAATGACATTGGACGGGATCTCGCACATCATGATGACGCGCAAGCCATCCTCGCCCCGCACCAGGCCATTTTCAGCCAACAATTCGTGCACCTTGCGCGCCTCGGTGAGCGTGCGCACGAATGGAATCATGATTTCCAGGTTTTTCAGGTTCATTTCGTTGCGCACGCGCTTGATCGCTTCGCACTCGAGCGCAAAGCAGGGCTTGAAATCTTCGCTGACATAGCGCGATGCACCGCGATACCCCAGCATCGGGTTTTCTTCATGCGGTTCGAAAATATCGCCGCCGAGCAGGTGCGCATATTCGTTCGATTTGAAATCGGACATGCGCACGATGACGCGCTCCGGCGCAAACGCCGCTGCCAGCGTCGCAATGCCTTCGCTGAGCTTGTCGACGTAGTACTCGACCGGGCCCGGGTAACCGCCGATGCGCGCTTCGATGGCTCGCTGCAAATCGGGCTGCATGTTGTCGAAATCGAGGAGCGCGCGCGGATGAATGCCGATCATGTTGCTGATGATGAATTCCAGTCGCGCGAGGCCGATACCGGCGTGCGGCAGGCGTGAAAACGAAAAAGCACGTTCAGGATTACCGACATTCATAGCGATCTTTACCGGGATTTCCGGCATGTTCGCGAGTTCGTGCTGATGGTATTCGAATTCGAGCAGGCCCTCGTAAACATGGCCGGTATCGCCCTCGGCACAGGAGACGGTGACCGCGGCGCCGTGAGCGATCGCCTCGGTACCGTTGGCGGTGCCAACCAGCGCCGGAATACCCAGCTCTCGGGCAATGATCGCAGCGTGGCAGGTGCGCCCACCACGGTTGGTAACAATGGCGGAAGCACGTTTCATGATCGGCTCCCAGTCGGGATCGGTCATATCCGTCACCAGCACGTCACCGGCTTCGATCTGGTCCATTTGCGCAAGGCTACTGATCACCTTGGCCTTGCCCTGGCCGATACGATTACCGACTGCGCGGCCACTGATCAGCACGCTCGACTGCTGTTTCAACTGGTAGCGCTCGATGACCCGGCCGGCCCGCGACTGCACCGTCTCCGGGCGCGCCTGTACGATGTAAAGCCGACCATTTTCGCCATCCTTTGCCCATTCGATGTCCATCGGCCGGCCGTAGTGGCGTTCGATGGTCACGGCCATCTTCGCCAGCGCCGTGATATCAGCATCGTCGATGGAGAAACGGTTGCGATCATTCGCGTCGACATCCACCGTTTGAATCGACTTCTCCGGCGCTTCGCCTTCGGCGTAGATCATCTTGATCAACTTGCTGCCGCGGTTTTTCAACAATATGCTGCGTGGCGCGCTGTCGAGGTTGTTCTTGTAGACGTAGAACTCGTCCGGGTTGACCGCCCCCTGTACCACGGTTTCACCAAGCCCGTAACTGCTGGTAATAAACACGACATCCTCGAAGCCGGATTCGGTGTCGATGCTGAACATGACGCCACTGGCGGCGAGATCACTGCGCACCATGCGCTGAACACCCGCCGACAGGGCGACATCGGCATGCGCGAAGCCCTGGTGAACCCGGTAGGAAATGGCACGATCGTTGAACAGGGATGCGAACACCAGCCTGATCGCGTGCAGCACCTGGTCGATGCCCCGGATATTGAGAAAGGTTTCCTGCTGGCCGGCGAAGGAAGCATCGGGCAGATCTTCCGCGGTTGCCGAGGAGCGTACCGCCACGGTCGCATCCACACCGTCGATAGCCATGGCCTGGTAAGCGCTCGCGATCTCCTGCTGCAGGGCTGCGGGCAGGGGAGAATCGATTATCCAGCCGCGGATCTCCCGTCCAACGATCGCCAGCTGGTTGACGTCATCCGTGTCGAGCTGGTCCAGTCGTTCGTGGATGCGCGCGCGGATGCCGGCATCGTCGAGGAAGCCGTCGAAGGCGCTGGCCGTGGTCGCAAAACCACCGGGTACTTCGACGCCGAGGCTGCCCAGGTTCTTGATCATTTCGCCAAGCGAGGCATTCTTGCCGCCAACCCGTGGCACGTCGTTCATGCCAAGTTGATCCAGCGGCACAATATTTTCGGACATATGGTTTTTCCCGCGAAGGCTGTGTAGGTTATGGGCCGGGATTATACTAGACTATCGACTCGAAACCGAACCCCCTTGAAGCGCAGATGACAGCCAATACCCGCCAGGTCTATTTCCTTTCCAATGGTACAGCGATTACCGCTGAAACGCTGGGAACCAGCCTGCTCGCCCAGTTTCCCGACCACCCGTTCCAGACGCATACCGTGCCCTTCGTCGACACCCTCGAAAAAGCGCACGCGGTCGCCGATGAAATCAATCAATGTGTTGCCGGCAGTGGTCAGCTTCCCATCGTGATCTGCACCATGGGTGACGAGCAACTGATCAGGATCATCAAGCAATGCAATGCACTCGTCATCGACCCGTTTGGTGACATATTGCCGCAGCTGGAAAAGGCGCTTGCCACGCAACACCTTCAGCCCGGACAATCTCACCGTACCGCCAATCCATCGGTATACGAATCACGCATCGACGCGATCGATTACGCAATGCTGCACGATGACGGCGGCAAGATGCAGAACTACGATGAAGCGGACATCATCCTGGTGGGCGTGTCGCGATCGGGCAAAACACCGAGTTGCCTTTACCTGGCCCTGCAGTTCGGCATTCGTGCGGCAAACTACCCGATTACCGAGGAAGACATGGACGGAGACCAGCTGCCCGAGCCGCTGCGTCCCTACAAGGGTCGCCTCTACGGCCTGACCACGGATTTACAGAGGTTGATGAATATTCGGCAGACGCGCCGTCCTGACAGTCGCTACGCGTCCGCGCAACAGTGTCGCTTCGAGTTACGCGCGGTCGAGGATATGTACCTGCGTCATGGCATTCCCTACATCAACACTTCGCGCATGTCGGTCGAGGAAATAGCAGCCCGTATCATTCGCGACAACGGCTTGCATCGGGTCGAGACAGCCTGATTTACGTCGTACCCGGTCATGCCCGGCCGTGCCCGGCCGACCTGGAGACGCGCCAACCTGTCGAGATCCTGCGCTTTGTACTTTGATGATGCTGTCGACAAAAAAATCCCCGCCTGCGCGGGGATGACGTTGTCGGAGTGTCGCGGTACCGCTGCACCGCGGAGTAAGGCTGATGCAGATGCCTGACGACGCAGGCGGCTAGCCCATGTGGGCGATGACGGCCTCACCGAAACCGGAAGTGCCAAGCTCGGTCGCATCGGGCTCGTTGCGCGCCAGGTCGTAGGTGACCTGCTTGGCACTGATCGCGCCTTCCATGCCGGTAATGACGCGGTCAGCCGCTTCCGGCCAGCCCATGTAGCGCAGCATCATTTCTGCTGACAGGATGATCGAGCCGGGGTTGACCTTGTCGAGGCCGGTGTACTTGGGTGCGGTACCGTGGGTCGCTTCGAAGACGCCGACGGTATCAGCAATATTCGCGCCCGGTGCAATGCCAATGCCACCGACCTGGGCAGCCAGCGCATCGGAGATGTAGTCGCCGTTCAGATTGAGCGTCGCGATGACTTCATACTCGGTCGGCCGCAGCACGATCTGCTGCAGGAAATTATCCGCAATCACGTCCTTGACGACGATCGTGTTGCCGGTCTTCGGGTTCTTGAACTCGCACCAGGGACCGGGGCCGATCGGTGTCGCGCCATAAAGCTCCGCGGCCAGTTCGTAACCCCAGTTGCGGAAGGCACCCTCGGTGAACTTCATGATATTGCCCTTGTGCACCAGGGCGACGGAACTGCGATCGTTATCGATGGCGTATTGCAGGGCCTTGCGCACCAGGCGCCGGGTACCTTCCGACGACACCGGCTTGACGCCGATACCGGAAGTTTCCGGGAAACGTATGCTGGTGACGTTCATTTCATCGATCAGAAACTTGATGACCTTTTGTGCCTGCGGGCTACCGGACTCCCACTCGATACCGGCATATATGTCCTCCGTGTTTTCCCGGAAGATCGTCATGTTGGTGTCCTGCGGGCGCTTCAGCGGCGTCTCGATGCCCTGGAAATAGCGTACCGGTCGGACGCAGGCATACAGATCGAGGCGCTGTCGAATGGAGACGTTGAGCGAGCGGATGCCACCACCGACCGGAGTGGTCAGCGGGCCCTTGATGGAGACGATGTAATCCTGCATGGCGGCGAGCGTTTCATCCGGCAACCACTCGTCTTCGCCATAAATAGAGGTCGCCTTTTCACCGGCAAATATTTCCATCCAGGCGATTTTGCGGGCGCCCTGGTAGGCTTTTTCCACGGCAGCATCGACGACCTTGATCATCACCGGCGAGATATCTACGCCAATACCGTCACCCTCGATATAAGGTATGACCGGATTGTCCGGCACGTTAAGGCTCAGATCTTCATTCGCGGTAATGGCCTGGCCTTCGGCAGGTACTTTTATGTGCTGGTAACTCATCTTATCCCCTGGGATGCAAGTTTTTCTGAGAACGCGGAAGTATACATCAGAAAGCCCGCGAGGCTAGAAATGGCAACGACAGGTTTGGACAGGCTGGGCGCGGCATAAGCCGCGCGCGGGCAGGGCGGTTGATTCGCCTTGAATCGACCCGCAACGGGGAAATATCCAGTGCAAAAGCCTTGAATTATTCGGACCTCGACATTACTTTATAGGCTTTCACCGGCGGTACCATTGCACCATGTCCGATCAACACCCTGGCAACGACGACGACGATACCCTGCTCCTGGAGCGGACTCGTCCGAAGCTGAAAAAGCCGCCGCTTTTCAAGGTCGTGTTGTTGAATGACGATTACACCCCGATGGAATTCGTGGTGCATGTGCTCGAGGCTATTTTCGGCCACAATCGTGAGAATGCAACGCGCATCATGCTCAACGTGCACAAGACCGGAAAGGGCGTTTGCGGCATATATACGCGCGATATCGCCGAGACCAAGGTAACCGCAGTCAACAGTTACGCGCGCGAGAACAAGCATCCCCTGCTGTGCGACATGGAGGAGAGTTGAAACCTCGCGCGGCATTAACCTTTGCTGTGGACCACGGAACATTTACCACGCATTGGAAGTCAAATCGTCTATATTCAATTAACGGTCAGCCATCGAAGCCAGAGCCATGCTAAACAAAGAATTGGAACAATCATTGAACAAAGCCTTTCATGACGCCAATGAGAAGCGTCATGAATTCATCACGGTTGAACACCTGCTGCTGATGCTGACCGAAAACGACGCCGCAACCGCCGTTATTGAAGCCTGCGGCGGCGATGTGCAGCTACTGCGCACTGAACTCGAGATCTTCGTCGATCAAAATACGCCCCTGCTGATGTCTGACGAGGACCGTGACACCCAGCCGACGCTGGGCTTTCAACGCGTCCTGCAACGCGCCCTGTTTCACGTCCAGTCTTCCGGTAATGGCGAAGTCTCCGGTGCGAACGTGCTGGTTGCGATCTTTTCCGAGCAGGACTCGCACGCGGTATACCTGCTCAACAAGCACAACATCGAGCGCCTCGACATCACCAACTACCTGTCGCACGGCATAACCCGCATCAGCGAGGAAAGCGACGAGGAAACCTATACGCACGAAGCGGAAGCCGCACCCGGTGAACAGGAAGCCAATAATCCGCTGGAGAAATTTGCTACCAACCTCAACGAAATGGCGGTCGCCGGTAAAATAGACCCGTTGATCGGTCGTGATCACGAAATCGAACGCATCATCCAGACCCTGTGTCGCAGACGCAAGAACAACCCCTTGCTGGTTGGCGAGGCCGGCGTCGGCAAGACCGCTATCGCCGAGGGACTGGCGCGCAAGATCGTCGAGGAAGACGTACCCGACATATTGCTGCAGAGCACCGTCTACTCACTCGACCTCGGCGCCCTGGTCGCGGGCACCAAGTACCGGGGCGATTTCGAAAAACGCCTGAAGGCCGTTATCGGCCAACTGACGCGCGAACCCGGTTCGATCCTGTTTATCGACGAGATCCACACCATCATCGGCGCGGGCTCTGCTTCCGGTGGTGTCATGGACGCCTCCAACCTGATCAAGCCGGTGCTGGCCAACGGCGATATCAAATGTATCGGTTCAACTACTTACAGTGAATTCCGCGGCATTTTCGAAAAGGATCGCGCGCTGGCGCGACGCTTTCAGAAAATCGACGTGCCCGAGCCCAGCAACGAGGAGACCTACCAGATCCTGAAGGGCCTGAAGTCACGCTTCGAGGAACACCACAACGTCAAGTACACGCTGCAGGCATTGCGCAAGGCGACCGAGTTGTCATCGCGTTACATCAACGACCGCCATTTGCCCGACAAGGCGATCGATGTCATCGATGAGGCCGGCGCGCAACGTCGCCTGCAACCAGAACGTCAACGCAAGAAGACCATCGGTATCCACGATATTGAAAACATCGTTGCCAAGATCGCGCGTATTCCCTCCAATACGGTCAGCACCAACGACCTCGACATGCTGAAAAACCTCGGCAAAAACCTGTCGCGCGTCGTCTTCGGCCAGGATGAGGCGATCAACGCACTCGATGCGGCCATCAAGATGTCGCGTTCCGGTCTCGGGCGGGAATCCAAGCCCGTGGGATCCTTCCTGTTTTCCGGCCCGACCGGCGTCGGTAAAACCGAAGTGTGCCGCCAGATTGCCAAGATCATGGGCATCGAACTGATCCGTTTCGACATGTCCGAGTACATGGAGCGACACACCGTGTCACGCCTGATCGGCGCGCCTCCCGGATACGTCGGCTACGACCAGGGCGGCTTGCTCACCGAAGAGCTCAACAAGCATCCCTACTCGGTGGTGTTGCTCGACGAAATCGAAAAAGCGCACCCTGACGTCTTCAACCTGCTGCTGCAGGTCATGGACAACGGGACACTTACCGACGCCAACGGCCGCAAAGCGGATTTTCGCAACACCATTCTGATCATGACCACAAACGCGGGCGCCGAGCAGATGAGTCGCTCCTCGATGGGCTTCACACTGCAGGACAACACGCTCGATGCAGGTGAAGCGATCAAAAAGATGTTTTCGCCGGAATTCAGAAATCGCCTCGACGCGACCATTCAGTTCAAGGCGCTGGACACCAACGTCATTCTCAATGTCGTCGACAAGTTCCTGATCGAGCTGGAATCACAGCTCGAAGCCAAGAAAGTCAGCATGACGGTATCCGATAGCGCACGTCGCTGGCTGGCGGAAAAGGGCTACGACCCGAAAATGGGCGCGAGGCCCATGGCCAGGGTGATTCAGGATGAAATCAAGCAGGTGCTCGCCAACGAGTTACTGTTCGGTGAACTCACCGGTGGCGGCAGAGTGAAAATCGACATCAAGAATGGCAAGCTGCATTGCCAGATCGTCAAGACAAAGAAGGAAAAAGCAGAGGTTTCGGTCGACTAGCCGTAAGGCTGGTCGCGCCTAGCGATCGCGGAAAGTAATTCTTCCCTTGGTGAGATCGTAAGGTGTCAATTCTACCGTGACCGTGTCGCCGGTCAGTATGCGTATGTAGTGCTTGCGCATCTTACCGGATATATGGGCGGTAACAACGTGCCCGTTTTCCAGTTCAACGCGGAACATGGTGTTCGGTAAAGTATCCTTCACCACCCCACGCATTTCGATATGATCGCCCTTTGGCATATTCGCACTCAGTGTTTAAAGCGCGCCATTATCCATTATTTAACCGGTATATCAATAGAGCGAGTAACGCGACCGATAACGCTATGATAATATTCTTTTATTTGCGGTTATTTTAACAATGACGAGTTTTGCATACGTATTTCCCGGCCAGGGTTCACAGTCGGTTGGCATGATGACTGAATGGGGTGAACATCAGGCTGCGGTAGACGAAGTCTACGCGCAGGCCACCGCCGTGCTCGATTACGATTTACAGGCAGTGATTAGCGCCGGCCCCGCCGAGCGACTCAACCAGACGGAAGTGACCCAGCCGGCCATGCTCTGTGCAGGCGTCGCGAGCTGGCAGGTTGCCAGCCGCCAGGATCGCATGCCGAGCGCCAGCATGATGGCTGGCCACAGCCTCGGCGAATACACGGCGCTGGTTTGCGCCGGTAGTCTCGAGCTCGGCGACGCTGTCAGGCTGGTTGCCCGCCGCGGCCAGCTCATGCAGCACGCGGTCAAGGCAGGCGAGGGCGCCATGGCGGCAATCATTGGTCTCGACGATGCTGCCGTGCGCGCAGCCTGCGCCAGCGTAACCGGGGGCGTCGTCGAGGCGGTCAATTTCAACGCACCTGGGCAGGTCGTGATTGCCGGCGACCGGAGCGCGGTCGAGACGGCGATGGCGAATGCAAAATCACTCGGTGCAAAGCGTGCATTGCCGTTGCCGGTAAGCGTACCGTCGCATTGTTCGCTGATGCGCGATGCCGCCGATCAGCTTGCTGCAGAACTCGAAAGCGTGGACCTGAAAATGCCAGCCGTTCCAGTCATCCACAACAACGGTGCCAGCGTGGCCGGCTCAATCGACGAGATTCGCGAAAAGCTGAAGCGACAGTTGTACAGCCCGGTGGAGTGGGTCGCCAGCGTGCAGGTGATGCACGGCCGTGATATCGGCGTGCTCATCGAGTGCGGACCCGGCAAAGTCCTGACCGGGCTGACCCGTCGTATCGAAAAATCGATGCAGGCTTTTGCCATCTACGACAGCGATTCGCTCACTCAAACCCAACAAGCACTTGGAGACCTTTAATATGCTAACCGATCAGATTGCCCTGGTGACCGGAGCGAGCCGCGGCATCGGCCAGGCGATAGCTCGAGCCCTTGGCGCGGAACAGGCCACGGTCATTGGCACCGCCACCAGCCAGGCCGGAGCGGACAGCATTAGTGAAGCGCTCGCGCAGAGTGGCGCCAGGGGCTGCGGCATGGTGCTCGACGTCGGCGATCCTCAATCGATTAGCGAATGCCTGAAACAGGTGGTCGAACTGTACGGCGCGCCCGACATTCTCGTCAATAACGCCGGCATCACGCGCGACAACCTGTTGATGATGATGAAAGACGAGCAGTGGGATGACATCATCAACACCAATCTCAGCTCTGTTTTTCGCATGAGCAAGGCCGTGATTCGACCCATGATGAAGAAACGCGCCGGCCGTATCATCAACATTTCCTCAGTCGTTGGCTCGACCGGTAATCCGGGCCAGACCAACTACGCCGCGAGCAAGGCCGGGCTGGTTGGTTTCAGTAAATCGCTGGCGCGTGAAATCGGCTCGCGCAACATCACCGTGAATACGGTTGCACCCGGATTTATCGACACCGACATGACGCGCGAACTGCCCGAAGAACAACGCCAGGCACTCTCCGCACAGATCCCCCTGGGTCGTCTCGGTAGCGCCGATGAAGTCGCCGCAGCGGTCGTGTTTCTGGCCTCGCCGGGTGCCGCCTATATCACCGGCGAAACGATTCACGTCAATGGCGGAATGTTTAT
>Ga0316195_10000554_pt1 | contig 15172 bp, 13 predicted proteins | sample Phised1_MG_FD_204937 | JGI IMG/M metagenome (GOLD analysis project Ga0316195, IMG submission 204937) | Coastal sediment microbial communities from Maine, United States - Phippsburg sediment 1 | ecosystem: Environmental > Aquatic > Marine > Coastal > Sediment | place: USA: Maine | collected... | reverse complement strand
GCGGCACGCTCGATCAGCTGATCGGCGAGATGGCGCAGCGCTCGCGCCACGGCCACCTCGTCACCGATCTGGGCCTGCGGCGGATCCTGCGCGCGCCGATGGCTCACGCCGATGCCGCGCACCTCGTCCCACGGATCAGCAACCAGCACTGCCCGGGCGGTCGTGTCGTCACCTTCGAACACCGAGATCCGCACTGTCCACTGGTGCGCGGCGGGGGCTGGCGGGGTCGGTTCCCCAGAGTCCGGCTGCGCTGTGGCGCTTCCTGCTCCGGCTTCGTCGGCGCTCTGCAGCCGGAGAACGGACCCCGGACCGGGATAGATCAGGCCCGAGTGGCCGTCGCTCCACTGCACGAGGAAGGGCGGGTCGCCGTCCTGCCCGCGGACCTCGATGATCTCGCCGTCCCGCGTCGGTCGATCGACCTGCTCGCCGGCCATGACGATCCGGTCACCCACTGATGCCTTCATCACGTCACCTCCACAGTGCGTTGCGTTGCACCTCCACTCTGCCCCTCCTGGTCACGGGAGGGAACCCGGCAGGGGCACGAGCGACGGGCGCAGGGCCAACGCAGCGCCGAGCCGTCCACCTCCGAGCACCTGATGTGAGACCCGTCACATCCGGGTGGTGGGGGTTTCCGTCCCGGGGAGGGCGGGCAGTGGGTCTGCAACCCAAGGAGACCAACCATGACCAGATCGCTGGCCCGCATGACAGGCGCCCTTGCCGCGACGGCTGCCCTCACCACGGTGACGGTGGTCGGCCCCGCCGTCCCATCCTCGGCGGCCCCCACGACGACTCGCACGACGGTCACCTCGGCCTCAGCGGCCGTGACCACCGGCGACCGCAACGCGCGTGTGTCGCGCAGCCGGACAGGCGTTCGGCCCTCGGCGTACATCGGCAAGAAGTACAGCCCCCGCCATGAGCGCGCCCGCCGGTGCATCGTGCGCAAGGAGTCCGGTGGGAACTACCGGATCAGGTCGCGCTCGGGCTACTACCGCGGCGCCTACCAGTTCAACCCGTACCTGGCCCGGGTGACCGCCCGGAAGATGGGCAACCCCAAGTTGGCCAACCGGTCCATCCACACGTGGAGCCGGTTCCACCAGGACAAGGCGTTCTGGACCGTGTGGAACAAGGGCAAGGGCCGTGGCCACTGGCCGACCGCCCGGGGCTGCTGACCCCACCGATACGGGCGCTGGCACCGGACTCCACAGCCTGCGAGGATCCAGTCATGCTCGACGTGCCCCGCGCCCAGTTCGAGGATCTGGTCTCTGAGGCCCTCGACAGCATCCCCGAACAGCTGGCCGCCTTGATGAGCAACTGCGTTGTCCTGGTCGAGGACGATGTCCCGCCCGGAACACCCAGCCTGCTCGGCCTGTACGAGGGAACCCCGCTGACCGAGCGCGACTACGGGTACGCCGGCGTGCTGCCGGATCGGATCACCGTCTACCGCCGCCCCATCCTGGCGATGTGTCGGGACCTGGCCGACGTGGTCGCCGAGGTGCGGATCACCGTGGTCCACGAGGTCGCCCACCACTTCGGGATCCACGAGGAGCGCCTCCACGAGCTGGGCTGGGGCTGACACAGGTCGCTCACGTGCGCCCATCGCTCGGCGGGCGCACCCCCCGAGGGCCTCCGTAGGCTGGGGACACACCGCCCTGGGAGGTACGCATGGCCCCGACCGAGGAACGCCGCAAGGCCCTGGCTGTCCTGACGTCCGGGGGTGACTCGCAGGGGATGAATGCGACGGTGCGGGCCGTGGTCCGCACGGCGATCGCCCAAGGGGCCGATGCCTACGCGGTGTACGAGGGCCTGCAGGGGCTGGTCGACGGCGGCGATCGCATCCAGCGGTTCACCTGGCACTCGGTGGGCTCCATCATGAACCTCGGTGGCACGGTGATCGGAACCGCACGTTCGGCTGACTTCCGGGAGCGCCAGGGCAGGCTCCGGGCGGCTCGCAACCTCGTCGAGCGGGGCATCGATCGCCTCGTCGTCGTCGGCGGCGACGGCTCCCTGACCGGGACCGACATCTTCCGCTCCGAGTGGTCGGGGCTGCTCGAGGAACTGCTGGCCAACGGTGAGATCACCGAGGAGCAGGCGCAGGCCCACGCCCAGCTGATGATCGCTGGTGCGGTGGGCTCCATCGACAACGACATGGTGGGCACCGACAAGACCATCGGTGCTGACACCGCGATGCATCGCATCATCGAGGCGGTCGATGCCCTGGCCTCGACCGCGGCCAGCCACCAGCGCTCCTTCGTGGTCGAGGTGATGGGTCGGCACTGCGGCTACCTGGCCGTGATGTGTGCCATCGCCGGCGGGGCCGACTACGTGCTGATCCCGGAGGTGCGTCCCGGGCCGGGGTGGGAGGACGAGCTGGTCGCCCGGCTGGCTGCGGGGCGCGCCGCAGGACGCCGGGACAACCTGGTGATCGTCGCCGAGGGGGTCTCCGACGAGCAGGGCCAGCCGGTGACCTCGCAGATGGTCGCCGACATCATCACCGAGCGCCTCGGCGAGGACACCCGCGTCACCATCCTGGGCCACGTGCAACGTGGTGGTGCACCCACGGCGTACGACCGATGGATGCCCACCCTCATGGGCTACGAGGCTGCCCTGGAGGTCCTGCAGGCCGGGCCCGGCCACGTCTCGCAGCTGATCGGCATCCACAACAACCGGGTTTCGCGCATGCCGCTGATGGAGGCGGTGGCCCAGACCCAGGCGATCCCGAAGATGATCGAGGCCGGCGACTACGCCGGTGCGATGGCCGCGCGCGGGGATTCCTTCACGCGCATGCTGCGGGTGTTCGAGGGGATCGCCCAGCCGGAGCCGATGTTCCCGGGCCAGGGAACGCGGATCGCTGTGATCCACGCCGGGGGCCTCGCGCCGGGGATGAACGCCGCCGTTCGGGCGGCGGTCCGGTTCGGCGTCTCGCGCGGGCACGCGATGGCTGGCATCCGTGGGGGTTTCCCGGGCCTGCTCGCTGACCGTGTCGAGGACCTCGACTGGGCGGCTGTCGAGGGCCTCGTGGGGTTCGGCGGAGCGGACCTGGGGACCAGTCGGACGACCCCGCGGACCGAGGACTACGCGGCCGTGGGTGAGGCGATCCAGCGCAACAAGATCGACGGGCTGCTCGTGATCGGCGGGCACCGTGCCTACGACGCGATGTGGCGGCTGCGGGAGCACCGCGGCGACCATCCCGGCCTGCGCATCCCGGTGATCTGCATGCCTGCGTCGATCGACAACAACCTGCCCGGCTGGGAGATGAGCGTCGGGGCCGACACGGCGCTGAACGCCGTCGTCTCGGCGATCGACGTCCTCAAGCAGTCCGCGAGTGCATCGCGGCGGGCGTTCGTGGTGGAGACCATGGGACGCAAGTGCGGCTTCCTGGCGGCGATGTCGGCGATGAGCGTGGGCGCAGAGGAGGTGTACCTCAACGAGCAGCCGCCGACGCTGGCGCGGCTCAACCACGACGTCGCCCAGATGGTGTCCGGCTTCCGGTCGGGGCGGCGCTTCCACCTCTCGCTGCGCAACGAGGAGGCCAGCGTCGGGTACACGACCGAGTTCCTCTGCCAGCTGTTCACCGAGGAGTCCGACGGGCTCTTCGACGTGCGGCCCATGGTCATCGGGCACCTGCAGCAGGGCGGGAACCCGACCCCGTTCGACCGGGTGCATGCGGCGAGCATCGCAGCCCACTGCATCGACTGGCTCACGGGCCGGATGCTGGCCGGGCGCATCGACTGGCACTACGCGACCGTGGTCGATGGTCATCTCGGCTCGGCCCGGCTGGTGCGGATCTCCGATGTCTACGACATCGCGAACCGGCGGCCCACATCGCAGTGGTGGATGGACATGATGCCCATCATGGAGTCGCTGTCCCGGGAACCCGTGGCCGCCGAGCAGGAGGAGTCCGAGAGATGATCATGGAGACCGCGACCATCGAGGTGGTGCCCGGCCGGGAGGACGAGTTCGTCGCAGCCCTGGAGGGAGCCAAGGCGGTCCTTGCCCAGGCCCAGGGGTGGCAGGGCATCCAGGTGCACCGGGGGATCGAGCGCCCGTCGACCTTCCTGCTCGCCATTGCCTGGGACACCCTGGAGGACCACACGGAGGGCTTCCGCGGTGGTGAGCTCTTCGAGCAGTGGCGCGCGATCATCGGTCCGTTCTTCGCCGAGCCGCCCCAGGTTGAGCACTGGACCCTTCTGTGACTGAGGGCGCAAGCCCGCTGCACGAGCTCGGGGCACTCGAGGCCGCAGAGCTCATGGCCGCGGGGGAACTGACCAGCGTTGCACTGGTCGAGCACCTCGCCGCACGGATCGCAGATCGTGAGCCCACGCTGCATGCGCTGATCGCGGTCCATCCCGAGGCCCTGGAGCATGCCCGAGCCGCCGACGAGCGGCGTGCCGCCGGGGCGCCGCTCAGCCAGCTTGACGGCATCCCCGTGATCATCAAGGACAACATCGAATGTCTCGGCCTGCCGGGCACGGCCGGGTCCCTGGCGATGTCCGGGGCCCCGGCCCAGCGAGACGCTCCCCTGGTCGAGCGGCTGCGCAGGGCGGGGCTGGTCATCCTCGCTGCGGCGAACCTCTCCGAATGGGCGAACTTCCGTGGCAGGGGCTCGACCAGTGGGTGGTCGGCGGTCGGTGGGCTGACTGACAACCCATGGCGGCGGGGCCACAGCGCGGGGGGCTCGTCGGCCGGTTCGGGAGCGGCTCTCGCCGCGCGCTACGCGCCGCTGGCGATCGGGACTGAGACCGATGGGTCGATCACGTGCCCTGCGGCGCTGTGTGGAGTCGTCGGCCTGAAGCCGACGGTCGGCACGGTGCCGGTTGAGGGCGTGGTGCCCATCTCGGCCAGCCAGGACTCACCGGGTCCGATGGGTCGCAGCGTGGCCGACGTCGCGGCGCTGCTGCACGTCCTGGCCGCGGACCCGGCCGAGGCTGGGCGCGCAGGGCCTGGGCTTGCCGCCGTCGGCGAGGACGTCGCCCCGCCGCCGCGCCGCTTCGTCCTCGGGGCGCCGGCAGCCTGGCTCACAGGTGACGCCGCCACCGACGCCCTTGTTGCCGGGGTCCTGGAGTCGCTGCGCGGGGCCGGCCTGGCCGTCGTCCCCGTCGAGCTCCCCGACGCGGACGACCAGGTCGGCGCCGACGAGGTGACCGTCCTGGTCCACGAGATGGCTGACGACCTCGGCGACTACCTCGCGCAGCGCCCTGGGAGTGGCCCCGCCTCGATTGCCGAGGTGGTCGCGTTCAACGCCGCCCACGCCGAGGACGAGCTGGCGCACTTCGGCCAGGACTACCTCGAGGCGGCCGTGGCCAGTGGGGGGCGTTCGGCTCCCGAGTACGGCGCAGCCAGGGCCCGCAACCTCGCCTGGGCGCTGGACCAGGTGCTCGGCCCGGCCTTCGCGCACGGGATCGACGTCCTGGTGGCCCCGGCGTACGGTCCGGCGTGGGTCAGCGACCTCGAGGGCGGCGACTCCTTCGCCAGCGGCGCCGTGACCCATGCTCCAGCCATCGCCGGGTGGCCGATCCTCACCATCCCGATCGGACTCGTCGGCGGCCTGCCCATCGGGTTGAGCCTCGTGGGCCCGGAGCACGGCGAGGATGCCCTGCTGGCTGTGGGTGCGGTGGTCGAGGCCATCGTCGGCTGGGATCAAGGGCCGCCGGAGGCCTGAATCGCTGTTCCCACGGGCCTTCCACGGGCTTTTGGCCCTGTGTCTCGGGACCATCGGCGAGGCGTTTCGGTACATCCTCCTGTTCGCGCTCAGAGGCCATAAGGCAGGCTAGGTGCAGTGCGTCCGCTCGGGGCGCGCCTGGACCGATGGAGAACTCATCCCATGACTGTCCCCGGATTCGAGAACGCCCCCACCGAGAACAAGAAGCTTCTGGAGTGGGTCGAGCAGGTCGCCACCCTGGCCCAGCCAGAGCGCATCGAATGGTGCGACGGCTCCCAGGAGGAGTGGGACCGGCTGACGAAGCTGATGGTCGACGACGGGATGGCCATCCCGCTGAACCCCGAGCTGCGGCCCAACTCCTTCCTGTTCCGCTCGGACCCGACGGACGTCGCCCGCGTGGAGGACCGCACCTTCATCTGCTCCCTGGAGGAGCGCGATGCCGGTCCGACCAACAACTGGCACGACCCCGTGGCGATGCGCGGCACACTCAAGGGCCTCTTCGAGGGCTCGATGCGTGGGCGCACGATGTACGTGATCCCCTTCTCGATGGGTCCCCTCGGCTCGCCGATCTCCGAGCTCGGTGTGGAGATCACCGACTCCCCGTACGTCGTGGTCAACATGCGGATCATGACCCGCATGGGCCAGCCCGCACTCGACCTGATCGGCCCTGATGGCGACTTCGTCCCGGCCGTGCACTCCGTCGGGTACCCGCTGGCCGACCGGGACGGCAACCAGCGTCCGGACCTGCCCTGGCCGTGCAACGAGATCAAGTACATCGTGCACTTCCCCGAGACCCGTGAGATCTGGTCCTTCGGCTCCGGCTACGGCGGCAATGCCCTGCTGGGCAAGAAGTGCTTCGCGCTGCGCATCGCCTCAGCCATGGCTCGCGATGAGGGCTGGCTGGCGGAGCACATGCTGATCCTCAAGCTCACCGGGCCGACCGGGGACGTCAACCACCTTGCGGCGGCGTTCCCCAGTGCCTGCGGCAAGACCAACCTCGCCATGCTCGAGCCCACGGTCCCCGGCTGGAAGGTCGAGACGGTCGGCGATGACATCTGCTGGATGCGCTACGGCGAGGACGGCCGCCTGCATGCCATCAACCCGGAGGCCGGGTTCTTCGGCGTTGCACCGGGCACCTCGATGAAGACCAACGCCAACGCGATCCGCACCATGTGGGGCAACTCGATCTTCACGAACGTGGCCCTGACCGACGACGGTGACATCTGGTGGGAGGGTATGACCGACGAGCCCCCGGCGCACCTGATCGACTGGAAGGGCCGCGACTGGACCCCGGACTCCCCGGAGGTCTCCAGCCACCCGAACAGCCGGTTCACGACCCCCGCCGCCCAGTGCCCGACCATCGCGGACAACTGGGAGGACCCGGCCGGAGTGGCGATCGACGCGATCCTCTTCGGTGGCCGCCGTGCCACGAACGTCCCGCTGGTCAACGAGGCCCGCGACTGGGAGCACGGCGTCTTCATCGGCGCGACCGTCTCCTCGGAGATGACCGCGGCCGCCGTGGGTGGCCTGGGCCAGCTGCGCCGCGACCCCTTCGCGATGCTGCCGTTCTGTGGCTACAACATGGCCGACTACTGGGGCCACTGGCTGAAGGTCGGCGCCGCGACCACACCGGAGAAGCTGCCGAAGGTGTACCAGGTCAACTGGTTCCGCAAGGACGCCGAGGGCAGGTTCATCTGGCCGGGCTTCGGTGAGAACAGTCGCGTGCTGGCCTGGATCATCGATCGGGTCAATGGTGTCGGCGCCGGCGAGGAGACCCCGATCGGCATCGCCCCGGCACCCGGCGCGCTCTTCCTCGACGGGCTGGACCTGACCGAGGACGAGCTGACCGAGCTCTTCTCGGTCGACCCCGCCAGTTGGCTCTCGGAGTGCATCCTCACCGAGGAGTACTTCGGCCAGTTCAGCGACGCGGTCCCCGCGGCCATGTACGCCCAGCTCGAGGTCCTGCGCGAGCGCCTGGAGGCGGCGCAGGCCTGAGCACCTGGCCCTGATCGCAGGCTCCCCACCAGCCGCGGACCTCCACTGGACACCGGAGGACCGCAGGCAGGTGGGGAGCCTGCGCATGTGCGGGGGGTGGGACAATGCCGGGCATGGATGAGGTGACACCGGACGTGGGCAGGGATGACGATGGGCACGTGGCGGGCATCGACCTGCGTGGACGTGACTTCCTGCGGGAGGCGGACTTCACCGCAGCGGAGCTCGATCTGCTGATCGATCTCGCCGCCCGGCTGAAGGCGGACCGGGCGGCCGGCACGGAGCGCCAGCGCCTCATCGGGCGGGTGATCGCCCTGGTCTTCGAGAAGACCTCGACCCGGACCCGGGCGGCCTTCGAGGTCGCTGCCTACCATCAGGGCGCCCATGTGACGTTCCTGGATCCCGGCGCCTCGCAGATGGGGCACAAGGAGTCCGCGGCCGACACGGGTGCGGTCCTGTCGGGCATGTACGACGCGATCCAGTTCCGCGGGTCGGACCACGCGACGATCGAGGCGCTGGCTGCCGGTGCCGGTGTGCCGGTCTACAACGGGCTGACCGACACGTGGCACCCCACCCAGATGCTCGCCGACTTCCTCACGATGAAGCAGCGTTCGGGGGCGGCGCCCTGGGCGGACCTCAGCCTCGCCTACGTGGGGGACGCGCGGAACAACATGGGCAACTCGATGCTGGTCATGGCCGCGATCATGGGATCCGACGTCCGGATCGTTGCCCCGTGTGAGCTCTGGCCCACGGCGGAGGTGCAGGCCCTCGCCCACGAGCGGGCCGCTGCCAGCGGGGCGCGCATCATGCTCACCGAGGACGCCGCCGAAGGGGTGTCTGGCGCCCAGTTCGTCCACACCGACGTGTGGGTGTCCATGGGCGAGCCCAAGGACGTCTGGGACTCCCGTGTGGACCTGCTGCGCCCCTACCGCGTCGATGCCGCGCTCATGGCCGCCACGGGCCGTCCTGACGCGGTCTTCATGCACTGCCTGCCGGCATTCCATGACACGGGCACCGTGGTCGGCAGGGAGGCCGCCGAGCGCTATGGGTTACCCGACGGGATCGAGGTCAGCGACGAGGTCTTCCGGTCCCCGGCCAGTGCCGTGTTCGAGCAGGCGCACAACCGGATGCACACGATCAAGGCCCTGATGGTGGCCACGCTGGCGCGCTGAAGCCGCCCGGGCCCGAACAAGGATCGACGCCCACTCCCTGGGGGAGGGGCGTCGATCGACGTTCGTGTGTGGTCAGCTGATCCCGAGGGTGACTGGCGCCACGGCCAGCGCGATCTCATCGGCGGCCGCTGAGGCTCCCTCCCCACGCTGACGCGGGAAGTCGGTGAGATCGATGCGCACGTACACGCGCTCGCGCTCCTCCTCGGTCATGCCGCCCCACACGCCGTACGGCTCGCGGGCGCGGATGGCGTAGTCGGCGCACTCAACACGGACATCGCATCGCATGCACACCGCCTTGGCGGCTCGATCACGGCGCAGGCGCGCAAGTCCCCGCTCGTTCTGCGGATGGAAGAAGAGATCCTGATCAGCCCCCCTGCAGGCGCCGACCTCCTGCCATTCCCACGTCGCGTCCATCGGGACCTGGGATAGTGGCTGCTGCGGCATTGCTTCTCCGTTCCGGGCCAGTGGCCCACGGCGTGGACGTCGTCGTCAGGCAGTGATCGCGCTCCCCGCGGTTCCCGCCCGGAGGCGGCAAGCACCCTTGATCGGGTTCCTTGGGGTGTTCGCAACGCTACTCACCGTGAATGGTGATGTTATCCAACGAACAGATGAAAGTCTACTAGTTCAGTTATACTAGTCCTTACGTTGGGTGGCGAGAGCGACGGCAGACCGGTGAGCGGGGTTCGCGCAAATCACCGTGATCCGACGGGTCCTGATCACTTTATGTCACCGGTACACGGGATTCACCCTTCCGGGCGCAGGCATGGCACGGTCGTGACACATCGTGATCGGCGTAGCATCTGCGGCATGCCCGATGACCTTGAACCCCTGGAGTCCCCGGAGCTGTCCGGCGGCACCGCCACCATGGAGCGGACCGAGAATGCCGATGGCACGGGCGATCACGAGCTCTTCGCCCACTACGTGCCGAAGGACCGGATCGTCGAGAGCGCGGTCATGGGCACCCCGGTGCGGGCCCTGTGCGGCAAGGTCTGGGTGCCCGGACGTGACCCGTCGAAGTTCCCGGTGTGCCCGGACTGCAAGAAGATCTACGACGGACTTCCGCGCGGTGGTGGCGACGGTCAGTAGCCCACGTCGGCGGCATTCGCCCTAAGTGGCGCCCATCCATCGGATAAGGCGACGACGTGTGCCCCGATGTACCCCTCGGCGGTGGTGCTGCCGTGGCATCATCGCGCTGGGGTGAGGGGCCGTGGGGGCCACGACCGACCAGGAGGTGTGGCCGTGCGGCGGGACGACACGAACTCGGTGCGACCGACCGTGGGTCCCACCTCCCGGTCGGTGGGCCTTGTGGCGGTGCTCGTGGGGCTGGTGGCCGGGCTTCTGGCGCCGATGAACCCCGCTGCCGCGGCCGATCCGCCCCGCAGCTCGGTGGTGACGGGGTGGCTGCCCACCTGGGCCACGAGCTCCGCCCTGGCCGGGATCGAGGGCAACTCCGACCTCATCGGTGAGGCCTCTCCGTTCTGGTACCAGGCGAAGGCCGCCAAGGGGTCAGTGACGGTGTCCACCTCCCTGAGCGACTCGACGCGGGCAGAGGTGCTGGCCAGCCTGCGCGCGCGTGGTGTGGCGGTGATCCCCTCGGTCGCCGACGGGTCGGCCGCGCGGGCGATGGCGACAATCCTGAAGTCCGCCCCGGCGCGTGCCGCGCACGTGCAGCAGCTGGTCGAGCTGGCAACGGCCAACGGGTACGACGGCATCGAGCTGGACTATGAGAAGTTCGCGTTCTCGGATGGCTCGTCGACCTGGCCGGAGACCCGACCGGCGTGGGTGAAGTTCATCCTGGAGCTGGGCGAGGCCCTGCACGCCGAGAACAAGAAGCTGGCCATCGCAGTCCCGCCGATGTACGACGGCACCTACACCTCCAGCAGCGGCTACTGGGTCTATGACTACGCGCGGATCGCTCCGGCCGTCGACTCGTTGCGGATCATGACCTACGACTTCTCCGTGTCCCGGCCCGGACCCATCGCCCCGTTGTCCTTCCTTCGGCGGACGCTGACCTATGCCGTCTCCGCGTTCCCCGCCGAGCGGATCCGGATGGGGCTGCCCGCATACGGCCGGCTGTGGACCGCGCGCACGTCCAACGGCTCCCTGTCGATCACCGGGACGTGCCCGGTCTCCGGCGTCCCGGGCACCAAGAGCTTCACCACGGCCACAGCCCTGACCTACCTGGAGTCCGTGGCGGGCCGGGCCCCCGACCTGCGCTACGACGACGCCTCCGGCGAGATGGTGGCGACGTTCTCGAAGGAGTACTCCGGAGCCGGCAAGGACGGGGAGAGGACCTCGTGCGTCGTGGACCATGAGGCGTGGTGGGTCGACGCCCGTGGGGTCGCGGCGAGGATGCCGCTCCTGGAGCAGTACGGACTGGCTGGTGTGGCGGTCTGGCACCTCGGCGGCGTGGATGCCGACTCCTGGGCCGCGATGCGGGCCTTCGCTGGGGGCGAGCCTGTGGTCACCCCCCCGGCTCCGCCCACGTCCACGGCGCCGCTGACGACCCCGGTGGTCAAGCTGAAGCCGTCGACCCTGCGCCCGAAGCCCGGCCAGAAGGTGAAGTTCCGGGTGCGGATCAAGCCCGCCACGAAGTCCGTCAAGGTCAAGCGCAAGGCGCGTCTCGACGGGTCCTGGCGGACCCTGGCGGTCAAGCGCACCAATGCCAAGGGCCGCGTCACCTTCACGTTCCGGTGGCCCAAGTCCGACACATCGCTGAAGTACCGGGTGATCACCAAGAAGCGCGGCTCGTTGGGTCCCGGGCGCTCAGTGAAGATCCGGCTGACGACGCGCTGACGACCCAGGGGCTCAGCTGACGCTGGCGACCGGCAGGTCGAACCACTGGAGGTGCCCGAGCTCATCGGGGAGGTCGGCTGCGGGCCCCTGCGCGCGCTGCACCGCCTGCTCCAGCAGCGCCGATGCCTCGACCAGCTGCTCGGCCAGGGCCGCTTCGTCCGCGCGATCGTCGTGGCGTGGATACACCAGGTGCCCGTGGGCGTCGTAGTGCAGGTCGGCCAGGCGCAGCGGGGGCTCGACGGGACCGGCGCGGTGCTTCCAGAGGCCGCTGGCCATGTCGAATCGATAGTCCTCCAGCAGGGCCCACCCGTGGCGGGCCACCAGGTCGACTGCCTCGACGATGTAGGCGAAGACGGCCTCGGAGATGAAGTAGTTGAAGTTGACCCGCACCCACCCGGGCTTGATGCCCTCACATCCGGTGGAGATCTGCTGCTCGAACTCGGCCGAGCGATCCAGCGAGATCCCGAGCAGGCGATGCCCGTAGGGCCCGGCGCACGAGCAGCCCCCGCGGGCCTGGATGCCGAACAGGTCGTTGAGCATCGCCACGACGGCGTTGTGGTGCAGGTAGCGTCCGCTGGGGGTGCGGACGGTGAAGGACGTGATGGACAGTCGTTCGGCCTCGACGTTGCCCAGGACGGTGATGGCGGGGTTGGCCGACCACGTGGCGACGGCGCGGCGGACCAGGTCCTCCTCATGGGTCCGGATCACGTCAGTGCCCACTGCGCGCTTGAGGTCGAAGACCAGCCCGGCGCGGATGGACTCGATGATGGCCGGCGTGCCGCCCTCCTCCCGGTGCTCGGGGTCCGACAGGTACGTGTGCTCGGTCGGGCTCACGTACGCGACGGTGCCACCGCCCACCACATCCGGGACGCGGTTGGTGAGGATCTCGCGACGGACGATGAGCAGGCCGGGTGTGCCCGGCCCTCCGATGAACTTGTGCGGTGAGAGGAAGACCGCGTCCTTGGCTGCGGCGGCGTCCCCGGGGTTCATGTCGATGTCGATGTAGGGACCGCCGGCGGCGTAGTCCCAGAAGGCCAGCGCGCCGTGTGCGTGCAGCAGGCGGGTGATCCCGTCGGCGTCGGACAGGATCCCCGTCACGTTCGAGGCGGCGCTGAAGCTGCCGATCTTCAGCCGTCGGTCGGCGAACCGCTCGAGCTCCTCGGCCAGCCGATCGGCGTCGATGTGCCCGTCGGGGCTCTCAGGGATCATCACGACGTCGGCGATGGACTCCCGCCACGGCAGCTCGTTGCTGTGGTGCTCGAACGGCCCGATGAACACGACCGGGCGCTCCTCGACGGGGATCTGAGCGCTGAAGCCGAACTTCGCATCGAGGTCTGCGGGGATGCGCAGGTTGAGGATCCCGACCAGCTTGTTGATGGCGCCGGTCGTGCCGGAGCCCGCGAAGATCACCGACGTGCTCTCGTCGCCGTTGACGCACTCCCGGATGATGCGACGTGCGTCCTCGCGCAGGCGGGTGGTCTGCAGGCCCGTCCCGCTGGACTCGGTGTGGGTGTTGGCGTAGCGGGGCAGCACCTCACGGCGGATGAAGTCCTCCAGGAAGTCCAGGGCGCGGCCGCTGGCGGTGTAGTCGGCGTAGGTGACGCGCCGCCGGCCGTAGGGCCCGTCCATGACCTGGTCGTCGCCGATCACGCCGGCGCGGATGCGCTCCAGCAGCGCGGGCTCCGGCAGGCCGGGAGTGCGCGGGGGGATGTGGATCACGTGCGGAGGCCCTTCTGCAGCGCCCTGATCAGGCGGTCCTGGTGGTAGGTGAGCCAGTCGTAGACAAGGTAGCTGCCGCGCCGAGGATCGTCCTCCGGGAGTCGCAGGTACTCCTGCGGATCCTCCTCGCCGATGTCCAGGCGTGTGCCCAGCGTCAGGCGAAGATCGTTGAGGGCCCCGAGCCACGCCAGGCACTCGTCCTGGGACAGCTGCGTCGGGTTGGGCCGGTCCAGCGTGTCCAGAGCGGTGGCCAGGTGCTCGAGCTTGGTCGCCCGCAGGTCCCGTTGGGTGAACCGGCGGAACTCGTCGGCTGCCTCGGGATCCTCGTACGCGTCCGGGAAGAGCCTGGCCAGTGCCGGATCGTCGGGCCGCTCGGCGGTCGGGTCGATGCCCACGAGCTCCTCGAGCGGGTCCACGGGATCCTCGGCCTCCGGCTCGGCGAGCAGGGTCAGCATCTGGTCGATGAGGTCACCCATGACGGCGCGCTCGGGCTCACCGAGGTGCAGCCACACCTGACCGTGCCTGTTGCGCCGGAAGCCCGGCGGATCCAGGAGCCCCATCGTCAGTGGTCCCGCGACATCGTGGCCCACAGGCCGTACGAGTGCATGGCGGTCACATCACGCTCCATCTGGTCCCGGCTGCCCGAGCTCACCAGTGCCTTGCCCTCCTGGTGCACGTCGAGCATCAACGCCTCGGCCTTCGCCCGCGGGTACCCGAAGTACTGCATGAAGACGAACGTCACATAGGACATGAGGTTCACGGGGTCATTCCACACGATCGTCACCCACGGGGTGTCGACGTCGGCCTCCTCGGCGACCTCGACGTCCTCGACCGGTGCGATGCTCACGGGCACCATGGTCGCATCCCGCAGCGCGCCGGTGGTAGCCCTCAGCCGGCGGTGACCCACTCGGGGGTCCGCTCCACAGCCCGCACCTCCGGGCCGAGGAATCGCCGCCCCAGCAGGGCGAACGGCTCCGGATCGCCGGTCGCGAGGAACCGGTGGACCGGCGGCGGTGCATCCGCCGACCGACCCAGGCGGTGCGCGGTCAGGGTGCGGTAGACCTCCTTGGCGGTCTCCTCGGCCGAGGAGACCAGGGTCACGTCGTCACCGCACACGTAGGCGATCACGCCGGTCAGCAGCGGGTAGTGCGTGCAGCCGAGCACGAGCGTGTCGATGCCCTGCGCCAGCAGGGGATCGAGGTACTCGTGGGCCACGGCGATGACCTCGTCGCCGGTGACGACGCCGGACTCGACGAAGTCGACGAACCGTGGGCACGCCCGCGAGTGGACGGTGAGGTGCGGGGCGGCGGCGAAGGCGTCCTCGTAGGCCCCACTGGTCACGGTGGCCACCGTGCCGATCACTCCGATCGATCCGTCGCGGGTGGCCCGCACGGAGCGCCGCACAGCCGGCTTGATCACCTCCACCACGGGCACGGGGTAGCGCTCCCGGGCGTCACGGAGCACCGCCGCCGATGCTGAGTTGCACGCGATGACCAGGCACTTCACCCCCGAGTCGACGAGATGGTCCATGACGTCCAGGGCGAAGGCGCGCACCTCGGCGATGGGGCGGGGTCCGTACGGGCCCCGGGCGGTGTCGCCGACGTAGAGGATCGCCTCGTCGGGCAGCTGGTCGATCACCGCCCGGGCCACGGTGAGGCCACCGACGCCGCTGTCGAAGATCCCGATCGGCGCGTCCGGGTTGCCCACCCCGGGGCCGTCGAAGGAGGGTGTGACCGACATGGCGCCCATTGTCGCCGCATCGCTGCGGCGGCCGCTGGACCGGATCGCTAGGGTGGCGGCGTGTCGGGGCCGACCGGGCCCCCGTCCCCAGGAG